>Ga0181612_162777_pt1 | contig 10928 bp, 6 predicted proteins | sample HoacroProtozoa21_FD_119630 | JGI IMG/M metagenome (GOLD analysis project Ga0181612, IMG submission 119630) | Hoatzin crop microbial communities from Cojedes, Venezuel. Combined Assembly of Gp0051906, Gp0051904, Gp0051908 | reverse complement strand
CCCCCCCCCCCCCCCCCTTCATCATTTGGTTTGTCGGGGGGTTTTCTGACATCTGATATTTCCTCAGATATTCCTGTCAATAAACGCAGGTACTGCATAGTTCAAGAAAGCAGCCACTTAAGAAGCTGCAAATGCAAATTAACCATACCTGTTTAAAGACATGAACAAATAGCCTCCATCAATAAAAGGTCTGTGATATTTGTCCTCATTACCACAGTAGTCTAAGTTTCAGTCACGTATATCATTGGGAAGCATACTCTTGACTAGGCATTCAGGGTAGAATACATGGTAAACAAAAACACCTACTGAGAACTGAGCAGCAGATGTTCTGGTAAAAGAGAGATAAAATGTAGCTGAAATGCTTATCTGGAAACCCTGTCTAGAATCTGATGGATAAAAAAAAGTCAAAGTTATTTGCTGGAACTTTTGCTGTGTTATACTGCATGAAGAAATCTATTTCTTATTTTATTCATTCTTCAACAAAAGTATAAACAGATATAAAACTAACATCTGTGCCAGTTCATTAGTCTCTCCTAAGCAGTGATTAAATAATAATATTTTCATTGCAGAAGGAAAGGAGGAAGACTGGTAGGTAATCCTGGACTAACGCTGTTATGCGATTTAAGTCTTCCTTTTACAGCAATGGGGACTCCCAAGAAACTTTCAATGAAGTGTCATAAAACAGGTTATGGGCTGGCTTTTGTTCAGGACAAAACATAATATACTACTAAAGATTCAGAATTGCAATTCCTCATTTGTTGATCATTCGTGATCTAAAGTTCTGTCACAGAAGAGATTTTTAAAAGTGTGGACACTTCCACAAATAAGATTTACTTTATTTCACTGGTCATTACTCTATTAGCACAGAATATCTTCATTTTTAAGTGGATAGATTATGACTAATTATAACATAAAAGAATATAGAAAAGTGTGAACTCCTCTACTCACTTGGGCTTCTACTTCGGGACTCGGTGAATTAGAGTCTGGGATCAACTGAAGGAAACCCAACAAAACAAGTCTGACAGGGATATGTAGCAAAATCTAGGGTAAAGTATATGAAAATTGCGCACATAGAGAGCATTATTGTCACATATACATTAACAGGCTGTGGTTTAGAGGTTTTCCAAATCACAGACTGTGCCTTCCACATTGCACTTGATATTTCTTGATAGATTTTCTTTTAATTAACCAATTGCTTTGAATTCATATTTTTGCCACCCAAAACATCCTATGATAATGACTTCCAATGCCGAAGGTACATATTATTTACTTTTTTGTTCCTTTTACATCTATTCTTAGAGTTTCACCTCAATTCCCTCAATTCCTTTTCTCTCTAAAAACTGAACAATTTTCTTTTTTCTAATGCCATGTCCCTCAAATCAGCCGTCTCTTCTTCACTTTCCTAAGCTGAACAGTCTACTCTGTCTGTTCTCTTCCTACGTGAAAGGCCATCCCAGTCTGCTGGTTCCTCTTTCTTGTTACGTACTTTTTCTAGTTCTGCTGTATTCTCTTAAAAACTATGCAGCTAGAATAGCAAGTGTACATGCATCATACCATAAGGATGGTTTGCGCTATACTTTCCATTCCTTTCACAATAATTCTAATATTCCAGCTGCCTTTTGATTACCACTAGGGATTGAACTGACATTTTTTAATAAATATTATTTTCTGAGTGTTCATAATCAATTTAGAACCCATTGTTGTGCAAGTAGTTACAAGGACAGAGCAACTATACTCTGGGGTTTTTTTTGGTGTCTTTTTCCCCGTGTAGGACTTGACATTTATTAACTCTGACAGTGACACCTGCCATGTTAGATGATCAGTTCCTCAGTACTCAAGATCACTTTGCAGCTTTTTGTAGCCATATTGGTTTTGACTTTCTTTTATCAGCAAATTTTCTTACTGCTCTACTCATCCTGATAATTTATAAACAGCATAGACTTAAGCACAGATCCCCACTGGTATTCTCTCTCTATTGCAAAACATTGACAATTTATTCCCTTTCTCACTCCTAAACAGTTGTTACTTTACAAGGAGGGTTTCCATCCTATTTCCTGACAGCTTACTGTCTTTAAGAAAATTTGGTAAAGACCTTGTGAAAAGCACTTTGTAAATCGTTGAAGTCATTGTTATCCATGTGTTTATTTCCCTTCTTTTAAAGAAGTTCTTTTTAAATAGCTCACATTTATGAGTTGTAGATTCCTTCTAAAGAAGTTCTTTTGATTTTTTCTGTTTTGTAAGAATTTATATCCCTGTACTGACTAATGCTAATTTTTCTCATACAAATTTGCTCGCTATGGAAGTCAAAAAATAATTTATAGTTTCCATATTTTTATTATAGGTCTTGAGATATTGGCATTGAAATTTCAATGTTCCATCCCCCTGTTATTCAGGCCAAACTTAACCAAGAGGTTGGGCACGCTGTTCTGTCCACCCATGATGCTGCACAGATGCCTGAAATTTAAGGGGTTAGCTCCCACTGAAGTCTCTTAGTCATCTCTAAAACCGACAGTAAAATCTACAGTAACACCTGCCACTTTTGCTACGCCCTTCTGTGTCCAACCTTTTCCTGATTTGTCATTAAAAAAAAATCTTGATGTAAATGGAAATTTAATCAATTAGCTTCTCTAATATTTTATATGTTTTCTATTATTTGATTATACCACTATTTAATGTCTTTGACATTTTACAGGGCTTCTCAGATGCAGTGTGTATATACAGTATATAGTCAGCCATTTTAAACCATTTTTTTAAAATGCATTAAAACATTTATAGACAATAAAATAAGCATGTGTACCAAGGAACAGCATGACACAGGACCCAGCTGGCTTTATTGTAAAGGGTCTGTTTGCACAAACATGATTTCACAGCATTTATGAAGAGTTCAAAGCCTCCAAAACTAAATTATATCCAGGACTACCACTGTGCTGGTTACATTTTTTTAAATACTACTCTTGTAGAAGCATGAATGTGAGGAAAACATTTGGACTGACTGTAGAGCCTATTTCATTGCACAGATCTAGTACCTCTTCTTCATTTTCCAGATATGGAAATGATAGTAAGTTACTCCCAGCTATAAACCTGCATGTAATGTCTAAAAGCTGCCAAAAGACCTTTAAACCTCTACTACTTCTTATACGGGAAAATGAGAATGTAGCAAATTGCTAAAGAAAAAAAAAATAATAGTAACCTTTTTGTAAATCATTTTGGCTCTTTTATTTGTTTCCATTTGTATTTTTGACTCCTCCCTTCTGATAAATCAGGCTGAAGAAGTAACATCATACAAACTATGCGGAAATAAGGAAATTAAGAGGGAGTATGTTTATGTACTTTCAGAAAGCCTATAATGTTCACCATCAGAAAATGAGGGAACTATTATGTTGATCTTTCGCATTAGCCTAATACAACTAAACTCTCAATGAATGTCTTAATCAGACATCTTTATGAAATAGAAAGAATCTTTCATGTATTAGCAGTAAGGAGGCCTTTAGTTCATAAGACAATTATGCTGAGCTTATTTTTACCACAGCCTACAAAGAAGATAATCCTTCTTATTAACGGTTCAAATATCAAATGCAGTAGATAGGTTTAATGGAATTATTTTTTAATCTTTTCACCGTCACCACAAGTGCCACCTGACATTAATCCCCTGGCACTAGTAATAAGATTAAACGAGAAATCTTACCTTTGGCATTGTATGATAGACTAAAGCACAGGAAAGAACCTCATCAATGGTTTAAAAAAGATTTAGTGTCACTTGTACAGTAACAAAGCAGATGTTCTCTATGGGAAAATAGCTACGAAAAGTAAGCAAAAAATAATTAATTTTTATGTCTAGTGATACAGAAAAACATTCTATCAACTGTGTAATCTAGGAATGGATACTTTAAGAGCTGAAACACCAAGCAAATAGGTGAGACCTAACTGAATGAAAAATAAGCTGTATGAACAAAAATAATAAAATCTTTTAAGGAATACTGGAAAAGTACTTATCAACAGCCAAAAAAAAAAAACCACACTATTTTGAGGCCAGAAACATAGGGATAAAGTGAGAACTTAAATCTATACCAGTCACATCCTGTTAAAAAAAACCAAAACAACTCGAAAAAGCATCTTCCATTTCATAAAGAAATTGAAAACAGAGAAAGCAACAGCTTGCTGCTAAGAGAAGAGGATGAACTGGAGCTGAAAGATAATCTAGGTTCAACCTGAAACCAAATAATATGGGTCTTGGTTTTAATAGAGAGGTTAAACGTAAGACAAAAAGCAAAGGTTAACAGATAAAGGGAAAACTATCATAAAGTAATTTTGTATACTTAGCTACACACAGAGTGAGAATGGTCTCAAACTCTTTTTAACAAATCTAAAGTCAACACTGATACAATATTGGTGAAAAACAACCAATGTAACATTTTAAGAATGAAGTAATTAATCTTCAGGTCCAAAAGACCCTCAGTAATGAGTAAAAAGAAAAAATTTGAAGGGTAATTAGTCATAGAGCTGAATAGATAATGAAAGAAACTGAAAATCATTTACCAAAGATAGATACCACACTAGTTTGGCTGCATAGACTTATGTCCAGCCCAGGTGTCAATACAGATGCAAATCAAGTCTACTTCGGCTTTGTAAACCAGCATAAATTATATACTGGAGAAGACCTTGTTAAGGAATTGCCTAAAGGGGACATGGCAACAGGATTGACTGAAGGGACATTCCCAACCTAATTACTCCATAATTTATTAAATTTTTGCAATGATGAAGTTTAAAAAAAAAAAAGTGCTTGTAAATTTGTTGATGACTCAGACTTGGGAGGGAGCAATGAAGAGAAGGAGTATGATGTCAAAGACAATTCACATGACTTCAAGGAAAGCAATGTTAGAAATGGAACTCAATCAAAGTGCAAGGTCATAGTCTTGGGGACTAATAACCAGAACATCTGAAGTAAGTTAGCAATCCAAGTAAGAATTGCTGAGTAAGAGAAAGACAAAGACATACCAGCCACAAGATCAGAGAATCCCAAAATAATGGGGCCATAAAAAAGTGCAATCCTTATCATGTTTCAGTCTTTCAGGCACAGAATACAGAGGTGGATAAATAAAAATACTTTTTTCAAAACACAAGTGAGACCTCATCTGAGCTATCACACATCTTTTTGATTACTATACTAAAAGATTTGTAATAGAAAAAATTAGTCAAAATGCAAGAAGTCACTGTTTTGTGTTCTGACATAGTACTCTCCTATGTGTACATACATATAACTTGCTTAGCATTAGTGGCTGACTTCACGGAAGCCTTAGGCTGCACACTGTGAACTTGCCACCTGGATACAGTGAACTTTCACAGCAGCTTTGCCAAGCTCAGTGAAGGAGAGCCCCAAGGACTCCGCTGCAGCTAGATGGTATGGAAGTGAAGTCATCCACTGACAGCAGCAGGGCCTCTTTGATAAGGGAAGAATCTTCAGCCTACTCAGAGACAACGAAGAGCCCCAATGCGGGACAAAAGCCCCCAGACTCAAATAACACCATTGGATCAGCTGCTGCTTGGACATCACGAGGAGAACTTGTGCAGGGCAGGAATGAGTGTGTGGGAGAGTTGAAAAGGGGCACCCGTGGGCTCACAGGAGTCGCCCACTGTGAACGGACTCCGGTCTCAGCAGTTAAAGTCTGGGGTGGTGTGTGTGCGACTCCTCAAAGGGTGTATGAATGCTCGGGCAGCGGCCTCTCCCTTAACAGATTATGAATTCAGAGTGGAAAATGGAACAGATCAGAGGAATAGGTATCTCATAAGAAGAGACAGAGAGCTTTGCTTATTTAGGCTAGCAAAGTAAACACTGAGAAGGAAAAGCTGCTCATCAGGTGGGTAAATGTTAGGTGAAACAGCTATATAAAACAAAGGACAACTCTGGTTAGCTAAAGACATGCACTTACGAGATTTGGATCCTAAGCTCAGAGTTAAAAGCAATTTCTGTCATTTCCACGTAAAGTCAGAATACAGAAGGCATGCAGTATTTGTCCCTGACTGTCAAGCATTCACAATTCAGCACTAAAGATTTCCAGATTATTGAATGTGAACTAGATGATTTGGGAAAACTGATTTCATGTGTGGGTACAAGTTGTTCGAAAACAGTCCTAAACTAGACTAGCAATATGACTTCATTTCAATGAACCCCAAGTTATTCCCAAAATTTTCCAAGTCACTTGTGTTCTGCTCAGTTAACAGATTCTTTCAGAAACAGCGTCTTCTCTAAGTTTGAAACAGGAGCAGGTGCTTCAGGTGATACCACTTTTGTGCAGCAGTTGGCAGGCAGCCCAGAGGCTATGGAGGCTCATTTTAATTACTTGGCACCTCAATACAATTAAAACATACCATAAAGGTCAGCTATTAGAATAAATATTTGGTGCAACTTATCTCAACCACTACCTATACCTGATACACACCACAGAAACCTTTCCAAACATTTAAGATGTTTTACTTACATATGAGATTACATGAGAATGTTATTAATTATTTTAATACCTTTCAAGTATTTCTTTAGAAGAAATTCAGGTCATCATTCACTATCAAGCTAAAAACATCCTGTAATATTGTTGCCTTTTCTATATTGTGCAAAATTATGAATCTAAAAATTTTCCCTGTGAACGTGGGGAAAGCAGGCATTTTCCTTAGACCATGGCAGAGTGGAAGCAAATGGATTTCTTCTGGAAATACTCCACTTACGATTTTCCATGTTTTCTTGATTGTTATTAATCTGAATTAACATCTAGCTAGGGTGAAAAGTCTGTTCTTCCTATATTTGTGTGTAGGACACACTAACTTCCTACCTTCCACAGGCTGAGTGCAGTGATCTGCATTTTCTTTGCATGACGCGGTTATGAATGAAAACAAGGAGTGGAACTTCTAATGTTGTTTTGGATCTTCTTAGTATCCCTAGTCCTTCCAGGAAAGGAAAAGTTCTTGTAACACTAGGAGTGAAACAGGAAAGGAAAATATCCCCAACTAATTTTTTAAAGCTCTTAAGTTCTTGTTTACACATGGATTCTGCTTATACCTGAAACAACTTCACAAATTGATTTAAATCTCAGCATTTATCCTTTCACCAAGTACAACCTAGGCCGTTTCTATTTAGACCTCTATGGATAGTTTCACAGTTGCCCACTGATTTATGAATTATGCACTCTATATGATAAATTATGAGTTCACAAATGTTTCCTAAAAATGCGGCACGACGGAATGTCAAGCACAAATGTTGCCTTTGGACATGGCTAACTATGTGCAGACACAGAAATGTTAAACGATTAAAATAATTTTTTAAAATCCTTTAAAATACATTGGTTTGCGATCATGTTCTTGGCAATAAGATCAAAAACACACAAAACTAGCCACAGCTGTTTGTATTCTCCCTACTGATCAGAAAGCTATAACTTCAGAGTTCACCTTGAGGCTTGCAATTATTATTCATCAGTTAAATGACAGTCACTGTACTAGAATATTAACTGCAAATTTGTTATTGGCATCCAGGAGATAAGTATTTGTGCCCCACACTGTGCAGAAAATACTTTCATTGAATCTCTATGACTTTCTTCTTCTCTTTTTCCTTCAAAATCACCTCAAAAATCTCTTTTAGAATGAAGTTGCATCAGAACGGTTATTCTGGTTTAAATAATCTCTAAACTACAGTCACACAGAACATTCATTACCTTGCAAGTCACTCTGATATTTTTCGCTACACAAAGCTCAATTCTAATGTATGGAAATGCATAGTGAGTTACCCAATACACAATTTCTAAAAAATATTAAAATGTTAAAAATATTTCCCTATCCCTTAATTATTACTATGAATATATCTTCTATTAAAATATAGATCTATCTGACAGGAGAAAACAATTCAAATGAGACAGATGCAAAAGAATCCTGTAGAATTTTTGAACTTGTATACCAGGCTTGAAAGAAACTGAAGGATCATTGGAAGAAATTTACTAGTAGAGGTATTTATAATAAATTAGTACCCATATATTTGGTTAACATGTAGAATATTATTAACAGCTTGAATTTTGTAGAGGTAACCAAATAAAGATTTGCAACACTCAAAGGCAGAAGTGACAGAGAAACGATGTGCCAAAAATCTGAGAAAGAATGAAGACCAGAACCAGAAGGCTTGGCTTTACACAAAAAAGTCAGTGCTTTTTTAAGGCCATAATCAGAAAAGGTGCTGTACACGATGAAAGAAAAGCATCTTGCCTGTGGCAGACTAAATCAGAATAATTATATAAGTTTCAGCTCTCTAAACCAAGCCACAAGCATACGTAGGTATGTTTAATTATTATCATCATAGGTTTTTCTCCAATAGCTCTGCAGTTTTAAACCCTTTGGGTTGCCTCCAGGAAAGATACCACTCGACTCTATTTTGAATAAAGGAGATCAGAAAGAGAACTATTTTTGCCAGGAGTCAAACAAATACAAGGAAATCAACCAAGAAAAAAAAAAAAAGAATTCTGTCATATGACATTTTATCAAAAATATTTTCATGTAACAGGACAGATGTCAGAAAAGAATGAACAAGATATGTAGCTACAGTGACTGATTACTCCCAGCTAAGCAAAGTCTTGCTGTTGCCATAGGAATTAAATGTGATCTGTCCATACACGCATTAGTTATGTGGTTACCTTGATGCTCTCAAGTTCTTGCTCACATTCTGTTACATGACAAAAAATTATCGAACACCTGCTACTGGGACATGGCTCACCCAGACTGACACCCTAAATCTTACCAGAGATCCTGGTGGAAAAAAACAACATTACGTCCTCAGATTGTCAGAGCCCATATTAGGATACAGAATATTGTGGAAATTGACTTTTACCCCACGTATAGATTACCATTCCCTTTGGAAGAGAGTAACAAGGTTTCAGAAGGATGAAGTCACTCAATACAAAGTAAGCATTAACGAAGCAATAAATTGGCATTACTCCAAGCAAGAAGTACCAAACAGTTAATTGGTTTAGAGGCAGACGTATAAAATTAGAAAAAAGACTATATTTCATAGGTACTTTTTGTTCAATTTCAAGAAAGCCCATTTCATCCCACCAAAGATGATTTAGGATGCTTACATAACTCTTTTCTCTGAAATAAAATCCTTTGTCAAGACACTTACTCTGACTTCTGCTTTCCCAAGTAAGGGACAAGCATGTTGTCATGTCCCTCTTTCAGGAAGCACCCATTTACCTTTAAGCATCCCTGTAATGGTTTCTTGTTTTTCATAAGCACAAGGAAGACAACAGCTTCTTTAATTTCTCCGAAAGTACTAAAAGTACTGTCAGCTTTTACCTGATCTTAAAAATACTGAAAGTCAGACAGACACGACTGTACAGGGTTTTATCTTAGCCAGGCAATGAACAAGTATCTTGTCTCTTATGAGATCCCACTGGGAGCCCTGCAACCGCACTGGACTCTATCTATTGTTCCACGCCTTATGTGGTTTTGTTATTTCACATTATGCTAGTTTCTACAGTTGCACAATATGTGCACTCGACGCGAATCATCTTCTAGTCTATTACAGTATCACACAATTAATGTGCAGGACATGCTAAAAACATTGACTCTTTCAAAACAGAGAATACAAAAAAAAGTTTGCATAGCCTTTGCTTTTAATCTTCATTTCATAAGTAGCAGCACTTAATCTCATATGGAGACCATCAGCTGATTCTGTCTTTCTTGAGAAAAATTACAAGACTCCTGTAGATGGGCACTTACTGTACTGATTTCCAGGCAAGAACATCATCATGTTAGTCTGACTGTTAGGAAAACATACAAATTTTTGGTACTATTATACACCTCAAAAATACCAAAACAAAGTTGGTTTGATTTGCAAAATATTTAAATTTAGCTGAGAAGTGAAAACAGCACAGTCCTTTGAAAACAGTAACTGCTGCATAAATAAACAGAAATATATAGACTGAACATCTTGTATTAAAACAAGCGTCCAGCAAACATGCACAAACACACTTCTGAATTTCTGTTGAGAGGATTTTCTCGAGGCAATATTCTCTAGCAAAAGGATTTAAAGTGATGCCCTACTTCACATCAACACCTTTGATTTAGAAGAGTAATTTCTGCACTCTGCTTTCAAGGTTATTTCATATTTTATCTGTTAGAACCCCTCCCGAAGCCAAGAATTAGTCAGCATAGAAGACTAATATATAAATTCTCTACTAATAATCAAAAGCTTCAAGACAATGCTTTCAGCTGTCATTTTGTAACAGGAGTCTAATTTGTGTGCATTTTTTATTAGGGAAGCAAACACCAGCTTGACATACGAGTGCTATTTCACTGATCATAAACCGAACACATCAAATTTGTGGAGAACTTAGGGCAAGATTATCTTCATGATGGATAAAACCTAAACACATTTTCACTGAGGTCTGTGTTTATTTTTTTCCTCTAGCAGTTAGTTCTCTGTAGTTAACAGATTTAAAGTGTTCTGAAATTCTGTCACTGCATCAACTATTTCCACAGCATTTATTCCTTATATCTTAGAAGCAAATCTTCAATTCTTACCTCAAACCTTGCCTAAGCTGTATTCAACATTTACCACCTTCGTTTTACAACATTTGCCTACAAAATAACACATCAGTTACATTTCTCCCACATCTGTGTTTTCTGTCAATCAATTTAATCAATAGCATTGCGAGATGCCTCAAGTATGTGTGAAGACACTAAACAAAGAAACACACAAACATTTTTGTTCATCTCAGTAGTCTGTACTTTTATGTTGCTGTTGAAGATATAAAACACGAACTAGCAGCATAAAGCTACTACATGCTTAGAACTCTCTACCTTCCTGACATCCTTTTACCTTTCTTGGTAAAGTTCATAATTCAATACAAGATAGATATTTCTGATTCTTGTCACCATTTCTATATGGCAGATTTCCT
>Ga0181612_153949_pt1 | contig 10928 bp, 6 predicted proteins | sample HoacroProtozoa21_FD_119630 | JGI IMG/M metagenome (GOLD analysis project Ga0181612, IMG submission 119630) | Hoatzin crop microbial communities from Cojedes, Venezuel. Combined Assembly of Gp0051906, Gp0051904, Gp0051908 | reverse complement strand
GGCCAGGCGCGGCGCTGGAACTGCAGCGGCGTCAGAACGGCACCCACCGGAGCGGGGAGGGGGACCCACTGTAAAAAAAAACACACAAAAAAACCAGAAAGCCCCACCAAACCCTAAACGCACAGGGAAAACAACCGAGTGAGCCGCAGATAAAATAAATACAGAAAAAGCAAAGTAAATCAGATGAAATCGCCAGGCATTCACTCCCAATGAACAGCAAGCTTTATAATTTCTAGGTGCTGGGGAAAGCCGTTGTCTTTTAGTTTATAAATCTCTGCTGGGGGGAGGCAGGGGGAGAACCTTTGGAGGTGAATGAAACATCAAATCACGAGGCTGTATGTAGATTTATGATTGCATAAGAGGCTCAATCATTTCCATATATTGAAATGTGCCGTCCTTTCCGCGACTGCCCAGCCCTTGGAGGGAGAGAGACGCTCGATTCCGCCTTGATCAATGCCGACTGTGAAGCAAGGAGGAGGAGAAGGGGGGGACCATGCTGGCACCAGATGGAGTAGGGTCTAGGGAAAGGTCAAGGTTAGCTCAGGCTGCTATTGAATCGGTTGCAGCCTCACAGATAGATCTCTGCCTCGGAGGCACCCACTGGGGCTTCTCAGAATCAAATCTAATAGAAAAGGCAGTCACAAAATGAAATCGCTTCATCTGAATGCTAAAATTGTTATTAGGCTACATTAGAGAGATACCGGGCACGTGATTACCAAAAAAGGAAGCATGCCTAGCAGTTTGCGACTGAAATAAAAGCTGTGAGTATGTTGAAACCATTGGCAATGTGCAAGGGTAACAGATAACAGGAGAGAGGGGCAGGGAGAGATTGCTTGCGTGTAACGAACAGATTAACGTATTGATGTGTATGTATATATCTGTATAAAACTATTTGTATATGCATCTGTGTGGGGGCATAATTGTATATACTTCTTGTGAGTCCTGCAGTGGCCGTGGTCCTCAGCACGCTGAGGACGTTTGTTAGTTGACTTGGACAGCAGCTATGGACCAAGAAGTGGGAGCCAGCTTGGAGTAGAGGTTTGTTGGTGGGTCCTGGCAGGACTCCGCCTGCAGCCACCGTCCACTTACATTACAGTAGTGTGCCGTCACCGGAATTTTTGATTTTAAGCCCTCGTGGAAGCACAGAGCTGAGGCGTTGTTCGAGGCCTCTCTCTCTTTCTTGTCTCAGGCAAAACTCTTTCTGTGAGGAAATACTATGAGGCGTGTACACACGTGTCCACATCCCACACACTGGACACAGGAGCGTGACGCAAGCACACATATGTGTTTGGAGCAGTGATGCTGTCAGCTGGCTTTCAGAGATCAAAGTGAGCTCTTCCCAGTTACCATCTCCTCCACATTAATGATTCTTTAACCTACAGCACAGCCACATTCTAAAGAAGGATTTAGTCTTGTAAAATAAATACTGACTACACTAGATTAAACATGATGACTGCACTCCAAGGGTTAATAAATTTAGAATTAACAGATCATCCCAGCTTGATTGAGCTACTATAGATGATTTAATATGCAGCCTAAGCAGGTTGACAGTCAGCTCACAGATGCAGATAAGATCAAACAGTGTCTTGATTCAATAGATTGAATGGTTGTACTGAGTGTCTGGAAGGTGAGTGACAGTACGTATATGGCAGGGGTTCTGGTAAAGAAGGGCTTCGATTCCTCACTGCTGTGCACTGCACCGGTTTTCCTTTTCTAGCAGTCAACCTCTTCCAGCAATCAAACCAGGAGTTAACATGAAAAAAACCCATCTCAAATATAGTTCGGGAGAGTTATCTGACGTTTTCAATAATTATAAGCTCTATGTTTTAATAGTAATCACCATTACTATTACTAGTCTTTGCACTTTCAGTTTCTTCTCCATGGACAAGGCCATCTCCACCCACTCCATCCCACAGGGAGTCTCATCTGTCCACAGCCTCTGTCTGTCCATCCATGCGAGTCCCCATCCCTGGGCAGACCTAAATCTACAGAAAGAAGGTATTTCGGAGGCAGGACAGTGACACCTTTCCCAAGTCAGCCGCTGGGGCTTGGTGAGCACAACCTTGCCCAAACACGATCCACCATCCAGAGGCTTCAGCTGCAGGAAACCTTGGTGGGTGTGAGTGACAGAGACAATTCCCCTGCTCTCTTTCTTGCACTCTCTTGTTTTTCTGGCTTAAAAGTTAATGCCTGTAGTAACTCTTCTGTGGTTTATGTTTTCTTTCTTGCTCTCCTGTCCTATTTAAAAGGGAACGTAAAACAGTTCTTGTGGAGGCTGGTGAGCAATGAAATGACAGAGTGGTCTCTAACAATTTTTATTATTTGATCAAGAGTAAAAGCTCCACCTGAACCATTAGATTTTACTGTATGACTACATTTCGAGGCAATTTTAAAAATGCCTATTATGTATTCAGTAGACTATCATAGGTCTGAATCACATCTTATTGTGATAGGAATATTTGCGTTAAAGTTACCGCATATCTGAACACTTACAAATTAGCTGTATTGTTTACTTTGGTGTTTTTTTTTTTAAATACCCAAATGCTCAGTCCATGGTTTTTACAAATGCCCCGCAAAATGTTGCTCTAATAAGCAATGCTGCTTTGAATTTACCAGCAGAACAAATCCAGAATCCACACAAGATCACTGTTTCTCTCTGCCATTTTTAAAATGGTCTCATGTACTTTTGCGACTGTTTACCTGTGAGTTATTCTTTAGTTTGGAAACCAGTGGTTCCTTTTAATCCTTCAAACACCGAGTTGGAAAAGAGGGGGCCTTAGCATGTATTTCATTCTACAGATTCATACGCGAGCATCCCCAGATTTTCCTGAGTGGGTCGGAGGCACCACGCAGAGATGAGCTAGTCCTTTCCCCACCCCAGCACCGTTCAGGTGAGGTGAGACACAAAACTCCACTTTGGAATTAGAGAGAGGCGGTATCAAACTGCCAGTGCCTCTCAGGGCGAACGAAGAGGACTCAAACACACCTTGTCAAAGAAATCAGTAAGTAGGAAAGCCCCCCCCCTCCCCAAACGGCGCGCGAAGGCAGACGCCAGCCAGCGAACCGGTGGGAATCACAGGGGCGCTTTCCCTGCTGCCGGGCCCCGCGGACCCCCCTGCGGCGGTAGTGCCGCTTCCCAGGGCGGAACCAGCGAAACCAGTTATCTGGCAGCAATTTGCATATTTATGGTGCCTCCCGCCGTTCTCCGTGATTGCTTTACAGGCATGAAAGGTAACAGAAAAATATATAACACTCTCTAAAAAAATGGCGAAAAGGCTCACATATGAACCGGGGCTCTGATAGAAGAGTAAGCCTTGTAAAGCCCGTGGCAGGAAATTCGTTTATCAAACAGTTTTTTGTCTTAGGATCTGAAGGCAGTTGTGTTCGGGTTTTTTTTAGGTTCTGAGGCTGAAGATACGAGGTCCGTGCTTCTGTGCAAACTGCTAGAGACAGGCACTGATAATTTCAGGGAAAAATAATTAGCCTCGTCATATTTGCTGAATGTATACATCTAAGCAGAAGGCAATCCTTGGAGAATGGGAAAAGCATTCAATAGACACTTTAAAAGTATAGTGTCATGGTACATATATTTTTTAGTCCCGCTCATAAGCAATGTACAAATGTGCAGTACGGCTTTGAATATAAAAGCTAATTAGGTCTCAGTAGAGAATAGTTTCATTTTTCTTGGCTCCGAGCACGATGGCTGTCTAAGATATACCTCGTCTCCGAGACACTTTTGGCCTTCCCTGTAGGAACTGCCACGGCTGCATTCCCCATACATCCCTATACGTTCAGATACCTTCAGTTCTGGGTAGCATGAAGCAGGGTGCCAGGAGGACTGTAGCTCACCTCTGCCCCATGCTGAGGAGCCTGTCAAGGTTGTTCCAGAGCAGGGGATCGCAGTGGACCCCATCGCTCCAGCCACAGCTAGACTGCCGATGGGGAACAGCACTTACAGACTGGTGCTATGATATGGCCTGTATTTACCCTGCGTTTATCTGTAGCACCTATCACTGTAACATCCAAGGGTGGTGTATTTCAGCATACATAGTCTATGGATCTCTCTCCATGTGTTTACAGCTATTTCTCTCTCTCTAGGCACTCAGATGCTGTGAAACTTAATATGATAGGGCAAATTAAAGTCTAAATTGTGAATACATTAATTTCAGTATGGTAATATCAAACATTGTACGTATTTCTGATTTCTGTATTTAATTTTCCTGGTTTTTGGGTTTTTTTTTAATGCTGGGGAATAGCTGCTCACTGAACAATAGCAATAGTACAATAATCCCCCCCAACCCTAGCATTCATACTTAACGCACATTAGCTTTCTACGTAATACTATACAATATACTTGCATGTTATTTAACTGAGTGAAATCTTATTCATACTGGTGGTAGAAGGTATTCTTTTCACTGCAGTCAGAATTCATACTGTACTGTAAAAATTATATGTGCTGACAATAACAAATGGTGGCACAACTATGCAGACTGCTCAAAGTGAGCTCTTATCACAGGTTATTCACTACCACTCCTGCTACTCCTCAGCACTGCAACTTTCCATGCCGCTTTGGGCTATATAATAACATATTCTTCTGACTACAGAGAGTTGCATTAAAATATTATTGTAAGCATTCTAACAATTAAGCTGAAATTTTGCATGGAATAAATATGGCAAAGAAGAAAATCCACAGTAAAGCTGTCCTCATTTTTAAATGCAGAAACAGATCATTGCTATCTTAACAATTAATTCTTTTTCATCTGGATCCTCACGCAAACTATGTCATGTTCTGCAAAGCACATGTGTTTCTTCTCTGCTAAAGCTAAAAGCTAAACCTAAATGTAACCTGAAACAGGAATATAAGATGAATATAGAGAATGATGACTGTGTACGTTAAGTTTCAGTTCAATGCATTCTAAGTGACTAAAAGTTAAAGTTCTAAAAAGCAATCTAATAGAAGTTATTTACAAAAGATGTTAAGGTGCCAGTCTAACAGCGTGCTTGAGTACATGCTTACTTTAAGCACGTAAGTACAGCTGATGTGCCCAAAGATAAATGTGCACTTAAGAATTTTGCAGTACTCAAGGCCAAGTAGATTCCTCTGGTAGGGGATATATCGAGCAGAGTTAGAGGAGGAAAAGCCTTTTCTATGGCACTGTCCTTCTCTATTGTCCCTCATGTCAAGCGTGCTAGGAAGAAAAAGGGACTGTGTTCAGCAGCATACAAGAAAATAGCTAAATCTTTCCTTATCCTGTGTAGCAAAACTATTTCTCAATGGGAATAACTTCCTTTTGATTGCTGATACTGGGTTTCTCGGATTAGCGAATTATTTTTTGTGTGGTTTTTTTATTATTATTACTATTGATTTGTGGTATAGTTGGATTTATTCAAGACAAAATGTTTGCAATTCCTCCTTTTCCCACCTGCCACATCCAGAGTGGGCCTTTCCAGATTTCCTCATAGGGAGAGTTTGAGCCCCTTGTATCTAATCTTGCACAGAAGCGTGAAAAGCTTTGCCTTATGATCCTGAGAAGATCTTGTTCATAAACAACTGCTGTGCTAAAATACCAGCAGTCACCCCGGATATTTTATTTGATCAGGACGAGACCAAGTCTGTCCAGCTCTCCTGCCCTTCTTCACTGATGAACAGATACTTTGGAGAAGAAGTGGGACTGTGCCATTGTTGGACATGCTGCTAGTTTAAACCTCGCGTTACACTCTGTTTGTTCCTGGTTTGAACCTCTCCAAGAGTTTCCCCCTGCAGGGCTGGGAGCCTGGCTTAGCCTTTCCTATCTGTGAAGCTTGCTCACCACTTCTGAGTTCAGCTGCCTCTGTGCTGCTGGTGGGTGCTATCTCCCCACGGCCTGAATTGGCTGTAATTCTTTACCTTGTCTCAGCTAGGGATGTCCCCAAACTTAGCAGCTAAAGTCAGAAAATGAATCAAAAAAGATGTTTGTTTCAATGACCTGTCCTCCTTACTGCTCACAGGCTTGAAGATAGTGACCTGCTTAGGTAAACAGATGACTTGGGATCTCAGCAGCGACTCAGAAGGACCGAATTCTGTGTGCTTGTGCCATCGTCAGTTTCTGTGAGGCCAAACAGAGTAGCCCTGATGAATGGGGGATTCGGATGTGTGGAACATCTGGCTGTGGAGAGTCTGGCTTCTCACAGAGCTTTGTTTCAGAATGACTTGCATACAATAAACCTGCTGTGACAGAGCCTGATGCTGCAGCCCGTCTCAGTCAAAACTCTTCCTGAAACCGATGGAGATGCTGCTCATGAGTTCAGGCGTGCAGCGTCGTGTCCCTCCTCTGTAACTGTTTGGTGAGGTGGAAACTTTGTGGGGTCTGACTCTATGAGAACAATCTGTTTGTTCGTGGCCTGTGGCTCATCTTTCTAGCCCTGGGCTTGTCATCATTTTGTGTTAGGGTCAAGGAAAATGCCAAGTCTGCATCTTAACCAACCATGCACGCTTCAACTTTGTATGATTTGAGGTGATAAAAACCATCTCTGATAAACAGAAGTTTAAAACTAGTGAAAACTGTAGTGGAGAGCCGTTCTCAGTAAAATCCTTTGTAACGCAAAGTGATACTTAAGCTTATGCTCAATGTTGAGAAGTCAAACGCTCATCCCTTTCAAAGTGCCATCAGTGTGGCTGTTCTGATGCAAATGCACACGTGGGACTCACTTCCACACAGTTTTAGGGGAAGAAAAAGTCCAAGAAGATGAAAAGATTCTGAGAAACTGTTAGCAAAGATAACAAACTGACCAACACTCTGCCAGACGTTTTCCCATCCCTAGCTATCTTTTCTGTATCTACAGTTAATCGAGTTGACCTCTCTCTACTGGAATGTGCCAAAGCTGTATTTTGGATTGTGGGTTCAGTAAGCGCCTTCCCTTCCCAGCATGATGGTTGGTATAAAGGGGCCTGAGAGATGTGCGACTGGCAGCTTGTTGCAATGCAGCTGATGTACAAAGCAGACACGCTAGGACCTTTAGCTCCCTTCTGTTTGAGGCATTTATGTTGTCTTTGTCTCACACATTTAGGAGACTCTTTTGAGATAGACTGAAGCCCCATTTCTTGTTCATGGTCTCTTCTCGGTGTATAGCTGCACACAGGTGGGGAAGTGTGGCATGTATGCCCTGTGAACTCTGGGTAGCTGTAGCTTTAACTTGGGTACCTATACATACGCTGTTTGATATGGAGCATCAGGAAAGCTAGAAGTACCGAATTCATACCCTAGATGTCAGTAAAAGAAAAAAACACTAAAACCCATTAAAAATTGTTTTATAAAGGTCTGCGAATCAAGCAATGGGTTAGCCAATTATTCGTAAGATAATTCCCTGTACGGACTGACAGTTTGAGTCCCAAGTTTCAGCTCAATCAAATTTACACAGCCCAAGTTATAACCTCTTCAAGATGGGGATTGTAACAGGAGCGCTGACAGACCTTAACTACTGTGCCTCTTTAGTAATGAAAGCTCAACTATTTCACTCGTGGTGGCTGCTGGTGCTGCTATAATTAAGAGTGTATGGATTTGCATTATAGGTCAAGTTCCGGGAGGTTTTAAATGCACATTGTTTAAATCATGTTGGCTTCAAACCCAGGACAGAAACTGTCAGGGGCATGTTACATGTTTGCTTAGAAAAAGTTATATAAATATTAAACATACAAAATTACAAACAGTTAAGTAAGCACTAGAGCAGTACAAACTAAAACCAGTTTGGCTGAAATCAAACATCTGATTAAAAATGAGACTTTATGGGCATTTACTACTGCCACCCTCTGCCTCCCCATGCACAGGCAAAACTATTTGTATACTTCAAAGACAGGTTTTTGCCATCAGAAAGTCTGTTTCCCAAGTGCTTTGCGCCATTGCTTTTACAGTCATCCCCAGAAAGTCCAGTGAAGGTTCAGGGCTCCATTGTGCTAGGTGCTGTGCAAGCAGAGGCAGGCTGAAATCCCACACCTTGCTGGAACCCATGGAAAAACTCTCCCCAAGTTTGGGATTTTATTCTGGCCCTGCCTAGGGCAAGCCGATAACGAAATCTTTCTGTCACCTGGCCCGCAGATGTTTGTGATCCTGCACGGACTCGCTGCTGTGCGCGCTATGCTTGCTAGTAAGTGCTTGCAGAATCGGAGTTTATTTTGAGCCTTTATTAAAAAGGGAAGGAAAAAAATAGAGAAGAGGAAAAGCAGCGTGCCCAAGTCTCTCATGCAGGAATACTAATGCACATACTATTTCTAGCATGTGCAAGTCCTCTGCTCATTCACGGGGAGTCAGCCTGGTATGACAGAAGTTCCACTCATGTTGCCTCCACCTGATTGAGACTATCAAGACGGTGTCGGAAAGCACCCCGCGAGATCTGACGTTATATAATGCAGCCCAGCTCTGGAGAACTGGCAGAATTTTGGAATTTGTCTTTGGTCCTAATGTTTTGTACCGAGTTGACAAGTGAGATTCCTGCTCTGAATGAATGACAGTTGGAGCTCTGAAGCAGGAGCATGCGCCCACCAAAGTTGCTGAACTCACCCACTGCCAAGTCTGTCACTAAATTAGCAGATAGGCAGGGACAGCAGTACACAGTGTGAACTGTGGCACACTCCTTTGTGCCTCTGGTCCCAATCCTGCATGGGAGGACTGTGTGCCTGCCTGCGAGATGGAGGAAGGCCACACTTCTCAAATGTAGGCAGTTTAATATCCTATCAAACAGCAACCTCTAAGTACCTCACAGGCTTGAATGGAGGGAGGATCACACTCTCAGACAGCTGAGGCATGCGAAGAGGGACAGATAACATTTTGGCAGATCTAAATGTTAAACTAATTTTTACAGTGAGAAAGTTCTCACCTGGGCACTCTGCCCTGCTGCTGCAGGTTACTGCCTCTGCCCCGGGGTGCCAGGGTGGGGACAGGTGCCCACTTCTGCCCTCGGCTGCTTCAGGGCATTTTGCCTGCCCTTCTGATTTCCCAGCGTCTCTAGGTGTTAGCAGTCAGTGTCTGAGCATTTCTATCAGTTTTTTCGTTAGCGTAACTGAGCAGAGCGACACCGCCGTGTAACAGGGACAGACCAGGCTGAAGCTTGTCGGAGAGGTGCTGTGGCGTCGGCTGCGCTGGAAGCGGGGAGCAGAGGGGCCGACGCAGGAGGAGCAGCGGGGCAGGGCGGGGGCACTGCCCTTGCTCCCGCGGCTCTCCCGAAGCGCTCTCGCCCCGGGCCGGGCGCTCTGGCCCTGCCTTTACCCCCGCGGCCAACGCGGAGGCTGCTCACCCGCCCCGCTCCGGGGACGGTCTCCGCGGGGCTGACGCCTCCGCCTCCGGCCTCCCCTTTCCCCGGCGGCTGGCGGGGGGCGTCCCGGCGGCGTTCGGAGCTTCCCTCCCGCCCCCCCCGCGTGGAGCGGGCTGCAGCGGGGCGGCGTTTCGGGGGTTACCGTGTCCGGGGAGCCAGGGGGGGAACCGAGTCCTGCGGGCGGAGGTGTCCCCATAACCCCGCCATCACCGACGCAGCGCCCCGGCGCTGGGGCTGAGGCTGCAGGAAACTCCCTCGCAAGAGCTGTTTGTTGACCACGTTCACGTTCAGAGCCCTGGAGCTAAAAGCACTTTACACCATAAAATAAAAGCACTGTCTTTTTTTCTAAAAGGTTACGTCTAGAGGCCACGCGGCTCATACTTCATACAGAAAACTACTGAAAGGGCTATGAAATCCTGTATGATTTACACTCCCTCTCAGTGCATTAGGATATAGATCTACTCGACTCTAAAAATACTGTGGAGTTTCCAACCGACGTGAATATATGTGTATTATTTCAGAAAGTCTGTTAGAAAACTTGTCAACACATTATAAAGCATAAACCAGGACTTGGCCATTAAATACAGAGATCAGAGACAGAATATATACCGCAGGAAGTACCAAGAAAAGTCCCTCCATTCAAAAAAGGTCTATTAGCGAAAAGTTTACACACAATATACACCAAAGGGCTTAGAGGGAGCCCGTGGACCATAATTACAAGGCATAAATGGAATCAGTAAGGGCTTTACGGTCCCCAGCACAGTTAACTGGGCTGCCAGAAAATAATTTTAATATTGTCATAATTTATTACCCACCGAAAGCCACATCAAGGATTGTAAATATAGTTACTTCACGTCCATGACTGCTCGTTAAACAGCCTCATTCCCTTCCCCTAAAAACACAATAAAGTAAAACTCCACCTGCATTATTAATCCGCAGTTATACCGTGTTAAAAATGTCTTCTGACTCCTTTTCTTTCTTGGTTTGTTATCTCACTCCAATCACATGACAATGCGAGGCACTGGGGACACACACACACAAAACAGGGGGAGCACAGTACTATTGCGATCAAATGCCAATATTAATAATTATCCAGCCAGGATGAAATATTGTTTTTAAGGCAGCGAGTTTCCATTGAATTCGAGGCATTTTACGGTGCTGAAATTCCGGGCATGCTAATGGTAGGATGATCCTCGCTGCCGTTCATGAAAACATCTGTAAAATTAGCTCCTGACTGTAGGTTGTAAGATGAGGTCTGGGAAGTCACCTCTTGGAATCTCAAACACGGTACGATAATAAAACAGATTTAGTTGTAAGTAAGTGCTTAATTTGCCATGATTTTTTTTTAAAGAAAATCAATGAAATGTTGCCTATTATTTATCGGGACTAACCACAGCCAGGTATTCCGATGCAGGCTGGCTTCGGGGAGGACACCACTGTGTAATGAATTGTAACTGGAGGACTGTTAACTGTGAACCACAGAACCTTTCAGGGGTAATAAAGTCATTACTTTTTACACTGCAGCCACCTTGAAAAGCTTTATACGTGCTATCGTACGTATAAATCACCCCCCCGTCGCCCCTGCCCGGCGCACGCACATGCCCGTTTCTGCAAGCCCGGCCCGGGGCCGCCGGCACGCCGGG
>Ga0181612_146566_pt1 | contig 10928 bp, 6 predicted proteins | sample HoacroProtozoa21_FD_119630 | JGI IMG/M metagenome (GOLD analysis project Ga0181612, IMG submission 119630) | Hoatzin crop microbial communities from Cojedes, Venezuel. Combined Assembly of Gp0051906, Gp0051904, Gp0051908 | reverse complement strand
GAAAAAAAAAAACCCTGAATCACAGAATCACAGAATGGTAGGGGTCGGAAGGGACCTCTGTGGGTTATCTAGTCCAACCCTCCTGCCGAAGCAGGGTCACCTACAGCAGGCTGCACAGGACCTTGTCCAGGCAGGACTTGAATATCTCCAGAGAAGGAGACTCCACAGCCTCCCTGGGCAGCCTGTTCCAGGGCTCCGTCACCCTCAGAGGGAAACATTTACTATTTCAGATTCCTCAAAAAAATAAATTGTTTTTTTTAAAGACAGCTTGAACAGATTAAAGAGGAAATGATTTTCTTTTAGGTGAAAGGGGGGTTTATTTGTTTTCATTACGGCCCAAGGAACATATACAAACTGACTGCAGCACCATATGGGTTAGTTGTGTAACGATTGTTTTCACGTCTTGTCTGCACTTTGTTGTGGCTAACTTTAAACTGAAAGTGTAAATTGGATCAGTCTGTCAGTGTTTAAGATCTTCAGGCAGGAAACATTGTATATTTGTTTGGCACGGCACAAATTATTAACGAGTAGTAATTAGTACTACCCACTAATGAATTCTGGTGTGGGGTTTTTTTCTCTTGTTGTTAGGTATTAGTCAAAGTCTAAAGCTCCTTTGTTTTTCTTTAGTGAACTTACTAACCAAGCATCCTGGAGAAAGAAAATTCATGACCTCGTTAAGAGAGCGCCATAGACCTTTCCTATATTCATTTTTGTTCTGCCTGAAATTATGATGCCTGCCATTAAAACGTCGACATTCACCATGAGTTACAACACCACAGAATACAAGATGCTGCAATTATTTCCTCCTCTTGATCTAAGAAGTGCTGAGAAGTTTTCGCTGCCAGTGTAAATGATTTTATAATGGTGACTACTGTGCATCAGGGTAACATCAAATATCTACTAGCAGTGACCTAATGTAAGCAGGGGTAGGAAAAAAAAATGTTTGTGGCCTAATTTCAAATTCCTGGAAGCACAAAGGAGTTTGAAGAATTGAGTCCCCATTGCAATCAGCCAGGTTCCCGTTCTGCTAGGGAAAGGCTGAACGTCGGGGCAAAAATATTGGAGTCAAAAATAAAAAGATGGAAAAAGAGAGGAGATGAGAAAAGGGGTAAAGGATAATGAAAAGCTAAATAGGAAACATGAATTGGCGAAGAGGTATTAGTAATTTGGGCTTGAAATAGCTTACCTGGGACTGATTTTTCAAAGACTGTGTGGAACCTCTCTCTCGACTTTCAGAGTCACTCAGGACTGAGCAGAGAATGCAACCGAAAATTAGCAGTCACTTTTGTAAAGAGCTTGCTTGCCAGCCTTCAAAGTGCATCTGTGAGTGGAAAAAGCCCTTCCATGCCCCGTTTCCATTTTACCTTGATGGATCCCTTGAGCCGCCTCCCGCTTTTACAATCCTTTCATATCTTCTTATCTCCTGGCATTGTGAGTTTTGTATCTGAACTGGCAATCAAGTCCATGGGGAAAGCTCCCTAATGGTTTAGCGATCTCCTGCTGTGGTCTGAGGGCCTGGGATTGAGAGCTGTTAAGGACACTGAACACACCAGGGATGCCATAGAGATGTAGTAAGTAATAACAAACTTACAGAGCATGGTTCTGTCCGTTGCTAAAGAAAAAAACCACATCATACCAGGTCTGATCTGAAACAGAATGTTTTTTGGAAAACAAAAAGGGGTAAGATCTAATTGAGTACAAACTTACTCAGCCTCAAGCACTTCAGCAGTTTTACTGAGTTAAGGCAAGAGACTTCACAAAATTTGAAACCCTCAGATTCACCTGACCAGATTAATCAAATTCTGCTGCACTTATGTTGCAACTCTTTGTGTATGCGACGATAGATTTATTATATCATTGAATTAAAACTCAGTGGCAGCCTTTAAAATCTACTACATTGATCTCTACAGTGTCTCACTGTAAGCCACATTTAAATAATACTTTGTTAATTTAAAAAAAAAAAAAAAGGAAGAAGTTTTGTGTTAGAGCAAAATTCCCGAAGGAGAGCTCTGCAAAAGTAAAAGAACCACCAAGAAAGCAATGGTAACGTGCTTAATCTGAATAATTGCTTAGGGTAAAATGAGAGAGGAAGAAATAATTCTGTGCTGTGAGAAGCAGGCTTTTCAAGAAATGCAGTGCCACAAACAGAGAAAGCTAAATCATTTAGGATATTTAAATAAAGACCTCTAGCATAAGTTTAGAAGCCAAAAGGCCATCTCTGTGATCCCTGCTGCGGCAAAATTTGTGTTTCTTCCTACAGAAATAGTTCCTCAACTGGAGATATGAATCACTAGTGCTAATGACATTACAGGAGGGCTCAGTGCAAGAGAAACCACCTGTTCAGTCCAAAGCCCTGATTAATGAGTGATAACGAGACACAGGAATAAAATCTGTGTGCACCTAATATCAGCTGGTAGATAGGTAGGGAGAAAGGCAGGTCTAAGAATCTGTTGGGAAAAATAACTAAGATCCGGTGAACAGGACAGACGCCTTCACAAAATGCACTATTGGAAGTAAAATAGGGGTAAAGATAGACTTCTAAAAAAGAGAGCAATCTGAGGTGAAACAATATTTTTTAGGCTTTTTTTGTTTTCAGAAAATTGTAGCCAGGCGGTTTTGATTTTTACCTTAAATGCTCTGTTTATATCCTCCCCCTTTCTCCCCTGAAAGGCTGCTAGAGCCTCGGACGCAGTCTCATGACCAAGGGTGAGCCAGCTTGCCAGAAAACAGGCGCTGATCTCTTTAGGGAGGTGCTCGAGCCCAGCTAACGGGCTCCAGCCACTGTTGTCCCTTGGCATTACGTGGCAGCGGTTACAGGAGCAGCTTTAGGGAAGTGAAAACGTGCAACGCTCCCAGCTGAGGATGCATACACTTTGGAAGCTGAAAAAAATAGGCAATTAAGTTAGGAAATAATAAAATGGGATGCTCAAGAATGCTTCTTAAAGCCTTCAGTTCAGTAGAATAAATCCCCAGCCACTCTCCTCCACTCTACTTCGACCAACATAGAATCACAGAATGGAGAACATCAGTGACTACTCCTGTGTACGTCCACCACGAATCCAGCCCACAGTGTTAAACAGAAACCCACGCCTTGCTAAGGAGTAATTTTTTTGAGCAGACCCGTAGAACCTTTCTGCAGGGGATATAGTTTGTATTAAATACTGCCAGGTGGCACAAAATTCCTATGGACAATATTTGGTTGGTGGTCTTTCTGTCCTACCTAGGTCTTTTCTAGAAGGGAAAGAACAAAGCACAAAAATTAAGCTATGAAGCCACTACTATCATTACAAAAAAGAACTTCATGTTTATTCCTACGCATCATGGGAGACAACCGAAGTTCAAGAGGATTCACCATCATAGGATTCACCATCATAAAATACCAGGGTAGTTTAGTTAAGTAAATAACAGCATTTGGCAAAAAATGGGAAAATTCAGGGACTCTGATTTTTACAGACTTAATAGGCAACCTGAAGTTATAAAGATCTACAGCTTTTCTCAGAAAATCTCAGGGCGACATCTAAAGCCATTTAATACTGAAAAACAGGACAACAAGTGAAATAATAAAGATTTATTATGCTAGAGTTTAACTGAATAAATCAAATAAATTACACTCATGGCTGCTTTAAATTCAGCATATGAAGTTAGTAAAGGGGAAGGACACTAAAATTGACTGTCAGGCAAATACAGGACATCATTCTTTTAAGAAATTTTAACAGAAGTTTATTAAACCCAAAATAATAAGTCCCACCGCAGAGGAATTATGGCTGTACATGAACAGGTCAATAATTACAACGAAAATCTCAAATCAGAAAGAACCAGCTAGAAGGGAAAAGAGGGGAAAATAAGTAAATGATTAGATATTGGCTGACTGCTAATGCATGTAACGCTTTCCAGAACTGGACTGGGTCATTCCCCCACCTCTCAGAATTGGAGACAGAAGTCTGTCAGCCCGGACAGAAGCACCCGTATCTCCAAAGCCCTCCACGTGATGCTTCCCACCTCAGCTGGCAGCTCGAGAGCAGGATTTCACAAGTCCCTTTGAATTCCCCATGCTGTTACACGCTCAGAGACAACTTACCCTTTAGTCGTCTGATTTTAACACTGCTGACCCCCACCTACTTCTCCTTAATTAAAGACACTCGACTATAATTTTCTTTATAGGTAGAAGGGTCAAGGACCTTAGTTTCTCACCAGAGTGCCTTCACAATTTTTCTCCAGCCCAAAGGGGCTTCAAGGATGATTTGGTAAAGTCCTTGCTAAACTGTTGCTTCAGTGGAGTTTGCCAGAGAGCTGGATTTAAAAAAAAAAAGACTAAAGGAAAGACCTCAAGCTGCGTTAAAAGTGGGAGAGATGATTTAACCAGTTTTCTCTTGCATTTCCTGCTCCTACTTGAGGACATGAGAAGAGGCAAGAGAAAGAGGGAATGCCTCGCGCTGTGCTCAGAATGATACCCAGCCTAATTTGATTAGATTTATGAGAGCATAACAACTGAATTTATCAGTTTTTGGCACAGTCACCATTACAGAATAAGCCTGTGTAATATTCAGTCTGCTTTGTTTTATGGAGCTTTTTATAGAAAAACACTGTACCCGCACAGATGTGTGCATCTGCTTACTCCTCTTGCTGCAGCACCAGCAAGACAAATCAAGTTCAGAACGCAAAAGATTTACAGTTAGGCTGAATTACGAATACTTAAACTAAAAGAAAACAGACTTTTTCAAAACACTAGACTAAAAATACGGTGGTTGTTAGGCTGCCGGTGTATTGAGCTCATTACTGTTTGTGTTGTCTCGTGCTTTTCTGTGATTTCCTATCTGCATCTATCCATCTGCTAACTCCTATATTTAGATTGCAAACATTTCTTTGGATGTTTAGAGCGCTTGGGTCTCTTCGTCCTGATCCATGACCAATGTACTCTGAGATACTGTTGTAATATTAATAGCAAGTATGTTATAGCAAAGCAAAGCATAAACAATTTTCACATGTCTGAGTGGTCTCTGGTGAATTAAAACAGCCATCTGCTGTAACAACACAAATCTAAAATCTTTCCAAAACAGAAGAAAAATGTAATTGTATTTCTATTTCCTCTGCTGTATTTTAAACGTGGTGAATCTTAGAAGAACCTAATCAAAGCCAGGCATCTAACATCTTTACATCACTCTCATTTAGCAGAAAGGTTATTCCCTTATTTGTCCTGTCCAGCAAACCGAGCTAACAATCAAATATTTTTTTTTTAGGCATTAAATACTGCCAAAAAATTTGCTCTATAATTCTCTAGAGCTCAGAATGGCACTGTTTACAAATAATATTGTACTTAAATTCAATAACCTTGTAATTTGTCCCCATGCACAGAATGGCATTCGTTGTCATTTACATGAATGAAAGAAATAATGGTAATCTGGTGAATATTTTTTTTTTAGCCCCTGGGGTTTTTTTCCTTATTCTTTTTATTATTTATAGAAGGCATTTGAGCCAAGTAAGTAGAAGTTGCTTTATTTACCTGCTGTTGATATTCACGGGAATAGCAACTATACTGCAGTGTTAAAATATTTATTTCTTTTCATCTTTGAAGAGCACTAATTGACTCTTATTTGCTTATCGATATACACGTGCCTGAGCCTGGTCTGTGTAAAAATCTGTGCAGTCCTTCAAGTTTCAAGTTCATTGCAGAGGAACGTGCTGCCCTCACCAGGAATGACTCTTGATATATAAGGTTAGGCTAAACTACAGAACGAAGGAAAAATTGCTTGTGAAATGTGTTTTCCCTGTTCTTTCCCTTACGTGATGCATTGGACATCATGTGCTGCCATAACAGTCAAATTGCACATCTATAGAAGAAAATCTAACCTGATATCCACATTCACAGGCACACGTCTGAGTGTCTTGGTTTCTCTCAATTCCTCAGGCACAGGGAATCCATCAAATACATATAATAAAAGCATTATAAACCCATCTCACGTGAAACACCCTCTTTGTGTGATGGCAGAGCTCTGCCACCCTGCCCTGCCATTGCTACTGGGACACGCGTCCCTCCTCCTCTCCGTTGCTAATCTTACCCTGAAGGACCTCACCAGAGTGGATCTTCTCCACCACGAGTTCTGGGTTGCAATGAACTCACCAATTATGTGTTTCATGCTTAATGACAACATCTACAATTCATTTTGCTCAGGGCAGAGAATGAAAAGGCACCAGAGACACTTCAGAAGCACCCTGCTGGAAAATCTGACTCCCAAGGTTGGACGGGGCTTTGGGCTACCTGGCCTACTGGAAGGTGTCCCTGCCCATGGCAGGGGGATTGGAAATAGAGGATATAGAAGGCACCTTCCAACCCAAACCATACTGTGGTTCTATTATTCTATGAAATAGCCCCACATGGAACAGTCTGGCAGAAAAGCACTGTGCAGAGCACGGATAAGTGCGTGCAGTGTAAAAGGAGGATTCATCAATGTCTCGTGCTTCCAAGCCTGGTAAGATGATCTGAAGAAGCTAACACACCACCAGCAAGCCTCTCTTCTCCTGCAGGAAAATGTGCTGGAGAAGGAATGAGAGAGGTCCAGAGGAGAAGCAGAGGGCCAAGCAGTCCTGACTTACCAAGTAACTGAAGCCCAAGTGGCAGAGAAGGGAACAGAGTACTCTTGGTTCCTCTGACCAGAAGCAGCCTGAAGTCCATCAGTAGTTCAAACACGGACAATGTATTATTACTGCCATGTGCAGTAACAAGAAAGATTGCTAGAGGGAAATGCACGGCTGCAGTAGGGATGCGAGAGGGGCAGGTTAATGCCTTCTTTTCATGACAATATCCACGGCTTCATCGCAACAGACTTTCCACTAACAGTCCCTATCCATTCACATTCAGACAACAATCCCTCTGCGCTTTGTTTGCCATCCAGTCACACCAGCTCTTCCCCTTACTGCATGCTTCGACTGCCTTTAAAGTCATTGTTGCTTTTCCAAGCGTTTCCAAAGATCACGCTGACAGATTTTGGCTGGCTGGCTCACAGATGGAAAAAAAACCCATGCAGTTTGCAAGCAACATGATGCTCATATTTTTGAAAATTATAGCTAAAAGCAGGGGAGGAAGAATAGCTTGTATTATACTTTCCCCAGGCTAGATCCTTCAAACTCGTTTTCTTTATATCACCAGACTCCAAACATGTTGGAAAGCTGGTAAAGAGAACTCTGATCTGCTTCCTCTTTTAAACTCAAAAAATTCCAAAGAGGGACCAATTTAACGGCACAGTTGTTGCAAACAGCTGTTTCGAAATGTAGATGGTGATTTACATAAATTCATATTCAGCTCCCTCAGCTTTTCGGTACTATAAACAAGAAAGTTCTGTCGAGCGCCCAGGGATAGCTTTGTTGTGATGGGTGCTAAATAAATACAATTTGTTGCGGCGGTGATTGCTTGCTCCTTTCTCACAGGCTGCTGGAGGCTATTACATGCAGCGGTTTCCTTCCGAAACTCATTTTGACTGAAAGCTCTTTTTGAGCTAATCCTCCACAGTCTGAGAGAAATCCAATTTCTCCGTAAGAAATACACAGCAAGGAGAAAAAGCTCCAAAACATGCACGAAGGCTGCGTTTGCAGAGACGAAAGGTGCCCGGCTCTCAGAAACGTACGTGGGAGCTGCAAGGCTGGAGTTTTCTCCTTCGACAGACGGTAACCGATAATGAATGATTCCTCCGCATGGTGCGATCTGGAGAACATTTTGGGTTGCTCTGCAAACGTTGCCTTTCAAAGATGTTTCATTGAAATCTCTCTCACAAAGCTGTGTTTTTCCATTCAGGGCTCTCTTTAGACACTTTTCAAGCTATGAAAACGCAACAACGTGTGGCTAAAGCGGCAAATTCGACAGCACGCCATTGAGCGCCGGCTCTGGAAATCACAGCATAGGCGGCAAACAGCAAAATTAACAGCACTGCGAAGCTCTAATCAATATGTTTTTAAACTGAGTATTAACTGTACAAAGCCTTTTGATAGAACGCACTAAGCTGCCGGAGATTTTCCCTAGCGATAGGTAAAGCCATGACCACAAGAGGCTGTGTTACAGCGGGCATTCCCTCTGGGGAGGAGGAGGAAGAGGAGGAGGAGAAAGTGCAACTACTCTTTCCTCCTGTTTAATCAACAGCTGTTTAAGTCTGCTTAATTAAGCCATCCCCATATAACGAAGTATGACTGATTACTTTTTACAATGAAGAGAAAGCCATTCAGCCATTTAGGAATTATTTAGCTTATGTCTCGGGGCCCCGGTCAAATGACTGCAGCTTTACAAATGAACATACATCTACTGTCATGAGAAGTTAAATTACATCACAGCACTCTGCACCTTTGCTGCCAGGTGACAAACAGGGATCCCAACTGCTGCTACGGCTCCGCAAAGTCCACAGGGCTCCTGCGATCAAATCTACGAGTTTTAATTTCTTCCCAAACCCGGAACTTTTAAATGGAAAATACAGAATTCCTCAAAGACAGCAGCGAATCGGTTCTAGCGTTCGAGTCGGGGGTGAGGTTCAACACTATCTCAGCCTCTCAGGTTCTCCGTTCTTCCACATTCTCAGTCTCACCGGCAGAAACGGCGAGTCAGCGCTGCCGTGACATTTTCCGCAGTCCGGGTGACGAAAGGCTAGCCTTGACCAAGAGACTCTGACTTCATCCACACACAAACCAGACCAGAAGTGGCTTCTAGATAAATTTTTATCTATTACAAATAATGACATCTCAGAAAGGGATTTCTGTAAGATCTTTTAAAATCCATACTATTTTGAGGTACAAAATCTATGGCCAATACCATAATCTATGATGGATTTTCACCATCACAAAAATGTTGCACGTACATTTATGCTATTTTTACATCTACACCTAAGCCATTAAACAGGCAAAGCTCATAGCAGTATTCATTAAATTTCAATCTTAGGACACAAACTGTTCTCCCACACATTCTTCTCTATTCTGATACTATCTCAGAGTTACAAAAGTCCATTAATATTCTGAAATGATTTCATGCAGAAACCAAATTATCCCAGAAAAAAAAAGAACCTTGCTTACTTATTATGGACACCATTCTTTCTGCTTAGACCCCGTTTTGCATTCCTGCATGAAAGTGAGAAACAAAATACCAAAGCACAAGAGAATGAAAGGAGGCTGATGAGTTATAGGGCTACGGCAGGAATTTACAACCTCACGAATCCTTTCTGTACTCGGACTTTGAAGGGATTGTCTTTTCACTTCAAAAATACCTGTGAGGATAAAAGAACTGCAAACTGATGTATAGATAGTTCCTTCTTTGGGCTGCTGCTATTTTAAAAGGAGTTTTTCCAGGTTCTCCTTTCTTTTTCCCCTCCAGCAGCCTGAGAACAATGGCATCGTGAAACAGCCCAGTTCACAACACCATATAAAAAGGCTCATTAAAATGCAGCCTCATTAATTACTTTTGAAATGAAGTTATACTGGCTATCACTATCTCAGCGCTTCAGATTCTTCAGACACACATAAAAGAAAAGTTATTGTCTCCTCCAGAAAGTGTTTAAAGAATAAGAACAGCGAGAGGCTGATACCCAATCCTATATGAGATCTACCGTGACACAGAATCAGTACCTATATTTCTTAAATAAGTGCTGCCTCGGTTGCCATCCTAGTAACACAAAGTCTTCTACCACCACTCAAGATTCAGGTTCCAGCACGATAAACTGAAATCCGAGAAAGGAGTGCTGAGCTTTACACGGGTGTATTTTCCAAACTAATGAACAGCATGCATGGCTGGTAGCTGTCAATACCACTTAAATCTACTGTTCATGGACTCCTTTGGCTTTCGGGGGTCTTCTGGCTGATGATGCTCCCCTCCCCAGGTACATGAGTTTTCCAAAAATCTGCTTGCCGAAATGAGGGTATTCCTTTTTCTCCTGTCTCTCAAGTCCTTGAATCTAAGGCCTCACTAATAGCATTATATAATATATATATGAAATAATTAACTAGGTAGTTATTCTACATTACATGCTCCCATTGGGACAGGATTGTTGTAGCTGTTAAATGCAGACAGATATGGACTCAGAAAGACTCCCCAGACCGATCTGTATCCAAAATATTGGGCACAAGTCAAAAATTTGGTATACTTGCAGTGCATTTTTGGTTTCCAGCTTCCATACATCAGATTGACAGAGCTACCTTACTTCTGACATATTGGGGCTATGCTAAGAAGGCGATGTAGGCAAGTATTCCAGTGAAAGACTCATTAGATTGTTTTATGCTCATATTTAAGATGACTTTGGAAAGAAACTTTTACTAAGGGATGTTCATATTATTGTTTAGTGGTTGGATAGACTTGTCATTTGACACGGTGACAATTAAAGTGTTCTAAAGCTTGTACCAGGTTTGCCTAGAACAGTTTTCAAAAACACATTTATAAACTGTGTGGGAACGCAAGGCTTTGTCACAAAGAGACCAGCATGCTCAGTAGAAACAAGACCCTTTGAAAGCTCCTTGGCTATCAGGAGCCGCCGCAGGAGCACCCACAGGCATCTCACATCTACTCTGAGTGCGAGATGCTGATTTTAACTAATGATTCCACCTAGGATTTCATCAGAATCCTTCACAAATACATAATATATACACCGTGCTTATGTTCTTACACTGAAATGTGTCACTGCAGTGACGGTACTTAGAAATGCACGTCGTCAGAGCACGCCTTTTCTGTGACACGTTGCACTGAACACTGAAGATCACTTGATATTCTTCTTCGCCAGGGAATGCCATAACTAAATCATATTGAAGAATAAGGAATTATTTAGAAATAACACATATATTTAGATGTGACTACAGATGATAACAGTGTTTGGAAGGCTCATTGACCTTATAAAAAAACCATTACATTTCTGTTTTTACTGGAAGCATCTATGCTGGCACAAGGAATTCAGCCAAACCTTTAAAAATGT
>Ga0181612_129724_pt1 | contig 10928 bp, 9 predicted proteins | sample HoacroProtozoa21_FD_119630 | JGI IMG/M metagenome (GOLD analysis project Ga0181612, IMG submission 119630) | Hoatzin crop microbial communities from Cojedes, Venezuel. Combined Assembly of Gp0051906, Gp0051904, Gp0051908 | reverse complement strand
TTCCCTATTTAATTTATGTGAGAGATTTGGATCTTGCCATTTAAGAAGTTCTGCCTACAGACTTCTGAAAACAGGACAAAAGAGACTTTTCAGACTCCTTGAGGAACTGTGGTGATTTGTGTAGTTCCTGCTCTTCCAGCTGGAGCATGATGTGGCCCACTTCAAGAAGGGACATTATGATTACTTTTTCTATGGAGATCAATCAGCTTTGGATTACCTAGATGGAGAGAGGAGAGAGGCAATTCCTTGTCACTGGGTAGGAGAATCGAAATCACAGGAGCTCTAGGAGAGCACAGTGGATATCAGCAAGCACTTCTCTGGACTATTAATGGCCCCATTTTTCATACACAACCCTGTTGGACAGAATGACCCAACAAACCCATTGGGTTCTTCAACCAGCAGCTAGAAAGGTCCCACCAAACAGCCCTCAGGGATTAACCACAGTGATTTGGGGCCCCTGTGTTGTCCTGTTGACTGAACACTGAAGCTGGTGAGATAGCTGGTGGAGGGTATATCTCGTTTTGGTCACCAGTGTAAACAGAAGGAGCTGAATATTCTAAGGAACTGAAAGATCTCTACTTAATTTCTAGCAGATTAAAGCATTATCCCCTAATCAGGGGACATGGAAAGCTGTGAGACACGGGGGCTAGTCCAGGTTGGCTGTAGGGTTGGGACCTCGTAAGCCAGCCTCTGACAACTGTGGCCCATCTCAGGTTTCATAGCCAATCCAGCACAGCAGCTGGAGGAAGCAGGAGGTTCAGTCCTATATGACATTAATGTATGCCTTGACATATGAGGAAATCTGTGCAATTTATAATTCATCTACTGCAGGTGTGACCTGTTTAAGCAGGACCCCACTTTTTGGAAACTGAATAGTCTGAATGTCTTTCTAGATTATTAACTTGCTTTCCCAAAACATTGTGTTCAGTGCCTATGCTATAAAGAGCTATTTTGATTTTTTTTTTTGCTTTGTTTTAGGTTATGTTAAAATGTGCATTTTGCATGGAGCATAAAAAGCAAATAAACTAAACAGCAGTATCAAATACTATGCCCCAACTGGAACAACTGCTTCAGTGCTGTGACAGATACTTCCCCCTCTGAATGGTGTTATGGTCTCGAAGTCTCCAGATCACTCAGGTGTCACTGTACACTGTACTGGTAAGTGATAAATACTAACAATACAGTAATTATCAATTAAAAAATGGGTATTTGACACCTATAATATAGCAGCATCTTGCAGCTCCAGGACTTCACAATGCTTCGTATTTACAATGCAGAATGTAAATATAGTCGCACCTTAAAGATGTGACCACAAACTTGCTATCAGGTGGGTGCAAAGCAAAGAAACAACAAAACAGTACTGGCAAAAAGGGTCAGCATCTACTGATGGTTTTTACAGCCACGTCATTGGAAGATCTCTCTACATTCAAGCCCTCCCTTTCACATGTTAGTCTCATATTCTGGCTAACAATGCATTCCATGTCCCTTCTCAGAATATCCAAAAAAACTTTCCACTCTTTCATTTTCACCACTTGGTACAACCAAGCAAACACACTCCCATCTGAGAGATGCTGTCAAGAGCAACAGATGGAGGGTGACTGAATGTGCCATGTTTGTAATTTCTTTTCCCCCTTCCCCCCTTTCAGTGTTATATCTACTCCTTCTAACATCTGACAGAAACCAGGGTGAAGAAGAGGACAGAAAACCACGGTGATGTTGAGGCCATTTTGATGCTGTGAGGACAGAAGATTTATGGTGCTGGAAAGTTAGCGCAAAGGCCACCTTCCGTTCCTTTCTCCCACCTCCACTTCTGTAACAAGAAATGCATTGTAAATCTCTCCCTCATCCATAAATTAAGGACTGTTATTTACCAGTAAATTCATTTTCTCAGAAAACTATCAGCTGCATTGTTTAACACTGGTTGTTCACAAACTATTAGAAGATTTGATCTTATTTTCCAGGGGTATATGAATAAATTACCACAAGCTGAGATAGAGCACGCGGCAGATAGCTACCTGTGAGTGGGAGGTCAATGTCACATGCATGCTCTCATGCTGTACTCTGTTGTTAGTGCCCCAGGCTCCTGCGACTCATCTCTCAGGCTCCATTTCAGACAAATGCTGGTGTTTGTTGTTCCTATTATTTTATTTCCCAGTAATGTTTTGTGAATCACAGTAGCAACATGATAACAGCAAGCTCAGACCATTCAACAGTACGTAAATATTTTCCCACGGGAAATGAGATAGAAAATTCATGTCCGCAGATTTCAAAAGGTCACTCAGGCATCAGTGTGTAAACACCGGTAATCTGTATCCCAGGTGCTTTCAGCGATAATTCCTGTTTAGCTGCTTACCAGGCATGGAGAGCATGGTAAGTGAGGTGTGCAAATGTGGATGACAAAGAGATGGAGGGCAGATGGAGATGGCGAGCATAAGAGACCAAGACACCAAACACCAGATGTGAGAAAGAGCTGAGCTGCAACAAGGGTGGTTCTTCAGACAGTTAGGTGATCTGAAGTTATGCTGAAGGCATTTCCAAAAATATGTACGTCACAGCTGTTTTCCTCCTGGGAATTTTCTATCTTTTATCTAAATAATTTCTGCCTGCTTACTTATTCCACCAGATATACAACCTGCTCTGGGGCAATAGGTGTGGAAAAGGGACTACAAACCTTCAAGAAAACCTACTAATGCACAATCTCAGTGAGCAGCTGCTTTGATTAATAAAGAGGCAACACAGTTTCAGCCAAGATCAAGGTACTTTTCCCCAGTTCAGAGAACTGCTCCATCACCCATGTAGCTCCCCCTTTATACCACCCAGATTCCAGAGGAGAAGGTTATCACACATAGGAAATACTTTGTGGGGTGACCTTCATGCTATGGTCCAGATTCATGATAACAATGCTAATGTACCTCTCTCTCTCTCTCTCTCGACACACACATGGTATGTGGCTTTTCTCCTGCAACTTGCATGCCAAGGGTTCTTGCAAGAAATACTCAATGTCTTTCATCAAGGTGAGTACTACAGAGGAGGTTTATAACAGCAGTGCTTCTTTGCCCTCACAGCCTGGCTTTGTCTTTCTCTACTCCCTAGCCCAAGAGTTTCCTGATTTACCTCTGATCTCCATTTGGGCTTTGATTATGCACACCCTTCTGACCCTTGTTCTTCCCTTGAGAGTACTTGGAATATAGCTCTTCTTTCTGTTTCCACTGTCAGTACAGAAGTAACTCTGGATGCGTTGTCACCTTGCTCTCTAGAATTCACCATCATAAGTACTTAAGTCTGTCTATTACATTATAGAAGGTTGCTCGTTACCTGTACCCTGTAGAAGGATATATTTTTGTTGCAATGTCTGTTTAGGACTCAGCTTGGGTCCATCAAGCCAAAACACCTCACTAGTTCATAGAGTCTATACATTGGCTTAAGCTAAGAGCAAGACTGGCTCACTGGGAAGAGAAATGAAGGCAGAAAAGACTGCTCAGGTTAATTCCTAGCTCTAAGGCTATGCAAAACCAACTCATTCAAAATGTGTTCAGGCATACTCAAAGACAAAATTGAACATGAGAGTGGGGACAGACAGTGGCGGACAGTGGGGGAAGGAAGGTGCAGCTGACATTGAGACCTAGTCTCTGTGACACATAAAAGAGCTGCAGAGAAATGGTGGTACTTCTTTTGGAGTTTCAGAAGTTCAGCCATGGAACATATCAGGGTAATTCAGACAATGGTCTCAGGACCTTAAGAGATCCGTAGGTGGGTGGAAGGTTCTGAGAGATAGTCACAGCTATCTACTTTTTGGTTGTGTAGATGGAATGGTTAAAGATGAATCATCTTGGTTGGTGTTTCCCATGGAGGAGGAGATTTTGCACTCCACATTCTGTAGCTGATTTATTTTAAAAATTCTTCCCTGTTTTGCCAGGGTTTCTTCTGGCTGACACATTTTATTTTCTTCATTGACTCTGATTTACATTTTCTACTTGGGCAACGACTCGTACACTTCTTTATGCTATACATCTTTTTGTCTTTAAGGCTATTTGTTTGCAACTCTGGAGTGTGATCTATTGCCATCATTTCTTCTAAAGCAGATTAAAAAGATTAAGAGGGTTGATATGACAAGAAAAAGTGCCTCTCGGGGAAGAAAACCTTTAGCCTGCTTTAGATGGATGCAGAATGTTAGCTTGCAGGAGGTATAAGATAGAGTGGCGCTGTGTGTGCTTGTGGTTGATGGTTGGATCCTCACCTCTGTGCTGCTGCTCACTGGGGAAGAGCCAATATTCACCCCTGGATTTACAGGGATCAATGTGCAAAGAGGCACAGACCGCTGAGTGGTGGTGCTGGTACCATAGGAGCCAAGAAGATGTGTGGAAGGTGCCAATACACAGACTCAAATAGCTCTGGAAGATTAATTTTAAGGTTTTCTTTAAGCGGGTAGTGAACTTGAAGTATGTAAGAGAGTGTGCTTAAACAATGGGAAAATGTCACAGCATTTTGGTGGATACAACTCCTTGTCCTTCCATTGAGCCCTCTGGCAAAGCAGAGTGCAAAGGTCAGCAAACCCCACATCACTCGTGTGAAACAACTTTTTATTGCATCCATTTCTGGGCTAGGAAATGGAAGCTCACACTTGTTCAAAGTGAGTGGCTTCAAGATCATACCAGTAATCAGTATGAGTTTCATGAAACCTGATTTCCCCTTCCTAACGTCATCAAAAAGAGCTTTTGCCTCCTTCCACATAAGTTTTAAAATAATGTCAATATTGAACTAACATGAGGGCTTTCTTGCTAGGTTTTAGTCTCAGGCATTTTTTCTCCTCTCTCTCCTTTTCTGTCTTGACAAACGTTCATTAGTTTTATCAAAAAAGTTGCAACAGAATTGCCAGAATGTATTTTTAAAAATTAATGTTTTACTGATGTAAAAGGAGGGAAAAAACCCAAAATAATTGTGACTTTCAGCTCTGCTGCCTTTTCAAGTGGAGCATAGAAAATTACAAGTCACTCACCCTGGAGTCAGGAGTGCATCTTTAACCGTACAGATATAGAAGTGACAAAGGTTGGTCCCTAATATTTTCACAGAGTCAGTCTGGGCAGGCAACAGCCTTTGATAGCAAGTCTTTTCTTGAGAACCCCTTTGCACCAAATATATTCCAAGTTCCTCTAGTGCTGCTGTACTGGTCTGACAGCATTTGCCCCTTCTAAGACTGCCTCTATAGAGACTTATCATCCTACCCATTATCCTTCTTGACTGTGAGACTTGCACTCATTTATGAGGACATAGAGTCTCTGGTGGTCCAGCGATCCTTGGCCACTTCAGTATTTTGGGAATGCGATGCTGGTAATAAATTTAATACATAAAAATATACTGCTGGGGAGAGATGCAAGCCAGGGTAGGACAATCTCTGCTCAGCCTGGCCCACTGGGGGCCCAGAGCAGGCAGATCAGCACTTCTGAACTCAAGATGTGTACCAGAATCTTTGTAAAATGATTGGTCAAATCCTTTTTAACTCAGCAAAGTGAGGGAGACACTCACTCATCTCACAAACTTTCCCTTTAGTAATATTGCAGCTGTTGTTGGGAAATCTAGAAATGGCTTTCACCTGATGAATGAAAGGGAGCTTATTGTTTTAGAGCTCCAGACCAGCTTTGAAACTGCACACAGGCTGGGTAATAACTACATTTTCTAACTTCGTGATGAAAACCTGGACTAAATTCAATATTCAGCTTTACATCTGCATCTATGCTTCTGTACTTTTGTGTTCCTATAGAATCACTTCTAAAAAAACTCCAGTAGTGCCCTAATTTTTCAGCTACTAAAGAAAAGCACTTCATTACACTAGCTGAAGTCAGTATCTAGCCTTTATTCTGAGTTATTAAGAATTGGCTGCAGGAAGATAATCACCGAAATACATTACAATTTAAAAAACACACAAGATATTCCTACTGAAAGAATCAAACATTACCTGGCATTCCCCAGCATTGACTAATGTGTACCTCAGTAACCTGATGTCGCGTGTACTGCTGAAGTGAAAAGATGACTACAATAACATTCAGAATCAACTGACACAGATCTCTTCCTTATGGTTATCAAAAGTCCCTGCAGAACTCATTCCCTGTATTCCCACTCCTCTCCCAGTGATAATCTTTGACCAAAAGGAGCATACAACTGTATAAATTTCTTTTTTTTTTTTTATTCTGAGATAAAAGACATCCTCTGGCAAGATATTTTCCTTTGGGATACATTAATATTTAAGAGAGAGACAGTGGGACAAACCTGTTTTACATGCCTTCATTTTAAGACTAATTTCCTCCATCACAATGAACAAAGCAACAGAATGGAAGAATTCATTTTTCAGACTTGAACGAGTTTTGCACCAACGTCTTATGTGCAACATCCCTCCACAGAAAAAGATGGGAAAAGAAGACAAAGAGAGAATGATACAAGCAGCTCATGAAGAAAATTTCAATAAAAATATAAAGATCTGTATGAGTGTAATATGCAGGAGGAATTCTTGCAAGGTCGTGTGAGCTCTTTCTGGGACTAAGCACACACGGCAATCATCAGATGGTAAATAATACAAAGAATGTTTTGAAAAAGAACAAAAGCAAACCCCAAAAAAACCCACAAAACCAACACGCACAAGCACTCAAACAGAAAAGAGCACATCATAGCACGAAACCAAATGACTGGCACAGCTCTTCTCTATGGGATGGCCACATTGTCATGCTGGCTGAAAGACTTTATTTCTGCTCTGCTGTAGACAATCAACATGAGAGAGGAGCCACTGAAAGTCACTGGCTTAATCCTGCAGTAGGATTGGTGCAGGTCTGAAGACTGCAATAATGTCACCTAATAATAAGGTTTTTGGAGAGTTTGCTAGGATTGATACTGCTGAGTGGGTATTTCTGCTTGGGTATAGAGATGTAACCACTCAATAGAGTTGATCACTGAGCCTGGCTGAATGCAGTCAACAAAAATGTGAGGTTGTGTGAAGAGGATGGGAGATGTGATGGACAGGTGCAGGATCAAAGTGTGCCATACAAAATGCAGGAGAGTTGCACAACTAGGCCTTACGTGCCATGGGCAATGGGAATGAAGGGAAAGGAAGAGCCCACCAAGAGGGATGACTGTCTGCAGAGAGCTGTCTGGTATCAAGCCAGAATATCAAAGTTCTACCACTTGTGTAACTTGGCCTTTCTTTGTTGATGTAAAATGCACATTTTTTTCACAGAAAAGTGCCATCAGAAACTAATCCTATCAAAAATGTCTCTATTCCATGGAGTAAGAGTCACAGCAGTTTCCAAGATGATGTGGTGTCCTTCTGTGACTACCAAGTTTTTTTGCACAAATAAAAGAAAACTATCCGCACTGATTTTTACTTGCAGAAAACTCCTATCTTTCAGATCCTGAGAGGTTTTTTGGGCAAAAGGTTTGTATGCTGGGGAACAGAAAAGAAGGAATTGGAACAGAGAAACTCAGATTCCTCCCTTGAAAACTGTGCAAAGCTCTCCTTTTAATTTCTTCTTTTTTTTTTTTTTCATTTGATTGGGGTTTTTGTTCGTTTGCATTTTAATGCCAAGGAATATTTTCACAGATTTTTAATGAGCATGAAGGTTTTGGTTGGGGAGGAAGATGTTGCTTTTAATCCAGGTCAGAACACTGAAATTTTGAATATTATCTAGATTGAGCCAGTCCAACTTTAATGAAACTGTGGTCTTCTTTTAACCTGGAGAAAACATTTTCCACCCTCTGAGAATAACGATGAGAAGCAACCCCTTCAGTTTTTCCAACACCAGTATTGAAGAACATTTTGATTTTCCCTGTCTTCCAAGGTGACTCTTCTTTTTGTGAGTGTGCACGCGCAAACACACACACACAGAAACGTAATTTTTGCCATGTTGCCTCAGGGAGAATTCTGATGTCAACACCAGATATTTCTCTTTCTATTATGCACTGAAATGTACTACTGTTTATACTGAAATCAAAGAAAATAACATTAAAAAAATAGGGAGAGGAGAGGGAGGATACAAGCAAAGCATGGCTCAAAAATAAATCCATAGTGAAAAGCTGGTTTACCATGTCGATACAGAAACCCTCCTTTTCCCAGATCTCGTACAGAACTCAGAAGCATGTGAGAATTCTGCATACTGAATCAAGAGACACTGGAGTTGTGAAGGCATAGAAATCCATGTCATACAGAAAAACAGAGCTCTGTTTTTGACTTGATGCCTTTATTACCCTGAGCCTAGCACCCAAAAGGAAGACATATCATGTTCTCAGGTGGCAGGAGAGGTAACTCACATTCTAGAATCATGAAAGTTGTTTTCCAGAACTTCCAGGCTTCGTTTCCATGTCACATCACTGTTGCCCAGCATCCTTCTCATCCTGGGATAATTCAGAAGTGGACTTTTCTCAGGGTATTGGCTATGGACCAAGGTTTCAGCAATATTCAGGACAATAGCAGATGTCTTTTGAGTTCTTCTTCATCTTGATATGCCAGCCCGTGAAACTGTAAAGAGTGAGTTTTAGAAGGATTTTTCGAAGGATTGTGAACTAATTTGTCTCCATCTCAGGCACTGGGATAGTGTAAGCAGCTGTAAAGACGCTGCTTGAAAATGAAGGAAAATGCTAACATGACAGAGAACACAAACCTTTAAGCATCTGGGCCAGCTGAAAATCTGTAAAGTCCATCTCAGAGTGGAAGATTTGGAAGATTTTTGCCTTAACAAGTAGAAAATCAAGAAGTTACCTGATAATCATCTGTAAGGATGCCTTTAGGGTGAACATTTTAGAAGAAGACTTGCATAAAATACACAGCTTCTGACCCTAAGGGTTTCATTTCTAAGGGGTTCATGACTCAGAAGATCAACTATATATGGCATTAAATGTATAATAGGGAGCTCTGAATGCCCACTGGGGAAAAAAAAACCCGAAGGTATGTGCAAGCTTATAAAGATTGGAAACTTTGCATCTAGTATAGAATACAAAAGGGTTAAGCAGATGGATATTGAGGTTGGATATGTGTGGCCTAGAGATCAGGTTCATATTTCTAACCACGAAGGCAGCTATTCATTGGAAAAACCTATGTATGGAAAAGATGTTCAGCACTGTTCAGATTTTTTCAGTCTAAGCCACTGTTAAAAAATATGTATTGTCTCCATGGGAAGGTCCTGGCTCCATATTAAAACTCATGGGTGACTTCAGTGCTATGTCCCAAAGTCAAGTTTTAGGATGTAGTATTCCATTAACTTTTCATTAATAATGGACACAATAAATGAGATTAAGTTCCTTCCCCAAAACCAAAGGATTTTGGTAACAAACACTTCAGTTTTCTTTAGAAAGGAATTATTTGCAGACACGATAAATCCTGTAAAAAGTTAGTGGTTGCACGAACATCCCACCATGGATATGCACTACAGATGTTATTGTTCCTTCAGAGATCTCTCAGGTTTTTGTTTCTACAGCAAGTCTTCCTGTGTGCTACTCTGTGTTGCTTTTTGTAGCATAATGAAGAAGGTAAGCTTGAGGAATGCCTCTGTCCCCATTCTCCTGCTCTTCAGAGACACACTGTCCACCTGTGGGGAAAGCACTGCTGCCTTTAGCAAGCCTGAGCTCAGTGTAACATGCATCATTCACTTATTGTCTCTCGTTCTGTTATCGTCTTGAGCTGGTTTATGAGTGCAGGTCCACGTGTTGGAGTTTCAAAGACAGAGAGCTTAGCAGTCCCATACCCTTAATAAAGTCTTTCACGCTGGCTTGGGAAGGACCTGGGTTGTCAAATGATGTCCCAAGTACCTGGAGTCTGATTTGTCCTGTTGACAAAGAGGGAACACAGGGAGAGAGATTAATTTGAAATGGAAAATTTGAGGATCATTTGATGCTAATTTGGCCTCGCTAATTTAGTCCCTACTAAAACGAGATATTCAGTTTGAATTTCAATGATGTTGGATGCCCGTCTTGGCTGCTTGCCTCCTACTGACTCTCTGTGAATGGAAATCTCTCTTTGCTTCAGCCCAGACACAGGCATGAAAATATTTTCCAGTTGCAGCTGATCAGGGAAGACAGGAAATATCTAGGAACTAAAGATTCCTCAACTTTTTATTCCGTGGGAGATTTAAACCTGCTTACTAGCCTGAATACAGTCTGTGATGACACTGCAAACCTGCTTAAGAGCATTAAACAGTATGCCAGCATTTATCCACTCAGCAATGACTCTTAATTCCCATTACATTCAAATCCCCATCTTTCGCTGTAGCTTGATTACAACAGTGATTAATTTTAAAGTCAACATATTTACCCAAAATACAACATCATTAAAAAGACTAAACATAAAACTGCATATTTACAAATATCTTAACTTGACATGATTAAAACAAACAGCCTCCTTTATCCTTGTTTGGATATACACAGATGAGCCCAGCTTCTTTTTCACCTATATATTTTCATGCCAATAGATGGCACTAGAATTTTCTCCATTTTTTACTGCAATCTTAGATTTCCATACGATACCTCCTGCCCTTGCTTGGATTTTCAAAGGGTTGAATTGTTCATTTCTGAGGGAATATTTTATCCTTGGAACATATATAATATCATTTCAGTTTTGCTTTCAGCTAGTAAATTTCTGCATACTTCATAAAGTCTCAGTGCTATGAGACTGACATTTTCCCATTGTGAAAACAAAATGAATTTGAAGTTTTCATTTCCATACCGATGGGAGAGTTCACCATGCAAAATCCTGTAGGGTCTCAGCATAGAGTGCCTTAAAACTTCGATGGCTTTTATTCCAGCATCAGTATGAAGTTGCTGGTTTTCAATTATTTTTTTATTTGAAGAATGATGAGTGTGACGTGCGGAAACAAACTCCACAACTCACAGAGAGTTATAAAGCAGGTATGTTTCTTATGGCGCCGGGTGCAAGGGGGATCGTTCCTCCTGAC
>Ga0181612_110293_pt1 | contig 10928 bp, 5 predicted proteins | sample HoacroProtozoa21_FD_119630 | JGI IMG/M metagenome (GOLD analysis project Ga0181612, IMG submission 119630) | Hoatzin crop microbial communities from Cojedes, Venezuel. Combined Assembly of Gp0051906, Gp0051904, Gp0051908 | reverse complement strand
TGCTAAGTAGAAATATGTTGTGTGAAGGAGAACAGGATCATTGTATAAGTCCTTCCAGCCTCAGTGGATGCATTTTCTGTAGATATATCCAGGAGACAATGAAAAAAATGTCACTTTTAGCCCACAAATACGTTCTCATTACAAAAGAACTGGGTAATTTTTATTGAGAGGGTTGGTGCAAGTGATTGCACTGAATTCTTGCATGGGAAATAAAATATGGTGGTCCTTGTCATAGAGGGGTTTGTATGACATGGTGGTGACAGTTCCTTTCAGCTGTTAAATGGATTAACTTATGATATCTATAGCAAAGTGTTCTTAAAAATCAATTATTTTTAAATTATTTTATTTCAAGCAGGAAATATTACCTAAGCTTAGCTGCTGTACAACTTGGTTTAAATCAGTTGGCAGCTTTCCCTGAGCAAAAACTTACAGTCTTCGAAGAGTCACACAATAATGAGTGAGGCTGTCGTAGTGGGTATTTTAGAGACTCCGACATATCCTCCTGGGCATCTGTTTGTATGTTATGTTGTCAATGATCATGTTGCCAAGGCCCTGGGAAAAAGCCAGTCAGGTTGTGGCAAAAGTCACAGCTTCTCATCGAAGCTTTTTTGACTGCTCTTGGTATTTTATATTGTAATTTGTGATGCTAGATGAGGAGCTTCACTTCAAGATGATGTTCAGAAAGAGACCCTCCTGAGTATACTGGGGACTTGCTTCAAAGGATATGGTTTCCGGTTTTCTGTGGAGAAATGAGGATGACATTTTTAAGATGGAAAAAAGTCAGGTTGTCTAGTTCCCATACTTTTACTTTGCTTTTAATTTGCGGGGGTGGGGGGGAGTGCTTCATAGATCTGCCTTTGATTATAGGATTTACTGTGTTAATTCCTTTTTTTTAGCCATGCCATACATTTTAGAAAAAAGCCCAAAATTAATTTAAAAATGTTCAGTGATAGACAACACAGAGCAGACCATGGTAGATTGCTCTCCTAGTTAATTATTCTCTTGACAAAAATGAAACAACAATCCTGAACTTGCCAAGCTTCCAGCCACAGGGCTTCTGTGAGTGCTTGGCTGCAGAGCTTCACACTATCAAATTTATGCTCCCTTTGCTGGGATTGAAGCTGATCATACCATCGCTCAATATGCTTTGGTTGTTCACTCATACTTTTTCTAGTCTTTCTCTAAGAGGCAGATTTCCTTAGCCTGTGGGCATTCTTGTCTTTCTTCGGAGCCACTTCCAGTTAATCACCATGGTTTTGCAGTACTGGTTGGTTTTTAGAGGTAATAAAGGGATCAGAAGCTCTCTGTCCCTGCTGAGTATTTTCCTTGTGTGTATCGAATGCCACATTTGGCTTTTTTAGCAACAATATCACACCAGGAATTTTTTTTCAGATAATCAATAGTTATGGCCTCAAAAGATATTTTCTGATTCATTGCTTCTATTGGACTAATTGCTGTTAACACAGAGTCCTGCTCTTAAGTACAAGCTTCCTTTGTTATTCCTATGCTTATATAATATTCCATATCGCCTTTTGAAAAACAAAAAACCCTTTTTGTTTGCCAGAACCCACTAGAAACAGGTAACTGTGGATCACATCACTTAGCCAGATTGTCCACTCACTTAACCAGATCTGGTTTTCAAGTTTTTTCCCTCCTTTGTACACTAGAATATTACTTCGCTCCAGGCCTCTTGAGCTTCCCTGGTGATCAAGATGTACTGAAAATCAACAACATTAATTCAGAGAACTCATCAGCATTTCAAAGCTCTTAGATGCAAGGTACTTGAACTTTTTAATTGAAGAAAGACTACTTTAAGTAGTCATGTAAAATTAGGAACTGTTAGAATAGAAATATTTCAATGTCACTGTATGCTGTGCCCAGATCACAGAAGACTAATCTTATGTACACCTCCACCATGTCTTTAATGTACTTCTTATTTCTGCCACTTCCATCTAGTAATGCACCTTTAATTCCTCAGATTTTCTGAATAAACTCAGATAAACCTAAGTTTCTTAACTGGCATGTTCTACTTCTCGCTTGCAGGCTATTTGTGTAGCTGGTGAAATGATTCTAGATAGTTCTCTATCATTATTCACATTTTACTCTTTGAACTAACTCTGCTGACTGTTATGGCTCCTAGCTGTTCCCTGCTTTGTGTGGCTGGCCCTTTTAAAGCCTGAAACATATTTAAACACACATTCACATATACAGTTCATATGTACTGCTTTGGACTTTGTTCTGTTTGCAACAGTAAATGAGAGCAAATTTTTAAAATATGGGAAGGTATGATTTGTGGGGCCAGATCAAACCAGTATTTCACATTAGTTAATCCCATGCATCTGACAGTTTTCAAAGTAAAGCTAAGCACTGACTATCTCCTCCATGAATCACTGAAGCGTGGACTCATCTGGGTGCTGACACAGCTTTGAAATTTCAAGCAGGTGCAGCTAATTGGACAAATGACATTTAAAAGTGTACTTTAAGAATCTCACTGAATAAGGGGTCAGGCCCGCTGTGCAGTGGCATGCAAGAAAGCATGCTTCCTGACCAACACTGAGACAGAGCTTGCCAAAACTGAAAAAAAAACCCAGGAAAGATGGGAACGTGTCTCTGGCAGGAATAATCAGGGCTACTCTCACATAAAAAGATGGAATGATGGCAGGAAGCGAATTTACTGGTAAGATGCAGAGCTTCATTGGATGAAGATGGTGTATGACGGTCTATCAGCACCATGAGGTGATAGCAGACTTTTTTTTTTTTTTTTTAAATATCTTTCACTATAAGGAATCATTCTACAGGAAGGTGAAGAGACAAAATGTCAGATAGAGACCCTGTCTTGGGTGGCATTCTTGCTGCCTTTCCAGGAGTCAGGGAGCTGAGTTTTCTCCAGATCTTGAAACACATTTCAACAGCTTTATTTGACTCTTACTACTTTCTACAGCCTTTGTATTTAGAGTGACAATAATTTTTGAGTTTTGCTTTTGCTAGCTGTGTAACTAGAAGTTGTACTGAAAGTCTTTGAGGAAAGTTTGCATCGTTTATATCGTGATAAATCCTATATCAATTAATTCTGTGTGCATTTCACTTATCTACCAAAATTATCAGCTCAGACTTCACAGTCCATTCAACACTCATAGGAGCCATGCTGACACTATTTCCTGATGTCACGTCATGTCTGCTTCCCTACATCAGCATACCTCCAAGAAAGGAGGCCTCATTCAGAGTGCAAATGTTGACCTGAGACAGGCCTGGGTAAAGCTTTTTTTCATTTGGAACTGCTGATCTGTTGAACTCAATTTCCTGTAGGAAAAGGGTAGTTTGAACAACTATTTGTTTAATGTTCAAATACAGGAAAAGACCATGCAGATAACTTTGAATTGAAGTTTGGATTTAAACATCCTGATTGATTTTTACTGATTATTTTTGCAAAACAGAAACACATCAAAACAATTAAGAGATATTTCACCATTAGTATCTCTGCTGAGATTTTGGTTTCCCATTCCGAATTAGGACGGGAAGATTTTCACATTCCTGTGGGACAGAAAAAGAGATTTTCTCCCCTCATTCTAGTCTCCTGCAATCACTGAAGACTGGAGAGATTGTTTGATGAAGCATATTAAAAGGAATGAGTTTATATTGTTGACTTAGCAATGATTAAGTGAAGATACAAAAACTATCTGTAGGAAGATAGCTGAAGAATAGCTAAAAAATAAATCATATATGAAGAACAAGTGGCTGAGGGTAATTGGAGGACTTGTCATGAACAGCAGTGGGATGGCATTAATAAACTAAAAAATTAGTTTGATCATCACACTAACATTCCTTATGGTGAGATTTATTAGCTTTTGTAATAGATTCACATTAAGTGTCTTGCCTGTCACAGACTGTAAACAGCTAAAGAGAATGATGTGATAGGACTTTCACATTCTCCAAGCTGTTGACTACATTTTCCTAGCTCTTGTTCAGCTGCTTTTGCCCTTCAGGGCACTCTTGAATTGCAGCTGCCCTTAAACGGCTGCTAGGATGTTCTTTTCAAATGTAACATGTTTTATTTCATACTTATGGATTGGTATATTATACATTGCCTGGCTGACATTGCTGCAGCCCAATGTACTTGGACAGTCTTTCCAGAGACTTTACAAATTGCTGAAACTGATGTCGCTCTTAAACAGTTAGCAAATCATAGTAATGACATAAACAGGGATGATAGACAGCTGGCTTTTCCAGCTACAACTGCTTTCTTTTGGAAAATGCACTTAATTGGCCTGAAACTGTTAGCAGACATGTGCAGCCTATTTCACTTGAAAAGAACTCACCAGTTGGAGTGGCTGAGGAGTCACGACTGCTACGCTAGGAGGTGGAAAACAGAAGTCCTCTGCTCTCGAAATCTGGTAGAGGGAGACTGAGCTGGAGTGTTTTACGGCTCCAGGGAATGCTCTGGCCACCTCAGTGGCGCTTATTTGTTTCAGATTTCTGGAAAAGATGAGATATAAAAGGTTATTTAAAATAAAAAAATACGGATCACCAACTCTCTTCACAAGTGAACATGGAGATCAGACCTCAAGTCTGTGCGCGGTGACATCATTTTCCAAAGTGCTGCCTGAGAGTACCAAAGCATCAGATGTTCTGGCAAATGCAGCGCAGAAAGTGAAAACAAAAGTGCAAAATAAGCTGCTGACCTCTGTGGGGTGAGGCTGTTGTTTTATGTCGTAAAGTCTTTATACTTCTTAGCTGAGCTCAGCAGTTTAGTCATTTTAAGGGAAGATTTTGTGTCTGCTTTCAAGCTCAAGTGAGCCTTTTTGAACTCATTTGAGCTTTGGATCAGGCACCTGTTCATAACAATTTTAGAAGAAAATAATGGCAGATTTTAATTTGCAATTCTATTTTTCAGATTGTTATGATACAGAGGAAAAAAAAACCACAGTGCCAGCAGTATCTGATTTACAGTAACTTCATGCCTGTGACTTTAACAAATGACCTGTTCAAGCTTCTTCAGCATGCCCTGGTAAAGACCAAAAGCTAGAACAACATCATGACGTGACAAGCATGGAAACTCTTCTGTCATTGTCTAAGACTCAGTTTTAAGGGGAAAATACATAATAAATGGTAGACTTCAGATTCTTAGACAAAGTCTGAACCGGAAGAGCAGAAAGTCCTGTCAGTATTCATGCTGGGGGTTATTTTGGAGTGGTCCACAAGACCTAACACCCTGTCCACACCCCTCAAAAAAACCCTTCTAAAAAAAGACAACATTAAACGTCTTTCACATGGAGCTGCTCCAACCCAGGCCATCTTACAAAGAAAAATAAAGTGGCAACTGATGCAAACAATTTCCCCTCAAAATGACTCCGCTAATACACTGGGGAAAAAAACCCCACTCTTCTTGCAGTTTTTCTTAGGGATGATGATGTTGTGCTGGAAGTTTCTTTCTGACCCATCAGAGAAACTAGGCAAGCAACCATTCCCAACAAGTGTATTTCTGAGGTTGTCCTCTTGTGGTGGACTACTTGATCTTTATTTTAAAAATTTGCAGGAGTTCCGAACGGCCATATTCTAAATGCTATCCTACCTATTCCTAGACTCAGATGGAAATTATACATTTTCCAGTTAGGATTTTTCCCTTATACTGAATTTTGGCATTACTGAAGCACCTTGGATATCTGCCAGTTTACTCCTGACTTGCATTGCTATGAAGGGAAGCAGAATCAGCTACAGAAGTGTTTCTTAGTGATCCATCAGGTCAGCCTTGCTACGGCTATTGTTACCAGGAAAAAAAAAATGACAATTTGTTCCTTAGGTACTTTATAAAACATATGAAAAATAAAAGTTTAAAATTCATAAGGATGAAATAAACACTATTTTAAAAACGTATTTTATTTTATTGAATTTTACTTATCAACAGCACAAAAATTACTTGCTTCCCACACCTCAATGACTTGTCTTGCACCCCCCCTGGGGTGTTCACACCCCACTTCAGAGACTGCTGGTCTAACTCCCAGGTCGCATGAGTGTCCTTTGTTCCCTTTTCCTCTTCCCAGAGGAAATAAAGGACGTTTTTCCCCTCTTGTTTCTTTAATTGACTAAGCTCTGAATTATTGATCTATTTTCTGGTGCTGAAAGGCTGCATAATTTCTTGATTACACCAATAAATAATAATAACTGAATAAATACATTAAAAGTGGAATAAAATATTGCTATTAACTTGAAATTGAAATACCATAAGCTGGGAGAAAACTGTCAGGACCCTGAGGACTCTAACATGTCATAAAGCTTTGATCTCCTTCGCCTGGGACTCATACTCACACCCTCTCCCCATGGGCCCAGGAGGCTCATTTCAGCTCACACGTGGGCCCTTGGGCCTTACCAAAGCTCTTTGTTAAATCACTGTTTCACAAAAAAAGATTAAATACTTCATGTCATTGCTCCCAACCTTCCCCAAACACTTTTTCTGGAAAAAATTAGGTTTTTAATCTCTTGGAGGATTATTATGTGGGACAGCAGGCATTTTGTACTATATTCTTTCATAGTTACAAACCAAGATCTGTTCAACAGATCCAGCAGCATCTCCAGTACGTGGCTATTTTCAGCCCCGAGCGTCCGACAGATTGAAGAATAAGACAGGGTCTATATAAAATCAAGGAAAAAGTGCTGCGGAGCATGACATGAAAATGGTAATTTCCTAAAATTTTCCTTAGCTTCCTGAATGACTGGGAAATCAGACAGAGCAGCAGTTACTCATTTTCCCTCAATTGTCCTGCTTTGATTTTCTCAGGTGGGCCAGGTGGCCACTAGAAGCTTCTGTGCAATATATTTTTCTGTCCACCCTGTCCCAGCTGACAGGGAATCCCGAAGCTACTTGGATTGGAAGGTGTGCAACCAGCTTGAACGGTAAACTGAAAAAATGTTACGTGATAGATGGGGAGAGTGGAAACTCCTCTAGGAAATCCTTTAGGGAGCCCTCAGTATTTCTGCTGTTGGCCCTGTACAGCTCAGTCTTCAGAGGGCAATTATCATCACTGCAAAATAGTTTATGAAACAGTAACATGGACTTTTCTTGGGAGAAGCTTCTGCATCTCTGAAAGAGCTTTGAATCTCACCAGAGCCTTTGCAAACTGTTCATCAGTTAGCTGTTACATAAAAAGAAAACAATGGAAAACAGATGAACAGGCCCTCAAAGAACTGCAGACCATGTTGAGGGCAAGAGATGGCATTAGGATCTTCACGTCAGTCAGAAGGACTAATGGCTTTGGAGTGCAGCTCAGGATAGTAGTACCAGCAGCTACGAAGGCCTAGCCAACTAGTGCCATTCAGGATCTGTCTCCCATGGCGGAAGGAGTACGCTAGCCACCTCTCTGAGCTTCCTGATGTGGTTCCTTTTATGTGATCTGTCCTTGCTGGGCTTTGGTACGTTGATGGGAGAGCAGAAGCAGGGTTCCCAGCCCCCTCCTGCCACCTTTTCTTTTATATCTCTTAATTCCTTACTTCTGGGAAAAAAACCAAACAACAACAACAACAAAAACCCCCACAAAAACCCACAACCACCACCAATAATAATAACAACAACAGTAATAATTATTATTACTAAAAAACTCTGAAGGATAGAGTCTGCATGGCACAGTAAAAGTGTTCATCATGGCTATTACACTAGATAGAGCACTTCATAGGTTCTCATTTGTCCATTTAAAAAATTTCAGGCTTCTGCAGACTCTTTCTTCTGCCTACTCCATAAAAATACAGCGCTTGACCTACTGAATCAAACTGTTAATCATTTTGCCTGGTGCCTCCCATTATTTCCTTTATTAAATGGCCAATGGACTAATAATAGAATCTTAGAAGGGTTTCGGTTGGAAGGGACCTTATAGACCATTTAGTTCCAACCCCCGGGAACAAAGTAAGGAAATTGGATAAATACAAATATAAATATGCACACAAACATTTTGGTACATGACGCTTTGATCAAATTGGTCATAAGATCAAATTAACCTTATCTTGACATGAGCAGATGACATCGTACTTGGAATTGTTATTGAAGACATGAAGGATTATATTCCATTGTCTATATTTGTTTTATTTTCAGGTTTTCAATTTTGAGCTTAGCAGGATGTTTACATGACTTGCTCATCTTTATGGTATGTATTTTGAAATCTGTGATTACAAAATAAATAAAGTACAAACAAGTCATTATTGTATCTGGAAAGGGAAGGGATGAGACTCTGCATACATAGCAAAAGCATGATCAGGACAGCTGTGCAAGTTCTGGCTCTGAACGACTGATGAACCCCTCCTTTTTTCCAAAATATCTCCCTAGAACCTGCCAGTGGTGTTTTTTCTGCACACACTCAAAAAATGGCCACTGATTTTTATATTTTTTTTCTGCAATACGGGTAAGGAGAATACACAACACAAACAGCAGAATGCACAGAGTCACTCTCACTGCCCAGTCCCCTGCGCACTCCCCAGCTGTGACTGACTTCCCCCCAGCCAGCTCCCCCCCCAGAACCCAGCATGGCGGCACATGGTATCGAATGCCATGTTCTGTTTGGCCAGGTTGTGTTCCCTCATAGCTTCTGGTGAAAATTAACCCTCTCCTGGCCAAACCCAGGACACTTTCATATGTCCCCAGTTATCTCTTCTGCCTTGGTTTTTATCCTACAGTATGCTCACTACCTTGCAGCATCCTCAGAAGCTACTGAAAAATTCCATCACAAATTCTCAAGGTCTTGTACAGAAATCTTAGTAAGAAATTAATTTTTAAAATTACTCCAGCCAGTAATTCTGTGTGAATCACCTACATATATCTTGCATACACAAAGTTATGTTTTGGTAGCACAATAGATACATGTGTGTATTTTGAACAACTGGATCCAGTGGTAACTTTCAAGTTTCACCATTGGAGTATTACCTAAAACATGGCTGGGAAATACTCCCAGACTCAACAGCAAGAAAAAATCTGGGAAAATACAAATTAATGAAGACTAAACTGCAAACACTCTCAGCTGTCTATTTAGTTTTGATAAGATGCTTCTCTAAATGGTCTAAAATGCTAAAGTTTTTAGGCCGGTCTAGAAATCTCAAGAGATAAGACTTGTGACATTTCCAGGATTAAATACTTTATAGCATGCTGAAACTGAGGAGATAAAAAGAAGATGTGGTTGAAGATCAAAGAAAGAGCAGAATTTAAAGATTTGCTTTTAAGTTTGTCTGTAAAAATGGGGAAACTCTGAGGAGTACAGGAGAGCCCCACACTACAGCGAAACCCTGATGTTTCATGCCTCTTACTCTCTCTGCTGCTGTGTGAACCATGATGTAGTATTTGAGATAGGACCAAACTTTTGCTAACAAATCACGTGAAACTTGCCTGCTTTAAGGCTTCTTAACAAATTTAACCATGTTTGTTAAAAGGGCTGTTATGGCTCACAAAGGTTTTGAATTAACTTGGGCCCAGTTTGCTGAAAATCACATGAAATTCATTATTTTTAAAGATTTGGTTGCAAAGCAAAAAAAGCTTTGGCTTTCTAGGCTGACTTTGCCCTAGCTTTTCATTCACTGGAGTGTGAATCTCTAGCTGGGGACTGATACAAACTCAAACCACAGACACTGTTCAGGAACACCTGTGGAGTGAAAGAGACAGCTTTGGTACTGATCTTCCTGTTTTCCTCTGTTGCTCATACTGTACATAACACGTTTGGGTCTCTGCATGATATCTGTAGGCCCACCCATGAAGAGCTAGACAGGAAAATTACATACCTGCCTCCTTTTAGGATTCAGGGATCAGAGAGGAGGATATCATGCAACTGGAAGCTTAAGGCAAATGCTTCTCATTAGTTAATTAAGCCCAGCTGATTTATATACTGAAAAGGAAAAGAAGGACAGGAGCAAAATCCATTTAAAGAAGACAAGTAAGCTGAGCAGTCTGCAACTTGAATTTGACAAGGTTGGTCTGTAGCTATAACTCATTCCAAAGAGAAAAAACATGGTTTTAGAACTGTTTGCTTTGATGATTTACTCAAAAAACACTTAGTATTTTATCCCAGTAGATTCAGGTATTGCTACCACGTCAGGATGGTTGCCTTGAAGATAAGACGACCATACTAATGCTACATGTTACTTTTTTTCTATCTTCTATCCTTTTTCTAAGTTCAGAAGCTCTCCCAACTTGTTGCACAAAAAAATTAACAGCTGTTGCCAGCCTCAGTTCTTCACCATCAATTTCCTCATCTCTTGTCAAAAGAGAAAGAAGTAAATAAGATGAATGCATTCATTGTTAGGTGAATCTTGGAAGCATTCTTGCAGGTACAGCTGATCTTAATCATGCTATACTACCTTTCCCTTTCCTTCTTTTAACCCACAATCTACAATAACTTGTGACTTTTTTTGGGTATCTTACTGAGGTAATTTCCATTCAAGCTTATACAAATTCTCTTCCTTTACCCAGTAGTTTCATTTATATCTATATATGTATTTCTTTCACCGAGTGTACAAAAGTCTTCTACCAGTTCTCAGAAAGGCTTCATTTTCACCTCCTTCTATTGGTGGTACTCATTTCTCAAAGTTTGTGCCAAGAAGATGTGATAGACAGAATAAAGCTTCTCATAATATGGAGTTTCACATACTTCACACTTTCTTTCACTTTCTTCAAGGAACATTTCATTTGCTCTGAATTTTGTAAAGGAAGATGTGGCTGCCAGTCATTTCCAGTCTTTCAGATTCTATTAAACCTGTTCACCAGTATACTTTTTTAAAAGCTGAACTGATCTACTTATTCTAGAGTTAGACTATTTATCATGGATGATAACAGGATTGAACCAAATACTAGCTCTTTATTCATGACGGTCCGTGTTGCTTACTAATTGTTACTACCTCTGCTTGCAGTGCGCTTCGCACTGTTTTCTTTTGGCAGTCTTCATCTATCTTTTTTATCAAAAGCT
>Ga0181612_132014_pt1 | contig 10929 bp, 2 predicted proteins | sample HoacroProtozoa21_FD_119630 | JGI IMG/M metagenome (GOLD analysis project Ga0181612, IMG submission 119630) | Hoatzin crop microbial communities from Cojedes, Venezuel. Combined Assembly of Gp0051906, Gp0051904, Gp0051908 | reverse complement strand
TTATGTAATTTCCTTCTTTGGGAATGAGATGTTCTGCGTGAATTACTTGTTTTTAACAGTAACAGATTAACCAATGCTACAAATATTGCTACTCTATGAGAAATATACTCTGAGTGTGGTTTTATGGTGTATGTAAAAGTTCTGGCTACTTAGATACCATGCAAACTTCTCTGTGTAGAACTGGTTGTATGTCATGGTTGGGAATTGTTCAGATTTCATGGTAATGTTTGTTTTTCATGGGCTGATGCTTCAGCTGTTATAATAGGCAGAAGGTTGCAGTTCTGCGTAAGCATCTTCTTTTTAACCTTCCGTTACCAGTTTGAAAAAGTGAAGGGTTTCGAAGAGTTCTTTAGCAGCAGAGAACGTTGGGATAGTGCTCCTGGTTAGAGCCCTGTTTGTAAAAGTTAATGTAAGCAACATACTTGCAGGAAAGTAAAAAAAAAAAATCTTGTTGTAAGTAATCAGTGAATGTGAATTGTTACCTGTCTGTGTATCTTATATCTGCATCTTCGGTTTTGTACTTCATCCACTGGGATCAGTACTTTTTGAGGTTTACTGGTATGTCTTTTTTTTTTTTTTTGTATGAATTTACAGTACTAATGCATTATTGAAGGGGCATCAACTGTTAGCATCAATGTCCAGTTTCCCTGCTGCTTCTCTCATGGGCAAGCAGTAGCTTTACCATTAAGAACCAAAAATATTTTGTTTAACCCTTTTGCAATGCAAAGGATAATACTCCTTTTATGGTTTGGAAGGCTAGCACTGCTTTCCAGTGCTAGCATTGTATAAGCAAGTTGACCATATACCTCTGAACTTCTAGCAGGCAAATTACTGTTTTTAAAACATGATGTGTATTTTAGAAAGTTCATAACCTGTAAATAAAAAAAAAATATTGCTAACTAATAACTCAAAGTCTTCCTTTAAACTATGTGTAAATTGCATGGGTTTTTTTTTTTCTGAGATTCTAAACCTAATGGTTTTTAAACCTAGAAACTTGCTGTGTATTGTTATTAGAAGATTAACAATATTGTCAAAACTGTTTGGACGTTCTGTCGTGGCCCACCCAGTTGTTTGACTACATAAATGGGAATGGCAATTTGATTGGCTATTTAATAATTACCCAAGAGGAATTTAAAGTGCGTCTCCAAAGCTCATGCTATTGACTTAGTGAGTAAAAGCTATATTACCTGTGTAACTTGTTAATTTAAAGAAAACCACATTACTATTTGTCAGCATCGAAATTTTCAACAGCATCTAAGTGAGTATACAGAGCACAGTAGTTGAAACTATGTGTGTGTTGGTTATTTTGCAACACTTATGTGATTGTTAGATTAATGTGGGACTTTCCAAGTCAGTTAAATACCATCAATCGTAACCATGGTATTCTTCAGTGTATTACCTGGTCGAAGTTGATAGGAAGTTTTAGGTCCTGCATACTTTGTTTGTGGAAAAAGAATAAACATTTAAAAAGAGAAATGGAAGCTTCTTTCTAATCAGAAGAAAGTATAAATGGCCCACCGAAGTCAGCTGTCAGGGTTGTTATTGCTTGTTCCTCCAGGGTGGAGGTATATTGCACAGTTCCAGTGTGGTAGCTGTTGAACAAGCACTTACTGTATTCTCAGCTGAAAAAATCGGTGATCGGTCACCTCTGCTTACATTTTGATGAGAATTTCTTTCAGAAAGAAAACCCGTATCTCCATCTTTCTGTGGAATGTTTTGCAGTTAAGGTAATTTCTGACAGGAAAAAATACGTGGTAAAGGAGCGTAATGATCAGATTTCATCCGTTTTGCCTAGTAGCTCCCTCCCTGATTTAGCTCTTTAGAAATCATTGTTGGTAGCATTGTGTGTTGTGGTTTTCTGGCGAAATCTTATGGTATCTTACTACAGAACTACCTTTATGCTGTCTGTGGTGTGTCAAAAGTGTTTTTTAATACTTTGACTTTTTTGTAGTGTGGCAGAAGATACGGTTCAGTAGGCGGTTTTGAAGTGTGATGTGCGAGCACTGGCGATCTGATTGTTCTATTCCATTCCCTGCAGCTGAAAACAGTGCCTAGCGGATGTCCTACTCATTAGATACCTGTTCTGTTTTAGCTGTGTTACTTTCCTTGCATTGTCTTTGACTAGCATTAGGTGTTTAAACAGATTGTTTTAGGACCACTACACTTTGCTTGAACAAAAGTTCTTTTGTCAAACGAGTCCAGGGCTTTCAACTTCATTGTTCGCTTTAGAAAGTGAATAGAAGATACAGTTTTCTGTAAGAAACTAATTGTCTAAATAAAACAGGCATCCATTACTCTCATCTCTGAAGATTATATGAAATAGTGCCTGATAATTTAAATCAAATATCTTAAAAAATGTTACGAGTAATGTATTTATTTTGTTTGGGGAGTGGGGAGAGGAGGGAAGAGGAGTTTGAGTTTTTTCTTGGCGGGCACTAGAGTAAGCTTCTGTGGAAGTTCCTGAGTTAACTGTTTCAAAGTCTGTTTCTGATACACCAGAGTATGCCTTAGTTCTTCACGATCAGAATTGCACTCTATTGTTTCTGTGATTCTGGAGTAAATACTTGGATTTGCCCTGAGTTGAGGTAGTGAAAGGAGTTTAGCTTTGTCTCAGTTTACCTCAATGAGAGAGACATTTCTTGCTAGCTTGCTGACTGAGTGCTTTTCATTTTTGAGGCTGAATGCTTGCTAAATATATACATGCTTACTTCCAGTCATAACAATACACGAATGATACAGTGATATGATTGGTGTCTGCTCCTGAAGTGTTGGTGAGGGTTGCTTTGTAAAGTGCAATATGGAGGTCTTTTTTTTTTTTTTTATTTGTTTGTTTGGTTGTTTTATTTTGAGTTCTGTTTTCTTTTGATGGAAGGTATGTGCCACTTCTGGTGCAATGGTAAATCTTTGGCGTCAGCAGATGTCGTTTGTTATTGCATACTTTTAATTGTGAACCGCTGTGGTACGTGTCAGGACATCCTGACTCTGGAAACCATATGGTTTACCAGCCATCTCTTTACAAACTTACTTCCTTTGGACAGAAACCTTGTGTGCTCAATGAAGTGAAGAAAGCATTGTACTACTGCACCAGATGACTGACGTGAACTAAATGTGAACATTTTTGTCAGTGAGAATGCATAAGACTGAGTTATACTGTAGAAGAGTTCTTGTATGACTCTGTTAAAGGCTTGTTCTGAAGTTAAAGGTTCTAGTGATGTGCTCTTTTTGTCTCTGTAAATTCAGCAGAAGGTGAAGCTTTGTAAACCATGATGACCACAAGATCCTGTTTTGATGTCTATATGACTGTATGTGATGGTACTGGACTGAACAAGACTTTCTAGAACATCTGAAAGAGAAACTAATATTTCTTTATAACTGGATGTTCTTTTTGTATAGTTGAATGGACTGACTGTTGAAAATACACCAATCAGCATAAGCAATTTGCTTTTTTCTGCTTGTTGGCATATCTGATCGAAAAGATGGACTTCAGAAAGAGAATTAATTCTTTATTCATGAGATTTAAATTAGAATAAATAAGCAATTCAAAACAATTGGGGCCTTGTCTGCTTGTGGTCTGCTCTCATTGCTGACTTTTTCCCCTGAATAAATATTTTCCTCTTTTCAGCTGTTTTTTTTTTTTCCTTGTGCTTGTTGTTCCAGAAGGTTGTAACGCCTGACCAGTGATATTGATTTGTGTCATCTGTAGTTGGCTTTGGGAAGAATGTCAGTCTTGTTTCAAGCTTTCAGTAAATCAGAAATCGCAGGGTACAGTAGTTCAGATGAAAAATGTCTACACTTTTCATAAAGGTTTTAACTTCTGTCTTTGGGATTCCGGTTCTGCTAACTCTTCTACAAAAAGAAATTCATGTATGTCTCTGCATGGGTGATTTTGAGATCTGTCTACACACATAAAATTTTTTGGTCATGCTTCTGAAATGTTCTTAAATAATTCTATCTGCAGTTTAATTTCAGGTAACTAAAAGAAAATGTTTAATATCCTTCTTAAGTCTCTCTTGTTAGTTCCTTTCTTGATCTTCTGAGGTGACACCATCATCCTGCCTTCATTCGGGCAACTCCTTTACCTGAACTGCTTTTTAAAAATTGCATCTGAATCTTTGAGATCAATCTATTCACCTAAATCTCTCATCCAGGTGTTGCTATTTTGTATGTCAGTAAGTTCAGCTTTACTTTTGTGACCTTGAAAGAGTGCCATTGTATCCAAATGTTATTCTTTGAGAATGCTGTTGCAGGCATCTCATAACCCATGATTTGGACTGTGTTGTCTTTTTTTTTTATCCTGATAATCTTTTCTTTATCACATTAAATATAAACAAGCTATTTTCAGTTTCAAAGTCTCTTACTGTCTCACAATTGCAGTTCCAGATTTCATCACCTGGTGAAGAGATGACCAAACATCTATATGCTTTACTTCCTTGATGTTTCCTTCCAGCTTCTTCCTCAACTTAGGAAGAAATTCTTTTATAAGCCACCAAATTACTTTAGAGCTTGCATTGAAGCTTTGCTCTTTATATCTAGAAATACTTAACTGCTAGTGCCCTGAACCACTCTTTAGCATGTTGAACAGTGTTGTGCTCATGTATTCGTGTTTGCTGGTATCCACCTGCTGTCTTTTTTTTTTTTTCCTGTTGAGATCATGAATTTCTCTGTGGGAAAGACTGTCTATTCTACAACACATCAGCAGGGTTCCTGATCCGTTGCTGGGTCTAGTAGGTGAAAGAAAAGTAGAAATTACTCAAGTAACAATGGATCAGTGAAATGAGAGGAGGGGAAAAACAGTTATATGTTTGCTTTGCTGTTCCTGGGGCATAAAGTTCTGTTAGTGGCAACAGTCTTAAGACAGTGAATTTCTTAATGATGTAGATCTAGAAATTGAAGGAGGGGTCAGCAATGGCGATAAAGCTTGGAGTTTAGAGAGGTAAATGTTACAGGGTACAAGTTTAATATATAGTGTGGCAATCTCCAAATGATACCTATAAAACTTTTATACCACATGGACTTAATTTTTTTCATAAGTATTTGCATATGTACAGCTGCACACACATGTCTAGAATGTGTCTCTCTGCAGTGTTTTAGTGAAGTGTGAATAGCTCGATGCAGGAGCACTCAAAAACAACCCGTATCTCTAGTACAGAACAAACTACCAGAGAATTTGGGTATCCAGGAGATAATTACTCTAACTTTGTATATGTTCAGGAAGCGAAAACAGTACCTTCTTCCAGAAACATTTCCAGGGGAGACTAGATTCAAATAAACGTGTTGAATTAATCTGAAGTTTAAGTAATATGTATTATTCAGTTAATTTTTGTGCCATTTAGGAACATGATGATTCCAAGTCCATTAAGATGTTATCTTCTGTTACAGCCAAGAACTGGAAGACATTGAGTTTATAATGTTTTGTTTCCTGGTTTACGATACCTGTGTATGAGTGACTTAATTTCTGTTGGTTGTAGCTAATAGCTTTTGAACCACTGGTGTTGTTCAGACCGTTTTCATATATGTAGACCTCTCAAAGCTCAAATTCCTGTAGGTTCTAAGAGGTTATATTGCTGAATAGAGAACAGAGAGACCCAGCAGATGACAAGGTAATTTATAAGGTCGGTTCTTAGTAGACATTTAAACATCCATAGGGAAGTTCACCTGCAGCGAGCAAATCTGTATGAAACTACTGCTCCTGGCATTAGTTGCATACTTGTTTTGATAATATACTCCTCAGCATATAGCAGGCAGGCAAAGACATTCTTACTTTAAAAGCAAGACCCCACTCAGTGGAAGTATGTTTTTATAGATGTGACAACAGTAAGTTAAATTTTACATCCTTTGACATTAGAGACTATGTAGAGATTTCAGGGAATATAAATGAAGTAGTATTTAATTCTTTGTGCCTGGACGCTAGAGAAGTGTGCTTACACCCATTAGTTTAAAGATATCAGATCAGTTTTTGCCAGAACATATTTCTTGTCTTTTACATTCTTGTTTTTGCTTACAGGTAAGATTGTGCCAAAACCCAAAGCTTCAACTGAAAAACAGCCCACCTTACATACTTGACATTTTACCTGACACTTACCAACATTTGCGACTTATACTGAGCAAATATGATGACAACCAGAAACTTGCACAACTCAGTGAGAACGAATATTTTAAAATCTACATTGACAGTCTCATGAAAAAATCAAAACGGGCTATAAGACTCTTCAAAGAAGGAAAGGAAAGAATGTATGAGGAACAGTCACAGGACAGGTAAGTGAAATATTTCAATATGAAGTAGATTGTCTTGCCTGTCTGCATTCTTAACACTGTTTCTCTGCAGCCATTGTATTTTGACATTTTTAATTATTTAAAGAGCAGAAATATTTATTGTTTGGTTTCATTGAACCTGCAGGTCAGTCAGTAGTTTGCTGGATTTATTCCAGTGTGTGCTCTTATCTGTCACTTTGTGACCTTTAAAACCAAGTGCATTTCCTTCATAAAACATTCATTTCATTGTAATTGCTTGTTCACAGGGCCTTACAGTATGTAGTTTTTCCTCTGGCAGAGAGCGAATGCCTGTTACTTGGACTGAGCTTGACCTCCCTACCCTAGTTCTTAAAACTGTGGGAGCCGTGATGGATATTGACTTCGAGCTTTCGCAAATGATGAAATGAAGCAAAACAATATTCACATTTTTGAGAAGTTGTGTGATGTTAGCGTAAGGTGAAGATAATGTTAGTTTGGTGCTGAGAAGCCTTTACAGGAACCTAATGGATTCCTGATTTGCAGTGTTTCAGTTTTAATAACAGGGATTAATGTCCACTTTATGTATACTCTTGGTGGTGAGTGAAGAAGTTTTGAATATTTGATTTTATTACCTAATATTTAAAAAAATAATATTTCAAGAACTCCTGTTCAAAATCTGGAGTTTTGTTTTGGGAAGGCGTACAGCGGTGTTGTAGCAATTAGACTCTACTGTCTGTGGTATATCTTTAAATCAAAATATATGATGCTGCTTCCAGAGTCTTTCCTTTTTGAAGGAGATAGTGGGGAATGGGAGATAGAGGGGGAGTGAATGGAGGATTGAATCCCTGCTATTTTGTCTGCACCTGAGCTCAGAGACAGGGTTGTAGTATAGTTTTACAGCTGGTGAAAGCGTTGTTAGACACAGTGAAATGTCTACGTTCTTGTAAATGTCACTGCTGTTGTGTTTGATTTATACATATGTTCCTTCCAGATCTTTAGCAATGATTATAGGTATTCAGTATACTGTGATAGTCTATGGTGCTTGATAAAGGGTCCAAAGCTTGCTTAACGTCTAAGGAATTTTTTTTTCTAAGTACGTAAAGACTGTCCAATTGTGAATATATTTGGAGCAATTTGCCTAAGAGGACCAAAATACACTGTTTGAACTATTTTAGTGATGGGTGAAGATCTTGATGAATGTTTTTTGTATTTGAATACTTAAGTATGTAAAGGAATGTTTTTGCTGTGAACGGATTCTTACCAGAACCCCTGGAACAATTGTTCAGCGCTGAGCTTAAGAGTTCTTTTTTCAATGTCTCATTTGTTGTATGTCCAGAAGTCGTCAAGTTGCAAAGGAAGTAAGAACTTTTTTGTAGTAAGGGACATTTGACTTAAATTACATTATGTAAACAGTTTTTATTTTGACTTCCCTGTGTTGTATGAAACCCAGATTTCCTTATGGTTTTGCTTACAGTTTGCAATAAATTAAAGGCAGTTTCAGTGTCGATTTTTGAAAAAGTCTGATACATGGTCTGTACAGTCATTTATCAGTGTCTTAGTAACTGTATCTAGTTGCTAGGGTTGCTTTCTTCTTTCCAATTACCCACTTCATGCCCTGCATAACAGTAAAAGTGATGATATAAGGATGTCTTTTGTGAAGCAAACAGTTTTTTGAAGAATGTTTGGACCATTTTTGTGAGATGATTGGAGAGGAGGGATTTTAAAACAAAACATAGTGGTGAAGTGCACCAAATCATAACAACTACTTCAGGCTCGCTAAACTTGTGTTTCAGAAGGTGACAACTATGTTATTTTGCCTGACTGATGGAGTTTGAAGCTTGATGAAAGGAGTACAGTAGAAATGTTTCTCCTGTGCTAAAATTGTTAGCTGTGTTTCCTATACAAACTATGTTCTGGGTGTATGTCAGAATGCTTAAACAGAACAAAAAATCATAAGCATTGTTTCAGCAGTTCGTGCCTCATGCTATTATAAGTTAAAGTCTACATCTTTGTGACTACAGCGTACTCTCATCTACTGGTGATGCTTTATCTGTATGCATAGCTTAGTTTGAAGTTGAATTAAGGTATTTGTGTTTGCTGAGCCCTATGACTAGGTGCTAGTTTGCTCTGTCGTGCTTCAACATACTTAAATCTTGGTAAGTTAGTAAAAGGAGCTGTTAATGTTTTTAGCCTTTTTTTCCAAATATGCCTGCATTAACCTAAGTACTGTATTTGTTAATGTTTTAATGCCAACATAGGGGTGATCATTTAAGTAAGTGTTTTTGAAGATGTTTCTAAAATGACTGTCAAATTGAAGTACAGTCAATTTTTTTTAAAAAAAAGGCAAGCCAGAAGCCTCTCATGTTGACACATGGCTAGTTTCTGTGGTTTTCAGTCCTACATTTCTGTGTTTAGTTTTCTGTTAGTGTCTCTGGTTTCTGGATAAAAGGTCATCATGAAAAAGAGAAACTGGCTGCATTTGGAAGCATTCTGTGTATATATTTGATTGGTATACTTCTCACCTATTGGGGTTATTGAATGATCTTTTAATTTCTATAGTGATGGTACATTTAGGAACCAATGTCAATATATATGTGATTTTTATGTCCCTGATGACACCAAAATTACTCTATTGTGAAGAACTGGGCATGAGTTTTAGTTTTCAAAGATCCTGTAGATGAAACAAGATAGTGTACTAGTCAGATTATGCACAAAAGCTTACTTTGTGATGGTGTTGCCTCTGTAGCCGGTGTTTGATACCAAACGTGTATGATAGCCATTTAAAAGTAGTTGGTGCTGTCACTCTGTACTCTGTAGGATGAGTACGAAGCAGAGAAAGTATGGCTTGCAAGTTTGTTTATTGTATATGAATTTGAATTGCATCTACCTTATGGATATGGTGCCTAGTATAAAATTACGTTGTCTCATACTCCTCTTGCTTAACGAAGTAAGAGATGATGTTCAATAAATTCTGTAAATTGTACTAGATATAGGCTGCACAGAAGTTTTTCTATGTCTGAAGTAATTGAAAGGTCTTTTTTGTCACAGATTTTACTTTTTAAAGGTTATTAATATAAACTTTTTAAAATTACTGGTTCAGGTATATCTACCCTTCTTAAAAGGCTTTCTGTGTCTTTGAGGGTCTGGATTTGGGGGGAGGAGGGGCATGTTCCCCCCACCCAGTTATTTATTGGGAAATAGACTAAAGCTGAAAGATATAATTTCTGTGAAGCCCAAACTTCCTTTTGTCTTGCTGCATTACAGAATTACGCATCTAGAAAATATAAAAACTTTGTAGGCTAGCAGGTTTTTTTAGACAAATATGCTAGCCAGGTGTGGAAATGAAGCATGTAAGTTACAGTAATAAGACTAGAGAAGGAGTAGTGGCAATGGGGAGATTATATTTGGATTAATTCAAGATGCTGGACATGGTCTTCAGGGCTAACACAACCGTTGCTGAATAATGGAGACAAGTGTGAGCTTTCCTGTGCTTACCTGTAAATCGTGTCCTTGAAGAATACATCTTGAGATTAAACTTGTTAGTTTCTGTTTTAATATTGCATGCCTTCTGCTATATGCCCTTTATAAGTGGAGAAGAGGAAAAGTATAAACCCAGGGTCTATACTTACTTTTAATAATCTTAAGTGCTGCTTGGTTCAGCCAAAATTTGTTGGCTACTTGTTTTTAAGTGGCTTTGCGGAAGCGGAAGACTAAGATAAGATGAAAGATGGATATTTTGTAAGTAGTGGGCAGTACGTATGAAGATGGCAAAAGGAGAAGACCTGAGGTGGCTTTGGAAGGGAAAGCCAGAGTTAAGGAGGTCCTTCAAGGTGATCACAAAACCACTCCTGTTCCTGTACAGAAGGTCTCGCTAAATTCTCTTGTGTGTCTGGCCATTCAGTGTCTTGATTCACATTGCATGCCTCTAGATTTTACATCTTGATTAAGTGTTTTGTAAGTGCAGAATTCTTACATTGCCCAAGTCTTCTAGGGAGATCTTATACCTACGGTCTAAGTGATAGATCAGGTTCTTCCTTGTTACTGCTCATGTTGATTACTGGGTTTATGAAGTACTGCATTTCTCTCCTTTTAGTCTCTGTTGACAACTGAGATCAGTTAAGGTTCTTGAATCCACGTCCCTAAACTGGCACGTCAAACTACACGGCATTGTCAGTAAAGACCTTTTCACTGCTGAAATTTCTAGCCCGATCCCTCCTTATTCTGAAAGTACAGACTTGGGAAGAAGGTACACGGGTAAGCATGAGGATGGACTTCAGTTATGTCAGCTGCAGCGCAGTAGCAGTTGTTTATGTACGTCTGTCCTGTGGTAAGTGAGAGGTAGCTTACCCTACCTGCTTGAAGTACCTCATCTTCGACACAGTCTCCCATAATATCCTCCTAGGGAAGCTCAGGAAGTATGGGCTGGATGAGTTGTTGGTGAAGTGGATTTAGAACTGGCTGAATGGCAGAACTCAGAGGGTTGTCATCAGCGGCGCTGAGTCTAGTTGGAGGCTGGTAACTAGTGGTGTCCCTCAGGGGTCAGTACGGGGCCCAGCCTTGTTTAACTTCTTCATCAACGACCTAAATGAAGAGTTAGAATGTACCCTCAGCAAGTTTGCTGATGACACCAAACTGGGAGGTGTGGTGGATACACCGGAAGGCTGTGCTGCCATTCAGCATGACCTGGACAGGCTGGAG
>Ga0181612_101975_pt1 | contig 10929 bp, 7 predicted proteins | sample HoacroProtozoa21_FD_119630 | JGI IMG/M metagenome (GOLD analysis project Ga0181612, IMG submission 119630) | Hoatzin crop microbial communities from Cojedes, Venezuel. Combined Assembly of Gp0051906, Gp0051904, Gp0051908 | reverse complement strand
TGTGCCAATGTAGTATATCACACAATGACTATACACACATCTGTGTTCGGTCCTTAAGAGAAGTAAGTTAAGGGACAATATTCCTGTTGTCAATTATGGTAATTTTTACAAAGTGGTTGGCTGAAGTTAAACTCTACTATAATTGCTAGGCCTCCTAAGCACACACATCCCCTTTGCATGCTAATCATAGCAATAAAAAACCCTCAAATTTTTTAGTAAGGAAATGCGCTATTGTTTCGATTTGCTGCAATTAAAGCTTGCTCTTTGCATTAGAAAATCAAATTCCATTTACAAGATGAATAATTCCCTTGAGTTCTCTTCGCTTCCATTGTTCTGATTAAACTTCCTATTTGGCAAAAAAAGTCCACCAGTTTTTTGTCTCTTAAAATTAACCCCGTGTAACATGCAGAGTGACAGCGAATGAAACCTCTGTGATGTTGCTGGTTGAAGGCTGCCTTGTTTCTCCTTCCTCAGAGAAGGCACCTCTGCTTGACTAGGAAGTCTCTCGGCTGGACCTTTTCAACAGAGCTTTGGCTCAGGACTTGTGGCTTTACTTGTACAGTATTAACAAACCACTATCTCCTTTCCTGTACCATCAGAAAACAAGTCTTAATTATTTGAGATCAGATGGCTGAGGATTTTTTGCCTGTTTTTTTGATCCACTTTAGATCACATATATTCTTTAACTGTCAGAAATAACATACCGCTGTAAGTTACTTCATCAGCTTAAAATGGGATAATTATCCCTGCAGATCTGCCAAGAATGGAGAAAAAACCTACCAGTCCCATACTATCCATCCACTGTTCCCTTCCTCTCCCTCTCACAGCCGTGCTGTCTGCAGCTCACCAAATTCTCCCCCAGCTCCTATTTACCAAGGCAACGGGTACAGTTGAGTTTTAAATCTCTTCCAAGGATGACAATTCCTCAGCTTCCCTGGACCCCTGTCCCAGGGCTTGCACCACTCTCATGGAGATACTTGGGATGGGGAAGATTGCTCAGAATTTTCAGCTGAAATTGAACACATTTAAGGATTTTATTAATATTACATTGGTTTTAATAATAGACTTAATGATAATAACTACACCATGATTAGGAGTGACAGATTTTCTCCTTTTGCATCCAGAAATGAGAGCCCCTCTCTAATCTCAGCAAACCTAGAACTGACTTTGAATCTTAACACAGCCTTAACGTTTCGGAGGCATGGGGAAGGGTCTCTTGGCTGCCAGTGAGAACAAAAAACCCACAGCAGTGGGCTGGCAGAGCCTTCTGAGCAGGGCTGTGAAGAGGTGATAAAACTAAGGCAACTGGCTGCCGAGAGAAACTTCCTCGCCCAGCTCAGCCTTTGCTGCTTCTCCTCTGCCTCTGCCAGCTCCAAGTCATAAACAGCTCTAAAGAGCAGGAGTGGATGCCAAGAGGAAGCAAAATAGGTGGCACAGAAGGTGAGAAGTGAAGAAAATAGCATCTCCTGGATAATTTGCTCCTAGATCTTAAATGCCTCTCGGTGGCCCTGACTATGAGCCTCTTGTGATGCCCTCCTATGAGTCAGAGAGCTGTCAAGTGAAGCCACAGGCAACAGAGGCATGGAGAGTGTTGGGTATCTCATCTGTGGACAGCCACTGTGCTTCATCCAAAGACGGACATAAGTGAGTATTAAATATCTCACCCTACAAAGTGACACAGTGTACTGAGGTGAACCTCTTCTCAGCTGGTTCCTGTAACAGTGTAGATCAGTCATATTACAGATTTTTAAAGCCTTTTTGAAATAAATCCTTAAAAGCTTGGGGTTTGTTTTGGTTTGTTTTTAACAGTGAGCTTGGAACAACTGTTTGGCATCACAAATGTCTGAAACTTTTAACAAGGGGGCTTTTTCTAATGAAGGAAATTTTGTTGGGATATTCCATTTTTCTAAGATTTTTTTTTTTTTTTTTTTTTTTTTTTAAAGCTGAGTTCAACATTTAAAATCAAGAATATAGTTGACTTTTTATTGAATGTTCCAGTTCTGGAAAACAAAACTACTTGGTGTAATATTTTTGAACATTTTGGTTTAAAAGCATGAGTTAGAAAATGTGCTGAGAACTTCCCAGAGCATGGGAAAGAGACCTATTTTGACCTTTCTATAATGGGGTGTTGTTTTTTGTTGTTTGGTTGGTTTTTTTTTTCCTTTTTTGGTTGGGTGTTTTCCCCCACTTGATTTAAGGCAACACCAATTCTTGTCTTGCCTTTTTCTTTTCATGCACCATTCCTGGCCTGATCTTCTGGGAGTCTCTAACCCTTCCTGCAATCCAAGGGGAAGAATGCCTCCGGCACGGCTGAGGGACTTGCAAACACCTCAGACAACTTGTCGCTGAGTATTTACTTTGGCTTCTGATCCTGGAGTAAGTTGGTGGAATGTTTCTGCTGGCCAGTGCACCCCACTTTACACCTGCCAGAGCCTCTGCCCGGCGAAACCAAATGAAATGCAGAGCTTAACGAAGGAGCAAATGCAGTGGCTTCCCTGATTCGACAGATTTCTTCTCTAACAATGTTTCTTTCATGATTTGTTCTTGCGATACAGAGTCACCATTGTGCCTTCAACAATTACCAGATTAAATTCAAAGGGAATCTGCAAATTTGTGTCACCCTATCTAAAAGCAGTGAGGACAAAAGAATAGAGATGGAGCAAAACTCCTTCCCCGTTTCTTTTCAAACCACCGCAGAGACAGTGAGAACCCTCGAGTATTTGTCTTTGGCAGAATTAGCCCTTTCAGAACCAGATGGTATCAAGATCAATTGATATGAATGCAATTTAGGGTCCCTGCCAACTGTTAGTGTGCATGGCTGCCTATCTCAGATGCACCCTGTGAAGGCCACATGCTGATACCAGTCCTCATGTTGGGCAATCCCCTACTGTCCCACTAGTTGTAATCACACTGGAGAAAGTTGGGTTTGACGAGAGCAGTGCAGATGGCAGATCCTCACGCACAGCATGCAACAGCAGGCTCGGGTCCCACCTACTGATGTGATAGCAAATCTCTATATTGAAGTTCTCTGAAATAATTGGATACCATACCAAGTTCTCCTTTAACCTGCCTTCTGAAACCCTACTGTCCTATGCTATTAGGAGTAATGCCTGAAAGCAGTGAAATGAAATGGAAAAAGCTGCAGGGGAAAAACAAAATATAGTGTGAGTGATGTCTTGGTTTGCTGAAAATCAATCTCCCCATCCCTGTGCAGCATGAAGGTGATAGTGCACCTAATAGCAACTACTTGCTTAGTTTGGGTAACTCATACCTGGCAAATCTAATGGTCTGAGAGGTCAGCTGTGGGCAGCTTCACAACATTGCCCAGGACTGTTGGATGTCAGGCAGGCCAAGGGAATCAGCACATCGAATGGAGGTACCTGACACCCTGAAGCCCAAGGCAGGAAGGTCACCATGCAGGCGGCCCTATATTAAGTGTGGAGCAATTTCACGTCCAGTTTGGGATGGCAGTATGGTACACATATACTGAAGGAGCAGTGTTTGTCTTCCCGGAGGTGTGTGACTGCCACAGCTCACATGTGTGTGCACATAAGAAACAGTCAGATTCAGTAACTGGCACCACTGAGATGGGGCCTTAGTCAGCTTAGGCGAGCCATTCATCCAACCATTTGTCTGAGCTTGTTGTCCCCGCTGAATGTCCCATCTTCCTTCTGTCCTGTCTTAGGAGTCATGCTGGTGAGATACCATCATCCCAGCGTCACTTTGTAGGTGGCAGGACAGGGACTCCCGGCACCTTGCAGGTCAGGACACAAGAACGTCTCCTGAGTCATAGGAGGAGCACCCTGTGTCCCGTAATTGCCTGCCACTGTGTGGGTTAAAGGCAGACATGCTCCATGACTAACATGGGAAGAATGTGACTCGTGTACTGGCTGGCAAGGGGGTGTGTGTGTGACATGGCTATCTGCAGTGTGAAATCAGAATTAATCAACTGCGTGCTTCTGGACACTTGGGAGAAGGATTAAAAACTGATTTCAGGATACTTGGTGAGACTGGTTTTGCAGCAGAAGGTGCTGAGAGCCGTTCCTGAACCACAGTAAAGTCTGAGAATCCATAACAGGAAAACCAGGAGTCACACAATGTTCAGAACAGTGTTTGCATAGAAATTACAGCCAACCAGTATCTGCTGTGCTGTTTTCATGTCGAGTCATGCTAACAAATATACAGGTGAATAGGAATGAACGTCCTGAGGTGCGTGGGGAGCTCGTGTTGTTGACATAACACAGAAGCTCATGTAAGGTGGTGACAGCGATTTTTCCTCATGGCTCTTCAAACTTTGGGAATGCCTCTCCAAAGCATATGACGCTGGGCTAGAATGAGGTTTGGAGCTGTGGACGTGGCCTCGGCCATAACGTCACATATAGAACCACTCTGACATCTTATGTAATTGAAGCCCTTATTTAGGAAGCAAACTCCTCACCCCAGGCTACGCAAGCTTTATGCCTGTCCAGCAGTACTTCATAGTCCCCGTGATTCCAATTAGGCCATTTATCACAGTATGTATTACTTGGCATAAGCAAGGACTAGGATCTAGGCTTAAAACAGGAAGCACTTCAGGGCTGTGGGTTTTGTTTTGGGGCAACTGTTTGGATTTTGCAACTTGTATAGCATCTGGCAGTAATTCATCAATACTTTGGTATGGTGGTTCTAAGCATCATGTTCTTGACAGTAATTGTGTCATTGCATAGCTATTTTCCTAATCATGTTGTTAGGATTCATGAGATCAGCTAGAAACAGCCTTTGGTCTCTACCTAATGGGCCACCCTGCTGACTCCTGTTACGTTGTTGAGATTTTCCTGCCCCCTCTGTGGCTAGGTTATTGCTCACTTTGAATGGATGCTGTGGATTTCTCCTCCCTAGGTCTCCACCAGAACTCATCTTCTCAGTTTTGGAACACCCCTCTGATCTGTGAAGGCTGTTTTGAATTTTGATCTAACCCACCAAAGTCCTTGCAGGCCTTCTGACTCGGTGCCACCCACAAGCTTTGCAAGCATACTCTCTTCCACCCTCTCTGTCATTAATTTTTTCTGTTCTATCCCTCAAGCCAGTTGCCCTGTCGAAGAAAAAAGCGAGTTTGGTAAAGCCACTCTGGTGGGTTTTTTGAACACCTAATTGTCTTCCAAGCACTTAAAATCCATGTTTGTGCCAGGGTCTTTCCAGGGATCAAAGCTAGATTTAACGGGTCCTTCATTTTCTGTTTTAAAGATCTGGGTGGTGTTCATCTCCAGGTGCTCAGGGACTTGCTTGTCCTCCAGTGGTCCAGTATCACTCAGATGCTCTGCTGCCAGTTCCCGCAGATGCTGCTGACCTGAGCTCACCTGTCTCCTCAAGCAGCCATCCTACAGGACCTGGTTCTAGATGAAGACCTCTATATGGTCCTGCTTCCCTACCTTCTTTATGCTCCCATTTGAACAAACCTGACTCTCAAATGGAGAACCACATGAGTCAACTCCATCAACAGCGCAGGTCTACCTGCTCGTGTAAACCAGCAGAGCACCCTTTTTGAATCATTCAGGGCATCCTTCCTCTGTCTTTAGGGGAAATGGATCAAACCTTCACAGAAGATGTGATGATCAGGCAGCTAGGTGTCACTTGTCAGGGAGGTTCCTCAGAGAAGTTCAAAGTCTGCTGGGAGTGGCTGAGGTCATGAAATAATTTTAATTGTTGGCACAGGGCTTGAAATGTGAGGGACAGATTTTCTCAAGAGAGTAGTGCAGAGTTGCTCATTTACACAAGATGCTATGTTTTGTGTGAAAAGTCTTAAACAATGCATTTACTGTTTCATAAATCAGTGATTTGATCCTCAGCAGAGCTATGGCTTTATACTGAGGCTCTGTCCTCTGCAGATCTCCTCTGAGAATTTGGGACTAAAGGAAAATTTCACTCTACTGTGTGGTTTATTTTCTTCTTAACAAACAGAAGTTTACAGATGAAGAGGCAGAGACAGGAAACAAATGAATCTTAGCACAAGTAAACAACACAAAGTCTTGACTGACCTCTCCTTATGTTTGAGAAAATCAGGAGAACGAATAGTCCAGGTTTTCTCTCTCTAAATAATTTCAGGGTCTGAAGTACAACAGTTCATGTGAATGAGAAGCAGAGACTAAGCTCTTAAGTTTTTATACCAAAAGAACCCAAAAGCAAGACCCCCCAAACAGCAGAACTTAAAAGTAGTATTTAAGTCCTGGCAGAATTGCATTGGCTGCTACAGTAACTGCAGAATCTCTCTGAGTTAAAAAGCTGTCTGTAGGAGTTCACTAATTAAAGTTCATGAAACTCTTTGAAAAGTCAAAAGTAAACATGAAATGGTTTTTTTTTAACATTTCTTTAAAATTTGTTAACAAGAAAATTAATTATGTTTTAACTCTTCATGAAGTAGAAGATAATCTAGTAACTACAATAAGGTATAAATGACAAATAATGTTAAATAATAATTTATTCAGTGAAACAACATAACGATCAGGAGGTATGCCTCAATATTTATCGTTATTTCTGGCACTAAACATTAACAAGTTATGCTGCTTTTGAAATGCAAATGTTTCGAAAGGAGCAGTGAAACAGACTGCCCATGAATTCTGTGGTTCACTACAAATTAGTGAGCTGACCTGCTTGCGTTTTAAATCCCTGTCTGTCACCAAGAGGCACCTCCTAAAGACATTTGAAGGGTAAGAGGTCTATACGAGAGGCGACGTTTGAGAGGCTGGCTGTCCATCTGTTGATAACCGAAGAGCTGTGTGAAGTGCTGAACATCACACTGAACATCCCTTCCCAGCCTGCCGGCTGACCTTCCCTCTCCTCTTGCTTGGTTCTCGAGGTGTCTAAAAATCTCGTTGCCCATACCTTTTTCACAAAAATCCACTTGATGCTTGCTTCTGAGTGGAACCACTGAAAGCTTGTCCTGAGTGAGAGCTTAGACACCCAGCTCGCAAGTCACAACTTCTGACTTTCTCCCCTGCCAAAATCACAAAGTAGCGATTCAGGGGCATTTTTACAAGGGTCTCGCCAGACCGGGCCTCAAAGAAAACCTTAGCTGTGACAGAGGTCTGGTGCATCCCATGCCTCTCATTTGGGAAGTTCAGGAGATGCCAGCATTGGAGGCCCTGAGCTGGCAAGCTTCTTTAAGCACGGCCTTGGTGACTCTGCTTGGGCTGAAGGAAGAACTAGGTTTTTTAATTCCTTTCTGGCCCTGCGACCCAAGGGATATCTGAGTAATTAACAGTATCACCTCAGATGTAGAGGACGGGAATTAAATTCCCCTGCTGTCAAAGGAAACTGGAAACCACATCTAAAGCTCTGCCAGAGAATGTTCTCTCTAGCACGGGGTCCTCTCACTTCCCTCCAGGATGAGCCATCCCACCACACACTGGCGAGAGAAAGCGGTGGGCCAGCTGTTGGGATCTTCTGTGGGAGGGAGAGGTCTGGGTTTCAGACCCAACACCAACCAAAAAAGAAGCCCTAATCAAGGTATAAGGATGAGTCACTGCTGCTCGCCCTTCTGACTGTATTTCTCTGTAGGATTTGACACTCGTAACTTGGCAACCCAGCACCGGTGACATCACTTAATCTTTTTGCAACAAGTTTGGCAGCCATATAAAATGCCTGACAGGAAAAAGAGCTCACACCATAGACACTGGATTCCTAAGAAAAAACTCATGCGAAGATGGTGTTCTCTGCTATTCTGCTTGTCATCCCCTCCCCAGGGATTTTACTAGCATGCAGGCTAATTTCAAGTAAATTTGATAGAGACGATAAATGTCTCAAAAAATACAGAGTTCCTATCGGTGCCACAAAAATTGATGGCAACGTAGAACAGAGACATCCAAATTAGTGACCCCACTGAGAGACTAACGGATACTTGGCTTTATTATTATATATCAGAAAATCAACAGAGGAAAGAGCCATCAGAAATTAGACTTTGTAAGTCCGACCGCTCATGAAATTGCTAGTTCCTACTTGTTATTACTTGATTTCGTAAAAACACTGCCTGTCTTCTGCCTCGGGCACCTGTTACAAGTGTTACTGAAGATGTCCTCTCAGAAGGAAAACAATTATTTTAATAGCTCCTTTAAATAAAAATGCAGCCACTGCAGTTAATCAGCTGCCTTTTCAAGTCCTTGCCTGTTAAGAGCCCAGCGCGGCAGGTCTGAAAACATAGTCCCTAGGAGGGTGGCTGCTCCTCAGCACCAAGCCCCCAGCTCCCAAAGGCTGCATTAAAAAAAAAATAAGGAAAAGGTGCTGCTATCACATGGTGAGCTGGTAGGAATTGTGACTTCAAAGGCACACTGAAGGCAAACTCTGTGGTATTCTGTGAGCAACACCTCCTGGCTCCTTCTCGCCCTCATCGTGGAACAGAGTTTATTTGTTTAGAGCCTCTGAAACGTAGATGATGCATTTTGGGAAACGTGAAAAATATGAAGACCATCTCAAAATGCTGAGAAGTTATGCCTTTAAAATGTAGTGGCCTCTAGGCTGATTCTTTGTCTGACTTAAGTCATAAGACATTGCTCAGCAATATCTGCATCCATCCCGTTGTCATGGGCTCAAGCAGTTCCATATCTTCCTTAAACATTGCATTTAAAATCTTTAAGTGTTGGAGAACCTCCTTCCTATGGAAAAAGTTTAGCTTTCTGCTTTGAACTAGTCCTGGAGGGAAGAAGAGTTTGAAACCTCCAGAGCAAGTCCAACTCAACAAGTGGCTGCTGGGCGGTGATAAAACCGTTGTTCCCTAGCTGCTTGCTTCAGAATGCTATCCAGCGAGACACGAAAACACTCTGCGTGACAGGCGACGGCTGCTCCTGAGGGCCTTTGGCAGGTGCCCTCCCCTCTCCTCTCGCTGCCGAAGCCTGCCCGGCCCTGCAACGTCCTTCCACTGGCTCACACCCCCAAAGCAGCAAAACTCTGTTTTGCTGAAAGGTTTTTAAGCCAGGCCTGGCAGGCAGCCAGCTGCTCGGTAGGCAGCGAGCTGCGGATCCTGAGGAATAAGCCACCCACGGCGTCTCGGAGCCCTCGAACCTGTCGGGGCTGACGGAGGTTGAGGAATCCTGGATTTGTGGCCGCTTGCCAACCCAGGTGCCGAGCAGCCCGGGCAGGCTACCCGCCGGGGAGCGCCCACCAGCAGACCGCGATCCGTCACTGCTTGAATAAACTTAAACGCACTGAGTTTGGGATTGGATCGAAGATAAAATCTAGTCTCTGCCTCGGTTTCACAAGATTTATTTTCTGTTGCTTACACTGGCTGTCAATAATTTCTCCATTGTTTTTTCAATCATTTACTGACTGCACCCCGTTTTTAGCTCTCTCATGTTAACAGATTGCCTGACACTGATGTCAAGCTAGTCAGCTCTTTTTTTTTTTTCTAACCTTTTACAATATAAACCAAACCTGTACCTTTTCACATCTTTTGGCACTTGCCAAAAAATACCAAGACATGCCAAAAGTTGACTCAGAGGTCAGCAAGCTCCCTGTAACTGTCATTTCTGTAGCGTTGACAAAAAAATAAGGGTAAGGGGCTAATGGCGTGACAACCCCACTTCTCTCCCCTGTACCACTCATTAGCACGGGTCATATTCTGGATTATTAGGTGATGGGACACTCACTGTGTCCCTCTGAGTTCCGCTCCCTCAGCTGCATCCAGCCTGGCAAATTATCTTGGTGCTGCAGATTCAAAAAATGTTGAGTAGCTGCTGACAACAGAAAGTGCTGGACGAGAGGGACATCTGCTATTTTCTTTCCGGAGACACTCCTGCCTTCTCTCTGAAACACGGAAAACCTAGCGCTGCCTGCAACATAGATGATGCTTCAGATGGATTTCGGTGCTTTTCAGCTTCAAAACTCATTTAATGAGCCTGGATCGATTCAAAACAACCTGCTGCAGAAAGCAGAAGAGCATGTTCTCCACTGAGATAACAGCTTGTGGAGCCGTCGCTGTGATAATATTGCCTCGCAAAGGATACTCGTTTCGATGGTTAATTGTTTCCAGCTCTGCGCTGGTGTCGTCCCAGCAGGATTAAGCCCGGCGCGACTCCTGCTGCATCGGCCGCTGTTACCGCAGCGCACAGAGCGCTTTCCGGCAGACGTGGAAGCATTTAATCACCTAAGCGAGCGCTTTCTCCGCTCCGACAGCCAGCAGAGAGCCAATACCCTGATGCAGCCAGTGCCCATTCCCGTAATGACAGTTTGCTCAGGCAAACGGAAGAGAAATGTGTGGTCCGCAGCAGAATACCTAGCGCAAATGTTAACGCAGCAGTGGCCCTGCGCGGTCTGCAAGCCCGGCGCAGCCCTCGCTCCCTTACGCGCGCTGCATTCCCCTTCCTTCTCCAAGCAGCCGAACGAATTCAACCTTTTTATTCTTGCACCCAAATAATTTCCATTAACTTGCCCTGAAAAATACATGTACGAGCCTCTATTACAAGCTGTTTAATTTTCATTAGAGGGCTGACCAAGAGTCTTGGTGTTGAAAATATAGGTGGGTTCTGTCTGGCCAAAGGAAATACAAGCATATGGTCAGAACGACGATTTTGGTGCAGAACGGTGGCACTCGGTCTTGGGGAAAGGCTCGGGCAAGTGGTAGACCGGGGCCGTGGGTTGAGGGCAGAGCTGGTGCCCAGATCCAACAAAGCATTGTTCTGCGGGGAGTTTGTCGGTCAAGCGCTCTTGTGATTGCTTAAGATGTGAAGAAAAAGAAAAAATAAAAAAGAAAAGCAGACTTCACCCAGCTGTATGAAGCATGAAAACAATGTGAGGTGGATTGAGAATTGGCTGAATGGCAGAACTCAGAGGGTTGTCACCAGCAGCGCTGAGTCTAGTTGGAGGCTGGTAACTAGTGGTGTCCCCCAGGGGTCAGTACTGGGCCCAGTCTTGTTTAACTTCTTCATCAACGACCTGGATGAAGAGTTAGAATGTACCCTCAGC
>Ga0181612_161188_pt1 | contig 10930 bp, 3 predicted proteins | sample HoacroProtozoa21_FD_119630 | JGI IMG/M metagenome (GOLD analysis project Ga0181612, IMG submission 119630) | Hoatzin crop microbial communities from Cojedes, Venezuel. Combined Assembly of Gp0051906, Gp0051904, Gp0051908 | reverse complement strand
CTTTCTCTCTTTCTTTCTTTCTTTCTCTCTTTCTCTCTCTCTCTATTTCTCCCTCTCTTTCTTTCTTTGTTTCTCTCTTTCTTTCTCTCTTTCTCTCTTTCCTTCCTTTCTTCCTTCCTGCCTGCCTGCCTGCCTTTCTTTGCAACGTCTTCTGTGCATGCAGTGAGCTGTCTCCAAAGGCACCCAGACAATGCAGTGCTGGTGGCACAGAGAAGCGGCCCAAGCTCAGGGTGTAGCACAGACTGTGCTGAAAATTATGAGTCTGCCCATGGGATATGGGGCTGTTACACTGAACGTGAAGATGCTGGGATGCCCATGGGTTATTCATGTCCCCCTGAGCTCTGGCATGGTGAAGTCCAGGATAATGTCTAGTTTATATGCATTTCAAATGTATTTATTTTTTTTTTTCTGAAAGCTGATGAGCACAGGCAGAACTGGCATTTTTGTGTGTTATCATGTGCGGTTGCAGGAGTTCAGACGGGATGACCTCTGCAGTATCCTATCCAGGCCTTTGTTCCCGTGTTACCAAAGTTGGGGACAGGGAACCAGGGACTTGGCAAGGGTGTTTAGCACCTCTTGGCAGTCACTATCCAGTTTAATTTTTAATTACCTCCGAGGTCAATCTCAAGATATTACCAATGGCCTCAGAGGGAGTTGCGTCAGCCTGTATTCAGAAATCACAGTGAAAACTCAAACTTTGCTTTGGCATTCATTCTGAAGAACATTTTTAAACTTTAGTATAATTTAGATGAGACACTGTAACAGGCTTGTGGGTTTTCTTTTATTTCCAAATCATTATTTGACTTCTCTGAAATGGTGACCATCTTGTCAAACAGAACATGGTACATACACTGTCTATTTAGTGTTTATTGAAAAACTTCTCCTGTACAGGTGACCCATACAGGTCTCCATACTTCCTACTTAGCAATAATTGAAAGAAGCAGGCTTTGTCTTGTCTGTCTCCACAGGGCTGGCTTTCCCCTATTAGCACCATTGCTTTAGCACTGAACTAGAGTAAGTCACGCCAACGAATGCTGCACCAGCACGAGGAATGTTCACAGACAAAGCATCCTGCACTAGTAGACACTGCAGAGGTAGAAGGTAAATGCTTCAAAGACTTGCAGACATCGCAGCAAGAATATACTAATCCAATGAGCAACATCCTGAACAGATGCCTGCTCTGTAATTGTTTGAGTGCATGTTAACACTAGCAGGCGATGATCTGACCGCCGGGCTGAGTGTGCAACTAAGTGTGTGGGTGTGCGGGGGGTGTGTGTGTGAAGGAGGATGCTTTTCTTGATGCTGACATTTTGATGTACAGTAGCGTTTGGTGAAATGCATCGTTTCTCCTAAAGAGGGACCTGATCAATCACAATGAGTTGAGCTCTACCTACCTAGTCTTAGCCATGTTAGTCGGTGGCTAGGGGGGAAATTGTTACTCCCCAGCCTGAAAGAAATGAGTCATGAAAGAAGTCAAGATGCTGGCTAAAGATCCTGTGTGAGTTTGATACAATGTTCACTATGTCTTGGAAGAGCTATTTTAAGAAGAATTTGGCCAGAATCCTCGACTTTTGATTATTCTTTTTTCCTTCTCCTTGCATTTTACTGTTTCCCCGTAGCATGTATTAAACGTTGTGTCTTGATTTATATCTGTAAATAAATCTCCTTATTTATGAAGATGTAATGTCCCTGGGGTCCAGGAGGCCCCAGCCATTCCATGCAACTGAAAGAGACGTTACCTAAGTGGACCATGAATCAGGAGTGGGGCAGACAGAGAGAACTATTTTTACCAACCCTCTTGACTTGCAAGGAGGTCTGCCCAAAAGGCAAGTGGGGGCAGCTGGTTGGAGGGACTGGGAAGGTGCTGGGAATTATACTCTGGGGTATCATTTCTGAGCGTTACAAGGTGCTTGGGCTGTGCTGAATTACAGAACAGGAGAATGAAGCAGGAGAGACAGTGGGAAAGCTTTTCGTGTGCTATCTAAGCAAGAGCCAGGGCATTCTTGACAGAGGAAGAAAGGTAGAAACTGGTGGCAGCTGCTAAAATAAGTAAGTTACTTTTTGTTGCTCAGTTGCCAGCAGCAACCTGGTATTGTACGTGTAGCAGTTTAAGTTGGGTGGGTCATGGTGGAATTATGATGCAGCTTTTCTCTGAAAAGTGCCTCTGCGTACACTTCACTTGCATTCATCTGCTGCCCCTCTAAGCCATGAAATAAAGCCTAATGTTAATGATGCCACTTCTGGCTAGTGTTCACAGAGATGTTACCTTTTCGGTCCATATGTCTGGGTGGGAAGCTTATAGAAGATTTCTGCTTCTCTTGGGAGGACAAATCCACCTTTTTCTGGGCAGGTTCTGGCTGGAGAAGTGTGGTGTGGTCTGCAGCAACTCCAGGCTGTGAGGAGTGCACGTATCTTCACTTGAACTTTCTCTGTATATATGGTCCTTTTTGGTAGGGTAGAAACCTTGTCCTAATATGAGTGTAACCTCCGTTGCCTTCACTGGGAGATTTCACAGACCAGGGTTCAAAAGTCTCTTCTTGCTTATTTATCTCTTTTTAAAATGGGCTTTATTTTTCAGGAATTTGTTTTGCTCATTTGTCTTGATAAGAAGACACTGCTAGCTCTTTTCAGTGAACTAAAGATGAAGAACGGCTTTATGTACTCCTATAGATAAGGCAGATGTTATTGGTATGGTCCTGAGCCATGGTGAGAAAAGCAACTGTCTTGAAAAATGCCATGTTCTCACTCAAAATATCTGCTCTGGGCTGGTTTTGAGTCTGAGTTGTTACTGTCAGTGAGGACAAAGATAATATGTTTATTTTAATGAACTAACAAATGCTCTGCTAGTATGTTCTGTCTGAAAACATTTTCATTGACTTTTTCCTTAAAAGACTCTAATTTCTTGGGAAGATTGAGTCTTCCACATGAAAAATGCAAATATTTGAGTAAAACCAGGAAATCTCACAGATGGAATATTGCCGTTAGAAAGTGCCATTTCAGGCCACACTCATGTCCTCAACTTTCTCATCTGGGCCTGACCCCCATTCCTGTGTCCTGCTGTAGCCACAGGATTCCCACCTCACATTGTGTCCCTTTGCTGTGTGAGGACATCACGGTGTGTCGGGAGATGGAATTCAGCAGCTGTTACCATGAAACAAGCAGCGTAACATTGCAAAATTAAAATACTTGTTTATCAGTTTATTTCCCCAAAAAGGCAACACTCTTGCAAAAAGGGGGAAAAACACTGGCTTAGGTAAGCGACTGACTGAATTCCTCAGCATGTCACTTCAACACACTTATCAGCTTAATGATGATGACAATGTCTTATTACTAATAGTGAGGTAAGTGGCAAAAAGCAGCCAATAAGGTTATCTTCTCCCTTGAGGAGTTTGGAGAGTGACAAAGAAGAAAAATCATCTTTCGTCTTGCACATAGACCAAATATGATATGCAATCACCGAAAAAAGAGCACACAACAAGCCAGTCTTTGTCAGCTGTCTAATTATAGCTACAGCCAACTAAATAGCAACATTCAATCCTCATTAAATCTGCTGTGCGCAGAAATTATTGTTAGGGTCCAGAGAAGCCAGGATAGTGAGGGACTGGACAGAAGTCATGCAGAGGAAAAATGGTTCAAGGAGGGGAACCACTCTGTGGTCCCTCATCTTTGGGTACAGAGGAACACTAATATTAACAGGACCTGTCTTTTTTTTTTTCAGTAATTCAGCTTGTCATCCAGGGGTGCTAAGGACAATTATTCAGCCACTCTCCATGATACTTTTGAAGTAAAAACTTTCCTTTCCACCTTTTTCTCTTTGTGGTTTCCCTTGCTTTGGCCTCTTTTGTGTTGTTTTGTTCACTGGTAGGAGATGGAGCTGCTACTCCTGTCAAAACCTATGAATAAATAAATAAACCTTCTAGGCATTTAATTCAAAAGAAAGATGGCAGCACGTGGGCACCTGTGGTCAGAGTAACAGCACTGAAAACAGCAGGTAAGTGCATGATGAAATTGGCTGTAATGACTGGGAGGTGTCCAGGTGGCAATATTAGTGGGAGGACTCAGAGACTCTTTGAAAATACCTTGAAATCCAAGGTACAGAAAATTTTGATAGCTATTTTTGAAACATATAAACAACACATTTGCTTTTCCTTCTTTCCAAGAGTCTGTCCTCTCTTCGGATTCTCTTGTGGAGAAAATCCCTTCCTGAACTCTTGCTATAATCATCTGTCTGCTGCTGCACTTCTGATCCTGTGCAAACCAGACCCTCAAGCTATATTAATGATTTGATACAGTAGCAATACCTGAATGATATAGGAATAGATCAGATCAGCATTTTTTCTCCTGAAACAGTTCTTTACGGAATAATGAGTTTAAAAAAGAATGAAATCTTCTGCAGAAAAAATCACCCCATGTTTTCTTTGGGCTTGGGGATGTTTAAAAGCAACCTGAAAAATTCCCTGAATCTATCTGCAAAAAGCAAACGACAGTTTGCAGGCCGCGGCCGCCAGGACGGAGGGCTTTTGCTGTATAGCTGGGAGCGGCAGCACGGGGAGGCTGCTGTTGAGCGGAGAAGGGAAACAAACTCTGCTCTGCTCCTGCCTCCCTCACCTCCACCTCCCTCCCGGCTCTGCCGGGTCCACAGCGAGGAGCGAAGGGAAGGTCTCCGGCTGCTGCCATCTTTCCTTTTTCATTAGGCGCCTGACACCCATTCCTTCTAGATACAAGTGCTTTGAGCTTTAAATTGGGGAATTCTAATGGCCTATATATGCAGAGGGGTAGTATGCACAAGCCCATCACTCAGAGCTAGAGGGTATCCACAGGAGTCTTTGGGTCTAGAAAGGCATATATGCACAAAATGCAAGACATATTAGTGATGATTTGCTTCTATTTATTCTCAAAGGCCAATGTGAAGGAGTTTAAGGGCAGAATTAATTCTTAGCTGTGCGCTGAAGTCGACAGACTTAGACCAGGACTGTGTTTGGCAGTATTTCCATATCCTGCAATTCAGCATGGAATATGTAATCATCTGACAGAGGGTTCAGTATGTTTAGTTGTATAACTGCTAGAACAGATAAAGGATCAGCCAGGCAAACAGTGAAATATGAAAACGGTTCTCGTAAAAACATCCCAGCCTTGGGGCATGCATCTGCCAAGACTACTCCGTGGTGACATGAATGGACATAGCATTTAACTACTCTCCAAGAGGAGAGAGGATTAAAAGGAGGTGGGGAAAGCAGAAGAAGCCAGAGCAACCCTGCCAACAATAGCAGGTTGCAATACTTAATCTCAGTGCTTGTGCCAATGCGGTTCGAAGCTGCTGTTGTTTTTATGAGGAAAAATGCAGAAAAGACTAATCTGTGTATTTATGTCTGTCTGGAAATGTTATAAGTGCCGTGTGGTCATTCTGATTCCAGAATCAATGGGGTCGGTATTCCCAGGATGGGAAGACTTGGACACCGTGCCAGAACTCAGTGGCTACACATGGGACCGAAAGCAGAGAGAGTGAGTAAATGGAGGGATTCAGTAAAGTGGGAGATTAATCAGGAGCTCTACCCACACTTCCAAACAACAGAACTTTCTGGGGCTGTTTCAGCTCAATGCTACAAATCGTATGCCCTTGAGAAGTTCTAGAGCATCATCTTCAGTCCTTTCCTAACGAGTTTCCCTATTGTGCAATTAATTAGTTGATTTGTTTTCTGGTATGACTGTAACTGATAGTGTTATTTTTTTGGAGTTTATACTCTAGCGAGGTATGCTAGAGCAAGCATCCTGTGTGCCATAAGCTTTAACGAACACACAGAACAAGTGCAAGAAAGTGGCAGTGGTAACATGAGCTTCCTTCCATGCCAGTATTTTCCTCTGTTTGCCAGTGTAATGCTATTTAAGATAAGGGATGGTGGCTTGTTATCTACTCTTCTTTCTGTTCTCAATTGCAACAGAGCATTTCTTGAAAAAGTACAGTTTTTTTTATGATGGCTACTGTGGTTTGGTCTTTCGTCATTCTTTTGACAGTGACAGCAGAAGCAGTAAATACAGTGCTGATTTTTTGTGGGCACTAGGATCCGTACACAGATCACAGGCTCTGCATAGATTATCAGTCAGTATTGGTATAGGTCAGGTCATAATATGACAGAGATCTGCATCCTGTTCCTCTCTCTTATCTGCTGCTGTGGCCGCGGGATGCCGGGGGAGCGGGTGCTTTGCTGTCAGGCTGTGTCACTGGCGACAGAGCAAGAGGAAGCAGGTTTTCCGCCGGCTGTTTGAAAGATCTGCAGGAGAATCAGATTTGAAATCGTCAGGACATGCATTCCCTGAGGAGGGTGGAGGAATAACACAGATGATTTGCTGCTACTTCGTACTACTCTTCGGTTACACAAAAACATAATACACTGATCTGTCTTTCCTATCTGATCCTGCCATAGTAGTCTCCATGCTGTCTAAGGGTTTGTTTGATAATGTGTCTCCGGTGGTTTGTACCGTTTTGCTTTAATCCAGCTAAAGCTTAGCTCTGTTTGACTGGTAAAAGACAGTGACACGTAGGAGTAAGGCTTCTTTGGCTTTCTTTGTTGGGTAGGACAGATATTTGGCAGCTGAGTTTCCCAGGGACCTAGGGATTAGAGTGAACCTTGAGCTTCTTTCTTAAAAGTCTCCGTCACTCCAAACTTGACATTTTTCTGGTATGTAAGCTATAAACTACTGCAGGGGAGAAACGTTTTCCAGATGACAGTGCTCCATAAGTGGTGGTGTAGGATGTTGGTTATCTGTGATGGGAGTCGCACATCTCTGCAATACTCATGGGATCTCTTTTGACAACGAAATGTCATTTCTGAGAGAAATGAAACGTGTGTGGACAGGTGAGAAGGTGAAAATTAACATGATCCTTGTCTAGAACAGATTTATTTGAGCTTCAAGAAAGAACCTGAGCCTTCAATGGTTTGCTTTTCATTAGACCCATCTGTAAAAGCTTTGATCTCTTAATGCCTCTGTATCTGTTAATATTCCTACAAATTTTTAAGGAACGGGACAAGCATTTCCACCGTAGTAGTGTCATATTTTGATCACTCAAGTTCATGACCTTCCAGACCCAAGTCTGATTGTTTCATGTGACTGCCTTACACAGCAAAAAGGAGATTGTGGAAGTGCCCTGTGCTAAAGGGAGTGTCAGCTGAGGTGGAAGACCGAAGCATTTCCTTTGGAAAAGGAGTAGATAACAAGGAAAATGAATGTTCATCAATGTAGGTGCTTCAAATACAGATTCCCACATGTTTTTCTTTAATTTGCCTTGATGATTCTGTGGAAGCCATTTTTTTCCTCATGTTATCTGGGATCAAATCTCTCAAAGATATAGGAAGCTGTGGAGAGGAGAAACTGTCCTTCAGATGAAGAAAACCAGACCAAGCAACAAATAAATAAACCTTGCACTTGTAGTCAGACTCGGATACTGCATACCAAAAGCTCTAATATCATAAGAAGTTTATCAGAGGGGTTGGAATGCTTTCAGTGTCATCCTTGCCAAATTTCTCCTGGGCAAATTATTGTCCATCTTCCTAAATCCTCTTGTCAGTTTCTACTGGAGAAAGAAATAAGGTTTGCCATGTGCTGGGGCCCTGGACTGCCCTTAGGTCTGGGCTCATCCCCTGTCTCCGAGAACAGCAGGATTTACATGTTCAGCAGGTCAGTTGTCCACTGGGCTGACAGCTTTGGATGGGTGATCAGGGGAAAAAATTATGGAGAGGCTGAAAGACTCTCTGGTGAGGTGGGCTTTAGCAGGTGAAAGTCTTCCTCATCCGCTGTTCTAGACACCTTGCTGCCACTACCGTAACAGCTCCAACTCTCGCTTGCTTTTTTCCTTAGAGGCAGTTGCATTTCACTACTATTGTAGATGGGTGAAATGACTCTCGCAAGCATGTAGCACAAATGAGCTGTATGAGTGCCATAGTACACGGAAGAAATGTGAGTCATAAATCATCATTAACATCTGCTGGAAAACATATCTGTGCCCCAGCGGTTGTAGGTTACTCTGTCAGAGCACTTGTCACAAGACCCGTGATTGGCATTGTTTGGGACGCAAGTCCATAAAGATTGAGACTGCTAATGGCTGCTTTAACAAGCCTGTCAGTTTTGGCTTAATGAATTTGTTAATATCAAGCAACTTTCTTCCTCCAAACAATGGTGTTGGTAATTCGCAAGCTGTTATTCTTGGAGCCCCACTTTAACAAAAGCCAGCCTCTCTGTCTGAATGTTGCTGCTTTCATATTTTATTGCAGAAATTACACAAAAATATTTGGCTTGTCTAATGAGGACTTGACGATATAGTATATATTGCTGAAAATGTGTCATCGCATTATTTCCACAAAAATAAACTTTTCTCTTTTTTTTCCTTGTCCGTTGGCATTTTGCTAGTTCAAACTGGGGAATATGGGATGTCTATGTAACTTGTCTAATAATACAAAACAAATGGTATGGGTGTAATGCTGGTATTATCAGGGCTACATAGATTGTTCCTGTGCACTTATGCTTGTTTTCCTCCCTCTTTAGATCTATAGGTTTAGACTGCTGTTGGCATCTGCAGTTTCAGAGGCTTTAAGAACACGAGGGCTTGACCTCCCTGAATGTCCTTACTAATCCATATTCTTACATGTGCTAGATCATGCAGTTTGTTTTGCAGGAGGCCTTTCGGGCCAGGAAGGCTTATTGTGGTTATCTAATCTGACCTATTTCATTACGGAGGTCACTGAATAACCCCCACAGGATTTCCTGCAGCTGGGAGAGAGAGTACTTGAAGAAAGTTTTCTGTCATGATCAGAGATGGAAGAAGGCTTTTTGGCAGTGTAGGCAAAATTTATTTTCAGGGCGGCAGCAGAATGGCTTTTGAGAGCAGACGGGCTGGAAAGGGATTTAAGGAGATGGGGGTGAGGATGCTGAACTGGGCAGGAGGACTCCACTAGGCAAGTATGAGATTAGTGAGATTTTGGAGACCGCGAATGTCAAACAGGCTTAGGGAAAATTACGGAGGACTGCAGAGAAGATATGGAGGCGATTATGGTTATTTTTGGCAGGAGTATGATTCAGGAGCAGGTCACAGGACCAGGTGGTTTAAGGTAGAAACTTTTCAGATAGGAAGTGGAGAAGAAAGGTCATGGTTTCCAGAGAGGGGATGGAAGTGATGAAACTTTTGGGAGAAGACTGAGTGGGGGGCAGGAGGGATTTGAGAGGCATGGGAAGTCTGAAAGGACTGTCATTTGAGGCAGGGATCCCTCTGCTTCCACCCTGACCTCATCTGACCACTTCCCCTCTGGAATTTCACCCTGCTTCCACTTTGGAGGGGTGTGAACCCCACAGCTCCAGCTGTGCCTCATACAGCAGCTGATTCCCCTGGGTGAGAAACCCACCCCATTTGTGCAGCTCCTGTTAGTCCTACTGTGCCTTAGGGGACTAAAGCAAATGGATGGGGAGGGGGCTGCAGGCAGGCATGGGGCTGGAGAGGAGACCTGGGGAGCGGTCCTTTCTGCTTCTGCTGCCAGGAGCACCAGGATGGGGCATGAGCTGCTTCCCATTCCAGCTGTGCCCCACCACCAATGCCAGTCCTTCCCTTGGGACAGGATCAGGGCATTAGCCTGGCATCCAGCTGAGCTGTGCTGTGGTTCAGAGGGACACCCTGCCCCCCGCCTTTTTCTGGCACTGCCTGAGAAGGCAGCCTGTGGATCCCCCCTTCCCAATTCTCAGGGCACAGCCCTGGTCCTTTGCTGCTGTGATTTGGCTCTGATCTTCAATAAAAGCCACACAACTGGTGGAGAGTGTACCAAGGCTCTTGGTAAGTCATTTCAATGAGCATTGCGAAAAACGTACACTGCTTTACCAGTTTGAATCCATTTACCATCAGAAGCATGGGAGAAAAAGAAATGGAGCAGAAGAAAAGTGCAAATTTTGGCAAGGCTTCTGGAAGAACGGATGGCAAAGAGGGCTTTTCTCTAGACACAGGTTAGAAACACAGGGCAGAAGAGAAAAAGCTGACATGAATTGGATTAGGCAGCTAACGAAGGATTGAAGCAATCTATTATATTGCTACTGTGGAGAAAAATGAATACCTTCCTCTCAGAGATTAGAGATGAGGAAAGAAGTGGCTATTTTTTCAGTGTACAGTGCAAAAAGCTGATGGTTGTCCTGTTGGAAAAGAGGATTGTTGGCTTGGTGAGGGGGAAAGTGTGGAACAGTTAAGACTTTCAAACCTGGACTGAAGATTTATAAACCATTCCTGTAAAAAGAAAGGAGAAATTTGCTTTGATTAACAGAATTTGTCAAATACCATCTCTTTTGTGTCCAGTTTGGTACTCCTTCTGACACCGGCCCAGACCTGATTTTTCATAGGAAGACAGTGTGATTTGTGTAACACACACAGGAAGTAGCTCAGTCTTGTGGAGGGGCATCAGGCCACACATGGACATCTAAATCAAATTTTGTTTGCTGACAGCCCCTAATACAGTTGTTGGCTGTGTGGTCTCTCCTTTTTTACTTGCCATGCTGCTTGACTTGTGACTGGAAGCAAAGTCAGTGCATTGAGGGCTTTCTGAAGGACTGTTCATTTCGTGACAGAGAGAAAAAGCCACAGAATAAGGGGGCAAGAAGAAGAGACCGTAGAGCTAGACAATACTATTTCTTGTGGGGTTCTGGACTGAGCAAGCCAGAGTGAAGACGTGTAATCTAAGAAGTTGAGGTCATCAACAAGCAAGTGGAGGAAAAGAAGGTTATCAGGAGTAGTCAGCATGGACTCATCAAGGGGAAATCATGCCTGACCAATCTGATAGCTTTCTACGATGACATGACTGGCTGGGTAGATGAAAGGAGAGCCGTGGGTGTTTTCTACCTTGACTTCAGCAAGGCTTTCGACACAGTGTCCCATGATATCCTCCTAGGGAAGCTCAGGAAGTAT
>Ga0181612_160064_pt1 | contig 10930 bp, 6 predicted proteins | sample HoacroProtozoa21_FD_119630 | JGI IMG/M metagenome (GOLD analysis project Ga0181612, IMG submission 119630) | Hoatzin crop microbial communities from Cojedes, Venezuel. Combined Assembly of Gp0051906, Gp0051904, Gp0051908 | reverse complement strand
GTTGTTTTGTGGTAAGAGTTGTGAGGCATTGGGACAGGCTGCCCAGAGAGGTGGCAGATGTCCCATCCCTGGAAACATTCAAGGCCGGGCTGGACGGGGCTCTGAGCAACCTGATGCAGTTGAAGATGTCCCTGCTCACTGCAGGGGGATTGGGCTAGGTGGCTTTTAAAGCTCTTTCCCAACACAAACCATTCCATGGTTCTGTGATCCGCAGCCTCTTGGGCTTTCTCACCTTTACCCATCTCACGAGACCTTCAAGAAAACGTCTGCTGGACTGGACATGACAAAAACCAGTGGCAGAGTCAGGGGTACCTCCTGCCTGTTCTTTGCTATGTTTTCTTTGGTAACTCAGCGGGAGTATAGGAAACCTGCGTATGTCGCACCTTCACCTCAATGAGCTTTATCCCTTCCTGCAGCCTCCTGGGATGTGGCCTGACCACGTGATGCCCCATGGTGGGAGACCCCGTCAGTCCACAGTGTCTGTATTCTGCATAAAAAGAGTTCATATTTACTGGGCTGGGAAGGGAGCGGCAGTGGAAGAGGAAGAGGGAAGGGCTCAGGCAATGAGGTGTGTGTCAGATGTGAGGCCAAACCTCTGCTGCTGCGGATTCTTAATATGAAGCACCCAAACGTGACGAGAGGAGAGGAGAGAAGAGGAAAGGTACCACAAGAGCCTCCTGTACATGGGCTGGGAAGGCAGTTTGCGTTGCTCAGCGCCGCTGGTTCTGCTACGCATGGCTGAAGGTCAAGCTTTGCGTCCCGGGACCCAAAACCACTTTGGAGGTGCGGATTGATAGGACAGCTGCATCGCAGTGTAGGTTAGAGCAAGAGCTGGTACATGTTGCTTCAATAAAAGAACACAAAGGAAATTGTAGAAAACAGCAAGACCAGGCTCTTGAAGAGAGACTGTAGATCTTCCTTACCCTCTGTCCTCTGCCACAAGCCTTCCTCAACAGTTTGGCTGCCATGATCTGGAGAAAAAAAAGCAGTGTTTCCATCCAGGCTTTGATGGATAGCCCTAGTTGGAAGGAGCTACATCAGCTATAATGTATTATAAAATCATTTTTAATTTATTAGGGGAAGAAAAGATCAAGGATTGTTTCCACTAACCTTAACCACTTTACTGGTATTAAATCATATTAGGTTGCTGTTATTTTCTCGTATTTGGCATTTTCTTCTACATGTTTATTCTGATTTACCTTGGCCTTCTACCAAGTGTGCATCAAGTGTCGAGATTCAGTTCTAGACTACATTTCCCCTATAAAAAATGAAGAGAGATAATTATGTTTAAAAGCACTGTATAGAAAAAAAGCAGCTGTAATTTACTTCTATGGGCAGGTATAGAGCAAAACAGCGTCTCTAGGCAGACGTACCACGTGAGCTGCTTGAATAAACCATGTATATAGACTGCTTTCACAGAGCATGAAAACACAGCCAGCAAGTGTGTGAACTGGTGAAGCGTGCAGTGTCCTACAGTGAAGCATTCTGAACCTGATGCTGCAGAAGACAACGTGCCCGATATGGGACATGAAGACAGCCCAGGGAGCTCTGTACCCTGCAGGCTGCGAGTCCAAGAGGCCAATTTTTACACATCTGCTTAGCCTGATATTTATTTTCAGACCAATGCAAATAACATCTCCATGTCACGTAACTATGCAGCCTCGTGTCAGAAGGAGGTAAATCAAGAAAATCTTTGCTGAATGTGGACTGAGTCACAGCTGTAAGAACAGGAGTGTGCATGCATGTTTATATATACCAATATCATTAATTACTTCACTGAGCTTCTTCTAGGGGCAACGCGCAGTCCCCAGGTGATGTGTTGACTTTTTAGGAGTGAATCAGTGAGTTAAATGTATTCTGTAGCCTTTAAAATTCAACGTGAACTTACTATTGTAAAATAGCACAGCTTGGGCTAGTGTGCAGACTACATGCAGAAAACATGCAGATAAAGCAATTAACCGCTTCAGAGTGGGCTTATTGGCGACAGTGTCCATATTAATTAAATTGATTAAGAACACATGCAGTCTCCTAAGAGGGCCAGGTCAGGACTAAATTTTTCTTAGGAGGGTACAGTAAATAGGTCACACGGTTAAACAATATCAATACTAATTTATTAGTATTTTCTACAAATCCAATGGAAATGAGGGGAGTTGCTGACTTTAAAATTAGACTGGTTATAAATGATCTGACATGGTTTTAGCTGCCTAATTTGAAGCAACCAAATTCAAACACTTTGTTCTATCACTTTTAAGTAATATAGTTAATATGTGCAAATTAACTAAAATTTCCTGTATCCTAATTGACTGAGTCACATCCTTATTCTTTTGTAAAGAATTCTTCTGTAAATACTGTCAGCCAAATATAAAATGTAACAAAGCACCTAGAAATTTTTCCTATAACTGTCCCTACAAAATGTAACTTCAGTACAATAAAGCTATCCGTTGAAAAAGAAAAAAAATGCCTATGAATTTCAAAATTTCTTTGCTTACTGAAATTCTGTGTATTCGTTGATCAAAAAGAGAACATGAACACAGTGGAAATTTTGGGAAAAAATTATAAGAAAATCTTTCAAAGTAAACTAAAATTGCACACGGCTTATGTCTAAGCATTTGAAAAAGGAAAAATAGCATTTACCCAGCAGCAATCTGAACTGAAATACAAATATGTTTAGTCCTTATGAAACTTCTTGAAATATTGAAAAGTGGCTTTGTTCTCTTTTTTTTTTATTTAATGTGAAAGTTACACTTATATCCTGTTTCATCAAATTTTGTAGGGTGCTGTTTGCATTGTACGGCAAAACTGAGTTTGGCTATGCATATCTGGGGTTTCTAAGACTGTTACAGGATACTTAAAATGAGCCTCCAGCAAGTGCTAACATCTGCTAAACAAAGACCTACAACTTTTACATAAATACAGGGAGAATTTGGCAAAATGTTAAAGATACAATGTCACCAGATATAAGAACACAGCATTTCACCTCACATGATCCTTAGAGGTAGTGAAGGATTTGAGTGTCTTTCAAAATTGCAGAAGAAAAGAAAAAAAACTGGAGCAACCTAGCAAACATATTTCTGAAGCAGATATCCTGCCCTGATCTGTTTTGGGTAGCACCGTTCACATCTGCAATCAGCTCCTTCTGTAAGACATGCTTAGTCAACCATAAGAAGCCCAGTTCAATGCTTTCCAGGTTTGCCCATGATGATCCTCTACAACAGTCAACCACGTAGCTATCAGACTAGGATGGCGCAACATGCGTATAATGACACTGCGTTTTTAGTACCCTTACGTCGAGAATGTGCTTTGGCCACGCACATCGGAACCTTTAATAGTGCAAACAAGTGCTCCAGTCGACATTTGGTTGGTTTTAGATGCCCTGGAAACCTCTTTCAGCCCCTGCAAGTCCACAGTCTGTCCCCTGCACATCGACTGAAATACGCTGGTGTCTTCATGAGTCCATCCGGATATCCGCCCTAAAAGTTTTTGAATGCTTATCTGAATCAAATAGAATCGGTAAATCTTTTTACAGTTTACCTCTTGCTAGCAGGCTAGTTTGTGCCCAGAGCTAATAGCGTCAACTCCATTTATAGTACTGTCTTGTGAAATATGTCGTTAGTCAATGACGTCAACAGCAGAGCCATGTCCAACAAAATCCTCTTTGGACCACTTCCAGTTTTTAAAAGGGATCACTGACTGTTTAGCAGATTCAGTAACTTCATTCCACAAACAAAATGTAAGCTGAAAATCAGTGGTTTACATATTTCCTTGTTCAGATGAGTTTTTGTACTTGTTCTAGATCTGCAACTACATAATTGCAACTAATAAGCTGAATTTTAACATTCTTTGATGTTTTCTTGCCATGTAAATTCTACAGATATGCATAAAAACAACAGCTAATTTAGCATCTGGACTCTGATAAATTTGTTTTGTTCTTTTGCCTTCTGAACACATAATATCATCTGAGGTCTTTTAAACAATTTATCTAATGGGATGTTATCAAACAAAATAATACACACCAATGACCACATTTTTTGTTTATTAACTGTATTTTACAGTGAGTAACAAATGCTCATGCTGAACCTTGTCAATAGAACGTATTTGAGTAAAACTTTCATAAGTTGCTCTAACATAGTTGATAAGAGTGAGAAATTATACTATTTACAGAATATTATTGCTCAGCCACCCTCAGTTGGCATTGTGAGGAAACAAGCAGTAAAAATGTTTTGATGAGGAGGGAACTGTAGGCCATGAAAGTTCTTTTTATAACTATCAATTTCTGAACAGCGTTCACGTCACTAATCAAAAATGAAGGTTTATCATCAACTTGTTTATCTTTGTCGCTTCCACTGCCCTGCCTCACTTTTAGGCAAAAAAAAAAAATTTACAATATTCTACGTAGAGAAGAGCTGAAGTTTTCCCCATTCCTGCATTTGAATTGTAATACCTAAAACTGCTCCATACTTGTGTGTGTTTATATGTGGAAATACATTGCAAAGAAAGATATTTTTACTTATTCTGTAAGGCATTTCTTTGACTTTTTAATGTAATCTTAATATTTTATTTCAATAAAATATTTTCTTTTTTTTTAATGGGTCATAAAACAATTGATCTGCAATAGAATGGCTGCTGGACATTCGATGCAGGTCACAGAAACTGCTTTGCAGCCAGTGCCTCTGCGCTGCTGGAGTGTTGTAACACCCTGAAAAGCAAAGTTGTCCAGCTCAGGCGAAGTGTGCCCAGGGCCATGCTGAGCACGTACCTTCCCCTGCAGAAGGACAGCATGATGCTGCAGACAGAATGAGAGGTGAAGCAAAGACTAGTGGCAGGAGATGTGGAAGTTAAGGCTGAGGCTAAGTTGTCTCTCCCTGTGAGTTAGTATCTGATGTGTGTGGCTGTGATGTTCTGAATTGCGCTCTGAAGCTGGGTTTTGCACTCCACAGTCCTTTCCCGCATGTACTGTCTCTCATGGAGAGCAGATGCAAGGAAGAACCGTGAGAAGATTGCTTTGTCATGAATCTTGATATGCCTGTTTTCAGGAATTTGGCCTCAAATTTAATATAGATTCCATATTGTGTTACTTTTTCTTTAATTTTCAAAAAGTATCTTTGAGATGTCTCATTTAAATTTTAGTTTGTAACTTTTTTCACTCCTCCCTTAATTTGCTGCCTGCTTTTTGATGGGTTTCCTGCCTGCGTTTCAATATACTGTTTCTTACAGATGTTTACAAACTGTCATTTACTATCATTGTGCAAACACACTAAGGATACCTGATTTCAGGATGCATAAATACAGCTGATAAAATCAACTCTTCCTGCACCTGAACTTGCTAAACAGTGAAGTATTTTTACACAAACATTCCTGAAAATAACATGTATCTGCAGGGTGCACAGAATAATTCTGGGCAATTCATCAGTGCCATAAAAGTTTTTAAAACATCCCAGCTCAGCTATAGGGAAGAAACAGTTCCCCAAAATGCTAATGCTTTGGAACTGCACATTCTGTACCAAATAACAAAAAGCTAGATGTGCCTCTTAAAGCGAAAACAAAACTAGGAAAGCAGACATCGTCACAGCCACTTGCTGGAAAGTTGCTGCCAGTTTAGTTAACAACCTCCACCTAGTTCAGCTGTCTTCTCTCCAACCTGGCAGTAATCTTAAAAGCAGGAGATCTGCACTCTTGTTTAACCACAATCCCACATCCACTGGAGCCAAAAGGCACATTTTCTGAGATTAGATGGAAAAATACGCAAAAGCAAACTCTCCAAGGGTGGATGATCACCCTGGCCAACCTACCTCTGGCCATTCCTCAATGTTTGAAGTGACCTCTGCATGGAGAGCCAGGAAACACAAAACTGCGCTCGTGCTCAGGGGATTAATCTGCATTTTACGCAGTCTGAACAAACTCACTGAAGCAGTGAGTAAGACAAATTATTACCATCTCTGGCTAGATCGGTCGCAGGTTGTAATATTCCTTACCTGCCTCTAAGTGGCAACAGGTATAGCATTCTTCCCTGCAGTCTCCCAAAAAGACCCACTCCTCTCTAACTGTAAAAATCAAAGAAATGACGCAGAATCTCTTCCATCTGGCTAAACTCTGCTCCATCAGCATAAAGGAGGGAAATATCCCAACAGTAGCAGCAGGTTGCTCTTACAGCAGGTCAGACTGCATCATCAGAGAGGAATGATTAGTGAAACTACTTGCCTACGAAACTTCTGCATGAAGTATTTGCGTGGTGATAACAGAGTCATCAGCACTGTCCAAAGGAAGTCAATGCCATTCCTATCTCCTTGTGTTATGCGGAAGACAGAGACCACTGCTTTCACCAGGTCTTTATTTTCGCTTTATTTTTTAGGATTATTTTCTGACATTTCTTCACAACAGTGTCATAGAAATATTTTTAAGATGGCAGAACAGTGATGGTCTACAAAGTCTGACCTGAAAAATGAGAAAGGTATTGCAAAGAGGAGTTTCTGCACCACTAGACAGAATTTTGGCACCAATATCAAAGCTGGAATCTTGAAAAATACTGTTTTTCTAAAACTGAAGGTGCCACACAGTTAAATTAGCCCAAGATTAGCATTTATCCAGTCTGTGGGAGACCCATCTTCCACTCCTTTCTCTGCTGAAAATGCAAGTTATTATCACTTAGATGGGTGCCATTAGCACAAGGCTCCTCCTGACTGCACAGACCGAGTATATGCTAACCCAGACAGCAATAAGGACAATTATATCCCCCCCGCCGCCAAATTGACAGCTTCATCTCTGTGTGTACATAGGCATACACCTGAACAACAGTTGTGTAAGCAATCCCTTCTCACCCTAAATTATGGTGATCAAAATCAGTCAACGGGAGACCAAAACCTAGCGCGTCGCTTCTAGTTGTAGAGCAGGTACCTGCAGAAGCAGCTGTTTAACAAGCAACTGTTGTTTCGTTTGTGCAGAGGTGACCAACTGTAGTGTGTTTAGAATCAGATAGAAAAAGAGAAAAAAAAACCCCACAGAAATAATTTATTTCTTCTTATTATCCTTTTTTAGAAAATTATTTTATTTTGCTGTTCTTCTGAAAGCCAGAAGGAAGTTGCTCCATGTGGTTCAAGGGGTGTTTTCTCTACAGTTTCCACAGCTGCCACATTTTTTAACGTACAGCGATAGGCTGGCCTCAGCCAAAGCTTACTGATTGTTTCAGGACTTTGTGTCTAATTTTAGTGAATCAACTGATACATTCAAGTAACACACTTCATATTAAATCTGAAAACTTGCTTTATCCTGTGATCAGAATATAGGTAACATATTAGCCTTGTACTTTAGACATTAGCTTAAATACTAATGTATCAGGAAACTACAATATACTTGGAGGATGTCTGATATATTAAATCAAAATCTTTTGTCTTTTAAATCTATGAATGCTGAGAAACCTATGCTAGAATTTGGCCTACTGTGTGATTTATTAAGATGTTAGAGGAAGATAAATATTGTTCTGGAGCCTACTGCTAGCTAAGACGGTCTTCCTTTATTGCATAGATTAGCTTGCACAGAATTAATTTAATTTAACTTTTCAAGGTGTTTTTCTAAACCTTAAAAGTGCACCACCTTTGTCAAGGAAATGGTAACGTAATCAGGAGTAACAGTAAGAAAAACAAGGGCTTATAAAGAACTGAATTTTCATTTTATGTCTAAATTACACCACATAACTTGCATCTCGATCATATCAGTCTAACGTATCAACGGCACAGCAAACACAAATGCATCTAGAGAATGTGTGGATTTATAAATATAAATAGGCAATTACATTACTAATCCACTGGATCATATAACATTCTTAATCAAAGGATTTCGTATGAGAATGAAAAATACTAAAGAACCTGGAACACCTTTCACAGAAAGATACAAATTACAGCACGATCCCATTTAATACCCTTTAAAACGGATATTCTTAACAATTCAGTCTTGACGCTGTTGAATCACTTTCCTGTATTATGAACTCCAGGAGGAACTGCAAAGTTTTATCTTTCCTGGTACGTTCACCATTCAGTACTATTTACAATCAATGGAGGAACTTAATGAAAGAATTGAAATAGCACAAATATATTACCATGAACAAGTATCCTATGTTCCCATAAACTCTATGTTTTATCTTTTGAAAAGCTCCTTCTATTTAATAAGACTGAGCCTCTTACTTTTAATCGCTTATTGCAGGAGCAATAAAAGACCTAGTCCTGCTCCCACATGTTGCGGTGTTGTCATGGATACACAAGTATGGTCCATCACTTCCACCAGTAAATAAACAAGATTCTCAAAGAGTGCTTGGCAGGATTTACTAGCTCTATAGTATTGTTAGCTGCATAGTGCTTTAAATAAGCAGATGGTTTGTAGTTTCAGAATAATATCCAGGGCTGTGTGGGGGCACGTGTACATGATCCATCTTCCTTTAGAACAAATCAAGGGATAAATATTATGCTGTGCCACTTTACTCTCCTTGCTTTTTAGTTCAGTTTATCTTGGCCTCTTGTTTTTTGGAAGAAGTTTGTAAATTACACGAGGGATCATTCTCTAACGTGTCAGGCAACTTGGGGTAGTGACCTACTAACAGCTTAAACAAATGATTTACATCCTTACATACACGAATAATAAAATGCAGTTTGTCCATTTTTATGGGAAAAAGTAATTTTAATGTGGCAGCATGGTGTACAGTGATATTCTTGTCGTCTTTGCTAAAACAAAGTCCTCTCTCAACCCTGAGACTACAAAGTCAAAGCTTAGTCTTACCAGCAGATCTGCGCTACAACAGACTGGACTTGATTCTAATAAATCAGCATCTTGTGTTGATGAAGGGATGTAAATGAAATGCCCTAAGCTTGTGTTTCAAGAAGGAAAAACACAGATAGTTAAGGATACTATATTTAGCATTGTCTGGTAAGCTTCACAATAGCAAAAGTCTTAGCTAGGGACTTCAGTTTATTAGAGAAATGAAAACAGCCATGTCAAATTAAATTAGGTAAAAAATTCAGGTCTAAAAGCTCTAAACCCACAAACCTTTTATACTTTGAAAGAGAATTTGCTGAAAATAACAACACCATCTTTTGTGCACAGTATACAAAAGTGGGTACATCTTTCTTTTCTTGCTCAAAACACCCACACTGTGTGATGACACATTCAGGCACACACACAATTTTTGTATGACCGGGACGCTATGTTGGGTTTAATTGTTGGCATATCTCTGCTCATTAGCCTGAGCAAACCTAAGTTAAGTCTAGACAGAGCAAATAATTCATGGTGAATAATTTATTTGATAAATTTAGCCACTTTTTCATCTCTTGTCATATCGGTGAACAGATTGCAAGGAGGGTTTGGGGTTGGCTCTTTTTCCAACTCTGTGACTTCATTACCAATATTCAAAACCTTTACTAAACTCATCAGTTGCCTTTGGCTGGAGAAGTCATAAACTGCTGTACCTGTTCCTTTATTTTTGGAGCTAAGGCTCTAAAGTTTTGAGTGACCACTCTGGCCTCTACGCAACAAAGCATCTACCTTCAAAGGTGATTGAATTCACTGAGGCTTGAGGAATGACCCTCAAGGATGTGGACCAGAGCACCTTACCCATGTTCACTATGAACACATATGTTCCTGCTCAGCTCAGGAGTGTCCAACCTCTCCATCAAGGAAGGGCACCAACAGTTTCTAGCAAACAGAATTCTTTCCAGGATATGAAATTTGCTTTCCACGGATAGTTTGCCTTGGCCCTCGATTGCTACAATATTTACTGAAAGCAAGCACAGGGAGGACACAAGCCCAGCGAAACCAGATTAATGTGGTGTTTGTGACTTCAGGTGTTTGCTTTTATTGGTTGCGCTTTGCTACTTAAGGGATGGCGTCATCAAGCACTGTGTGTTGCTCGTAACACCCATGTGAGCTCCTTGGGGCAAGAACATCTCTCCTCTGCTTGGAAAGCACATGGCACAGTGGGATGCCCAAGGAAATAAATAATAAATCGTAACAATTAGTGCAATCTTTTCTCTTGGTAGTAATTCTTGAAAGTGACAGAAGTCACAGTGTAGTTGCATCCGTAAGGATTAACAGCGCAAGTAAGGAGTACGGGATCACACCCAGCTGTTGCAGGCCACGTGGGGCTGAAAAATATGAATTTCTTGAGTTGATAACCTGTATGTTTAAACACTTGAAGCCCTTTTAAAAGAAAATAAAATTAATTTGGTAAAGGCAGTAACAGTGTGCTTGCAGAAAACCAGCAACAAATACTGATTTACTACTTTATTCCCAAATTAAAGCTGAAATCGTGAGGTTTTTTTTAAAGGGAAAGAAAAGAATGGGAGAAAAAAGACCACTGTGTCTTCTAAGTGAGAATAAAGCATAAAAGTATCCCTCAGAAGTTAACCTTCTTTTTAGATTACCACTTTGCAGGCCTAAATACAGAGAAGATTTCCATCCTTTGCGAAATAGCACTACTGCCAGTGAGCAGGCACCGTTCCTTCCTCCTCGTGCAGAAAGTACAGTCTGCAAAGCTGAGCTTTAAACTGCGCATCCAGTGCCGAGAGAGTTAATTTAGATTTGATAACAAATGGCTCTGCTTTTGAAACGAATGTAGCCTGGCAACTTCAACTGAGAACCCTTCATAGGGCCTCAATTATGTATGCAGCTTCTTTGAGAAATAGTTTCACACGTCTGACCCAAGGCCCGCAATGTTGTTGCCATGAAATAAAACTATACGTAGGCAACGGTTCATTTCTGTGCAACCTCCACATTTCTGTATTCCCCCACCCCGGGCACACACACAAAAACCACACAAAATTGCTTATACCAGACCGGTTTCTTCCATTTCTTGCATTGTCTCATCCGCCAGCATTTGAATACAAATTTAGCACATATGATCTTTATTCCAGCATTTAATCTGCATGCTCTTTTTTTTTCTTTCTTTTTT
>Ga0181612_151456_pt1 | contig 10930 bp, 11 predicted proteins | sample HoacroProtozoa21_FD_119630 | JGI IMG/M metagenome (GOLD analysis project Ga0181612, IMG submission 119630) | Hoatzin crop microbial communities from Cojedes, Venezuel. Combined Assembly of Gp0051906, Gp0051904, Gp0051908 | reverse complement strand
GTTGGTTTTGTTGAGGTGTTTCGATACCAGCAGCCAAGGTGGAAGGAGTAATACACAACCCCCTGTTAGCGTTAACGATCTGTGCTTTGCTGGCAGGACTGGGTACACACACAGTGAAACACGGTTAGCTTCAACCACCGTGGATCTCCTTGTTCATCTAGGAGCTCCTACAGCAGAGGAGGTGCTGGTTTGTTTCCCTCTTGGGTCTTAGCTAGTCTGCTGAGATAGCACATAGTGTACATCGATGGGGCTGGTCTGATCTCTCAGGGAGCAAGGAGGGAATGGCTTATCTCATTTCTTGTGCATGAGCAAATAGCTATTAGCAGGCCACAGCTTGGTCAGTGCTGACGGAGTTGCATTTGAACTGGCCATCTGGAGATGAAAGGCAGAGGGCCTTGTAATCACCTCCTGAGTCTCGGGGCTTCTCCCTCAAGCAGAACTGGCTATTTGAGTTGGTAAGCATCCTTATATATCTGGTGTTTTCCCTTCGTTCTGGCCAGTCTTCAACATCCCATAAATAACAGGGCAGCACAGAGCTCCGCCTGCCAGAGCTGCCTTGTGCATGCTGGGGGGGAGGTTAAACCAGGTACTAACTTCTCTCTTCTTCCATCAGAAATCCTCTGGTGGGTCTGCCCTGCACACAGCTGTCCTCACCCACAGGCACCACATGCTCTCCCAGTTGCCAGCTGCGCCTTGAGTTCTCCAAGTCAACAGCTGAGCTGCAGTCAGAGCCCATAAGTCTGCAGCACTGGATCCCTGGGGCCTTGCCAGGGGACAGAGGGGACTCCAGATTCCAGTTCATTCCCCGGGCTCTGTGAGCATGGGAGGGCTCGGGGGCTTTTTCCCCGACACTGTGTCGAGGCACGCTCGTGGCCCGCCAGCAGCCCGCTGTTGGTCAACAATAGTGATTGTTCTCCTCGCCCTGGGAGGCTCCTGGTGTTCTGCTGCAGGCTCCTCCATCCTCCTCCTCCTGCAAATATTTGGAACAGATCCTGTTTGGCCCTTTTTACAGTTTGACTCAGCTATTAAATGACAAAGGCAAGCTGGGCTCAGGTTCGCTGTGATAAGAAGTAGCTCTGCGAAGAGGGGAGATGAGGGTCAAATTCAGAGGTGAGGCAGCAGACTTATCCCTTATCCAGCTCTGTTGAAGACGCCCAGAGGATGTGCAATGACCTGGCCTTGACTGTTAGAGCCAGAGCTGGGTTGCATGCAGCATGTAAGGGGATCCCTAACTGTCTTGGCTGTAACACTGCACAGTCTTGAGGAGAGTGTGTTTTTGGAGCTTCTTGTGGTCTAGTGACAAACATGTCATGATTCTGGCCGCTGAAGTGTTTCCCAAGAGCTTTTCAATTCCTGGCTCATCCTTGGTCACTTCTGAGACACACATGTCATACGTCTTGCATCTGTCACTCAGCTTCACTTTCTGGACGTGAGGCAAAGTCTTTCTGTGCTACAAAGGCTTCCTGCTTCTCTTTCCTTTTTGTATCCGTGTCCCTCATTGAGAAGCAGTAGCTCCTTCAAATAAATGCGAGGGAACCCATTTGCAGAATTTACAGCTGCTTTCCGAGGCTTGAGTGTCTTCCTCTTTAACAGCAAGCTGCTAAGCGTGTTCTTAAGTGGGAAGATAAGTGGTGTTACCATCCTTTCATCTTCTGGCTCAGAGCAGGCTGGAGATAACTGATAAGGGGATGACAGCGAGGAAGATGCCTAGGCACCTTTGGATTTAATTTCCTACTTTGCAAGGCAGTCTTTAAAGCGCACCTCTGGTGGGAACACAGGCTAGTAAAATAAAGCTGGTCCTTCCTTTCTCAGCATATGTCTTTTCCTCCTGTCTGAGGCAGATCTTGTCTGTGCCAGCAGAGCCGCTGCGGTTCTCCATTTCAGAGCCTTCCTTCTGGTGCTGACATTCGAGGGACTTGGCTTGAGTTGTCTCTAGACACTGTTTCGGCTGGTGATTTCATTTCCACATTTCTTTTTTTTTACAGCAGTCCTTTGCATATTTGAGCTGTACTTCAAACAGGGCTGCATTTGCAGTATGTGGGTAGCAGTCTTGCACATGATGGGCAAAGATGCATTCTTCTGCAAGCATCTGTAAGAGAGCACTCATCAGCAACAGCTTCACATGGGTGGGAGTCTTCAGACCACTCGTTAACAGACCCTGCATTCAGTTCCAGAATTCCTGGTTTAGCCCCTCGTCTGCTGGCTGAAACAGGTGGCAAGCACATGCCTGTAAGGGTCTTTATGGGGGGTGGTCTCTAAGGTCAGCTGTATCCAGCCCACATTCCAGTTGAGTCCCTGTACCTCATCTTTTGGCCTAGCTGGCCCTGGGCCATCCGGCCCAGAGCTTCCTAACCACGGTACGCATGCTGCTTGTTGAAAACCAACTGCTTGAAAGCAGCATGTCTGTGGCCTGAGCCTGTGCCAGCCTCCTGCATTTTCCTCCAAGGAAATGGGGAGAAGTGGTTTGGGCAGAACATGTCAAAAGCTCAGCAGTGCCTCCGGGGCACGCACACTGCCTGGTGCGGCAGAGAGCCACAGCTCATCCCACCTCCACCTCCACGGGAGAGGAGACAGCACCTGCGCGACTCCAGCACATGGCAGGAGAGGCTGTGCCCGCGGTAGCACCTACCATGGTGGTACATCCTACCGGTAGCTGCGCAGGTGAAGTTGGTGAGCTGCTAGGCCTGGGAACACAGGCTAAGTTCAGGGAGTTAAAGCCTTTGGGACGGTTTTGGCACAGTTCGCAAGCAAGCGTGACGCAGAGGAGACAACGCTTACTGCACTGAGAAGACTACATCCAGGTGCTGCTGTTGAGGGGGGCTTCAAAGGAGCCCTAGCTAGGGCCAGGCTGTTTCCAAGTGCCTAGTCCTGTCTCTACTGTTGTGTTAAACAGAGACTTCTGCTCCCAGCACTCCGCATGCTCTATGTGGTGCAAAGTCTTTTGTAGATGAGGCTAGAAACCTTCCCACAGCAAACCTCTGTTTGTGTGCCTGGCAAGCCTCTCCCTGCTTTATCTGGGGAGCTGCTGCATAGCTGAGCTGTGCTGGCTTTGCCACCCTAGCGCTGCTGCATCACAGCCCAAAGCGTGAACAGAGGCTGCAGCCTCCCTCGCAAACCAGCCCCCGGTGCCTCTGCACCTCGCTGTTACTCAGCACTTTTCACTGACAGGGAATTAAGTAGGATTTCTAGGTCATTGTGGGCCTGTCAGGAGGAATCGTCTCCTGTAGACCTCATTATCAAGGCTCTTTCTGCAATACCAGACTTCAGAACAATTGGAGCCTCGTTCCCTAAACACTGACTAATGAGACAGAGCTGTTAGCAGCAGTTTGCTAAATAAAGGCTGTTTCTGCCTGAGACAGAACAAAGCCAGACTGGATTTTCTTAGCTGTCTCTCACACAGAAGGTATTTCAAAGGTCCCTTATTGAAATAATGAGCTAGATGTTGCTCTAGTGGTGGCCATGTATGGCCAGTGCTTGATGCTAGTGTCAGGCGCTTCCCCAAGCAGCGACTCCAAGTAACTTGAGCTCAGGTGACTTAAAAGCCTCTCCAGCTCCTTTCATACTGTTGCCCCCCTGGTGTAAAGGTATCTTGAGCATTTACCTGAGCTCCTGTGACTTTGCCCTGCTCCGATAGTGACTTGCTGCCTCACGGTGGACAAGCTGCTTGCAGCTCTTGGTGACCTCCATTTCCTTGGGTGCCATCAGAAGATACTCTGATCTCTGGGCTGTTGCAAGGCTTGCTCAGCATTCACACACGTGGCTTTGGAAAGGTAAGGGATCCAGCGGCTGAGCAGGTGGGACAAGTGGGACAGCGGAGAGCACTGACTTGTCTGGCTGCTTTTGAAAGGTGCTGGAGGTTTGCAGGTTGCCAACAGGAGGCAGATGAGATTCCTGCTTGTACCTGGATGCTGAGCGAAAAGGACGTAGCCCTCACTTGAGTAGTCGGAGGCCAGGTGACTTCTGCTGACGTTCCTGTAATGCGATTTTTCATCCTACCTCTCTTCCTGTTGTCAAAAGGGCCTGGATTAAAGATGAACTCTGAAGCATGATGGGTGGGTTTGACTGCCTCTGGCTGGAGCGGGCACAGGAGAGCTGGGGATTATTACTTGGCCAGTTTGCGGCTTTGTTTGAAGTGGTGCTTTGATGTGGCAATGGGAGTCCATGGAAGGTAAACGGTGTCTAGACAGGTTTTTCTCACTCTCTGTTGTTGTCTCTGAAGCAGCAGAAACAGTGCCAAACAGACTGAACGGCTCCAGGATGCGAGAAGCGGAGCTATTTCTAGAAAGATGGAACAATGGTTCTTCAGGAGAATCCAAGCCAGCTCTCACTGAACCCTTGTTGAACCTCCTGCAGGTGGGACTGCTCCGCTCTGGGTCCCATACGCTGCCCAGATCAGTTAATTGCAGCTAGATGCTATTAAGAGTGAGCAAGGGGAAGTCCGAGAGGTGTTTGCAGGTGAGCTGGCATGGCAGAGAAGTACAGGAGAGGTCCATTAACTGGTGCTCTGGCCTGCAGGGTTGGGAATCCGGGAGGTCAGTCGATTTCGGCAGCATTTGGAGAGGGATCAGGCTGGCTCCAGCAGCAGTGTGCCGAGACAAGAGTTCTGCAGTTTGGCTAGCTGGATGCTGCTGGGACTTGCCCAGCAGAGCTGGCCTGCATGTTCAGTAACAACTGTAGCCAGTGGTTCAGCTACCCTGGGAGGGAAAGAAAAGGCAGGCTGTGATCTAGAGAGACTTGTCGCTGGCTGGCAAGCTGTGCTCTCAGCTCTGCCTTGGCTCTGATATGCCATCTCCCCCAGGCTGTTTGGGAGGGGAAGCGGAGACTGCCTTCAAATGCCTATTGTCTGTCCTTCAGCTGAGAGCAGAGCCAGAAGGGAGAGAAGCTCTGGCAGCATCTGATACAGGGGGCAGATGTTAGGGGAAACCCACTCATCCGTAAAACGCTGGCGCTGGGATTTTCAAAGGAGCCTCAAAGGTTAAGTGCCCACGTGTTGGAATGCATACGTGAAGGTCCAGAGAGAAATCCTGGGCTCCTGGGATTCATGCCGGGCGTGGGGAAGCTTTTTGGAGGTAGCTCTCGCCTTTGGGACAAGCCCTCGTGCAGCATCTGTGGGTTGTCAAGGGGACTGCTGTTCGCGGCCCCATGTGTTCAGGCGTAGCTGGGGAGAAGGGCAGAGCCACACAGTGCCAGGTTTAGTATCTCCCGGAGGCCTTCAGAGGTGTGCAGTTGAGTTCAGTCTGGCTCCCCTCTCCTGCAGTCAGCTGCCAACTTCTGCAAGCACGAGCTGGAAGCAGAGTATTTCCCGACCCTGCCTGTCCTCTCCCTTCACCCCTGCCAAAGTAGGGCTCGGCCACAGGTTTCAAGCAGAGCTGGAAACTTGGCACTGAGGCAAGGAGCAGAAAAGAGCCCAGCTTGCTCTTCTGCGCCTGGGTTGGCTTCTGTACTGCTGTGGGGAGTGCAAATATGTTCCCAATCTGTTTGCTTCACTGACGTGACTCCAAGACACACAGGCAACAGATACACTGACCAAGAAGGGGCCATTGTTAGAGGGACCTTCTTGACTGTGGCTCTGCTGTAACCAACCGACCACTGCTGTTCTCCAGAGCTGGACTGCAGCCTTAGCCACGCTCGATTCACAGGATCCTGAGCACTCGATCCTCCTGGGTCCCCCAGCTCCAACTGCACATTAGCACAGCCAGCCAGGGGTTCATTCCTGTTTTACTGAATTTGTCCATCCCTGCGCCCTGACCTGGCCTTTTGATTTACATGCCCGTCTCTGGCAGGCAGGCATTAAATCAAGCTGTAGATAAAAGAGGTTACAAGCATTGCTTCCCTGTGAACCGCCCCGGACATTCACTGACACATTGCTAATTGCACATAGGCAGAGAGCCTGAGCAGACAGATCGCTTGCTCTGTGCTGGAAGCTGAGCAGCGAGGAGCCAGGGGAAGGGAGGCATGGACTGATGGGCAGGTTAGCATTTTGGCTAAGGAGGATTAAGAGCCCCAAGAAACCGGAGAAGAGGAAGGGAGTTACCTCATTTGTTTCCAGCAGCCAAGGCAAGCTTGTCCTCTGAGAGGTATTTCCTTAAGCTTTACGCAGTCTGATTTTAGTTGCAACTTTTATGAACAATAAAGGCTTCCATGGTTTCCCTTGGAGGAACTGGAATGAATCCAAATAGATGTTAGTGCTGAGAAGCAGATCCTGTTATTAATGTCAGCCTAATCATTTCTTTCTATCTCCTTCCCACCTTTTTTGCCATTCATACTCTTAAAAAGCCTGCAGGTGGTTATCAAGTCCTGTCCACCCTCTTCTGTAGCTGCTTCTGAAATCGCAGACCAGATTGCAGCCTCCCCTGGATTGTAGGGTCTGAGAGCATTTAATAGGCCTGCACCAGGCTGGGGGGATTGTCCCTGTGCCTCGGGAGATGCCCGGCAGTGCGACACGCAAACACCAGAGCCAGCAGGACCATGAAACTGAGCTAAGCTGAACTGGGGACCAGCAGATGCTGCTGGGCCTGTGTCTCTCTGGGAAAAGGGCCTCTGACCAGGACTCGACTGGGAGCACTCGGCTGAGAAAATTCTCTGCTAAAAATAGCAGCAGGAGATGTTTAAGGAGAAAAACAAGTCAGGGTCTGGGAGAAGTTAGTTCCCAGATATGTGGCTAATTCAACTCCCCCAGGACAAGTAATCTTTTAACCCCTCCATGCCAAGGCTTGTTTCTGCTCTATTACACAAGCTTGCCTTGGTGAGGAATCCAGGTTGGGAGAAGCCAGAATGGCTTTTGTCCTCACTCTTTGCTCTGACATTGCATTACTTGCCTCCTTCTTCCCCTGCTCATTTGTGCCAGCATCTCCCTGACAGTGCTCTGCGTCAAACTTCTCATCTTTATCTGTCTGTGACTTCATCTGGGCTCCCTTTAATTCCCGATGTACTTCCTAAGAAAATAATCTCTGTTGAACCCTGCAGCGCAACTCCCTCTGCAGGTTTGCAGCCTATGCTCAGGCTGATGTTAACAAGGTAAGTCTTTTCAGATCTGTTCGTGTGATTCAGGGCTGCCTCTAGAACAACATTCCCCCACCTCGCATGTCTTCAGGCCTGCACATGGCTCACGCAGCTTTCTGCTGCATGCCTTTTTCCCTTGTAGGTCTGCATCCTTTGTTCTGACAGATTCTCTGCAAAGCTTCAAAGCTGCCTTACAGAAGGCGGCCCCACCTCTCCAGCGTGGAATGACAGCAGTAGCTTCACAGGCTCTTGGTGGCACGCTCATAAGCAGATGTGAATGCTCCCTTGATGCCTGCAGTCAGTCTCATGCAACGTTCATTTGTACATGTTTTGTGCAACGCATTAGCTAGACAATTGTGGTTTATACCCGAGGCTAGAATTATACACACCAAAAAGGACAAAAATGATACTGTAAAATCGGAAGAAATGTTCTCAGAGAGCTGTTTTCAGTCTTGTCATAAATGATTTCTCTGTGTACTTGCTCATGCCCTCTCCTGTTCCCTTCTCTAGCCTACTCTCAGCTCTTGGCTCTGATGACTACTGCTCTCTTCCCAACTCCCATTTTCCACAGGAAGATGACATCGTTGGTGTCTGATAAGCAGAACTTCAGATCCATGTTTTGGTGGTGAAGCTATAGGCTGGAGGAGGACCGAGGATCAAGAGATTAGAGTCACAGACAGAGGAATAGAGGATTATAGGCTAAAACCCTGCGAGTCTCTGTATTGATGGTTGGGACACAGCCAGACACTAAAGAGTATTGCCAAGCCTGGTGCTGATAGCATATCCGCTTATTTCCTGTCTCTGCATTTCAGGCAGCTTTTGATGTACATGTCCTCATCAAAAGCCAGGGTCAAGCAGGTACCGAGCATCCTAGCTCCTGTCGAAGTCAAGTACCTGCTGAGATCAAGTCTGTGCGTTGGCTGGCGCTCAGCCTGGAAAACGTCACTTGGGTTTATGAGCTATCCTTGAGTCAAATTCCCACACAAGACGAAAATAAAGGAACTTGCCCTTTTTCCTGGTACCGTTCATTCTGTCTCCCTGATCCTGGCCCTAGATCCCTGCCATGTCTCACTGACCTGACTCTGCCCTGGAGACTTCCCTTAGCATCTGTCTGCTGCAGCAGGAGCCCTGCCGGGAGGAAGTGAGAGGACAGGAGGAAGACCGTTGCCCCTGGCTCTTATCACAGTTATCTGCTGGTTCCCTCCCACTTGGCACTAATTTGGTATCACCATCTGCCACTTTGGGGAGGAAAGGGACTTGCTGAAGTGAGAAATAACGTAGGATGTGCCTGTATGGCAATTCTTGGGGCTGGCTAGGGAAACAATGGAAGGCAAGTGGGAATAGGCAGGAAGGGCTGGTTTCAAGTCTGCGCTGCGCAAATCTTCCCACTTCTCTTCAGCGCTCACCATTTTTGTTCCCGGCCTTTGCTTTTGCTGCTGTAAGGCACTCTCACCCGGTAGATGGATCACAGAATGGTGTATCCACTGCCAGCTGTGGTAGCGTGTTCCTTACTCTCCCTGTGACTTCCCATGCCTCAGTTTTTTCCTCCAGTGAACTGGAACTGTACGTCCTTACTGAAGTGCAGGGGACACTGAATGTGAAGGGACTGAGGCTTAACTGATAAATGTACAGCACTTCAAGAGATGAAAATGATCATGGGGAAACACTGCACCTGAGAACCTCAGTAGACACCCAGGGGCCCAGCCAGTTATATTCCTGGGGTTTTCACGCCCTAAAGCAGAGGTGGGGATGAGCTGACCTCCCAAGATCCTCTCATGTCCCGTTTTCTCTCAATGCACTGATTTTCATGGTCCATGCTGGCTGAGCGCCAGGCCAGTTTGAAGATGTAATTATACTGTCCATTTGCTAATGAAAATGGCAAGAACAGCGCTCAGTAGAATGTGACTGTTTTAATACACTCCTAGCCAAGTGGTCTGTAATTGTTTCCTTGCTGCCTTATTTCTCTTCTGGCTTTTGCCAAAGACTTGGTGCACATGTAATTAGAAGCTCTCTTGCCTAATGACCTTCCCTCAGAGCCACACAGCAAGGCCACCTGCCCCTGTTTTTTCCTCCTGGACAGCCTAACATTGCAAGCCCAGAGCATCTGTGTAAGGGGCTTGACCTCAGAGGCCAGTACCAAGGCAAAATTAATGATCTGGGCAGGACTTAATCCCCTGGTTAGTGCTATCTAATGCAAGGCAGAAGCCTCATGCCCTATTTGCTGTTGCTTACCCAAGGAAAATGAGACTTTCAGTTCAGCCTCACGTTTCTTGGGGAGGGAGAAGCAATTCAGGAGTGCAAGGGCTGCTAATAACAGCCTCTTCTATGCACAGCTTTCCTATTCCCGTTTCCTTTCTGTTCCCTCTCCATTACCCTTCTTCCAGATTTTAAGGGGCAAATTCTAACTCTTTCCATCTTCCTTTGAGCTGAAGATGGCTCAAAATATACTACAGAAAGCGATGCAGTCTGACAAGTTGGAAACGCTCTAGCCCTTGCTGCTTTCTTCTTTATCTCTTAAGTATTAGGTATTAGTCATCCACCCAAGTATTGCTTCCGTCTGATCTTGCACGTACATTCAGTCCTTTCCAGGAGAAGAGCCCGAAACCAGGGTATGAGCTTGGGAAGACAGGAGAGCTAGGACCAGATCATGCACAGATTAAGATGTTGGACAAGGCAGGTACAGCCACATCTGCAAAGTATTAAATGCCCATCTTCCCCTTGATGTTAACAGCACTTGGATACCTTCGCAGAGCTGGCTCTTGGTCTCTCAAGCCATGTCTGTTCTCACAGGTGAAAAGCTATCTCTGTAAAATGGGCTAAGCATGCTAGGCCCTTCAACATGGGAGCTTTCTCCCCAGGTTGCCAGCCATCAGCTCAGCTCTGGCTCTCTCCTAAAGCATCTGCACACCCTTAGGGAGAGCAGAGCATGAGAACCTGCTGATGGACTAGATCCAAGCTCAACATGTCCGGCCAAGAGCTCAGACTTACGCTGAGACCCTGAGTAAGCTTGAACTCCTCCTGTTCAGACAGCTTTGCAGCACGGCTCATCATGCTTCCTCCTAGCACGGACCTAAGGATTTGCGAAGTGGGTGGCGTGAAAATCTGATTGTGAGAATAGGCTGTCTCATTTTTGTGAAGGTGCAGATATGTAGGGCCTTAATATCACATCTCTAAACGCACTGCAATGCCATGAGCAAAACAGCAACCAAAGATTGTGAAATTCTTACCTCCAGAAGCCCTTGTCAGATGGGTATTTGAGACAGTGTGTCTGCAGCTGCATCCCAACATGATGAAATAAAGCTTTGGGAAACCATCAGAAGGCGCTGTGTGGTCTTCACCAGGCAACACCTACGCTTCCCTCCCTGCGTGGAAGAAAGGAGAAACATTTGTGTGCAGAAGGCTGTTTTGCAGAGAGGCTTTTTTCTTAAGAGGGCTTCGTATCTCCTTGATAGCACCTGGTTTCACTACTGAGTGTGTAGGCTGTGTGTGTATCAATGGCTTTGCTGTCTGATTAGGAGGTAGAACAGTAAATCCTCCTGTCCAAAATGGGGAGGGGAAAAGAAAAATAAAATGAAGGAAAAAAGACTGCGTGCATGGCTTGAATGCTAATGGGCCTTCTCTGCAGCAAATACAGTAAGGTCTTTAAGGTCCCAGTTTAAATCAGGAGATTTAAACAGGTTAAGATTTTGTTCCAACACTGTACATACTCTGTTTGCAGACAGGCATCTCCTTGCCTTCTCTAGTGGTGAGCAGGAAAAGTGAATTAACAGCAAAGTCTGAAATTCTTACATCTTCAGATGAACGCAGATACTCAGAGGTCTTCCACACAACTTTGTCCATGGAGTCCTGATCCTGCTGAGACCTTCAGAGACTCCCGTATTATCAGCATTTCAGAAGAAAGGAATGCCATCAGCAAGCTACCTAAGAG
>Ga0181612_117104_pt1 | contig 10930 bp, 5 predicted proteins | sample HoacroProtozoa21_FD_119630 | JGI IMG/M metagenome (GOLD analysis project Ga0181612, IMG submission 119630) | Hoatzin crop microbial communities from Cojedes, Venezuel. Combined Assembly of Gp0051906, Gp0051904, Gp0051908 | reverse complement strand
GAAGAAAGGAAGGAAGGAAGGTTAATTGAAGGAAGATTGAGTAGAACAGAGGAACAAGCAGAGAAGGAGTTGTGTATGTCTCAGGGACGAAGGCATCAAGTTTAACTGTGAAACTAACGAGGAAAGTAACTAAAATACCCTTTAAAAGGTTAATAAGGTTATTGTGTTTAAGTAAAATAACCTTAGCACCCTCACAGAAGCAGACAGATTTAGCTTTCATCATGGAATCAGGGGGTGTGATTGACTCCTTGGATCACCTGCAAGTATTATAATGTCTTTGTCCATAGCTGAGCCACTAACTCCCCTTTTTTAATCACAGGAGAGAAATGGAAAAGTTCTGAGCACATTCACCTCCTCTTAAAGTGTACCTCTAAAACAAATTAGACAAACCATGTACTAAAAGTGCCAATTTCCCTTCATTAATTACAGAAAGGAGGCCACAGTGTGCAGGTCATCTGTAGAATTTACCTTCTAAATACCTAAGATCAGGGAAAATGAATCCTGCCTGGAAGAAACTGAATGAGTTCATGACTAAATGTGATGATTGACTCTCTGTGTCATTTAATCTCTGCCTCAGTTCCTGTCTGCAAAACAGTTGAAATGTGTTATAATTTTCTCCTACTCTCAGTTTATCGGGTTTATTTCAGTTGAATTCCTTGGAAGCAGGGACTCTGCCTTACTTTCCCAGTATCTTACTGTTCAGTGTCTAGCCCCACTCTCATTTCTTGTGCTGGGTATCACTATGCAGAGGAGCAGTGACCTGTGTGTGTACTTGGATTGTGTGTATCTTACATCGTTGTACACAATGAGAAGTCTTCAGATTGCTTTGTTTTATATCATTTTCAACCAGCTTATCCATAGACATGCAGTTTTAGATATAATAACTGAATAAGCGAAACATAGAGGCTTGGCACATTTCCTACAGAGTCTTTGATTTCCTTTTTGCTCATCCTTCTGCCTTGACAGACAATGTTTGAAACATTATCATAACTTTTTTTCCATTGTTGTTTGGTTGGTTCCTGTCAGGAGAAGCACAGTCTCTGACTCCTTACACCTGCTTCTATGAAATGATCTCAGTTGCTGTGGTATACATCTTTCTTCAGTGCAACAAACCAGACTAGGGATCTGATGTAGTCTAACAATAAGACAGCTGAACCAATTCTTACTAACTCACACCAGTTCCCTGGTGCCATTCCCTTAGTGGAGAAAAGTGCTGGGGATTAGTGGCAGGAAAATAACCCTTAGCATGTGAACAATCCAGAAGGCTCTCTATGTCATAATGTACTGCAATGCTTCCTCCTTGTAAGAGCAGTGAGCCCTTTCATAAAACCTCTGTCCTATAATGCCAATTACACAAGGCTTCTGAAATGACTGTCCAACTTCTTAGAGTTACACACTTTTAACTTGTACTTGTGAAAATGTATGCATTCACTTAACAGAAGCATGATGGAAGCACCCAGAGGCTTGTCAGCCTCTTCCAAATGTATCTGTCTCAAACTCATGTACTTAACACATAGAAACTTTACCTTTTGAGTCATTGTTCTAAGTTTCTTCCCCCAAATCCCACCCTCAGATTATTATTTACCTTTGACTTTGTAGCTTACAGTAGTTCACTCATTTTGCAGTGGCTTTCAGAGATTCTTTGGGTGAAAGCTATTCTTACTGAATTAATTTCTTTTCTATGTAATGGCTAGCTATAGTCAAAATATCAACTGTATTAAATGCTTTTGTTCATTTTGTTCTCTGTTACTAGAAGATTAAGATTTAATTTGTCTCAACTCCTAATGAACCCATTATGCTTCTTCTTGGGAGAGCTGTATGTACATTCCTTTGAGGATTAATCCCTCTGTGCTACTAATTTATTCCGTCTTCTGATGGTTTGCTGTAACAGGACAGACTTGCGTACCTATTGCAAATGATGCCTTCTGCAAATATCGTATACTAGTAGGCCAAGGTTTGTAACAAGAAGCAATATAATTTATTATATCAAATTTGACATAGTAAGACAAAACCCCATAAAAGTTCTCAGGCATATAAACTCTTCTTCATGTCTGAAACGGAAATAAAATACTTCAATACGTCAAGTACAGAAATTGGTCTCAATTCAGTTTCATTATTGTTAATCACTGTGACTGTGTGAGAGAAAAGGATAGTTAACATCTATGAAGCCGAGAGAGCTGTTAGTAAGGGAAGAGGTGGTAAGGTCAGAAGCCTCTACTGGGTAGAGAGAGAGGGACAGATTATTATCCCCTGTGGAGTCACAAGGGTTAGCAGAAGAGATACTGTGAAAGAAATAATGCAATGTGAGATAAACTAGTCTTCTTACTGAGCTCTTGACTTTATGAATCAGAACAGAATAATAAACTTTATATCCAGGCTCACCTTCTGAAGGTGTAGAGATACTACAGTGTTGAGATACTACAAGTGACCATAACTGTTTTGAAATGGAGGAATGTTGATGAAAAGAGACTCTTGATTTTTAATGAAGAGTCCTTTAAAAGTACACATTCTGACCTCTCTTGTCTAGTGTGTATAAATTTCTTCTTATGTAAAGGCATACTCATGTGCATGCTACACTTGTAACAAAGACCCCTACTGCCTGATTCATATCTCAAAAGAAGTTAACAGAAGTCACTCAAAATTAGGGCAGGGAAGACACAGCTTGCAGATGGAGGGATTTTGTGTGGCTTGGTTATAGAATCTGGCAAATGATAGTAGTTTTCATGTTTGCCATCATGGATCTATCCAGAAATATCAAGTCTGGAAAGTCAAGAAGCCTTACTCATCCAGAATGATTACTGAGAGCCTCTGCCTGTCCAAACAGGTCAACATTTCCAGAGAGACCTAAAACTAAAAGAAATCAGAATTGAAAGTTTTGTTTGAATTCTATTTCATGTGAGCATTGCTGCACAGATGCTTTCAAAATGCTAAGAAACATTTCATATGCAGTGTTTTTATGAAGCTTAAAAAATTAGCAGCTCAATGAACAACCATCTGTATCTCACCACAATGTCAATTTATTTTCTGTGCTATTATTGCAGGTGATTATGTAGTCATGACTATATACTTCGACTTAAGTAGAAGAATGGGATACTTTACTATTCAAACATACATTCCCTGTATATTAACAGTTGTTCTTTCCTGGGTGTCCTTTTGGATTAAAAAAGATGCCACACCAGCAAGAACAGCATTAGGTAAGTTGTTAATAATTCCCGTTTCTGTTCTCTTTGTGTAGTTTCTACACTATAATTTGAAAATGTCAGCTTCCTTCCAAAGAGACCACTAGCTATATGCTTTGGATTATTGTACCACATCTTGCGGACCCAGATCTACTTATCACTGAAGCCTCTGGTTTTCTGCGTTTAACAGGGTAATTAAAAATAAACTACCCTGACCCTTTGGAATGACATGGCCACTTATTTTGCATAATACTCCAGAATTAATGTCTGTCTCCTTGTTCTCAGTATGATATTTCAGCGACATTTTTGAAGAATAAATTAATTGCACTGCTGGCTTCCTTGCCTTCTGAAACTTTCTCCCACAGGGCATTACATCTTATATATACACCAAACTGTGGGATATAATAATATTAACTTATGCAAAGTGTTTTAGCTTGCGTGCTTGAAGTAAAGCTCCACACTAGGTGTATAGATATTTTTCATAGATTGTGGAGATTTATGCTGGTATAGGCTTTACAGCAGCCCATTTACATCAGGACCAGCATGTGCATTTTGGCATTGAGCTTTAGGATACACTTTGAAATGCTGATCATTTATTCTTATGTCTATAGGCAAACCCACAGGTTTTGCCAGCATCAAGGGCATAGGGCTATATAATAGCCAATTATAGGTGTACATCAGAACTGCAGAAAACCCGACATTTTAGTCTAGACTGTGGTTGCCAGGGCTGCCGATACTGATTCAGAAATCTACCAGTCTAGGAAAAAAGGGGAGACTGTCAATGTTTACATGTCTGTTTTCAAGCATGTAGGTTACCATTCACAGCTATGCATTGCTTCCTCCTGCTGCAGTTTGTTACCATCTCCAGTTAACCACCTGGACTCTCTAAATTATTTCAGTTTGAAAGAGCAAATTATCAAAAAGTGACCTGCCCTACTTCTTGGACTGAAATCAGATGGGAAGCATTTGTAGTAGCCACTGAGTCCCCAAGTTTGAGAGGGTGATACTGCTGCAAGGAAAGACTGGAGGAAAAAGGCTGTGAACAGGCTGCACCTCCTTGGAGGACATGTGAAGGCAGCCTGCTGTGTACTGACAAGCCTTTGTTCAACCACAGTACGGGAGAGGCTGTCTATACAAACCACCTCTGTCTCCCACTCCCCTAAACCGTTGATCAAGGGTACTCAGTAGTCCTTATCCTTTTTCATTCAAGTAACTAAGCGTTTACCAGAAATGGTGGTTACTTATCTGTCAATCCATTTCTGTTAGCTCTCTTTTCAAACATCATGTAGAGGTGCTCTACTTGATCTCAGGAGGAAGACACCTTGTTTGACAATGCAGCCTTTATACAGTTATTCAGAATGACTTGTCCTGTTTCAGTCTGTCTTTCTCCTGCACTAATAAATCTGAGCAATTGCCAGTTCTGAGGGTGCTGGCATTTCTAGCATAAAGGCCCTGAAGGGGAAAATAAAAATGAAGTACTAAAGAATTTTTGAAGCCCATTCACTCTGAATGAGATTTTAGCTGCTAAGTCTCTTGAACTTGTCCAGAAGTCTGATCCCACATTCTAAATACTTCACTCTCAGAAAAAATCTACAGTCATCTAATCAGGGTGCACAAGGCCCGGGTGGCAAATGTTTTTCCTCCCAAAGCTTCTATTGCTTCAATAGGTTAGTAACTTTCAGCTGCATGATAGAAGAAATACATCACCAGAAATATCCACTAAGTGTGACTCCCTCACTAACCATAGCTTTATTTAAGCAATGGAGTTCCATGTCAGCCATTCCTGCTATCCATCCTTAGGCATCTTCCTGGGGAAGGTGGTATCAGCTTTAATTCTTAGTGAATGGCGAGGGGCATCCTTTCAAACCAAGAGCAGCTCAGTGACATGGAACTATGCAACAGGATCAGTAGAAAGAAAAGTCCCAGAGAACCTTTAATAAGACAACTGCAAGCAGCCAGCACTGGTTCACACTTTACAGATAATTCTGTATTAAATCCCATTTTGCGTGAGGTCAACGCAAGATCATAACCTGAGGGATTTGCTCCAGGAGTTTGCAAAATTAACAAATGTAACCCTTCTGACAATTGCAAGTCACGTGGAGTCCTGTGGCTCCAGTTTTCTGAGGTTATCTTCCAGGAAAGGAATATTCAGTTCTCAGTCCCTTCATGTGAGTGCCAAAGTGCCTTTACACTACAGATCCAGCAACATGACAGACCCTAAGACTTAGAGATATTCTTTGGCCCGCTCCAACTCCAGGACAGTGTGAAGATGATACCAAGCTGAAGACAGAGCAACTGTATGACTGCCTGTTCCTGGCTGTGTAGACTTTCTTCTGATGGCCAGAAAAGTGAGCAATAGACCTTTAGTGTACTTCTCTGCTGACCTGCTTTCTTAAATTGGATAACTCAGTGGAAAGGTTGACCATGCTCCAACTTTTTTAACTAGGAGTCCAAAGCACCATGTACATGCAGAGAGTCACACCGCATTCATTTGGGTTATCCTTCATAATGCTTAAGAGAAAAGGGGGAAAAGGCATATAACAGTCTGCATCCCTAATTTTCTGGAAGCAGTGTTCATATCCTGTCCCTGAGGGAAGTTCCCCACACCACACGGCTCCATTTCCAATTAATTAGACATGGAAGTAGGTTAGATCACTAGTTACTACAATGTGAGTCTCCCTGCCTCACCCCCTCAGCCAGCAGGAACTTCAGACAAAAAATGTGTTCATATACTGAGGTCATGAATTTGAAGTAAGAACATAAAAATGAGAGGTTCCAAGGCTATATGCAATGGCTATCATGACTAACTCCTAAAGCTCTGGTGAAGAATTAAATTACTGAGTTAAAATATAACTTTTTTATAAATAAAGTCAAATGACAACAGAATAATATATGCATGAGTCACCACTTTTTGTGCAGAGTCCTATTGCTCCCAAATTGACGATGGCCTGTTGACTCTTGGGATGCAGTAAGCAGATGTTCCCAGTTTACTGTAGGCCTACTTGTGTAATGCAACTTATCAATCTGTCTGAGTAACAGCACACATCCACATTTGGGTAGTGGCACATAGTGAAATTGTGAGTAATACAGCCAAAGGCAAACCGCTGAAATTGTCCTGCTAATTAGTTGAAATGAATCGTAGACTCAGTGCACCACACCTGCCCTGACAATAGCTGCATTAATGTAAAGGGCTAGCATCAGGGAAATATTTCACTCTGAAATTAATGAGTAATTTCCTAAGCTATCTGCGACTACTCAAGTTACCTGAAGGATGGGTTTTACCTCTTTCTGAATAACGTGAAGTAATAAGCTATTTCTGTTCTGGAAAAAGTAAGTGCAGTTGGGGTATTTGACAGTGAGGGAAAAATGAGACCATTAGTATTGTTTCAGCAGAACTGTATAGAGGCATCTAAGTGCTCTTTGAAAATTTGGCATCATAGTCCATTTTTCACCTGCTCTTTGAGGGGTTGAGGCCCAGAGTGGCAACGTGACACACTCCAGGCCACTTGAGGAGTCAGTGGGAAACTGAAAATAGAATTTGAGTGTTGAATGAGAACTGTGTTTTGTGATCCCGGGTTATTCTGCCCTCCACTCAGAGAGAAAGAAAAAGTGTCTCTCCACTGTTTCTGTTTGTCTCTAGTGATCAAAATGATCTTTCTTCAATATTCACAGTCTAGAGCAGCCAGCAAGTGTCTGAAGAAAAGTTATGATCTGGAAAAGAATAGGTTGTTTCCCTTGAGGATGAATGAGATTAAGTTAAAATGAAGCTTTAATCCCAGTTTCCGCCTGCTTTTTCAAAATAGGTGTAATATGTAACAGGACTAGGCAGTTACTATGGAGTAACTTGACACTGCAGTGGTATCAAGGCCAGCAATATGTTGATGGAAAAGAAGATACAGATGATGTTTCATAAAAAATGAACATTTTGCTCTCCTTGCTCATTTCATCTTAAGCTCATTTAGTAGAAAAACAAGCAAATGATCAAAACAGGTGCCAGACCAAAAGGTGGAGAATTTAAGTTTATAAACAAGTGACAGTATGGGTGAAAGCAGTACACTTTTCCCCCAGTGTCCCATCAACATACCCTTAGGAAAATAAGAAAAAATGAGCCTTGCTGATCAAAGAGTTTCTAACGCTGAAGCTCCTGCTACCTCACTTTGCATACTGTTGTCCAGTAAGGAGCTTTCAAACAGTAATAGTTTTAAATAACTGTTTAGACCAATGATCTAAAGGTTAAAGTGTTCTCATGCATTATGTATCTCTTCATCATTTGATCTCCCAGACAATCCTTTTATCAAACAACATCTTTGGTATGGAATTTGCTCAGAGAATATAAATGTCACAAAATAGTATTTATACACAAACTTGTAAGCTCCAACTTGCACTTTTCTACCTGAAAATTTTGAAGCCAGGTTACTTCAAAGCTGTCCTTGGCTGATACTAAATTTTGCTGAACCAGACAGTTTGGGAGCACTGTGAATTTCAACAGCAGATGCAAAGTTCACTTTACCATAAGCGCCTCCCCAAAGTGAAAGACTTAACGGTTTCATCTGGCAAGGTTTATGGCATTTGAAATCACTCAACAAATTGAATTTTCTTAGCATGAGAGACTAAAAGAGCTAAGGGTATGGAATCTAGATATTCTCTTTGGAAGTAATGGGTGATGCATTTTATTCATATATGCATATCTGTATATATGCATATATATATTTTATTCATATATGCATATCTGTATATTCCAACTTGTAAATGTATAGGAATATAGGTGCCCAGCGACAGGACAAGGGGCAACGGGCACAAACTGAAGCACAGGAAGTTCCGTCTGAACATGCGGAAGAACTTCTTCACTCTGAGGGCGACAGAGCCCTGGAACAAGCTGCCCCGGGAGGTTGTGGCATCTCCTTCTCTGGAGATATTCAAAACCCACCTGGACAAGGTCCTGTGCAGCGTGCTGTAGGTGACCCTGCTTTGGCAGAGGGGTTGGGCTAGATGACCCACAGAGGTCCCTTCCAACCCTGAATGTTCTGTGATGCTGTGATTCTGTGACTACAAAACTGTATCATCTGGCACACCCTCTTTCTCTTTGCTTTCTGCATATATCCCCATAAGAGTCATTTTAATATTTTAAAATTTGTGCCTATGAGTCAAATGTAAAAATGATACACTGGGTAGAATTTTTATTATTTCAAAAATTCCTTGTAGTTTGTGGTGTGAGCTGGGATCCCAGTTCAAGCCTCAGCTTAAATGCAGAATGATGCTTTTCTGCTGGATTTCATTCTATAAATATATTATGCATAAATAATACAAGTACAAACATATTTGTTTTATCTTTGGATGATTCCATCTATGTGCTTAGCAATCTTGTATCATGCCCTTGCCATGGTTTGAAATGTGACGTATAATCCAGAAGCTACGATGGCATATGATAATGCTGAACTTTCCTTTCCCCAAGGTTTTACATTCTGGTAGCAAAACGTGATTTGTTGTCAAAGAGACTGAGGATAGACACCATTAATATCTTAAAACTAAAATACATCTTACACCTTTGCTGTGTCTGTAAATGTAGTGGAACCTAATTTGTTTCAATCAGCTAAAATTAGTCCAGGGCCACCCAAAATTCCCAGATTCTGTATCGGTGAACATGATTTACTGGGCTGGTTTTTCTTAATTCTCACCTATAGCTTCTAGGTTTTCACAGTCTCAAACATGATTCAGGCAGGCATTTCACATTCAGGCTTAAGGCATGGATACAGGACTCAGGCTGAATTGTGGACTTCTATAATTAAGTACAGAGGCTAATGGTAATTTTTCTTTCACTTCTCTGCCTTCCTGTTCGTTGTCACTTTGGCAGCTGGATGTCATTATAGATACTGGCACAATACTTCTTGTCACAAGTAATGCAAAGTTCTACATCCATTTCAGTAAAAATAGAGGGAAAAAAAGTACATTGTCAATACAGCAATCAGAAGAAATTGCAGACCTTTGCAAAAAATGGGTTTTAGCATTGCAAGCTCTTTTCTCCTTTTATTTCCTTTTTGCCTTTTAAAAAAAAAAAAAAAAAAGTGTCCTGTAATCTGAGTTCCCATCACAGGATGAATGGGAAAAAAAACTTGCCCTTGATTCCAGGTAAAAAGGACACCATATATCATATTGGAAGAAGACTACAGGTTTTGAGGAGTTTTTTAAAGGTAGTGAAATACCTGAGAGCTAGTGCATGTACATGACTCTGAAAAAGACAGGTTTGTGTTAGAAATCCAAATATGAGTTAGAAGGTATTAAAGAACTTCATTTCATATTGTAGGGTACATGACAGTCTGGAAGCAATTCTTCTGCAGTTAGTGACTCCCAAGGCCTGAGTCATGGTCATATAGAAAGACTAATTAACCTGTAGTTAGTAAGGGCCAAATCATGGCTAATGAGTCAACACCTTTTGCAGTTGGACATCTTTGCAATTGACTACCGTAATGAATGGCTAAGCATAGGGTTTGTCTCTGGAGCTTTTCCAAAGCATCAGCTGGCTACAGAAGTGTTGTTGAAGGGTTTGGAGAGGTTACTGGACCATGCCAGCCACGTGTGCTTATTTCAGGATGTGGCGCAGTTGACAGGAAACACCAATATTTTCCCAGTAGCTTTTAGATGTCCAAGGTACACACAAAATTCACTTTTCCCACTTCTTACCAGCATTGCTTTCATCTTCATTAGTGGGCTGTGGTGTTTCAGCAACTTTTTTTTTCTTTTCTTTTTTTTTTGTTTCTGTGTAGTGGATATTTAAGGAATACAATTAGTTATTATTTATTGTAGAAGAAGGTTGAGGCCTAGGCAATGATCTGCCTTCTGGCTCTTTGAGGGACTTCCTGATGGTTTGAATGGGGAGGGTTATTCTTGTGAATCACTGTAGTTTCTATTAAACACTACAAATCAGAGGTGGGCATTCCTTCATAAACAGAAAGTAGTCAAAAATAATCCATAGATACTTCTTTCTCTCCAGCTGCCTTTTGTGGGAAGTAATTTTATTATAAGGCATAATTTCAGTCATCCCCTGCCATTTCAAACATTGTGTACCATTGCAAAATATCACTTTAACTATAAAAAGAAAGATTACCTTATGGTTATGTTGTTTTTAGAGCAGGTTCTCTCTTGAGGCTTATTTCAGCGAGAGCTTTATTTTTCTTCTCAAGCCATTAAGGAGTTTTATTTTTTCTTTCTGAAGGCTTGCAGTTCACAACAAATGATTAAAAGCATCAGTCCAAAGTGAGAATGAAAAGAGTTCTGTTCCTCAGGAATGAAGAGAAATTACATGAATTACCAGCAGCCAAATAACTGACACCCCATAGATTTCTTTCTAGGACCAGTTTTATTGTTTCAGGATATTCCACACTAAGCAATTGCCATTATATTCATTATTACTAAATCAATCTAAGATGTGATGCTTTGTATGAATTAAAAAGGCTATTTCCATTAAGGTTACATCTGAAGTTTATACGAGAGTCTGTTTTCCCTTACTCTGAGGGAAAATAGCAGTGGAGGACTCCCAAGGATGCAGCAGTGTGAAAACATATTTTCATAATCTATGATCAGAATTTGCAGCAAAATTTCTTTTCTTTTCCTCCTCCCCCTGATTTATTTTTGAGCACAAGGTTTTTCATAGAGCAGTACTGCTGTAAAAAAGACCATGTTTCCTTCTTGTTTTTCTAGGTTTCTTAACTTTTATTTTTCTGGATTTAGTATCCTTTCTGCTTTATACTTTGTTT
>Ga0181612_109474_pt1 | contig 10930 bp, 7 predicted proteins | sample HoacroProtozoa21_FD_119630 | JGI IMG/M metagenome (GOLD analysis project Ga0181612, IMG submission 119630) | Hoatzin crop microbial communities from Cojedes, Venezuel. Combined Assembly of Gp0051906, Gp0051904, Gp0051908 | reverse complement strand
GACCTATGCATATGCAAGTGTTGGTTAAGATTGTTTTCACCACGATTCTCCCTCAAAATAGAGTTCCTTTCTGCAAACTGGTTGTGTTTGAAAGCATCTCATTACGCAGCAGATCTAGTCCTTTACATATTCAAATTTGCTTGTAAGCTTTGTATCTCTTGATCCATCCGGTTATTGAAGAGAGATGTAGTCTGTTGAAGATGAGTAATCCGGAGACCAAAGTGCTTTCATTTTGTCCAAATCTGGGGAAGAAGGCACCTGTGGAGTGTTCAAAGGATGGACTAACCTATGTGTGACTGAGGACATAACAGGAGAGGGCAAATTGGAAACAACCTGTGTGTGCTGGATTCTGTGGTGTGCGGTGTGGCTAGTGAGGAATCAACAAAGCAGGTTGAATTTAGAAACCATAATTGTAACTTTTAGGAAAGTTTTTAGGAATAGATATAGAATAACATAATTTAAAGGGCAAATCATTCTGTATGAAGTTATTGTTAGGATTAACAGACTTTCTGAAATGTATTTGCAAGTCTGTTAGTCTAATTTGTTTTGATTTTTAAATCTTTATTGGGAGTGTTAAGTAACTCGCATTTTTCATACTATAAGGTAATGAAATATAAGGGAAACTCAAACGTTAATCCAAGCTAGTAACCCACTGAGCGAGGGAAGAAACACAATTTACAGCAAAGAGGATTTTCGGATGTAGTGTCTTAAATATGTACTGTATCAAAATGTTACTGTTGTCTAGTAAAGCAGAAGATGGGGCTAAAACTATTAAAGGAAATGCAATGTTTTCGTGTTCTGAAGTGGTGAAATCGTCAAAGGGCTGCTACTTAGTGACATCTTTGACTGTCAGCTTTATTCATAAGCTAATATATGTAGCATGATGCAGTGTGTAAAATGTGTTCTTAATAGTTAGAAATCACCTGTGGAGGTGTGTAAAAGAGTAGGTAGGTAGCTAGCATTATAAATTCCTAAAACCCACATGTTCTTGTATGTTCTTATATGGCATAGAGGAGTACAAGTCAAGTCTTCGTGGGGATGTTGTGTTGAGGAAAGGACATGAGATCTTGAGCTAGGGGCAGAGGTTTGCTTTTAAAAGTGATATGATCTGCCCTGTGGGGGACTGTATGCTCTCTTACCAGTGCATGGAGCACACAGCAGCAGAGGTAGCTGAGATTGTCTGAAGGGCAAGCAGGCTGCAAGGCGTTCTTTAAAATGAGAATGGTGAGAGAGTGAAGCAAGTTCAGGCTTCTCTGTGGTCCAGTTGGAGACAGGGTTGATCTGACAAGCGTAGTACCACATGAGTAAATGGCACTGAGAGATGTGGAAGAATAAGGAGGAAGGCTATTTTTAATATGTAGTTCTCAGGGAGAGGTGTAAAGCCAATGTAGTGCGGCAGTGTTACTGTGCTGCTCCCACAGACAATTTCTGGTGGTAATCTCCCCTTCTCACCTCTATTGCTAAGCGTGAAGGTCCAACAGAAAACATGTTTTGACTTCTATTGCGTTGGTAGCCTCTAGAACAAAAATGTTTTGGAGTTGTTTTCTTGCTCTTTATATCATCCTGTTGCTTCTCTCATTTCTTTCATTCCTGTTTCTGCATGTTTTAATTCCTGTTATTTCTGTTTATCCTGTGGCACACTATGCTTCTTTTCTGTTAACTTTCTGTGAAGCTTCAACTTTGTCACCCATCTTCTGATGTAGCTCCTAATCAAGACTTACCCTTATTTTCAGAGTTACATATGTTGGTTTTGGACTTGCAAGTACTACCGGGATGAAGTATTAGGAGTTACACTTGGTTGAGAGTCAAATGGTTTGCAGACAGATTGATCTTTTCCTCTATCTTTTCTTTTGCTATCTTTCCCATTCCATTTTGCCTCTTCTCACATCCTTACCTGCCCCTTGCCTTATGCTTCCTTCATCAGCTGTATTGCAGTTGCTTTTTGGTATTTCAGGAGCGACACTGGCAGTTTAGGAAGAGCAAATTGTATGACTAATCTTCCCATTGCTTGAAAAAAAAAGCATTGTCCAGGGAAAACAGCACAGAGAGGATGGTTAAAATTCTGTTTAGAAGGGGAAAGCTACAGGGAGGCGGTCTACTAAATGCATCTTTCTTTGCAGTCTCTTGCAAGACAAAAGCAGATGTACTGTTCTTTTAATGCCACATTTTTCTGGTATAAGAAGCCTAGCTACAGTTGGTCTTGATCACTTCTTGTGTGGTTCACAATGAGGGACTGCACAATGTGTCTTGGACTTCATTAATACCATAACTCTGATTGTATCATCTGTGTTGTGGATTTAATGTGCTATGGGCGCTGATACACCTGACTGTGCAGGCGAAAGCTTCTTGTATCTGGTAGAGCTACTGTGGAACTGGACCCAGTAAAGTCTATTTTCCTTTCGTTGCTGTTTCTCTCCTCAAATGTGCGGGTCTGCTTGGGTTCATGGGGCCATTTGATTTGCATGGCCGTGTCACTGTTGTGTCCCTTGGTGCATCCTGCAGTGCTGCAAATCTTAGACCCTTCTTTTCTTGGATGGAAGTTGGTTATATTTGCATGTGTTTTTTTCCTGTAGTGATTTTAGTCCTAGACTTGATTTGTAACATCTAAGAAGCATGGATACAGGCATTGGCAGAGCACAAGAGGAGGCAAAAACAGTATAAGAAGCGAGCTTTAACAAGTCATACTGTTCCAAAGTAAATCAAAGCTTCAGAGAAGTCAAGATGTTAGTGTATTTTTTTGTGGTGAGGGAGGATAGGTGTTATCCCATACTGTCTTTTCCCTGGAAAAAAATCACCTGTCCTTTTTAACATTTATCAATGACCTCGAGAAGGCAATGGAGTGCGTCCAAATTGCTGATGACACCCAATTGGGCAGCAGTCAATATGCTGGAGGCTGCTCATGCAGAGGGGTCTGGATAGGCTGGAAGATTGGGCCAACAGGAAGGCTATGCAATTCAGCAAGGAGAAAGAGTCCTGTGTTAGGAGGTACTGAATTCAGTATCCCTCTTCCCTCTGTTTTCCTGTGCTTATTCCTCCCCAGCCTTCCTTGCTGCCTTCCCCTAAGTATCAGGCAAGTCTTGTACAGTCCCCACGTGCTCTTCCCTACGGTTCCACAGTGAGTCCCATAGCCCTGCAGGTGTTAGTCCCCCTCGGTGGGAAAGGTGATCTGGGCTCTGTGGACCCTCATTGGAGGTTTTCAAGAATCAACTGGATAAAGTCTTGAGCACCCTGGTTCTACCTCGTAGCTGACCCTGTTTTCAGCAAGAGGTTGAACTAGAGGCCTCCTGAGGTCCTTTCTAACCTGACTTCTCCAGTTATTCTGAAAGTTCCTGCTGAACTGTAAATAAATAAATTGAGTTGTGTGCTCTGTTTGCATCATAACTTACTAATAATAAGCTGCATTTAAATCTGCATATTGCAGTCTTGTTCTGCCTCTTTGTGATACTGAAGTTATTTGGCAGACTAGCAAAATACTTCCATTTCTGAATCACTCTCTTCTCAAATCTAGAAACTTGTTTAATATTTGCAATTATTAATGAATTCCTTGGTCTATGTCAAGTTTGGGGTTTTTTTTTAATGGACTGCTAGCATTAGAAACTAGTGTTGGTCTCTATACTGTCTCTTAAAAGTAATTTTGCTGAATCAGTATTAGAAACTTGTCAACATCGTGGACAGATTTTAAACAACAGTTGTACTGCGTTGTTGAGACACCACAAACAGTAGTTAAAATGTTATGTATGGCATACAACTGTGTTGGAATTTTTTTCACCCCCAGATAATTAAATGTGTGTTAGTGGTATTTCAGGTATGAGCTGTAGGACAAATTCTGTTCTAGGGCTTCTGAACTAGGACTTCTTACATTTTAACTACATGATTAAATTCAGATATCTGTTCACTGTGTGCCGTGAATGAGCACAGTAAGGTGAAAATAGAAATACTGCTTTTGTAAGTTGGCTTTTAAAAACTGCTGGAGATGGTCTGCTTTCATATCTGACTCTGGCCTTTTTTTGGGGGGATGAAGGGGGAAATTCATGATTGAACAATTTTTGTGTTCCTAGATGGACATTGGCAACCTTACTTATCCAGTAGACATTCAAAATTACAGTGGTCTGCATCCTGGACCACTGTCAGAGCAATACTGTTGGACTAAGATCAGTGATGTTGTAAGCCAAGTTCTTGGAAAATATCCAGGTCTGAATACCAATGTTGTGTACCAGTGGGAATCTGGAATGAGAAGTCTTGGGGACACATGTACTTTCACAATTACGTTCACTCGCTGATGCGCGAGGGCTGTGGCTGTGCTATGGGTTATGTGCAGTAGCACAAAACATTCACATAGTTAAGACTTTCAGCACCAAGACAGTTTGTGCATACTTTGGCTACAGTTGAACTAGAGTTCTGTAGGTTGAATGCATAAAAAGCTCTTAAGATTTTTTTTTTTCATTAAAAGTTGATGGGGATTCTTAGATGACTTTGTTTTTTAAGGGTGTGGCAACTGCATTGGTGTACCACCTTGAAACACTAACGTCCAAGTTGGCGAGCTTGCGTGCTTTTATGGTCAGCATGACAGAAGTGGCACACAGGAAGATCAGAATGACAGGTGGAAGTGGATGTGAATTTGCTCTTGCCAGGGTGTACAGGATTGCAGTACTAGATTGTTCCTATGTTGACATAAGTCAGTGTGTCTGTAGCATGACTTCCTCAGAGCAGCTGTTTTTTTCTGTCAGAGCTAATGCAGCTCAAAATTTCGTCATGCTGTTTACAGGTTCATCAACAAACTTTTTAGTGATCACTCCCATGTTAATCTAAGGGAGTAATATATACTCATGTCATCACTGGTTCAGTTTGGCAAAGGATTAGAACAATCATTTTTTTCTTCAATAATTATATATTAGCTGTACAGGGTTTTAACTGAAATTCCAAAAGAACAGAATAGTGTAAGTTCCATGTTTTTCTATTTATCAGCACTGTAAAAGTCACTTATTAGGTTCTTTCATAAGAGCATGCAGATTGTTTCCTGATGTATTGGGTACTTAAAGCATAGAGTGAAAGATCAGCAGTGTCTTTTTTTTTTTTTTTAAATTATACTCTTGATACAGAAGTTCTAGCTTTCTGCCCTCTACTGAGCACAGGCTCCACATCCAGCTACCCTGACACGCAGGGGCACATACTGACTGTTTTCTGAGATCTGCCTTTCTAGGTTTTGTTTTGATAGAAACTGTAAGCTACTTCAGAGCTTCTTGGCAGTAGGAATAAGTCCACAGGCTTTTTTTCAGAGGGGAAAATGTCAGATTTTTGTTTATCTTGGCAAAAGTAAAGTTTTGCTTTAGAGAGACAGCCCATTCTACGTATTTCTGATCTTGTCTCCATCTCTGTGCTTGAACATTTTAAGGCTGGATGTGAATCGTTGCAGTAATCATCATCATCTGTTAAAAGTATCTCCTTTTTTTGTCCTTTCAGATTTAGCCTTGGAATCTAATCCATCTGATCATCCCAGAGCAAGCACGATTTTCCTGAGCAAGTCTCAAACAGATGGTAAGCTAAGTTTTTTCCCAGTTTAAAAAAACACAGGAGGAAAACTGGAAAATAACTGCCAATTCTAATTACACAGCTTGAGATCACTGAAATTGCTTTAATTCTTTAAAAGCATAGGGATTAATAATTTGTGAGTGTACACAGAAATGTGTTCGTAGGCTGTTTTAGTTAACGCTTAAAATTACTGGTTCTTCTAAACGCTTAAATATCAGGAGATTTCAGAGTCTGGATCCTAGTAGTCTGAAGGAATAAGGCTTTCTTCACTAGTCTAATTCAAGCTTCAAGCAGTGGCGGGTATTTTTATGGCAAAGGACTGTTCTAAACTTGGAAAAAAAAAATAAAGGACAGTTTTCTGTAAGGAATAATAAGCCTAAGCCATCAGTCTATATCGGTTGCTTTTGAATGTGTTGTTTTAAGCTGTTTGAATAGTTTCAGTAGCATAATTGTTCTTGAATTCTGGTTTTAATTACATTGATGTATTGAGATTTTCACTTTCTTTGCAGTTTGCTTGTTTACTTAATAAAGTCACTTTTGAACAATTAGTATAGCTTGTGCATTCCAAAATGCTGTTAAAAAGCAGAGGTATTTCCGTATTGCACAAATAAAATAATTCTGACGATAGTTAATTTTGAAGTTGCAACACAAAAGGAGTTTAAGATACTCTTTTAAAAATGCTTCTGTTGGTTCTTGTTTGAAGTGCTGTTTTTTCTAAGACAGTGTTGCACTTGAGATTGGGTGTGTTGATGGAAAGCTGCTGTGTATCTTCTACCTTGGCATAGCTTTGCCACAGAGAAGTAGAATTATTTTGACAGGTCAGTCAGTTGCAGTCCTGCTATTCAGAGCCTTATGGCAAGTAGTAAAATAGTCAATTGTATCAACTTTGCAATGCTCGGATGATCTGTGAACAGTGGAAACAAGCACTAGCGTGATTCTCCAGAAGAGATGATACCAAGGAAATGTAGGTCTCTTTCCTTGAGGCCCTTAAGGTCAGTCTTCAAACAGACAGAGGATCTGACCTGTACATTTCAGACACCTCTCGGATGAGCGCTGCCTAAGTTGCAGTTAGCAAGTTGATATAGTTCTTAAACATTGTAGAGCAGCTTTACTCTGCAGCCTTTCAGCCTTGCTGCAAATAACGTTCAAACTACACGAACATACTTGTTGGGGGTGGTATTTCTTTTAAACATTATTCAGTATTCTTCAAATGTGATGTATTGAAATGTATACACTTCTGTTCATGTAGAAAAATGCTCTGCTAGGTGACATAACTGTTAAACTATTCTCTGAAGTTTTAATTAGTTGGATGAATTGATTTTTACAGGGTATTTCTGTGGACAAGTCAGGCAGAAGAATTTATTTTCTAATTTCGATGGATCTTCTTTAGTTAACCTTCCATAGAACTAGTAGAATTAATATCCGTAAGTTCTTTCTCACTGAGATGTTATCAGAATGATGAGTTTTTATTTATGTAAAATGACCAAAAAAAAGTGGATACTGTTCCAATTGTGAATTTTTCTAAATATGTATGAGAGTGTGTCCTGCTAACAAGTGGTAATGATCTGAGGTCAGAACTTTGGAGAAGTCAGCTGTCCAGGCTGGTCACATTTGTATAGCTTTTCTGCATGTATGCAACTCTCAGCTCTCCTTTAACAGCACAGTTTTACTGCTGGTGTTATAGCTGGAAGTTAAACCTTACAGTCTTTTTTGAAAGGCTGACACAGTTTAAAAGGATCAGATAACATGGTTGCAGTTATAGGATAAATAGGCATAGCTTGTGCCAGGATCTTTTGTATAGTGAAATTCTTTTTACCTTCTGCTGTCTATAAGAGGAGGAGAGAGAACGTGTGTAAACTACAGGGCACCCCTCCTTGTGTGTCTTTGGCAGGTTCATTGTGTGATGTTTCTACTTCTGATTGCTGAGTGGTTGCTGTTGGATGTTGGACATTCCCTGTCTGAACTATCCAAAATCACACAGTTTTTCATGATGCACAGCACCTTGTCAAAGCTGAGACATTTTTCCTGTAGTGCGATGGGTAGAAGTAGTTCCTAAATGTACACGTGGATAGTTAGAAGTAGTATGTAGTTTACTAGCTTGATAAAACTCAGTATGTTTTCCTTGAACTACTTTTCCAGATGCCTAAAGTCAAATTTGAAACTTCTAATACTCGTGTACTTCAGAAGACTAGGTTAATAGATTTACTTTTTTGATTGTTAATTGGGATTGTATTTTAGAAACCTTTCAGTTCACATTCTTTTTCCCGCTTTCTAGTGCGAGAGAAGAGGAAGAGTAACCACATCAATCATGTAAGTAAAAGAAATTCTTAGTTTACTATATAGATAATATTAGCATATTGGGACAAAGACAAATTCAAGTAACAACTGTAGTAGTTCTAGTTATATAGTCCTACACATGTTCCAGATCCTCCTTAGCAAGATAAAACTGAATTATCTTTGCCCGTCTTTAAAAAATAAACAAACAGGCACAGTATCCCAGAGCATAGAATGGCTGATGTCAAAAGAATAATTATGGATATTTTTGCTGTATCAATCTTGAGCATTTCAGAGCAGTAAAGGAGAAAATATAAGTCAAGCTGTCTACATTGTTTTAAACAGAAAAAAAACTGGATTAATTTCTCAGGTGAGGTGACAAGTCTTAAATGATTTGCTGTTTGAGCATCACTACAGGACTTATTGTAAGAAATGTATCTATCATGAAAGGAGAATGATGAACTAACATTATCATCAGCATGATAAATGATAATCTGTTAGTTTTAAAATCTGCGAAAGTGCTCTAAGTTTCTTCCACAAATATTAGTTAGTTTTGGCACTTCACTTACCAAAAAAAAAAGCAATGTCATTAATAAATGGATAAAAAATTATTAACTAGTAAAGCTAAGAATGGAAGCTATTAACACAAAGCTACTGTCTAGCAGAAGTGTCTAGTGATAAGTTACTGGTAAGATAATGATATTTCAAGTCTGTTGTATTTAGTGTGATTACAGGGGGTGGTTCTTTTTTTCTTTTTTTTCAATTACAGTTCCAGCTTTAGTCTGCCAGCACCAAGGTGAAGTGTGATTGGATAGGTTTTTCTGCCAAACTTCATCTAAAATGGGAGATGTTCCCAGGCAGCCATTGAATTGTGAATGGTGCCAACATTTTCATATGAAAGACTTTCAAGTTTTTAAACAAGACATTTAAAAAGATTCTGGCAAAAACTAATGAATCTTGAGTTGCTTGATTAAAACTCCTCCCTCAATTACGACATCCAAGCTCCAGTGCAAGGCATTCTCTAAAAATGCTCAGGGAAGCCTGACTTAGTGTTATATAGCAGGATTTCTTACAATATAAAATCTACAGGGTTAGATGGGATATACGGGATAAATGATGGAACATGTTGCTAGCTCTAAATAGTAAAAGTAAATACAATAGTAGTACTTTATTTCCAGATTCCAGATGCTAAACAATACATGAGTGCAGTGAGCAATGTATTACAAGAGATGATATATAAACCTGTCTTACACAAAGGGTATTCTCAGGAACTTGATGGCTATAGGGTAGCTTACATAGCAGGAATAATCATCTGCAAAGACCTCCTCTGCAGTGACTGCTTGAGATGTAAAGCCAGTATTCAGTGTGGTAAACCAAAAGCTCACAGATTGCCTCTTTTTGAGTGTATTTCTGGTTTGTGTTTTTTGTTTTTTTTTTTTTTGTTCTTCCCCTCAAGGTTTCTCCTGGGCAGCTTACAAAAAAATACAGCTCATGCTCAACAATATTTATAGATGACAGCACCGTCAGTCAACCTAACCTTAGAAGCACAATAAAGTGGTAAGAACTATTTGTCATCAGCAAGGGACTGAGTAGCATTGCAAGGTTTATTTGGGATTTTGTGGTGGTCTTGCCTGTTCCAAAGTCAGCCGCTCACTCGAATGAGAGGAGCACAGCACTGCTTACTCAGGTTGGTCATGGTGTAGAGGTCTCAGGGTGCAGAGGTCTGGTTAATTGTGACTGCTGAAGCAAGGTTTGGTTTCTTTTAGTTACAGAGCTAATATACTTCAGAATAGTTACTGTGCACTTGAGAATCTGAGGCAGTGCAGAAGTGTCAGCATTTTGCGTTTAAAAGTGTGTGTTGGGGTGGGGAGCAAAAAGGCTTCACATGGAAAGCCAAATCTAGAAACTCTCAATCTGGGAAAACTTGAAATGGATTTTGCATGGAGTTGCAGAAGTTTGCTGGACTGTTTGCTGCTTGCCAGTGGTATTAGTCTGCCCTCTAGTGGTGGATAACAGTATGTTGCTGGCTTTGGTTTTAGGGCTAGCCTTTCTACTTTTTCTTTGTATATTTGTTATTTTAGGTATGTGAGTTTGATACTTATTGGGTCTTTTTGGTTCTCCAGTGGAAATGGCTGTTTGACCTATTGTTCTGGGTACCACAGAGACAGTTCTTTGTGCATAGATGATACCAGTCAAGAACTGAAGAGTGTTTTACTGTGCTTCCAGGGAAAGGAAGGCAAAGTAGCTTCAGGCCCAGGCGACTTTACTGTTTTAACAGTATAGTAGAGTTTGGAAATGTCTAAGTTTAAAAATCTCACTTTAAAATTGGTTTCAAACAAAGGTATCTGGCATGTCACTGCTTTTCTAGAGAAGAAAGAACCTAAAAGATGGTGCATGTGGCATTTTGAAGCAGTGTACAGCTGGCAACAGATCAGAGCTTGCCTGTGATGCATTCCTGATGGCAGCATTCCTGTTGTCACTGCCAGTGACGTATCTGAAATCTGGTCACAGCAGATGAGTGTCAGTATGAAATCTGTTGCCTTCCTTGACTCAGCAGAGACTGAGATCTGTTCTTGTCCCCTTCTTGGATTATGCTGGCATAATATCATCTTTATTACTGTCCTTTTTTAGACAGGTCCTAAATTAGACAGCCAGAGATACAGAGTTAAAACAGCAGCAGAACCTCTACAACAGTATGTGTAACATAAGTAATGAGTTTTAATTGTATTTTAGTTGTGAATAGTCCACATTTTCAGTAAATGCCAGGCAGTGAAGGTGTATGTTTAAAATTTGGCATGACATTTATTTTGTTGCACAAATATCTGTACAATGAGTGTAAAAGTAGTTTGGCTAGCAAAATTGATTGGGCCAGTTTCTGTTCAGGCAGATAAACATCACAACTGAGACACAGAGTATTCGAGAATGTGAGAAGAAGCTAATACATAATGGATTCTGAACATTTTGCCCTGAACAACAGTTTTTGCAGTGGAATAGCGTGCACAGAATATGCTTTAAGTCTTTTTTTTTTTTCCCCCCATTTTCTTTTAGTGTAACATTAGCAATATTTTCCCATATAAAGAACAGGGGAGTGAACTTATTTTTTTACTGAAATATGACAATTTTCTCT
>Ga0181612_181082_pt1 | contig 10931 bp, 9 predicted proteins | sample HoacroProtozoa21_FD_119630 | JGI IMG/M metagenome (GOLD analysis project Ga0181612, IMG submission 119630) | Hoatzin crop microbial communities from Cojedes, Venezuel. Combined Assembly of Gp0051906, Gp0051904, Gp0051908 | reverse complement strand
CAGGCTTGTGACCCTCTCAGTTAAGGCCATGTCCACACGGGAAAGCTAACTGGCTTAACTACTCCTGAATAAATTGTTCTGTGATAAATGTTAGAAAAACTTCCTAGAATGTTTTTCTGAAAGCAACCATGTTCCAGAAGCAATACAGCATTTTGCTAGTATATTTATTTAAATAGTTTGACTTCCATGCATGAAAAACAGGATGTCTCATAGGTCATTACTCCAGAATTATTTCTTATATGAAAACAATAGGAATGTTACATAATTATATGTAATACACTCAGAGTTAACCGGAATTCTAATTTCTCTGCAGAATTAATAATTTTCAGAGACTGTGCTTGCTAAATCAGTCTTAAGATGTCTATACACCATTGTGGTGGAGCATACACAGTTTTTATTTTCTAACTCCGCATTTTCTGTTGGAGCGTTCGTTGTTCAGGTTACTATAACGGGCTCAGAACGGGACATGGAATTTCAAGACTTTATCTTATTCACTCTGTCTATAAACGGCTTTTTCAACAAGCGGTGTTACGAACCACGCCACACAACGTGTTGGAGTATATGTGAACATAATTTTTAGTTCCGAGCCTAATGCCATTGCCAGAATTAGGGGCCCACCGAGCCTTAATGAAGAGCAGGAAACATCTGCCTTCAGTAACCTGTTTATCTGCCCAGCAATTGATGAAGTCCATGCTAGCCTGCGAACTGTGCAGAATCCCAAGTAAGGCTGTAATTTGTGCAAGCATTTTAGGGATTACTGTACTCACAACGGCCTAAGGATCTAACAGAACACGGGGAAGCAGCATCTCTTACAACACCAGATGACACAGACAGACAGATCGGATAAGCTTTCAAGCAGATAACTCTTTCATATAGTATATACCCAACAATCTCTTCTGTTTTTTCAGTGAGACGATTTTCTTCCAATCAAGTATATTCCCTACGAATATAAGAGAAGCATATTTGCAGCAGGTACATACACTTACATGGATTCTGTAGTTTATTGTAAGCTTCTGCATTCAACGTTCTTTGTAATTTTGAGCAGCTGTAGTAACTAGCTTATCTATTTTTGAACTTTCTTTTAAGTGTTTATTTTCTAATATTATCTGTCAGTCCTGTAACATTTCTCTTTCCTAAGTAATTAATATTTTTATTGGAACTCTACTGTGTTAATATATGACATGGAAAGAATGTAAAATTGGAATTTTTTCATCCCTGAAGGGATAACTGGTCATCAGTATACACATTTTTGATCTATATTTTGTGCCTCTGTAACACTGCTTGTTGTATGTTTTAAAAAGAGAGAACTGTCAGGCAGCAGGACAACAGGGATCATTTTACCACTGTAAGAGCACAATGCACTGGGAAAGGTTATATTTCTACAGTTAAAATTCTAATCGGATACAACAGTACATCTCTGTTTAGTGGTGGTATCAAGCAAAGCACAGGAGTATTTCTTGCCACTGCAAGAAATGCTGGCTGAAAACAAACAGCCTAAGAAGGACTACAGAATAAATATAAATGCTTTTCAAGGAAGTCATGGTATAGAAATCTGTAGAAAAAAGTGAGAGAAAGGAAATTAAAAGCGTAAGCCTGCTACACTATTCCCCTCACTAGGCAGGGTATCATACAGTAAATTATTTGGGCTTTGCATGCTGAATGTTAGTTTAATGTGTTCTTACGTGCTTTGTTCCCACTGGCTGCCATGCTCGCAGAACAGCTATATGAATCCGAGAGGGGCTCATGCCAAGAATCACAACACAAAAGCAACCCGATCCTGCTCCGCGGAGTGACATGAGTCAGGGACGTGGGGAGAACGAGAGGGAGGGGAGCACTCCGGGCTCTGTAAGGGCTCTCGGGGGAGAAGGGGGGGAGTTCAGCAGTAACCCGTAATGGCTCAGAAACGGCACGGTGTGGATAGGCGATTAGCCTGGTTCCAACAGCCTGGCAGAGTTATTAGTTGGAAACCTGCAACGGATGGATAAGCCTAGGAGAGGTCCAGTCAGCCAGCATGATTGAAAGAGTCAGCACAGCCAGCTAGGAGCGGTGCTGGGTATTAAAAGCCAGGAGGCTGGGTTGCAGGGACTGCCTCTGAGTCGCAGGTTGCTCAGCCTAGCCAAGCCCCAGCGATTCAGGCGGCCCCGGTTACAGCAGCCTGCAAACCTCCACACTGCTGGTAGATTCACAGGACTGGCTTGAACGCTGAACTCTGAGGCAGGGCTTCCTCGGCTTCTCGGGCCAGTGTGAAGACTTCACGGTGCCGTTCATCAGACGGGTGGGAGGTCGTGGAGGTGGGGAGAGACAGCAAGTAACGGGAGAGGAAGCCAACGATATGATTCTCTCTTTCTGCACTCGGCTCCTGCAAGGGGTCTTGGCTCTTGGTCCCAGGAGGAGAACCAGGAGAGGGCAGTGTCAGCAGGGAGAGCAGGGGCTGGCTCCCTGCGGGTTGCGCACCGCCGCCTGCCCGGCCAGCACCCTCTGCCAGGTGCCCCAGTCAAATCCTCCAGGACAAGCTCCAGGAAAGGACAAAGCAGTTAAAGAATCAAAGAGATTAACCTTCAAAACTGAGAGCAGGTTGGTGGACATGGGAGAATCCTGCAGGATGCTCCCTCCAGCAGGGCAGTACGACAAACTCAGTGATGTCTGAGCTTCTTGCTCTACTAGCCAGCATTTATATATTTATAAGATGCCTCATAAAGTCAAAGTAGGCCCAACAAAATAAGCCCATGCCAAAGCCAAAACAAATCAAGTGCAATCAAACACAAGTAACCAACTTAACCAGATGAAGAATGTATTTCCAAGAAGCAAGTTTTGACCATCCAGAGCACAAAAGGAAACGGCTCTGAATGATGAAGGCCAGCAATAGTACTTTGTAAATTAGCATAGACAGAAAGTTACGCAGCTGGCTGGCAGATGTCTGTGATGATATGTCTTCGAAAAATGCAGCAATGATAGCCTTGCGTTGAGTTTGCTAGCTTCAGAACATCTAGGTTTAATAATGTGATTTCTGCTTAAACAAAGACATCTTAATTGACTATGTGGCTGGTTGCAGCATTTCTATATCGTGTATGTCATCTCCGTTTACGTCATTCCTTTCAGAAATCGCTGTGAGCAGCACACGTAACTCCTCATTCAGACAGGCTCCTTAATGGGGAACATCCAGCTCTCCATGGTATAATTTGACTCACCCAGGTGGTTGGCAGACCACATTTTAGGGAAGTTTCTCTAAAAGTATTACTATCGATTCTGCTCCCAGTTTCCTAGACTTTCTTCTTGCGAATGCAAATGGAAATAGTGTTGTCTTCCCCATACCATTTTTCTACGAAAATAAAGGAGCTTTAACAGTCCTTTTTGGTTGGCGTTTTCATGATATGAGGAGACCCATACACTTGCCTCATAGAAATGACCAAAAAAGAAAAGGCAAGGACAGCTACGTTTGCCTAGTTGATGCCAAGTAAAAATAGAGAGCTCAGAAAGAAAAGCATAGCAAGGACCCCAGAAGTGCTTCACAGTATTTATACTTTATCTTTGGATGGAAGAGCAGAAAGGACCTTCAGCATCTCAGGGGAATGGAAGCTTGCAGATAATCTGCACTAGACTCAGACACTTTTCACCACTGTTGCCTTCCTTCCTGGGTTTAGAGCAAGTCACAACAGGAATACTTTTCCACTTACGGTTAAACTCCACCAGTGAAAAAAATCCCAAACAATGCACCATGAATTTAGCTTGCATTGTGCTTCTCTGCTCCAAGATATTCCAGAACTTATTGAAAGATTAATTGACTTTCAGAGGGAAGATAACTTCATAATTATGAAATAGGATGGTACGGTTTTACATGCACACTAGGTGAATTGTGGTGCTGCTCCGCAGAACCTTTGTGGCCCTTACTTGTTCCGTAACATAAACAAGGCAACATCAAGCTAAGATTGTTTAAAATGTATTTATATGGAGAAGGCTTACTCCCTAAACTATTATTTTCCTCTCATTAACAATTCCACAAAAACTTTGATGAAAAAAGGCAAACAAAAATAAAGTAGTATCTCATCTCAGACTATGGACTGTAAAAATGAATACAGAATATCAGGTGCTTGTAGAGAAGCACAAAAAGAAAGGTAATAGCGGGACTTCTACAAGGCTACAATACTGGGATCTGGAAATATGTTTCTGCAAAGTTCAGATGTTTCTGGATCAGGCTACGATTAGTCCAAAAAATACATTTAGAGCTTCAAGTAACAGAAACAAGCATCAAAAAGAAATTCAACCAATTTAATCTTAACCTTTGTTTTGTCTCAAAATAAACTACACTGTATCTCAGGCAAAAGATCAAGAGCTTTTACATCTTCCCAGACCAACCAGCGTAAATATGTATGTTTGAAGTACTGAGAGTCAATTATATGCAAACCTTTATTTCTCAACTATAGACATATAAAAGGGCCAAAAGAAAGGGTGAGGAATACGGAAACCCCAGTCTGCCAAACTTTACAAAAAAAAGAAAGAAGAAATTTTTTAATAGATCCTTAAATATTTTTGCTTTAGGTGGAAATTTTGGTTTTATGTTAGCTTTTTCAAAATATTTGAAACACATGAATTTAAAAGCTAAAGTAAGATTTCAAATAAAACATTGTCTTGTGTTTTAAAGACATGTAAACTTTAAAAATATGTTTTAAATATATTTAAATGTATTTGAATAGATTTGACACCCAATTTGGACAAAAAACCCTGAAAAAAATCTTTGAGGGCTCTTGCACCATATATTTGAAATAACTTTACCCATGGGATTTACCCTGCGTTCCCGAGCATCTCTAAACTTTGTGAATAGCAGAAATACTATTATTTCCTTGGTAACGAATGAATCTCAAAATGATATAAATGAGACGAAGGAATACAATGAATGCCTGTAAGTCCCATTTCGCATTTGGCTGGAGAAGCAGGCACAACGCAAGCAAAGGCCTCAACCGCGGTCCCTAACGGCTCGCAGCTCGCCCGCTCCGGTGACTGTGAGGAAGAGTCAGGCGGCTGCTACGCGCTGCCTTCAGCGCCCGCTGGCTCCCTGGAAGCTGGGTTGCTGGGCACTGCCAGCACTCCTCGGTGATGCTCCCTTCGTGCTGGGCCTGCCCCGTGCTTTCTCAGCTGACGGCCTCAGCCTCCGTGTCCCCGCAGGGACTCTGCCTGTTCAGCCACGGCGGTACCCGACAGTCACAAACACAGGGAAAATTCACCTCTCCCCACGGCAAACCTTAAACATCTCTCTTCTATGTCCCAGCTGATGAGTTCTGGAAAAACTTTTTAAGGGTTAAGACAGAGGGTTGGCGGGCAGTCGTGGTTTCGTAGCTGCACAGCACAAACCAGAGAAGGACGGACAAAGTGGGAAGTACGTGAATGAGACGACGAAGTTACACACACCCGGTTACTGCAGGCGCAGAGCTGGAGGCCCTTCTGTTCTTTCCACATTACCTATCTCTCTTTAAAAGGAAGTTCATTTTGCTCATTTCGAAGTCGTGGAGAATCCTGTTAGCTCTGAAATTTCTGACAGATATTCCAAGAAAGAAATTGCCATCGAATATTTTGGTTCATACAATCCAGTGAGCCTGACAAGCCGGGAGAGGACCCGGCTGCTCCCGCATGCGGCTCCTTTTATCCAGGAAGGATGCCCACAGCGGCCGCTGCTCAGCCAAGCAGAACCATACCAGGAGATGCTGCAAAAAGCTTCCATGAGGACCACAGTGTCCGAGCAAGTCAGAGAGTAACAGAACTTGTTACTAACAGCAAAACATAGAGAGAGGTGAGCTGCCCTCGAAAAAATCAGGTCATACCTCAGGCTGGTACACCATCTGCTTGGGGGAACTGCTTGAAATGAGACCACATTTAGATACACTACACAGACATGAAACACTTGACCACGTCCTGAAAGCAATGTTTTTCCCTTTATATCTCTTTTCAAGTTAGGAATAGCAAATGCTACTGATTGATAGTATATATCTTAACTAAAATAAGCAATTCCATGCACAAATAAAAATGGATAATATTATGGTATTATGGATATGGTCAACTTATGGATAATGTTTGTGTCTTCAACCAGTATTTGAGAACTATGACACAGATCCCAAGTTCCCATCCTCACCCAAACATTAATTTAATATAGAAGTTTAAAATGCTATAGAATGTGATCATTTTAGAGAGTTCCTATATCCATTACTGTCTCAACTAAACTCAGGAAATACATTTGCACACAAAGAAGGGTATAAATTGTTGCAATTATTACTTCTAATTTCTAACAGAGACCAGAAGTGGGCTGTTTAACTTTAAAACACATTATGCATTCCCATAAGATTACAAATTAAAAAGAAATGACATAAATCAGGTGGGGAAGATAACAAGCTAATGGAAGAGCAGTCAAAGAAGGAAGACAGGGTAAACGCTGAAGTAACAGAGTAATTTAGAATGACTAAATGCAAAACATGGCAGAGTAATTCCTTTACAGAAACTAAGTAAGTTGAGTCATTTCTCATAGATGATACAGAAGTAAGGACTCAAGCGGAATCTGAACAAAGAAGTACAGAGGATGTTTGTAAAATAGCTATTTGTAATTCAGAGTAAAGTTTATCCCACTTACAGTATTGTTTGCATAACAAATCAAACTGTGTGTTTATTACTTTCAAAATTCAGCAAGCATATATGCAATTTTAAAATGGAATTTGAAAGCTACGTACATGTGGTCTGGTGTCCTTTTGTACAAAAGGCTTAACATTAAGTTCGCTGAGAGTGAAATGTGATTTATGTGCAACGTAAATTATGCTCCTGGAACCATGCCATGACTATTTAGCTGATACAGCAGATTGTGACTGATACAGTGAAGCAACATTATCACCTTTTTCCTTCCCCTGCTTCAAGCAGCTGAGCAGAAAATACATTCCCGATTTCTTGGGAGAGGATTAGGAAGCAGGAATCCCCAGATGGTCTGTGCTTTGGCTGAAGCTGGTACACAGGGAGAGGGAAGACAACCTTTCTTCACTACAAAGGCTCATCCATGACCATAAAGATTTTTCAAAAGTGCGCCTCTCTAACTCACAGCTGAAGCAGTCATAGGTGCAACACCATGTCAGTAGTGGGGTGAGACAAGCTCCCATAGCAGGTGTCCTCTGAGAGAGTATCTCATGGAAATACATCTACCCAGCTCTGACAGGCTGCTGTTGATTCTCAGCTCACAATGCAAATATTGCCAGAAAAACCTCTGGGGAAGGAGGAACACGTTGACTGTGCAGGAAAAAAATGGTGCCTGGGGGCCAGCAGAAATCAGCAGGACCCTGAGCAGCCTGGACAAAGCCAGGACGTGCCGGACATGGCTGGAAAGAGCCACCGATGGCAGAGAGCAAAACACCTCCTCGTCCTCCTCCTAGGCTTAAGAAAATCATTTTAATCTGATACGTCCTCTTCTGTTGGAAGAAATATTTTTTCAGAACGACTGTACGACCTATTGAAAATAAGAAGCTCTGCATAATATGAGATTCTGCACATTTTAGAGCTGGATTTGAAGTGATAAGAAACATTTATAATACTGCTTAAGCTATTGACAGAACAAACACTGTTGCCTACTACTAAAATCTAGTTACACTCTTTTGTTGTCTCTTTTCACTTTTTCACACTGCTGCCTTCCAACCACAGCACAGCATGCCACTACAACACAGTTAAATGATGATTTTCAGCAAGTTCCTCGTTATACTCCATTGTTTCCTTTTGTAAAGATAAGAGAAAAAGAAAAAACAAACTATAAATAAAAAATGTGGACCATATCATTATGGTCTTCATGTCATTTCCTTTCATATACGAATAAAATCCCTCAATTAAAGGCAACCATCTGAAATGTGAAACATTGCAGCAGTGCTACAGAACTCAAGAATATTAACATAATGATATGTTTAGGACACAGTGAAATAAAATATTGTATTCAATAGAAATTGCTAGGACAATGCAATTACGTATAATGACTGAATTTTTATTTCTCAGTGTTGAGACTTGGAACATTCTTCCTTCCTTCTGGTAACTTCAATTTTTTAAGAAGAGAAGTTGAACAGGACATGAACGGGTCAAAGGAGAACAGTTCCAGAAGCAGTGCCAGTTAACTTCTTTGGGGACACTGGGTCAGAACTGACTCAAAGGAGTATTTTCCACTACATGAATAACTTAATGACATGGTCCCAAGCACTGTCGATTCCTTACTGTCCACAACTTGGTCTAGTATACTAGTTTAGGTTAGATTTTGAGATACCGTATACTCATAAAGTACTTGCCTCAAGGCCTTCATTACAAGTGGACCAAAATTCTACTACAGTAAGTCAGCTTTACAAACTGTCTTTGATAACATGCCAACAAAGAATGATACAGCATCTTGGCCCCATATTTTGATTAAAATCGATTTAAGTCACTATGGAACACAGTGGAGCTTAACAGTGGCACAAAGAAACTGTTATACGTAGAGGCACCAATTATCAGTCAGACTTTGAGAGTCCACAAAATTATTTATGAGGCAACAACTTCCCCTTAGAACCGTGGTGTTGATGCTGGCAGATGCTTTTCTGATGACTTGTACATTAGCTTCTGTGTGTCACTGTCAGTATGTTGGAAGAGTGAAAAGCTCACATCTACTTCGTATACTGGTTTTACCCACAGAAAACTCATACCTGCTGGGGAGGCTTCGATACAAATCGTATGAGAGACCTGCAGGGTACACTGGCTACGATGAAACACAGCAAGACCAACCTTCGCCAATAATAGTTGCTGCAGTAGGAAATCACAGCTCCAAAAGCAGCAGCATGAAAATAAATTCTCAACTATTTATAAAAAAACCAAAACACAACAAACTAAATAATCTCACTGGTGAGAAGTGGATACGTTGGCATCATTCATAAATACTGCTGATGTTCAGTTAAATGTATCCCCCCTAATCACGTTAGCACTTCTTAACATTCAAGAGGATTAATTTTTTCCCACTGAGACTTGTGAAGCATTATCTACAGAAGATCATATTAGAAGGGACAGGAGTGAATTTAATGCACTAGATTTGAAGTAATTTACAAAACTCATTAAAATTCCAAAGATGCAAAATGGGTATTCTGTGATGGGCTTCTGTGAATCTGGAGAATGGATTCCCACCCACCATGGGAATACTTTAAGCACAAAGGAAATTCTGCAGTTAGAAACAGAAAAGCTCCACGACTTAAATGAAAAATCTGCTTTGTAAATTGAAATATATCATTACTTTGTGTTTTTCAACTGAAGCTTGTTAAATACAAACTAAGCGAGCATGGGAAAGCAGAAGAGACCGCTACATTTTATTTCAGCAGCTGTTAGTTACTCATGGGAATCACAAATGGAATAGTAACTTTAAACGACTGTGGCGACAGCAATGCAGAATTAAGACAATAATGGGAGAGGACAGAAAAAGACGTTTTTTCTCTTCTCCAGGACAACCTAGATCATTCTTTTTCTCACAATTTATACTTACATGCTTTCTTTACTGTGTAACCCATAAATGTTGCTAATGGTCCAGCAAAGTTTGAATGAGAAAAATTGTCTTCTATTAGACCAGTACACAGAACTGGAAAAAGCAAATGCTGTTTTGGGCTGACTGTCTATTCAACAGGACTTGTCAAAGAAAGCCTTTCCTACTTTTTTTTTACCTACATTCTCTTGATCAAATGGAAGGTATTGCCTATCCCCACAGATACTGATTATATTCAAAGGCCATCACAGCGATAACAGACTAACCAATTTATGTCAGGGATATCCAAACTGTGTCCACATCCAGCCTTTACTTTTGTTTTCAGAGATGCCTCCCATACGTGACACAGGTTTTGCCATCCAACGCTTCGTCCCGATCTGACAGACAAGGTTGTTCAAAATGGTATGCCTCGTGTTTTCATCTATAATATAGGAGCCGTACCTCTTTAATATATCAGGATGGCATGCATTCTACTGGAAAACTTTTAATCCTGTATCAGCGATTGCAGAACCCAAGAGGTAAATCAAATGCTGACTCTGGGTGCATAGGGGCTAGCAGGCTCTGCAGGGAAAAGGAACGTGTCAGGCCTATAGAGGCAAACGGAGACATTGAGTGAGGCCCACAGCACGCGCCGAATCAAACAGATGTATGAAGACAGGCACAAAGACAGAGATCAGCTGTCCTGCTCCATCTATTCCCTGCTACAGGCATATTTATCTCCAGAGGTCTGCTGCTCTTTCTGAATTGTCAGACATGCTTCTGTTGGCTTCCTGTAATTTGGCTGCTGAGCTGCTCTCTCCAATTTTTGGATCAAAATTCAGCCTTGAGTTGGAAGCGCAAGGAAATGAGCTTAAGCATCACAAAAGAAGAAAACCAGAGCTGAAGTGTTCAGGATAGGCTCAAGATAGTGTTCACCGACCCGCAAATCCACTCTTAACTGCATAGGCCTTACACTAGTTTGTGTGCATACTGGATAGAGTTTAGTATAGACATATGAGAGCGAATGATTTCTTGAAAAAATTGGCATTATAACAGTATAATCCAAAGTCAAAATTAGTCTCCTTTACTTCTGGTACAAGTTCCTTACAGAAGTTTAACTCAAAAAAAAAAAAAAAAAGGCATTCAGTAATATGGGAGTAAAATCAAAAAATTCAAAAGAGAAATAGGAAGGAATGAGAAAAAAGGGTTGTAGGGAATGATGAATTATAGTCCAAAAACAAGAGATAAAAACTGCTAGTGAAGTGATTAAGGAAGGCTAGACCTCACCAGAGCTGGGAGAAAGGAAGATAATTTCAGTAGTTGATTTATAGCTAGATTGACAGTCTCTGCAGAGACTTCATCAGACAAGCTGTTTTTAAACTCTCTCAGTTCTGTATTCCAAAACTCCTGGAAATACACTGCTGGACTTCTGAAATCACTCTGTGTGTGTGTG
>Ga0181612_155457_pt1 | contig 10931 bp, 5 predicted proteins | sample HoacroProtozoa21_FD_119630 | JGI IMG/M metagenome (GOLD analysis project Ga0181612, IMG submission 119630) | Hoatzin crop microbial communities from Cojedes, Venezuel. Combined Assembly of Gp0051906, Gp0051904, Gp0051908 | reverse complement strand
TAGTGATACCTGTGTAAATTGGTGGCTCAGTTTACAGGTACCTTGGATTCTGTCGGCTTTGACAGGGAGAGAGAAGAGACGGAAATCTTGCAGGGTGAGGTCTCTAGGTAGAGTCGTTGGCCAAACGTTTAATGTCTTGTCTGGGATTCATCCTGTCTTGGGATTCACTGATCCCAGATATTTAAAAAGTCTGAAGTTAATTCTCCAAAAGGTTTATGTTGCGAGATGCAGAAAAACAAAGCAAATTTTTAAACGGTAAGGGGGTTTTTTGTTCTCGTCTGAAGTCTCTTCTGATTTTTGAGTTCCAAGATGCTGGTTGGGTCATGATTTTAAGTGTTTGGGGTTTGGTTTTTTTCCACATCACTGTTAGCTTTAAAGAGAAGTTTTTGGTCTCAAATGACTGCTAAGTTTTGGGAGCTAGAACCAAAGCATCAAACATTGTAACAAAGGCTTGTGACTGAAATTGTCAGAGCTGGTAAGACCGCGTTTTCTGATTGCCAGGTTATTTTATAGGCATGATTGATGGTGGTAGGTCATCTAAAATGCTGTAAAAATTTAAATGAAATGTTCCTTTGGTCAGTTGCAAAGCAGTGGAGGACGTGCTGTCAATTAGCTATACCTATCGAACATGGCCAGCCACAGCCCCAGTGTGTTAGGCATGTTAATCTGTCTGTACTTGCAAAGACAATGTACATACACAGAATATTAGAGTGTGAGATTTCTGTGCACATTTGAAGAGAAAAGATTTTTGTTTCTTTTAATAAGGAATACTTTTATTTTACAGTGCATCAAAAGTAACCCTAACTAAGCCATATAAAGGCATATCACATCCTTCGACTTTGTGACTTGCTTATTTCTTGATTATACGCCAAACACAAATTCCAGTTCCTTGTGTTTTACTTACAATAACATTAGTGTTTAATTCTACAGACTCAATAAAAGCTACACTTAATATAAAGAAAACAAATTCTCTATTTTATAGCTGCATTAAATACTTTCCCCTAAAATGGTTTAGGGGGGTGGTTTCTTTAATTTATGGATTTTTTCCACAAAGCTAGAGACTTTGTTTTGGTTTTAGTACTCAGTATTTATAGTTGTGCAATGATCATTTTCTGGTTGATTTCACATTGAGCTCTCTCAAAACTAGTTGTAATAGTTCCATGCTCTTTAAATCTTTTTCTTTCTATCACTGCTGTTACAATATATTATACTTTATATTCTTAAGCTATTAACTCTGAGCTCAGTTAATGATTTGTTGATGGTTTACGGAGAGTATCTGGGTTATTTGTATTGGTATTAACTTTTATCTTTTTAAGAATGGCAAATAAAGCAAATAATGCCAATAATGGTGAAAAAATATCAAGGAGTTTGTTTCATGGGGCTTAGATAAGATGGGCCAACAGGTAACATAGCAATCTTGACCTATTTTTGGTTTTGTTTTCTAATTGTTTTTTTGGCCAAATGTTTGCAAGGTGCTTGCATAGTTAGTGATGATTTGCCGTTTCTTGGAGAGATGCAAAGGATAAAGGGGATTTGTTTTTTTTTTAAGTTGATACCTTGTCTCCAGTGTTTAAGGACGTTTGTAAGGTACTTGTGGACTGTCTTCATTGATCTTTGCACCCAATTCAATTTAAAGGTGGAAAAATCAGACATTCTGAACATCTCTGCAGGCTGAGGAATTAGGATCTGCTTCCAAGCAGGCACTGGAATATCCCAAGTCCCTGTTCAGCACAGGAACATCTGAGCAAGCCAGGCACCCCATTGCAGAATCACACACAGTGCTTTTGGGTCCATGGACATGACAAATAGGAGGAAGAAACCTGTCTCCTCTCAACAACTGAAACCCTAGTCTGGATTTTGTATCGGGTTTTGAAGGCCGGGGTGGTGGTTGGAAGTCACCACTTTCCTTTGTCCTTCCTTTATCCAATACATACACACGCACACTGACTTATAGGAATGGAGAGTGGACAGAAGATACATTGTCATAGCCCTGGGGAATGGAAAGAGGGCTGCTTCCTTGTCCTCATGTTGTGCTTGTTCATGAAGCTTCACTTTGTAAGAAACAATCACTTTTCTGTTCCTAGGCTCCCAAAATGAAGTGGTCATGTATGACAACATTACACCTGAAATGGTACAGGACCCAATGTCCTCTAAGCACCCTCAATTAATCATTGTATCATAGACAGGGACAGTACTGAGATGCTGCCTTGAGGCTCATGGAAGTTTGTTGTGACTTGACTATGGATAGTAGCAAGTGCCTCATAGGGAGTTCTTTTCTTAAATAAGGACCTGAATGCACTCCTGTGTCCAGTGTCTCATTTACCTGGCGTTGTTTAATTTTCCCTCTTAGCTCTACTCCCACCACAAGGCCAAATGCCATCTGTCCTTTCTTGCCCTGGGACTGACTGCTACTTCACTGCTATAACTAAGTGCTGGTCTTCCTTGTTTGTTGGCAGAGCTCCTGTTTTCTAATGTCTATTTTCTTCTTGCTCTTTAGCAACTCTATATGCCCAGAGTGGGGACACAACTTTGGGATGAAGAAAAGAAATGTTGGATAGACCAAACTGAATGCAGAGCTGTACTGAGCTGCAGACTTGTCTGTGCTTTCTGCTTGAGGAATTGGATTTAGAGGGTCTTGTTCAGGATTCTGATAGTTGGTACTTGCTGAATATGTGATTCCATGCAACAAAATAACCCAAATAGTTAAATTTATGAAGTATTTCTATTTTATTATACTTACACTGAACTTGTCCATGTGTGAAAGTCGTACAAGAGCACAGGTACTCAAATCAAAGGTTTCATCTCAGACTCCTTGTTGTTAGGGATATTATTCTGAGGAGTGTGGTCTGAAGGACAAAACCCCAGAGTCATGGCACAAACTGGAGAAAATTTTACAGTGAAAGGTCAGAAGAGCACACAGCAAAAAAGCTGAGGGCAGAGGAGAGAATGGGCTGTTGAAAGGTCTCATTTTTGGCTGATGGATTTACAAGCAGGCAGAGCAAATGAGCAAAACCTCATAGAAAAGAAGAAAGAAGACAGAGTGCTTTACTGCAGCCTGTGTTTTGGCACACCTCTTTTCCTCATTACCAGAAGAATAGTTCCATGAAATGCAGGTTTTCTGCTGAATTCTTCCAGCATCTGGATCTAAGTACATCTGGATAGGATTCTTACCATCATCTACCATACCCTGCTCTTTTGAAGACAGATGCTTTTCCTCCCCACCTGCTTCAATTATCCTATATGTGATGAGCACGCATCTGGAGTACGTACATGGAGTTACTGTCTACTGGCTTCCCACTGTAAGCAACCCAAGAAAAGTCTACATCTTTCACCTGTATGGGGTTTTTTCCATCCTCCAGATGTCTACGGAGGTGACATTGGTGCAGGTCTTTCTTTTAATCAAAATCTGTCAACTCATATATATATATATATATTTAAATGCCATAGTGCTGTCATAACAGAACCTTTGCAATGATATGTTTTGAATTGGGAAATACTTGAGATATCTGGCCCTGTCTTCCAAAGTCACTAAAGTTTCTAAGTTATTTTTGCATTAGATATGTGTAGAAATGGATCTAGTCCTTGTTGTGCTCTTCCAGGACTTCATTAAACTGCTAAACCTGAGTGTCCTTAGGGAGAATTTAAAGTCTAGTGCTGTCTCCAAAGCACAGCCACCAAGGGTTTACTACTCCTGTACAAAAGCAGGGCTGAAGGTGATGTTTTGTCAATAGAAGAAGATACTACAATGCTGTTTCCTGGAACCACTGAAATCCATCTGATTTGTAATTATACTTTCCCCACCTTAGCGGTCTCTAGTCTTAGCATTATGTCTTTTTTTTGTGTGTGTGTGGTGTTATTAGAGCTGGATAATACCTTTTCTTTTGTGAAGCATCCCTCACATAGTATCACCATCACTCCAGGGACAAATAGGGTAGCATATGCAGTCTGGTGTAGGTGTAGAGGTAACGACATTGAGTAGAAAATGGAAGGTGGAGCACTTCATGCTTTACTGTCTGAGTAGCCTTTTGAAGTTAGGACGTCAGCAGAGGTACTAGGGCAAATAGGGAACAATAGTAGAAGGGGAGAGAAATCTAGAGGAACATAAGGTGGGGAAAAGAGATTTTGTGGGAGTAGGAGTTCGCTTTTAGTTACTGTTGTTGAGTTCTGTTTGTGTGGGTGGATTGGTGAATCACAAAGCAGGTGTACGGCATTGAGGAAGAGAGATTTTGTGCTGTTAGGGGCAAGAATGTGTGAAAGGGCGGAAAGAAAGCCAGCACTTGTTGAATACAAGGGCCACATTTCACAGACTGGCAACAGTAAGCCCAGGAAGCTGGTTTTGATCTGAATCCCATAAGGAAAAGAAAGTCAGTGGAATTGTCCAGCATTGCCAAATCTGAGTGTTCGAAGCTCAGGAGTTTTTTGTCTCCCTGTTCTATTACAGTACCTTGAAATTGGCCTAAAAGTCAAAACAACTTTCAAAAATAACCTTGAGTAATTTTTATTTCCTTTTAAAAAACTTTATTCTTTCTTTTCATCCAGATTTGTCAAATTTCAGCTTTCTCTGAGACCTTGCAGAGCACCAAAGCCAGCAGAAATACTTATGCTCATGTAGTCTGTGGTGTCTTAGTTCACTCTGGCTCTGATATTACACTGATGATTTTCTAAACATGTCACATCACAAACTATTTGCCAGAAGTATTACTTTTGTTTCTCTCCAATTTATACAGAATTTTTCATCCTCCTTGTTGAAGACATGTATGATTTTTTTTTTAAATACGTTTAGAGAATCATCTACAGCACAAATTTGTTCACGGTCTGTTCTTAGTAGTCAGCCTTTGCAGACTGAGTGAGACTATGGAAGTGTGCAATGGCCTGACAGCTCCTAAGCTGTCATCAATAATGTTGATCTATGCTTGGTTTTGGTTTTTTTATAACATTAGTGCAGGCAGCACGTTGACAGAATATAGGCCCCTTCACAAGCTGCTCAGGTAGTGAATCTTTATAAATTGGAGTGGCATGTGGTTATTGAGTTCTGTAGTAGCACGTCTGGAGAGAGGGGTGATTCAAATGCAAAGCAATTATGACTTTTTTCAGCGAAGTTGCCTCTATGCAGTGCATCAGACTCTCTGCAGCAAGTTTTAACTAGCACATCAAAGTCAACTTGCTACTTTTGATTGTCTCTGGAACAGTAGTGATAAAAAAGCACAATGAGGATAAACCTTCTCCTTTGTGTATGTTACATCACATAGCATCTGATGTCCCTAGTTTCCCATTTTGACTTCTGTTTTTATAGATAGCCTCCCAAGATCCATATACAAAAACCCATCTGTACTTGCCTTTCTTAGGGCAAATTGTGTGCACCTCTCACTGGTCCTATGCTGACTGCAGGAATGACTGCATGAATTCCAAATATATGTTTGGCACAGGTGCAAAGCTTTTGGTGGTGAAAAGAGGTTAAAACCCTTGCTCTGTGTGGGGGTTGGGAGGGGTGTATGGGGGGGAGAAAAAAAAAAAAAGACATTTTCCATGGTAACTTGACAATTAAGTACTCTGCTCTTGGTCTGTTCTGATTTCACTTTGAAATGAAGCCTTAGAGCCCAAGCTGTAAGTCGTCTTGTTCAGCAGCAGCAGCTCTATTTCTCAATCACAGGCTGCTTGCCAGCCTTGCAAACTAAAGAGGATTTCGGAACCCAGAAGTCCTGGATCATCTGTGCCAGTTGTGAGATGTCATAGAGCTTTGGGTTCTACTGTAGTGCCAAGAATGTGGACAGAAATATACTGATATGCAGGGCAGGACACAAAACTAGCTCTGACTGTGTTAATTTAGGGGCTAGAAGCCAATCTCTGCTTTGGTTTTTGCACCTTGCCTCCCAGCAGGCCTGGTGAAACTGCATTGCTTCTGGTAATTTTTTGTGCCCTGTAGGCAGAGTCCTAGCTAGTGCCGAGCCTCCTCGGGCCCACAGAGCTGCTATGTTACCGGCTCCACGGCAGCAAGCCTGCAAGCTCCGAAGTCCCTGACTATGGATGTGATTTGACTGTGAAAATGGTTGCCATAAGGCATCACTGAGGCCAGAGGATTTAGCAGGATTAAATAAGGGATTGATGCTTTTGTATAAATAACCAGAATACCTAGAATTATAGTTGTTAATGCTAACAAATATTGCACGTGAATATGAAAACCTCAAGCTTCGGGGTTTAACTTTTAGGGATCATGGCAAAAAGCCCTTCTAAGAGGTGCCATATCCCAAATGTTAGCTCTAACGGGTTTTCTTGTTTCTTTTTCTAAGACACTTCGTACATGGCTCAGTCCAGAGGCAGAATGTTAGAATAGACGGGCCACAGGTGAGATCTTGTGTGCCAGTGTTTATCTGTCTCCAATGGCTTCCTCTACTCTTACTCACCAGGAACACTAAGAAGTGATTTTGGTACATTTGTTTATTTGCAAAGCATTATCCGGCATTACTAAGGAGACGTGTGTGTGAGTAAAGTGTACGTTGGCATGAGCCCCTCTTGTTAGTTGGACAGCAATAGCGGATGCTCACTGGCTGTACTTGTTGTTCCAGTAATTGGGCATCTTCACAGAAACATGTCAAAGGGTGGCAAGGAAAAGAAAAATCTCACCTTTCATGAGGTTTGCTTCTGTGGGCTGAAGTTATGACTCGGCTTTCAGGCATGAAAAACACCCATAGTACCACCCCTCCCTGGCAAAGCCAGGTGCATGAGCACTCCAGAGGATTACTCTTGAGGGAAACACTGGAAAGGCACTTGTTCTCCATGCCTGAATAACACCTAGTGTTGTTACCTCAGACATCTTTCTGTCCAGTCCTGTTAGTAAAAGAGTGTCATACAGAACTGTTGTTTTGCTTGCAATAGCATTGTGGCACATAAAATAAAGGTCAGTAGCTGTGACCTAAAGAGCTTAACGAGTGAATGCACAGATTTTGAAAGCAAATGGGCTTTAGTCAGTGGCACCTGGTTCTTATCTCTTTGGTGCAGCTGAAAACTTCCTGTCATCCCATTCCCAGTTTATGGGTGGGAAACTGAACACAGCCAGGGAAAGGAAATGCTGGAGACCCCTGTGTAGCTTAGAAGTGAAGCTGGTAGTAGGGCTGTGCCTGTTATGGCCTGCTGCCCTTAAAAGAAACAAGCGATGCTCTTCAGGATTTTGTACGTGCACATGGGCTCTCAGTTCTATTTCTTCATGTTTTGTTTGTTTCTGATCATCTTTTGAGCTAGGGTTCATTGCGGAAGAACTAAAGTATCACAAAATACATGCACTTTATAGGTATGCCAGACATGTTTTGTGCTTCTAATCAGCTAAAGTAAACATCTGGTTCTTTCAGAGATGGTTCTACTAGCTCCTGAACTGTGAACATAGGCCAAATGTCCTCAAACTAGGTGGAAAATGACTCGTAAAAGGCAGAATTGAGGAGATCCTGTAGCCTGAGGAAGGCTCATTGACTTGCCAGATCCTACATAACCTATGATTTAAGCAGCATGAATTACAGAGGCACTATCAGTGCAAGTTGCAACTTTACTGTGCCTGGTATAAGTTGCTGCATTTCTTCATCCTTCATTTAACGAAGGATGCTCTGAGGTTAGAAAGTGCTCTGGAAAGTGCTAAACAAGTGAAATGCTGTGATTCCTGCTGAAACTCTGACTTCAGACAAAGCTTTTCCTGTATAAGACAGAACAATGGCTCCAGGCATATTTCTTTCTTCCTCTTCTTTTCTTCTGAATGAGAAAGCAGGAGGAATATTGCAATGTTTAATACATGCAAGAGTTCTACCTGCCTGCAAGAGCAGGGAGATGACTTACACTGCTGCTTGTTCTGCTACACCACAACTGCAATTGTCACGCTCCTTTCTTTGTCTTTTGTCCACCAAGATCTGTGGTTAGGTGTCCGTGACTGTCACAGTTAAGCAACACTCAGATAAAAAGCTCCAAAGTAAAATCTTCCCTTTATTCTAATTCCTTTAGCTGTCCCTGCTCACAGCATTAAAGTATATCTTCAGTGCCAAAAAGGACATCCATTGAGATCTAAGCATATTCCCTTTAAAGTGGCTTTTTGTGAGCATACCTCCTTATTCCTGTCATTTTTGTCTGCTTCCTCTGCATGAGAAGGGAATGGAGGCTTCCCTCCTTTTATAGGTCAGGAATTTTAAACCCTGTGGGACAGCACACAAATGCACTCTCTGGGATAGCTAATGACTTCATTCTGTTGCTCACATGAAAAGCAATTTTGCCTTGATTTCAGCCTTTGTTCTAGGAGATGCTCATTCTAGTAAAAATGGCAAATAATGGAAACATTTTTCTTTTGTGCAGGTTCATTAATGGGCCCAGGCCTCCCAGTTAACTGCATTGCTGGAAGCAAGGGTAGTATCTCACTTGGAGAATGATGCTGGAATTAGCAGCTGAAAGATAACTCCCAAGCAGTTTCTTCTGTCCAGCTGAACTACTTCTGAAGTAGGAAATGAAGTGCTGATTTTATTTCATATGCAAACAGGGCTGCAAGGATTCTAGCTGGAGCACGTTTTGTGCACATTTTCTAATTGTCCGTGTAGTTGATGCAGTGATGTTAGCCAATAAAAGGGTACAAATAGTTTCCTAATTGGACAGTTGGACTCTAATGCATCAGAGTCATCTTTTGTCTCCGTTTCTATCATTTAGTGCCATTCCCAGTTTCATGTTCATTTCGGATTTCACAGGCTGTAGCTTTCTGAAATCCTCTTTATTCCTCTTGTCCAGAAGTGTCTGCAAGAGCTCTGCCAAGGATTTGATTTGCTGGATCCAGGTCACACTGATGTGACATGTCGGTGTTTCCTGATGTCCAAGAGAACCCCTCCAGTCAGGTGATGCAGGCGGGTGAGAGTCGGGATGGCAGCTCCTTAGACCTTGCTCCTGTGTGAACTGGCCTGTCTAGTGCAGGTGTGGCTCGGTGTGACCTGGCTGTCACACCTCCAGTTCCAGCACTCATCTACCTGCAAGGATCTCTGTACTGGTCTTTCCTGTGCAGTGTGGACATACCCTAAGCCAAAAGGCCAACAGTGCTTTTATTATACTGTACTTATATGATACTAAGTCTGTTGGCTAGTTTTATGCTTTAACAATTATTCATTAGATTATGTAATAAATAATAAACCTTCCTGCTTACTTGGGTACTTAAGCAGATATGTTCTTTTATAGTTTATGATGCTAAAATTGCTAGCCAATTTTCGTGAGCCTTGTGTACAATATCAGAGTTCTCTGGTAACACATCCTGTAGTTCAGATAGTACAGTGTACTGGTGTGTACGGTGTTTCAAAGGGCATGAAGTGGTATCAAGTGCTGTCTGTTCTCTGCTGTACTTTTGAAAATATATGCACAGCCATGACACCTTTGGCCATTATTGCTGAGGGAGGCAGAGCAAGGCTCCCTAATGCATTTGTGCAGGATACCATCAGTGATAGAACTGGAACTCTGAGACCTAGACTCTTGATGGTTGCAGTGTATTCTAATTCAAAGTAAAATTAGGAGGGGACTAAGACAGACACATCAAAACTGAATTAAGCCTTTGAAGGATTAGAACTAGTAATTATAATCGGACAAGCATTTAATTGTATACAACTTAAAACGACACCTGTGACTTCTTTAGCTTGTGATCTATTAAATCTTCTGGTATGTTATGCTGGTTCAGAATATGTTTTTTTGTTCAAGGCTTCAAAATAGAAATTAAAGGCTTCCTAAAGCCTTCTTTTTGTGAATTGTCCTGTGAAGTTTATGATGACAAATAGCAACTCGTAATTGATTCTTCTTACATTAGTATGCAGATCTATCTGAGCATGACCAGGGAAGCTGGGAACTGGCTGCTGTCAGGCTTCCATGACAGCCTGTTGGAGGCATAATGTGCTTTCCAGTATCTCTGAGCTACCATGATTTCTAATCTAGAGAAAAAAAAGGAATAGAAGGAAGGATGTATTTAGTCAGAAAGGCCTCAGAACTGATTGCTTGAAGTGGTTTAGAAAGCTGATCACATAATTTCTGTGGGGACTTCTCCGAGCTTCTTAGCCAAGACTATTCATTGGCTGAGCTGAGGGTAGTACTCTGTCAAGTAGGTACAGAGAAAAGGGATAAAACCTTGCCTGTTAAGTGGGTTTAATGCAGAACAGGCAGCGTAGAGTGGGGTCAAATTTAGCATGCAGGGAAGCAGAGATGAAGCTTGAGAAGCATATAGCATATAGCTGCAGAGAGCCACCATGAGATCCAGCAAAATTGCAGTCTTTATCCACGATGACTGCTGTTTTGGCCCAACTCTCTTGCTTTTTGCTCCCAATGTTAAAGGAAAGGAATGAAACAGAAGAGTATAGCTGTCACCTTCCATTTACTGGTGTGCCTATAGGTTGTAAAGGTGAGTGCCTGGAGGGCTGGACAGCTGGGGATTCAAGAAGAGACAGTCTTGTTTTTGCTGCTGCCCTTGGGGCATGTCTCATTGTGCATGTCTGTGCCTCACTGGTCTGCCAAGAATTTTTTGCTTTATCTGCATCAGAGAAGTCTGCAATGGAGGCACGCCACATTCTAGCATGTGTTACGTGATAGCTTGGTGAACCTAGGGAAAGGTTTAATGCTGAAAATTTGTGCTTTCTTTTGGGGCCGTATATACTAGAGGATACCTCGTGTTCTTGGCTTTAGCTCATATTTGCCACAAATACTGCTCTTGAACATTCATCTTCACTTCTGCCGATCATTTTCCGGATGTGGCCCTGAAACACTGCTCTCAAGGTATGGCGCGTTTCACAGAATCACAGAATGTTCGGGGTTGGAAGGGACCTCTGTGGGTCATCTAGTCCAACCCACTGCCGAAGCAGGGTCGCCTACAGCAGGCTGCACAGGACCTTGTCCAGGCAGGTCTTGAATATCTCCAGAGAAGGAGACTCCACAACCTCCCTGGGCAG
>Ga0181612_126743_pt1 | contig 10931 bp, 10 predicted proteins | sample HoacroProtozoa21_FD_119630 | JGI IMG/M metagenome (GOLD analysis project Ga0181612, IMG submission 119630) | Hoatzin crop microbial communities from Cojedes, Venezuel. Combined Assembly of Gp0051906, Gp0051904, Gp0051908 | reverse complement strand
TTTTCTAGTCATTATTAATGTCAGGAAGATGTGAAAAGATAAAAGATTCCTGGTTTTCCTGAACATAATTCAATCATTCTTTCCGAATAAAGAACTGTAGCATAGTATATGCTACAAGAAGAATTATGATGGGGAATAATTTCTTGGTAATAACGCTGAAGAAAAAGATCTGGGGATTATGGGGGACTATGGGCTAAAAATGAGTAAAAATGGGAAAATTTTTTTGGGGGTTTTTTTTTGGGGTTTTTTTTTTTTTTTTTTTTTGAGGAGGGTTGCTGGTGTATTGTGGGGAAACTCTTTCAAAACCTGTTCAGGATAAAATGTTTCTTGTTTTCAGCAGAAAACTGGAATTTCTGTGTGGGGATGGGTAAGTAGTATGTGGTTTTGGCTACAAAAAGTAGTTGGAGTCCTTTTTGGGGGCAAGGCTCTGACTTTGTACATGGGTAAGGGAAGAGGTGAAGAAGGGTAACAAACTGTGTTGTTGTAGTAGTCATGGTTAGCCTGATGGACAACAGTAGTTGTTGGTGGCAAGGAGTCTGGCCAGACTGAAACTTGTGGCTCATTCACAAGCTGTTATTCTTTGTAAGAGTTTGCTTTTTATCTTATGTAGTGCCTGCACTTACAGGTAAAGGCTTTCTTCTTGGAATAGGGAATGGAATAGTCAGGTGAGTAGAACAGAGGTGGCTCAAGATTTGTGTTAAATGTGTCTCTGTGGCGCCTACGTGAGCCTGGTGAAACGTCTTGTGGCTGACATGAGGAGAAATATCTAGCTTTGGGCTTGGGGCTGTTTGCTTTTTTCCTTGGCTATCTTGCAGAGAGAGATTTAAAGTTGTAATCTTTTAATATCTTACTGTCTTCATTTTAGGGAGATCGAGTGAGGTGATTAACATTCCTGAGGTCATATGTTTTAGTTAATGAATAGGGAAATGGGTTACAGTGTTGTCTTGCATTTTATGTAGAAAGTAGGGGCGGTTGTCACTCTCGCTATTGAGAACAAGGTGGGATGACCACATGTGCAGGTTGCTATAATGCATGCTGTAAGATGACCTCTTCTAAATACTCGTTTTGGGGAAGGACTGGTGGTGATGAGCTTTCTTCTGTGTGCGCTTAATTTACCAACCCTGTGTGCTTGGATACTAATATGATAGGTGCTTGGAAATATCTGTAATAGCTACAGAAAGCAGTAGAGTACGAAACCCTTTTTATATTGAGTCAGGGTTGAAGGGCTGTGTTTTTCTGAAAATGTTCTCAGTTCCTGTGTAACTGATTGCGGGGGGAGGAGGGGTTACAGCTGCACAGCAGACATCTTAATCAATGAGACTATTTGTACTATTAAACAGTATACCCCTTAAAGCCAGGCACTTAATAACAAACTAAGCTGTCGGTTAGTGCTACGCTTACTGCGCGGGGAGCTTAAAGGCTGTAATATTGAGAGAACAAAGCTAATGTAAACATCCTTTATAGTTCATGAGGTTAACTTTCTACTTGCTTGAGCTTTCAATAATGAGTTTCCTTGGTATCTGTCCCTTGTATTGCCCCTTGCTTATAGAGTTCTCTGCGGGTTCAGCAACTTGGTTCACAGCCTAGCTTTAATCTTTGCTGTGTGCTGTCCCCTGTTGTCTTTGAAAATACTCTATAGTCTTTATTCAACAGAAGGACCTAGTCCTCTTTAATTCTGACTTTGCCATTCTGTCTGAGCTGCTTGGCGTAAGGCTTAAATAAAGCTTTAAAGAAAATTCGTGTGCTCAAGTAATTCATGAATATGTCTGCCCTTCAGAAAAGGGGAGAGAAAGAGCGAGCCTGTATACTGGCTGATCGAGAGAAACTAAATTTCCCGTTAATGTGCTAGAAAGTACTTGCATAAAAATGCTGAATTCCAAATACTTTCTCTTGTTCCCAGATTACATCCGAGATGATGATTTTTATGTTGATGCTGCTTTATGATATCTGGATGTTTTTTGTTTGTCTTTAGTTTATAGCTGTTCTTATTCTTCCCTCTTTCTGCTATTTTTGTCATGCTGGAAATATTTGGAGCAAAATCAAGCTCTGGAAATAAATAGATATATTACACTGTTCAGAGTGTCTGTATCCTGCTCAATGGACAGCTGGGATAAGCACAGAAGAATGTTTCTTGAAAGGCAGCGTAGGCAGCAGACTATGTCACTGGGAAATGAGAAGGTAATTTCATAGAAAATTTGTAGCAAGCTTGGAACACTGTCAACTGTGGGATGACAGGGCAGCTGACAGGGAAGTATTCAATTTACAATACAGTTGTGAGCTAACTGCTTTATGTTTATTTTGCAATGCTTGTCTTTTATTTAGTGTTATGATCCAAACTGGAAAAGAAACTATTTGAACAGTTGGGGATGGAAAGTGTCAGTCTACTTTGGTCTTGACTAAATCACTTTAGCCGCCTTTTCCTTTTTGTCTGTCTTTTCCTCCACCCCGGCGCATTCTGAAGTTTTTGACCGTTTCTGATCCAAGTAATCTGACAAGAGAAATGTTCTGCGGGTTAGTGTCCTTTCCATTAAAAGTCTTGGTAGAAACAAAGCAGACGAGCTGGCCAGTCCGCTGTGTGTTTGTCCGGTTGCCTAAGCTCTCATCTAAGGGGCTCCTCCAGGGAGTGTGTCGCAGCTCTGGCCGGAGTTGTCTTCCCGTCTTCCATATAGTGAGTTACTGCCTTTTTTGGTTGTGTTGTTTTTTTCCTTGAATTCCACAAAATGGATGCTTCTGAACAACTCCAGTCAAGACTGAATTTTTTAGGATTTTGTATTTTTTTTTGCCTTAAACACTTGTTTATATAGCGATCAACCGAGTGAGATCCCGTACTCAGCTGGAGCCTTGCTAAGTTGTAGTGATGAGTACTGGTATTTCTTCTGTTTTTGAGAAGCTAATAAAAATTTCTTTTTTCTTTTTTTAAACACTATGGCTAAGTGAGTTTTCATTTTAGAACTAGGAAGCACAAAGGATGAAACTAATAAATTTGTGACTTGCTCATTTTAATAATTGGAAACTGTTGTGTAAAGAATGTTGAAAAGTTTGCATGCACAAAGACTTTTTCACAAGATCTGGATAAATCTTGGTTGCCATAAAGGAGGAGGATGCACCTTACAGTGACCTGAACAGCAGCTGTTCCTGCAGGTAGTTGGAGCACAAGTTTTTTCATGTACCTGCTTGATTTTTGGCTGTGGGCTTTAGGAATATAATCAAAGCTGACCTTTCTTTCCTTTCCATTCCACTTAGTACTTTTAATTCTACATGGGTAATAAGAAGGTTTGGCTCACTAGGTAAAACCTTAATTGCAGCATATTCTGTGATGTCCGTGTACCACATGTCAATCTTAAATGTCTATCTGATCTACTGACTAGTTCTTATAGAGTTTAAAATTTGTGATTTTTATTATTTAGTGATGAAGAATAACTTGCTTTATTTTGTGTGTTGAGGGGGGTTGTGTTTGGTTTTTTAAAGGAATATTGGGGATTGCTTTCAGCCTGTTGAGAGCTCGGTGTAACAGTAATAAAACATGGAGAGCAGCTGTGGTTCTCTTAAAGGTGCCCTTCTAATAGAAGTGCAAGAGCATCTCGGACAGCTTTGGAGATATTAATCTTAGGTTAAGATATGCTTCATTTCCATACCGCACAAAGTAAAAATGAATTTAAGTATTATATGTGGGTGTATGTGTAAGAAAAGAAAATAAGAAAGCTAATTCAATGATTAAAGTTAGAAAGTGAATGGAGACTATTAATTCTACCATACTGTGCATCCGCTTAGGGTCCTGTGCTTTGAGTCCTGTCTGCCTAGACTCTGCATACACTCAGGAAGAGGGAGAGGAAGAAGACAGCAAGGAAGGAAGAAGGCAAGGAACATGAAATGCTGGGTTCTTTGGGTGCTTTGGAGGGGTGTCAGAGGAGTGTGTGTATTCACACATGCATGTGTGGCTGGTGTGATGTTTGAACTGAACTTTCACATACAGTGGCTAATTTACCTATTTTAAACTTAAATGTTCCAGTGACCTTTCAATCCTCAAAATCTGTGCTGCTAAAGCAAAAAGATGCCTGAGGTGGAAGACGGACTGTTGTCTGTAGTACATCAGCATGCTACTTTGTTAGCTGTGAGGAACAGACATTTTTGGGGCAAGGTAGTCAGGCGTGAAAGCTTTTGCCAATCTCTAGAAGCAGATGTGATCTACAGCCCTGATAACTGCAGCACCTCGACCTACTGATTTTGACTTGTTTATCCAATCCATTCCTTTTTCTAATTGGAAAAGTAGAAAGAAATGTAAGCTACCATCTGCAGCTGCAAAGCTGAAGGAGGAAAAATGATGTGAAAGGAAAAAATTATCACATAAAAGCACAAATACTTTTAACTTTGAGGTGTTCAAGATGCTGATAGTCTCCCCAGTACCTCCAGCTGTGTGTGTGTCTTCTGTAACAACTTAAACCTTACTTGTCAGAAAAGGAAGTGGTGGCTAAAGTCACTCCAGCAATGATGTGTAGCAAAAAAGGTAAAGAAGCTGGTTGGTAACAAGTACAAATCTATGGTTTAAAAAAATGCTAATGGTGGTTAAAGTATCTAAAAAGTCTGGTGTCTCCTTTGTCAGAAACCACCTCAGTCTTAACAGCAGTGGGGTGGAAGAGTCTGTCCTCCCCTCCACAGAGCCCCAGAGCAGAGTGTTAGCCTGGTACAGTATGGTAGCAATACTATGGATAATTCAATTTGTGTTTGCTTTTCGCTAGTAACGATTAGCTGTTTAATCTGATACTCATCCAACAGTGTTGTGAAAAGGCTGAAAAATGATCAAATGTCACAAACTAACCAACCTGTTTCCTAAAAAAAAAATTGAATTTGGTTTATTTTAATTGCATCAGTCCCATTTTATTAATTAAAGCTATTGTGATGTGCTTCATGTTTGGCAAGGTAATTCCTTTTAAGGAAACATATTTGCATGGTTAATTCAACTCAGATGAGAAATAAGTGTGGAATTCAATGCCGAGAGTAATTAACCACAGTAGCAGCTTGCCCTGAAGGTGCAGTGGATTCTATGTCACTTGGAGTCCTCAAGTCAAGATTAGGTGTGTGGCTGGTACTTTCTGGTTAAGCTAGCATGTGTGAGATGGATGCAGAAGTTAGTGTGGGCCTCTAGAAGGTGCTGTGCAGGAAATTAAGGTTGTCATTGTGGGACCTTCTGGCCTCAAGGCCACTGTGGTTGCCATGTGCTGTTCCTAGTGGCAAAAGATTGTGAGTTACCTAGTAATGAGTGTAGATGATGAGACCGTAAGGGCTATTTCTCCAATAGCCAAAGTCCTCAAGTCTTTGGTTCTTACAGTAATAAACATTTGACTTCTACTTTAACATTTTTATACAGGTAGTGGACTTCACTTTAGGCTCCTCTTACTTCCAAGGTGGTGGGTAATTAAGATTATTCGTATGTCTCACTGTGAGCTGTGCTGCTTTTGTCTCTGCCTCACAGCAGCTCTTATACTCTTAAACATTTTGCCTGTTCAATTTTACCCTTGAGGGTTTGCCTGTCCAGCTCAGTGTGATGGCACGAGCGCTTATGGTGGCATAAAGAGAAGAGAGGAGTGAGGGAGAGGAAATTGCAACCTTTCTCTGGGGGCAGAGAAACCACTTCTTTCGACAGCAATGCTGGCTTATGTTGCTTTCAATGCTGATAGTTATGCTGTAAGATCACTCTGTGCTCCAGAAGTACATCTTAAGGATGAACGGAGATGTAAAACATAAAAATCCTTTGCTCTCTGAGCTACCATGCTCTGCAAACATTTCTCAGAAAAGATGTGTCAAATAAAACCATTTCTGTCGAAGTTCCCAAGATTTTTCTCTAGCCTCTTCTCTGTGAATCTGTTCTGTTCCTACGAGTGCTGCTTGATTTAAGGTTAACGTCAGACTGGAAATAGGTGGCTGTGAAACTACTAACACGGAACTAATGGAATGATTTTAATTCCTTTAAGTGACCTATCCATCCTCAGCCTTATTACTGCATGGTCACTGCTTCCCTCAGTGCTTTGAAAATTGGAGCTGGGGGAGGGGAAGCTTTGTACACAACTGAAAATACTCAGTTTGACAAAGGTTGGAGGCTTGACTGGAGGGGCAGCTCTTTCTTCTGTGTTTGCATGTGTCCAGGCTTGGACAACTTTCTTCAGAAGCTTTCTGGATAGTTTTCTTTGTTTGGCTTACGAAGTTGTTTCACCCTGCTCTTGGGCTTTATCCTATCTCTTGCTTTCTGAAAACCAGTGTGCTTGCTCCTGACAGCAGTCTTCCTCTGTTGCTTGCTTTTCCCCTTTCTTTCTTGAAGGTATCCTCAAAGAAGGGTGGGAAGAAATGTAAGTCCTCAGCTTTAACGTCAAAGTAATTGTAGTTCACGTCTGTAGCTTAAGCTACAAACCTCTTTAGCTCTTTATACCTCTATGAGAATATGGAAAGGAAAGAAAGGCTGAGGAGGAGGTGTGCTGATTTCTGTGGAGAGTTAAGACTGTCTTTGAAACTGGCTGTTGCCGCAGCAGACCTGCAGGGCTGAAGGCTACGATATCTGCCAGAAGTAAAGAAAGAAGGCCTGACCTTGGGGCTGGTAAGGATTCTGAATGAAGAAATTCCACTGATTTCCCTTGTGTTGGGAAAATGACGTTGTGAGACTCCAACTGACAAAGATCAAAGCCTGCCAGAAGTGGCCTGAACATGGGATAGAGATAAACCTCTGAAAAGCTAGAGGTTACATCTTGCATCAGAGCTGCTCTCTTGTGCTGCTACATTGGGAAGCAGAAGCATGGTAGCATGTGGGATTGCCTTGCAGAACTAGCACGTAGACTGTTTGCTACTCATTCAAATTATGCAGTCAGTGCCAGGATCTCTGGGCAGAAGAGGAGCTGAGTATGGATATGTGAATATTATGTATGCAGGAGTAATTCAGCGGAGGTGAGACTGTAGACGAACAGGGACAACAGTGAGCTGATGTATGTGTGATAGTGAAGTGGGTTGTGGACTACTTACTCATTTTATTTCTTACCCAATCAAAATCCTCAGAGGGAACTGGAAAAACTGCTGGTTGGTCAGTTGGAGAGACTCGTGGCATAGAACGTCTGATAAACTGACTCAATGACTAACTAAAGAAATGGTTGAGGACATGTTTTTACTAAAATTCTTAAACTACAGAATCCTCTGAGCTCAAGGAAAGGGTGTACTGAAGCAAGATTAAGCATGCAGAAGGATTTTTAGCTTTACTGACTTCTGTGTCATCTATATATGCAGCTGTCATGGTACTAACTTCAGAGAACTGATATTGTCATCCCCTTTTCGGGAACCACAAGAAGACAAAACTCCCAGTCTATTTGTGTCTTGGTCACCCATTAGTTTGCTGTAACACTTGGCATCTGTCATAATATTTTCATTCTGCTGTGCTTCCAAAATGAAGAAAATAGTCTTTTTGAAAGAGATTTGGGGAAAAGCCTGATCGGATTCCTGTGGTAGTAGGGTGGTTCGTAAGTTGCTTTGCAGTCCTAGAGTAAGAAAATCTCTGATTCAACTTGACTTGCTTGTATTTCTGTAGTTTGCTTCCCTGGCGGAGAGGGACTGTAGGAAATCTGGGAAGCGAACTTCTGGATAAATTTGACAGGTACTTGTGTAAAGGGGGGGGAAGAGAGGGTATTATTGATCCTGCCAAATCTTTTGAGTCTAAGGTGGTAACATAACATTGTTAAAATGAAATACGGAGCAGCTAAGACTTGTTTGGAATATCTTGTTTTCAAGTGTTCAGCCTGCTTAGTCCTATGGAGAGCTCTAAAACCATCACTCCTGTATTAAAGATACGGGAAAAAAGAAAAAGCTAAGATCAACTAAAGTGTTAATGAAAGCTTCTGATTTTAATGGCTTTCATTCCTATGTCCTGCAACTAGATGAATACTGTCTGAGCATAACTTTAAATATTGCAGAAGATGGTGATGACTGTCCTCAGAGACTGAAAAAGCAGAAAATTCAGGTTTCACATTGGAGCTGTTTTATTTTTGCCTTCAAAGAAGCTGAATTAGCAAATGCAAGAGTGTGCAGAAGTGAAAACAAACACTGTAGCGCACTCATATCTGCTGTTGACTCTGGCTTGTAAGATCTCTTCTGGAGAAAGATGACCGTACAGCCTTAGCTACCAAGACGTCACAACTATAGCAGGCTATAGTCAAGTTAAGATGATGGACAACTAAATCACAAAAAGGAAGCCTGCAGAGGGTGGAAGTAGGACAGGTAGCCTGGGAGGAATACAGAGGAATTATCTGAGCAGCCAGTGATCAGGTTAGGAAAGCTAAAGCACTGATATAATTAAATCTGGCCAAGGAATGTCAAGGGCAACAAGAAAAGCTTCTGTAGGTATGTTGGTGATAAAAGGAGGACTAAGGAAAATGTGGGCCCTCGCTGGAAGGAAACGGGAGACCTGGTTACTTGGGATATGGAGAGAACTGAGGTACTCAACTCTTTTGCCTCAGTCTTTGCTGGCAGGTGCTCCAACCATACCACCCAAGTCACAGAAGTGATCTCTGGAAGTGGTAATGTCATCTTGCTCCTGCTGCCTGGGAACACAGCTCTGAGGATGCTGCTGCAGTAGAGTGTGGTGCCAGGTTTTTTCATTCTAGCTTGTGCCCCCTATAGATTTTGATGCTCAGGGACTGCAAGATCTTGCCCTGAAGCTTTGGATGAAAGAATGCGTTCATCCAATGTGGGCTTAACTTCAGGCAAGTTGGTTTAGTCCTTATTTGTCAACCTGTGTTGCTGCTGTGTTTCACGTGACCAAATTGTGGTCCCTGGGTAGCATCTCAGTACACCTTTTTCATTTGCCTTATTACTCTTTGTTCATTGGAATACTTCTCCATATTGGGCTGAGTTAAGACTCCAGCCTTTATGCAACATTGCTCCTGTCTTGTTTTTGACAAATCAAGCCCTTGGAATATAACACTTGGAAGCCATATGGGTTGAATGCTGAAAAGTGTAAGATCGTATGCAGGCTGTAAAATGCCACACTTAATCCAACCAAATAAATGTGAACTCTACTGTGTGCGCTGCAATACTGTAAAGATATTGTTGTAGGGGTTCTGTCCTGTCTAGATGTGATAAACCCATGTTGTTATGTTACGCAAAGGTATACCTCTTTATTGCCTTTTATTTAATATTTGGAAGGAAAGCAGATGATGTCTGGAAAATGAGCTTCTCTGGCAGAACTTCCCTTGCATGCTCTGTTCTCAAATGTGTCATAACTGTTGATGAAAACGCTAACAATTTGCAGAGGCGCTACTTGTAACTGCCTTGGCAGAAGGACGGGTAGGCAGGAAAGGGCAATATGGCAGACAATGGGACAGTAGACCTTGAGCCACAGTGACAGTGAGCTGCCGAGAGAGGTAATTTGCATTAGCTAAAACCAAAATAAACTACTGTTCTCAATCAGAACTGCAAAAGCCACACAGATTTGATTGCATTCTTCTCTAGCAATCTCTATACAATGGTAGACGCAGAACCCAGGAAATGATACACTGGAGTCTTTGGCTTTGTGTGTGTTGGTGTTTTTTAAATAGCTTTGTGGTGATTGGTTTTCTAAAAAATCCTTTTTTTTTTTTTTTTAACTGGAGGACAAAGTTTGTTTAAAACTAAGAAGTATAAATGGAAATGCATTCAGTGAGAGAAAGGTCTGTGAAGGTTAATATGTCTGCTTTAGTTAAGCTCAATAACAAGAAAAAAAACTTGTTGGAGGCATTGCAGTGATGGGATGACAAACTGGCAACTAGGTTTATGTTGCTGTAGGATTTATGATCCTGGAAAATACAGCTAACTCTCTACACCTTACCTTCTGATCCAGCACTGTGGCTCTTCAAGAAGAGTGACTGTTAAATAGTCGTTTCAAAAGTTGGGAGGAGCTTAACTTCTTTGGGACATTTTGGTGTGAAAGGTGAAAAGATTGAGAGTTTTTCTTGTATAGTGAAAATACAGGTTATTTACAGTGAAGTGAAGTTCTTTCCCTGGGGTTCTAATGAAGATTACTTTGTTATGTGTGTGTGTTTTGGTTTGGTTTGTTTTGGGTTTTTTTTGTGAAATACTCTTTACTTTTTTTTGTGCTTGGAAACTCGAATGTTGCATTTGCCTGGCTCTGTGGGACTGCAGGCTCTGTCTCTGCTCAGCCAGCTCTGGGACAGGACCATTGCTGGCTGTTGCAGAGAAACCAGTTGGTTATAAGCTTAAGAAACAGATCCTTTTAAGTGCACTTGGTTTGGTGCGTCATAAAGAACCCGCTTAACTAATTGCATTTTAAACCACAGCAAGAGGAGCCAGAAGTCCAGCTTTGACAGGTGTTCTTTGCTTTGTTTTGCTTTGGAGGCTTAGAGGCCTTCAGGAGGAGTCAGTTGCCCAAATGTAGGCATCTGGTGCTGCTACAGTATTGGAGAACCTGTGTGGGACTAGCAGATACGATGCAAGGTGCAAGGATTCCCCTGCACCTCTCCACAGCTGTGGTGGGAGACAAAGCAAGGCGCTTGTGCATGTGGAGAGGAACAGTAGGTGCCTGTGATCAGGCACTTGAATTCCTAAATCTTCTCTGCTTTTCAGCCCTATATATCCCTTACTGTCCCTGTGCTCCATTGTGGTAGTGTGTGGTAGCGGTGTTCCTCAGGGAACACCCAGGGTCTGTACTGGGACCAGTACTGTTAAATATCTTATTAACAGTACTGGGACCAGTACTGTTAAATACATTATTAAGGCCATAGATAGTGGGATTGAGTGCACCCTCAGCAAGTTTGCAGGTGACACCAAGCAGAGTGATGCAGTTGGTTTGCTTGAGGAAAGGGATGCCATCCAGAGGCACCTTGACAGGCTTGAGCAGTGGGCCCATGTGAACTGCATTAAGTTCAGCAGGGCCAAGTGCAAGGTCCTGCACCTGGATTAGGGCA
>Ga0181612_116838_pt1 | contig 10931 bp, 7 predicted proteins | sample HoacroProtozoa21_FD_119630 | JGI IMG/M metagenome (GOLD analysis project Ga0181612, IMG submission 119630) | Hoatzin crop microbial communities from Cojedes, Venezuel. Combined Assembly of Gp0051906, Gp0051904, Gp0051908 | reverse complement strand
TTTGACTTCCTTTTCATCACTGAATTTTGATTCTCATTAAAAAATCGAATAACCATTTTTTTCAAAGTGCAGTAAGGGAGAATAAAGAAACACCATTTCAATCCTTTATATAGGTTACAGGTTTTTTATCAACTTAGAGGTGATGATGCAACAGAGGCTTATCTAATTCAGATCAAATCTGACTACCATGGATGGGAACGAACAGATTCTTCTTTTTAATAGGACGCGTGCATTGGAACGGTCAGTGAGATCAGGAAGTTTGCTTTCAGATTTTTCTATACGATGTCTGCTGATGCCTTACCACTATTTTCTGCTGTTTTGTTTGTCCTTAATGAGTAATTTTTTTTAATGAATGATTAAAATGTTTGCTTTAGTAAATGACTGTAAAACAGATATTATGCTTCAGCTGGTAAATTTGCATGATAATTTTGCAAACTCATACAAAATAAATATAAGTAGCAATGTCCAGAAATATTTTTCCATTTCTCTGTATTGACTGCTACAGGCTGTTTGCATGACTTTGTTGCTATGTACTTCCACCTCCTCAGCACAAATTTAAAGCTGCTGGTCTTGACTCATAGTAATATTGTGAAAAGAAAATCAAATTCCAGCTGCTTTCATCAATACAGAGATATTTAACGAAGGGGTCCAACAGGAAATTACATCTGATAAATAAACACCTTTGACATCCTGCTTATGTCTATGATAAAAAAACTTATTCTCAGGTGAGATGCATAAGTGAAATCATTAAAAAATCACAGAATTTATTGCTTTTTTCTGTTTGTTATGAACCAAAGTTAAGAAAATCCAAACACTTTCTGCATGCTAAATGGTGACTATGTCAGCTTCAATGTATGGTAGTCAGCTTCAGAATTTCTTGAACTTTTTCCTAAGTAAAAATATTGACAATATCTGACAGTACATTTAATACCTAACATAATATACCTCTTTTTTTTGTTTTAGGAAACATTGGAAGTGGATAAAAGTCAGGGAAGGAAATGATTATCAGGCTGAAATGCTTACATACCACTCAGAAGAGAGCTTATGACTTTTTTTCTCACACTGACCTTTTCTTTTGCTTATGGTAACGGCCACAAACCCACTCTTGCAAACAAGAGTAACAAAATTCAGTAATTTGAATAGCCTATTGTCCAGCAAATAGGGTTTCTCCTATGTTTATCGTTCAGTTTGTAGGGATGGATTTTCAAAATAACACAAGGAAGGTAAAGAGAAATTAAGCTGTACTACTTCCATTAAAATCAGCAGGACTCAAAGAGCTAAGAACTTCGGCACTGCTTTGAAAACTTCAGGCTGAGAATCAATTGACTGGGCAGTACTGCTATCTGGCAAAGGATCTGGATTTCAAGGTCATTGAGACAGCATGAGTTCTTGCAACACCAAATTACAATGGGTAAAATCAGAGATCATCCTGTGCAATAGACATCCCACAAAATTAACTTTCAGGCCAATCCCTGGTATATGAACCCTCCTCTATGAACGGCCCCTGCCACTCAGCAATCAAATGGCAAAACCATGTAGCACTGTTATAGTCTGTGCAGTGGTCTTTGTGAGCCAGAATCATTTTATCAAATGGGAGAAGTGTACAGAATTCTCTGGCTGATGAAAATGATTTCTGGATAATACCAGCACAGAGAGATATTTATGACTAGTTATTCTTTTATTTATCTGGGGAAAGAGTAGATTGAAAATGAAGTCCCAGGAACCATTGCAGAGTGACTTCCAAGGAGGACTTACCCTTGTGAACTTTTGTTACGTGAAAAAATGGAAATTACTTCTTGTGCATGAGAGAGAGAAGCCTGCAGCATCTGCTTCTGGTCGAATTTGGACATGTTGAAAACTGAGATGGTCCTACAGTTGTAAGGAGATTGCTTCTCCCTTGGAATATTCTCATTGTATATGCTGGCAAATGCTATAATTAAAGAAGAATATACAATAGTGACCAACAATGAAGCTGTAGAGCACCTACAAAATACTCCTTGTGCAAGCTTTGAAAGTGCTATGTACCAAAAAATAAATCATGCATCTGGGTGGAGTTCTGCAATATAAGGAGAGTAATTATGCCTGGTCTGCCTGCCCCGCAAAGAACTTAGTCCTTCTATTATCTGTTTTAACACATTAATCATAGAAATGGTGGAATCTGTGAAATACGTGGCTTAAGTAGGTATTTTCTAGACTTTTCTCACAGAGAGAAAACTAGATATCTCTCTTTGACAGATGTTTTTCCCTAATTTATACAAGTTATGAATTTTTAAAATTGACTAGCAACAATCCATATTTGAGAAAGTCTTAGCTGGACAATAGCATCTAATCAGGAGCAAATGCTGAAGAGTATGAAGATGTGGAACTGGATTCAAAGTCCACTTGAGTTTTTCTACTGATTTTAGAGAGATGTGGATCAGCCTGAAAAACCAGAAGCAACCTAGGGCTAATAAATAGAAAGTGACATTCAGATTACACAGCTGCTGGTAAAGTGCATGGAATGAAGTAAAAGAAATCAGCACCAAGGAAAGTTGTAAAGGAAGGTAAAAAAATCATAAGCTACCTATAACTATATTTTTAAAAGTAGATATATTTATATCACGTTCCCACTTCTAACAACTGTTGAATGCAAAGATGAAAGCTGAATTTTAAAACCAAAAAGAGACCCCTGCTGAATTATGGTATGCCATAGCTGCAACTGGTATCCTACCCTACACCAACAAATTTCAGAGTTGGAAAATATTAGCTTATGTGTATATTTCTAAGGAATTCTTTTGCTGAATTTGCTCCAAGTATAGTTATTATTGCTACAGGAAACTTTAAACACATTTCCAATTATGAATAGTAAGAGATCTTTGCATTTAATCAAGGACTTTCGAAGATGGGTACTTGTTACTTCAGATATGGGTCTAATCCTGCAAGAAACCTCCACGTAGACAGACCTTTATGGCCCTGCAGAGACTAGCTGATATTAGTGGTTTCTCTACAGACCTATTCAATAGATCACTATTACATTACAAGTTCAGGTATGTGCTCAGCAGAATGTTTAAGAGCACACTTGAATCCATACTGAGTCATCAGAACACTCAGCTTTAGGCATGTGCTCATTTCCGTCCAGAATCAATATGGCTTAAACACTTTACTGACTATGGGTAGATATTTCAGCTGGGACATTGTGTATATACCAGTACACCTCATTTCTCTTCTGTAGCTAGGAATATGGAACATTTATTGTGACTCATACTACTATTAAATTGTTGGATTCGGTTAAAAAAATGGTCAGCTTATATTTGACCTTCAATGGTCAGCTTACATTTTTACCTTCCAAAAAGTTTGTTGGAACCATAGGTCTACTACAGCATTTCTGTGATGTTCTCCACAGGTCTTCAGTAGGACAGAGTTTGCTACTGCATTGCAGTAGCATTTGGACAAATTTGCTAGAAACAAATGAAAAGATGACCCATCTATTTTCACTGTCCACTTTAAAAGAAACACCAGCTTTCACATTCATTCAGACAAATGTACATGGAAATAATAATAAAAAACTGAATAAATTTAAAACAGTATATTTTAAGCTGATTCAATAGTGACTTACTCTGGTTTTAAACTAGGTAAGTGTACCGCGAACAACAGAATACCCGGGGTTGAAAATAGAGTACAATTAGGACTGTTAATTTGAAAGTATTTCCAATGACTAGCTAAATACTGGATTAAAAAAAGGTGAAATCTCCCATTCTAATTTTTAATGTGAGCACTTTTGATTACGTTGCTAGAAAAAAGTTAGCCACAGATCATCCTGAGAATATGATATGTGCCTCCAAATCTAGAGGTTGAAAGAAAACATCATTATTGCTACTGGTAAGGGAAGTAGAAGATACATAAAATACCACAAAATTTATTTTGTGGTTTATATATTTTTAATACAATTGGTTTTCAGCCAGAGGATAAGGATGCTGCATCAGTTTGCGAAATACAAAAACCTTTGGAAAGACAGATCAAAAAATACAAAAACTTTTGAAAACAAATAATCCACAAACCACTAAAAATGAAGGAGTGTTTGAGTTTAATATGATTCTGTTATAAACTAAATAAAACTGCAGTGTGAAGTAAAACAACTGTCCTTTGTTCAGAATAAATGTCAAAAGCAGTTATATTCCTTTATGTAATCAGACAGCTGAAGTCTCTAGAAAAATCAGTTGCATCAGTCACAGTGCAAACCAAAGGCGAGCTTCATCTCTTTTCACGCAAAAAACTTTCCAGTTGCCAGACTCTTAAAATCTGGGTTAGCATTTCAATGTCTCTTTTTAGTTCTGTAACACTTCATTTTGATCGTGTTTTGATGTTATGTCACTTGCAGCAGTTGTTCCAGTAGTAAATAATACACAGAACTACAAGTTGCCTGATACTGCTACAAGACCCTAACACAGTATTTTGAACAGCTGAAATAACTGGAAAAATAATAATTTAAAAACAGCTAAGGCCCATAACTAGTTAAAGCAGATTGAAGGTTTTCATATTCTCGTGTCTTCCGCTTGTGGTGTAACAAACTGGTGTGACAGTTGCACCTGAGCGAGGCACAAGGGGTCTGCACAGTAAGCACTCGCCAGCAGCCAGGAGGAAACCCCACCAGCATCCCATCATACCTCACTGTGTGGGTATCTGCCATTGCCATTTCCCCTTCCGCAGAACAGATGGGTAACTTCCTGTGAAGCGTGTACAAAATATTGTTGCGGTGTTGACAAAAACTTTTTTGTTTTTAGGTTAGTAGACTGCATTTATGTGTTAGGACAGCACGTTTCAGTGTCTGCAAAACAAGGAACAGTATGCAGACTGCAAAGGGGACAGTCCCTACGATTATCTTCTTACCCTTGCGAGCTTGAAAACAGTTAATTATTGGCTTTTCAGTCTGCAGGTACAGCTGAAAAGTTGTTAAGAGAGCAGATTTTTCTAGTCAATACTATACTCTCAGCAGAGGGGAAAACCTTAGTTTACCTTCAATAATGTCAACAGCAAAAGTGATGCTGTTGAAAGTTCAGTCTCTGTTCTCCAAAGCAGTATCTAGGCGCTTATGAGCACCACTGAGGGCAGCAGGAATACTCTGGTGTCTACAGCAGCCTTACCAGAATTGTAGAAAAGTTAACAGGGATAAAATCAGTCTCGGTGGCTGAAAAATTAGATAATAACATTTGATTTAACCCTCAAAAACACAGAAAAATCCTCCTATCCACAGATTATTTTTAACATAAAACTAGAAACACTGAAAAGCTTTAAAAAAAAACCCCAAAACACTACTTGATTTATTTTGAGCTTTCTGTGAATACATCATTATAGAACACTTAGTGCTATAGACACAGAAGAAATGTGATTTTAAAAAACTAACACTAATTATATTTGTCTTAACTATGTGACTTAACTCCACAGAAGACCTTTCTTTTTATTTTTCATAAGTTTTTTTATAGCACATAGGAAGAAACAAAACAATCAATAGAAGATCATGATTACATAGAGGGTTCAAAGGACACTCTATGGGCTCTGTACAGGCTTATTCTACTCTGATGGAACAGCAGAGAAATGGTAGATCAAAGCATAAATCTGGGACACTTAATGCTCCACCTGAACTCCAAGATCCCAGAGGGTCTTCAAGCTCCAAGGCTCAGGTGAATGTTCTGCTTGTGTCCGGCTCTGTAGTGGGGAGAAGGCCTAGGACAGACCGTGACAACTATCCTTAGTTCTTTGTCCTTCTGCTCTGCCTTTTGGAAAAGCAAAATCACACATACTAACATTTGTTGCTCATATTCTGATGTCTCCAAGATAAACAGAATTGAATCGCCACAAATACAAGACCAGATACAGGAATTTTGTGTGTATGCATACATCTACCTCAAAAATTTCTGTACTGGAGCACATGGGTTTATTGGCAATGCCATAGTCAGACACTTTCTCACATTATTCGCATCTCATCTATTTGTACTTCCATCCAGAACTCCGCGAAAAAATCTCACATGCCAAAACAGAAGTGAAACAGCGGGAAAAGCAGTTCCCTACCACAGGTGGCTTCCACCCAGCTCCCTCACAGCGTCCTAGAGCATGCAAGGTGCTTAGACTGGCTGTCAGGGAAAAACGTGTGACCCAGAGATACATGCTCAAATGCTGAGAGCTGCTTGGAGTCTACAAGCACTTATACCTCCTAGGAGGAGCTATGATTCACAGCATTTCTTGGGAATTTTTATGGAATTTTCATCTTCTGTGTGTTTGACTGGGAAAATATCAACAGTTTTGCTGCTTCCACTCTCAAACTTGTGGTAAACAAATGAATTTAGGCGGAAAAAATTATTCTTCTTCATTGACCTGAACATGTTGTTCCACAACATTAATAGGTTGCTCCACTCTGAATATGACTGTAAAAGAGACACCTCATGGCACCAAAAATGTGTTGAGCACAGAATGACTGGTCTTCTGTATGTCTGTTATTTCAACTTTATTTTATTTCGGGGGCTAGAAGGGGAGGCTTCATTTCTGTTCAGAGTTTAGTGCAAATGCAGCAGCCCACCAAAACTGTAAATGTAGGTTGCTTGGCAACTGCTTTTAAAGAACGTTATTTGCTCTCAAAGAGACAAGCTGTTATTTCTTGGCTTTAAAAAAAAAAAAAAGCACATAAGAGAAGAAAAAAATGGGACTAAGAAAAATAAAAGGATAAAGGTAATTACTTCACCAGCTAATAGTGTAAATAGCTACATTATATGCACACAGTGGTGATGTGCAAGGTCTTCCTTGTTACTACCATATGATTTCCAACAGAGAACCTGCAGCAAAGAAGTTGTTTTCTACAGGAAGTGCAGTCAAGTGGAACTGACATCTCATACGAACTCAGAAAAATAAATTACATGCAAGACAATGTATCTCACAGGGGAAAGAAAAAAGCTGCTAGAGACCAAGGTCAAACCAGCTCGAAATTTTTTTTAAAGGTGCTTGCCCACAGCTACTTCGGGAGAAGCTGCAACTCCATCTATCCAATGTGCCACTACACAGCTATTTAATCCCCCTTAGCTGTTTAATCCTCCCTTAGAGGAGACTGCGAGGGGGCAGTGTGCTCAGCACCGCTCAGACCCCCAGCCCACAGAGCTCATAGCACAGCCACAGAGCAGAATTAGGCCATCCCGATCCCAGGTACCCCCTGGACCACCCATGTGGCATATGCAGACCCAGCGCAGGGCTCTCTACAGCAGCATTACAATGGACAGGATCACTGGGCTCCCTGAGGATGACACTCCCCATCTGGAAAGCTTTCACACCTTCTCACACTCCTTATTTAAACATCTGTTTCTAAACGATAAAAATATCCCAAGTGTAAGCACAGTATAAAGCACTACTTCTCCTTCCCTCCTCCAAGCACCACTGTGGATACGGCCCTAGCCCTGTCAGTGCAGACACAAGCAGTCTGCACGCAATGCATTTAAAGGAGCAGCCGCTACCAGCTGTACATCAAATCCCAGTATCCGCCTATGTTGTCTTCCTCAAGCCATAGTCTGAGAACAGCAGTAACAGTTCCTGGCTTGATTTACTGTGCAGTAGATGGATAACTCTGTTTTCTGACTCCTCATTAAAATAACCAAAAGACTGTACATGGGGTTTGGCCTATGTGGTATTCTAGAAATAGAGGAAAGATACTAAAATGTAAGCATAATTTGAAATACCGCCATTAAAATGATCTTTGATCTCTTTTTAATCATCTTTGGCCTTTTCTATAAGTATTAATTCCTTGGAGGTCATATAGCATCTTCTTTTAGCAAGCAATAACTGACAAGTATGTGTCCAATTGTACTCCACATCAAGAAGAAAAATTTTAAAGCAAAAAAAGAAATCTTTCCAGGAATATCACAAAAAGTAACATGACATTTTTAAGTAAAACATTACTTGTTTCTGGATCTTCTTACTAAAAACAAAATGTTAAATGCAGAAGAGGACTTAGGTATCATCACAAAGATGTCTGTATATGATTAGGACACTTACTTGCCATAGGAAGACTTACATTTGAAACATCACCCCTCCCAATTCAGAGCAGGAATCGGAAGTGGTGTTTAGGATGCTGCCATGTACAGAAAGAAATTTCATTACCATGGTAGGTTTTTTTCTTTTTTTAACTCTCACTTCAACTGAACATTAAAAGTAAATGCTCACCAACTAAACAAGATTTTCTGTAAAGCCTGGTAACCATGGCTGGACACCAGGCTCTCGTTTACTTATGTTTTTTAGGTGTTTATACAAAGTGAAACAATCTTATTAGGAGAGGGTGAGAGGCTGGGCCATTTCATTACCTGTAAGACACAACATCCAAGTTTTTACACTGCCGAATTTCATCCCCAGCAGGAGCGAAATGCTCCAGTACAAGAACAGTGGAGAACTTCAGTTCACATCATTCCTTTAATTCTAACCTTTGTAAAAGCAGTCTGGTTAACCCTAGATCACTGATCTGATGACTGGATTATAGGTAGTCTTACCAGTTCATCCTAGCTAGCTTTGTGCACGGTATCTAACTCCCCAGACACTTTTTTCAACCTGAAATTATCAATCAAGTTTATCTCACCAAACTTAAATCAAACCTAAATTAATTTTGGGTTGACTGAAACTGCTCTTTCCTGTGCATTCTTCACTGCTTATAATTTGCTGAACCCTAGAGGAGACTGGCAGTGGTACATCTCTAGCATTTATGGTTTGCACCAGGCCTAACATCATCACTGTTTGGACAGTTGAAGAATGAATTGTAAGTCACTGGTGTCACTGGTGTTAGTACTACTATCGTAACTGCACCTACTCGACCATTTGGTAGGAACCCCGATGACTGAGTTGATGAACTTCTTTCTTGGTGGCAGAAAACATTGTGGGTTTGAAAAGACCCTGCTATTGCATCATACTTTCATCATTGCTGTGATGCTGCTGGAGAATTTGGGAAATCTGAATGTTTGTGCTATCCCTTGTGCTCAGATTATGGCCAACAAAATGTCACCTGAAACTGAAGCCCAGAAAAACAAACTAGCAATGACATCTCAAAACAGAGATGTCACATGTCCATAGGTTCCACCACTTCCATCTACTTCCCTTTTTCTCCTTAGCAAGTAAATGACATCTTAAATCTGCCTTAGCTGAATTCTGCATGGTTTGGCTTTGCTCAGACATTGAGCATTATGTTGCATCATAGCAACATTAATATCAGCTATTACTTCACTGTGCAAAAAGACAGGTATCTTGCAGAAAACTGCTGAAGGGACCGTAAAGTGAGTCAAATAACATATTTGAAGATTTGTTTGATATGTACAGTTTGTGTTGCAACTTGGCATGACAGAATGTGCAGTTTATAAAACAAACACACTTCTGTTGGAGGAAAATCTATGCAGGGCAGAGGTCCAACTCAGACTACAGAGGCTAGCATTTCAAAAGAAAGCACTTAAGGTACATATACGTCCTCAACTGGCCTTCAACTCAAGGATATATACGTATATCTCTTTTGCCTACTCTGAGAAAGTAAGAGTCAGCTGTCTGAATGTCTCAGCAGAGCAAACAGAAAGGAGGAGAACTGCTGATAAGAACTAATTTGTATGTTTGAGTAAATACAGTAGAAAGCTTTAAAATTGCAGGCTACAGCTCTTAAATACACTAGCAAGAAGATGGAATATGCAGCAGTTTAATATTCTTCTAATACTGACAGATGACTAGAGGTTAACAGTAAGCAGGTTTCTGTCAAGGATACCCTGCAGATGGTGAAAGTTCCAAAGTCAAAACACAACGACTAGCCCAGCTAGTCTTCTGAAAGATTTAGTCACTTGAAACCACTGCATGACTAGAGTTAGCAGATTTCATTTGTTCTACCTGGAAAGCTTTGTGCACAGTGAATTTTAATATCAGCTGGCTAGAAAAAAAGAAATTAATAATGGAGACATAGGTATAAGACAATACAGAGGCCAAGACTCATCAATTAGGCCTGAGTACTTTGCATCATCAAGTATATCAATTGTGTTGCACCAGAGAAAATCTGTATTCAAGTGATGGACTTATGTCTCTTTCAAGTCCAAAGCCGACCCACTGCAGTGCAGGTCACTTTGACTGCATGTGGACTTTTTTTTTTTTTTGATTAATTTTCCTGTGTAAGAATGCAGTTCTAACTACAATGCCTTAAACACTTTGCAGTTTTTTTGATGGTCACCAAAACATACCCTGATCCCCATAATATTATATTCTCTAACCACATTTTGAGATGACATTTTAGGATAAAATTTTCTTCTGCAGAGGGAAACTACGATACACTAACCTCAGAAAATGGATTATGTGAAATATCTTTGCTGATTTGGTTCCAGCGGTAAAAGAAGAAACACATTTTCTGATACACATTAAAAATTGTTCTTAAATGAATGGCTCTATATATTTGTCTTCACATTTTGTATGAAAATACAAAGCATGCCCAAGAGCACTACCAAAGAGAAACTCATGTAAAACATGTAATTTGATTCCAGAAGGGTGGAATTTTTCGTTTTAGTTTTGGCTTGTCATTCAGAAATTATTTTCTGTAACTCTCTCTGCAGCAAAATGCTTCATGTGACTACAAGAGATAACAGCAAAGGTAGATGCATGGAGTTATATAGCTGTGATCCTATACAGTTTTGTCATCGCCGCACCAGCGAAACCAGCAGCAGTATCACTAGAAAAGCTTTTATAGCCACTGTTAATAGTGCAGAATCTGTAATCATCACAGCCAACTTTTAATTTGTTGGGGTGTTTTGTAAGAACTTAATGATTGTGCCAGAAATTAGGAAAACGTAGCGGCGCATACGCATCGGATGGGCAACTGAGCAGCTGGCCAGCTGCCAGGCCTCAAAACACAGCAGTGGTGAAGTTGCAAGGACGTCTCAATTCAATTTTGTCTTAATCTAAAACAATAT
>Ga0181612_108218_pt1 | contig 10932 bp, 3 predicted proteins | sample HoacroProtozoa21_FD_119630 | JGI IMG/M metagenome (GOLD analysis project Ga0181612, IMG submission 119630) | Hoatzin crop microbial communities from Cojedes, Venezuel. Combined Assembly of Gp0051906, Gp0051904, Gp0051908 | reverse complement strand
GATTGGATATTAGGAAAAATTTCTTTACTGAAAGAGTGATCAGGCATTGGAACAGGCTGTCCAGGGAGGTGGTGGAGTCCCCATGCCTGCAGGTGTTCAAAAGATGTGTAGATGTGGCACTTTGGGATATGGCTTCGTAGGCATGGTGATGTTGGGTAGATGGTTGGACCTGATGACCTTAGAGGCCTTTTCCAACCTATGATTCTATCATCCTCAGACCTGGGATGGCAGAGTAGGCGAGATTTCCCTGCTACAAGAAGCTGGCAAGGCCTGCAGCCCACTCCAGCGAATGACCCAAACATGCGATGCGCTCCGCGGGAGAGCATCTCTGCAGCTCCAGGCGTTCAGCAGCATTCGGTTCAGCAGCGTTCATCTCCGTACCCTCCCAGATGGGGACCTCTGAAACATTTATGTACTGAAACAGTGACTTACGCAGCGCAGCCACGCCTAGGGCTTACAGAAATAAGCAGCAGTAAGCAAGCAAGTGCAGAGCTGGTCTTTATCCAAGCCTGTGTAAAAAGCCTGTCTGAAAAGAGGTGGAGTAAGGGAGTCTAACACCCCTCCCAGTGCAGGACAGACAACATCTGTCAATGAGAGATGGATTACACTAGCTGTGACATAAAAGAAAGTGAAGTGGCCAGAGGGTAAAAGTAGTGGGTGAAAATTCCATGTTAATCTTAGAGAATGAACACTTTATATTGATGCTTTCAAGCACTAACTTTAGATATACATTCTTCAAAATGAATTCTTTTTTTTTTTTAATTATGAAATTACTTCATGATTGCTTTTATGCCTTTGTTTTTACTAAAAAACTAATTATTAGCATTTATTCATTTCTACAGAAGATGCCATCAAGGATGTGAAGCAACTTACATTGCTGAGTACTGAACAAAAATGGCAGTCATTTACATGGCTGACAACTTTTAAATTCAAATATTTTAACCATAAAACAAAGCAAATTTGCATAGCAAAGCAATTTGAGGATATGAGCGTTTCTAATTGTTTTTTATCTCTTATAGGCTTCTCCGTTATCAGAAATACAGCTTTGATCTTTAACTTTGAGCTCGGCCTGACAGCAAAAGGAAACTTTTTTCAATGTTAACCTTTCATTTGGTACCCTCTGCTGGCCAAAACAAGCACAGGCAGGGAAGCCAAACCCCCATACTCCAGTAATGAAAAAGATACTGAAAAACCATCGGTGACCTTCAGCAGAGATGACCTAATCTGTCACAGGGGAGAAAGCTAACAAGCACACTCAGCCCGAAGTAGAAAAATCAATACAACGCAATGCAATGCATCTCTCAAAGCCTAAGCAGATTTTCACAATGCAGGAAGTGTCACAAAGCGCTCTCAGATGTATCATCAGCTCTATTCACTTTCCGAGCATTAGCTTTTGTAAAAAATAAAATTTCTGCTTAGTCACCTGGAAGGAGTGGTGAAAGCCTTAGGTATTTGTCTGCTCCTTCCTCCTCCTACTCAAGGAGGAATATATATGAATCACATCATAACCCAATCTTCCCTTCTTCTCCATTTTGACAGTGAAATCTTTGAGATATTTTCCAGTTGCTATTGTGTATGCAGGTTTCCTGCCATGAACTGTGTTGTCCACAGCTGGAGACACAGACGACAGCTGGGCAGGCTCTCCCTGCAACCCCTGAAGAGCTTTCCTTTGGGCAAGCTCTCGGGCACGGGCCCCATCTGACGCGTGCCCAGGCTGCTGTCTTGGAGGCAGGCTGCTCTGTCTTCCCTGGCTGTTCTCACATTCAGTACACACGGTGCGACTGCACAGGGTACGTCTACTCCAGGTTTTGCCATCAGGTGACAGGAACCCCCTCTGCATAGCTGACTATGAGCAGACCAAAGAGTTATCCCTAATACAGCAGGCTTTGACGTGTCACAAAAATATGACAGAGGTAAACTCTGAGCAATTGCTCTCAGCTCAAAGTTCACTGCTGCTTTTCAAGCCCAGGAAGAAGCCTCCCTGCAGCTTGTATTGATCCGTGTACCCTAGGCTTTGCTTCTCCACACAAACTGCTAGCGTGACTGGCTTGACTCACAAGAGAGTCACCGAGCAAGCAGAGCAACACATTTTTCAGGCTCAGCTCCTGATCCAGGACTCCAGTGCAAGCTCACTGCTGGCGCTGGCAGCTGACACTGCAAAAGTGCCTGCTTTCCTTTGGAAATTACATCCCCAGCACAAACGTGTGAAGGTAAAGGCAGAGCTCTCCTCTTGCATTTTCTTCCCTGTTTCAGGAAAAAGCTCCGCATGCTCACAAAAAACAGCAAAGCTGTTGGACACTCATGTCAAATAATGGAATTCTGAAGTGCCTGTGTGTGCTCACAGGCCAGCCCCAGGTCAGGATGGGGCCCGCAACCCAAACACCCTGAGGGAACCTGTCGCTGTGCAACGACACCAGAAAGCTCTGCCTCCTCAGCGATACGACATGCAATTCATTTTTGTCTGCAGCTTCTAAAAGCAAAGCCAAAAAACTTCATCATGCGTTAACCATCAGCACAGAGATAAGGAAAGGAGAAGATGAAAGCGTCATAGGGACATTTAACACAAAAAGACCAGCCTTGCTTATAACTTCTTCATGACCACATCAGGGAAGCATGTTATTGCCAAAAATGTTACACCATGGTCTAACCCTGTCAGACAGTGATTTTAAACTATGTCCTCATGATTAGGGTAAAACTCCTAAGATCTGGCTTTGGTTCCATATATAACCATGCTGGAAACAGTCATGGGACTGGCATTTTGTAGCAAAGTCATGACCTTAACAATTGCTCAAATCCAAAGCAACTTCTGGCTGAACTGGGCTCCTAGGAAAGAAAGAAAAAGGAGATGCCTTTACCAGCATCCGCAGGGACCTGAGCTGCACTGCCAGAGCCAGCAAAGTGCCTGAAAGAAGTCTCCATCAGCAGGGGAGAAGCTCCAGCAAGCAGCACAGTGGAGGTCTGTGGACCAGACCTGCATGAGCCCAGCTGAAATACGGCAGGGGCTCAGACAGGGAAGCGGTGCTTATCCTTCTCCAGGCTACTCAATCTCTGTTTAATAGCAACACAGCCACTTAAACTTCACAGGACGATTGCCACTCCCAAGTCATGTCTGTGCTGTAGTCCAGAGTATTCAGGCAAGGAATCAAGTCATAATAAAGTAGAAACAGAAGAGGGGTAGAACAATATTCTTCCTAACTATAGTTCATCAACTTAAAAAAAAAAAATCTATTTCAATAACAGGTTCATTGTAACAGCTTCTGGAGTTCCTTTCCAGCTGAAGTCCCTGGTTTCTCATGCACCTCCCAGGTTGTTGAGGACCAAATGTGGCATCAGATACAAGCACTCACATGCCCTGGCCTGCACTGTCCTGTCTTCTGTCCTGTATTTGCTAGTGACATGTCCTTTGTTTCACTTGTCACACAAAGTTTGCTAAGCAATGCACAGCAACATCCAAGCCCTTTCCCAAGTCATTCGTTAATCAGTTAACAGTTCTTCAGTACTCTTGCATGGTTTAAATTAATTGACTCTTCCCATTGGCATTATGTAGCATTTATTGATTCTGTCTTGAATTTGCCATTGGAAAGCACTGAAATCTGAAAGCTCCCTGGAGTTCCCATCATCTCCATCTTGCTTAACCTCAAAAAATGCTGTTCTTTGTGTATTGTGTAATTTAACCTAGGTCTTCAAAAAATCTTGAGTTACGTCATAATTAATGCAACTTTGTGCTGAAATTTAGCAAGCTTTTCATTGCTTTGTCTTTTAACCTGTATGTAAACCAGAACATTGCTTTAATCCATAATAGCTTAGTACTTTAATAAGCTCTTAAGAGTGGTGTTGGCAACAGATTTCTTTTGAGATCACAAGTAAAGTATGCCTTTGTCCACTGTTTTGTTGGTGTACTTGGAGTTCAGCAAATTAGAGGAATGTGATTTCCTTTGAAGAAGCTATTATTCAACCAAGTGTATAGAAGGACTTTTGGAAAACTGTTTAACAACTACTACTGCAGCCAAAATGCATGATGGTTGAAGTAAGACTCTGAACCTTTGTATCACTCTTGCTTTCTCACTTTTTCAAAAATAATTAGAATATGCCTAAACTTCCAGTATTACAACAATGCTTTGATTGTCTAAGTTTATGCCTTCTTTCCTATTTGGGAATATTGCAGTGGAGAATCCACACCTCAGAGCATAACAGAAACAAACAGATGTGGCCAGCAAGAGGTGAAAGAACATCATTATCTACACCTTCCCCTGGCATAGTGTGCTGAAGCATTTTTCTGCTAAATCTTAAAGTGAAAATCCCCTCCTGTTAAATACTAATGTACCATTTCTATAAATTGGGTGGGCAGAATGTTCCGCTTCCTTTTCCAAATGTACTTCTCTGTTTTGACTCTTAAATGCAATGCATTTGATTTCCAGGTGCATTACCTGAGGCCCAGGGGATGGGAAGGTGTCTCCTGAAGGTTGCATCTCTGGAGAACTCGCCCAGCCTTCTCTAAGTATGGTCAAAACCTGAAATAAAGTGCTGATGTTCGAGTGCTCAGCAGGCAGCAGTACCTCCTGGAGCTCCAAGTTTAACTAAAAGTACAACAGCAGGGAGCCTTCAGCTATACACTTCATACTTCCCACACAGCCACCCAGTTAGGTGCACGATGCTGGTGAACTAGACTGAAGTTACCCATCCTAGCAACACTGTATAGCAACTTAAAGTTTATGGATTGGATTCTCATCTCACTGATGAGTAGCTTTGGAGCAATGTAGGCCATAGGATGAGATATGAAGAACAAGCTGGTGAGTTGCTTGTTAGCGTGGTGACATGCAGGTGCTCCACAGAAGAGCCTGTTAAAAAAGCCTGGCTAGTACTAGCATGGATAACATTACTGGCAAACATTTGACACAGCCTAATTTAGGCTCACAGCTCATATTACTGTTGCTTTATACGAAAACTAAGCAGCCATTAGCCACGCTTGCTTAAAGCAATTCACACATTATTAGCTACCATACACAAGGACGGTATTCCCAATTTGCAGCTCTAGAAGTTTGCCTATCTCTGTAGGTATTTGTGTACTCCTCATTCCTCCGAGATGCTTGGACGCTGTAAACATTAACGACTTACCTCTCCCACTCCTGGGAGAGGCCTGCTGTTTCTGTGGAACAGATGCTCTGAGATCAGATTTGCCCAAGGTCATTCAGAGGGACAGTGGAGAACTAAAATATTTTTCAAGTCTTAATTCAGCCTCAGCTAGGAAGCTTTTTAGCCTACACCGGAGAGGAAAAACTGAAAGATTAAACCTTGAGAACTATTCCAAACAATAAGGCAAAGTATCACATTCAAGCACAGATGACCTCCCTTTTGGCCCTGTTGAACCAGATTCATGAACTTTCAGACCAACTTTTCTCTAACAGCAGAAGAGCAAATATTATATTCTTGGCCAAACTTGTGTACTGTTAATGTATTTTAGTCACACAAAATCCAGCCTAGAACTGATGTCCCTTAAACTCTAATCTCTCCTACACATTTGTGCAGATAAAAAGCAGGACCAATGTTTTCTAGCACTATTTGTTATTTGAACCTAAGCAGGTGAGAAGCAGAAAAGGAGAGCAGAGGAAGGAGTGGGAAAGGAATCAAGGAAACGCATGAGAAAGAAATACTAATTGAAAAGTATGAATGGCCTAAGAATACTGTGCTTTTTCCTCCTCCTGTCTATTTCTCCTCCATCACTTACTTGCCTTCCAAACACCAATTCTGTTACTTTCTGCTTCGTTCCTGGCACTGGCAAGCCTAAGCATTCCCAAATTGAAAGTCAGGCCCTCAGAATTACTTGATTGACTTACAGATCACACAGATCTTGAAAATAGCACCCCTGCAGTGTGCTTGCAGAGTTCATTTCTTCACACATAGCACATGCCCACAAGGAGCCTACTGTAACAGCTGATACACTAAATACTATTAGAGAAAGAGCTTCTTACTAGCTCTCTTCTGCCCTGACAGACCAGACTGCGGCCAACTATCTAAACCAATGTGCTAGAGAGATTTGCATTTAAACTCAGACCTTAAAAGGACAGGCATGCTTACCTATACTAAGCCCTGTACTCTGCTTTCTGATTTTCAAGCTATTAGGATTTGCTCAGATCATGTTTCTCTACCATCATATGGGCTTTTTTCTTTTTTACACAGAAGCTGTAAATAAAACGCATGAGAATTAAAAAGAAAGCCAGAGTTAGCAATTCTCTGGCTTTCTTTCAAAAGTCAGCTTACTTTAATTGATATTTTGCTCAGAGGCATGTTGCAAACACTTGGGGCATTGCAGTGTTCCCACAATTCTTCAAAGAGAGCAAGTCTATTATTTGCAATCCATTTTCCATCCTCTGAGTCCCATGACACAGATGGAAACAAGAAGGTTAACCTGGATGAGTGGATCAGCTGTTTGGTAGATGGCTCAGAGACCTGGTACGGGGATTTTACATAAGTAGCAAATCCCTAAAACATTCTGTTAGCATGGGAATCAAATAAACAACCCCTGCTAGGACCACTAGGTCAACCAAGCACACACCTGGAATTTCAGTCCACAAGGTAGATTTGTTTTACATATATTTAATTATCTCATAACTAGAAGGCTATAAAATTATCTGGTTGATACACTACAGTTAAAACACATAGCAGTCCATGGGCTCCCAGAAACCAGCCATTTTAAGCGCCAGCAGCACAAAGCAAAGAAAAACCACATGGAACAAGAGTTATTTAGTAGCCAGGAAACAAGAAGGTTATTAAAATTGTTAATTGGTTATTAAAATTCACCTGGACAAGGTCCTGTGCAGCCTGCTGTAGGTGACCCTGCTTCAGGAGGGGGGTTGGACTAGATGACCCACAGAGGTCCCTTCCAAACCCTACCATTCTGTGATTACTTCTGAACCCAAAGAAAAGAAAGCCTCATTTTTTTCTTTCATATTCTAATCCAAGAAGCATCTCTCTCCGAATCATCCTGCTAACACACTGACAAGTTACTTACACAGCCTCTTAGTTAGAATCCCATCCTCATGTAGAAACCCCAACTGTCAGTGCAGCTTTCATTGCAGAAGCATATCTTTATTTTTATATATGCAAAGTTTGTAATACCTGTATTGGCACGCAACCAACTATTTTAATGTTAGGTAAACAGTCCTTTCTCCTCCCACTGTGTGACTTCTTTACATATTAATAGCTCTATTTCATACAAACATAAATTGGTTACCATATTTTTAAGCGTACACAACTGAGAAAATAATTTGGTTGATTACTGCCTTTTCAATTAAGACTAGGTGTAATAGCATCTCATTTGAGTGGAGTGCACAATGCTATTTGTGAGTTTTGGTATCATGCTGTGAGTGTTTGACTTCTACATAAAAAGAACGAAACCCAAAAGAAAAGTACAAATGGAAACAAAGAAATAAAAATGTCCAGGTATAAATTTATGAAAATATAAACAAATATAATCAACTAGTCATTTTCCTAGTAGACCATCTGGGAGATGGTACCTGCTTTTTTCTGGAATGAATTTCACTATTAGCAACATTGTGTCTGCAGCCTGAAGTTAAGTGAATCCCTGATCAAAAAAGACAGACAGAACTGCCAAGCAACAGTTTCAGCTCAGTTGAAACAACTCAACAATTCCATCAACCTTACAAAAGTGCAATCAAGGATGACCTCCATGTCTTATAACTGTTTCTTCACTGATGGATCCACTCCCTGAGTAACAGCATGTAGAAACTGGCAAGTTTCGGAAAAGTACTACGCTGCTCACAAGCGAATTCTCAGTTTTGTCTGAGTTACTTCAGCCAGCTGTCGCTAATGCTACAGAACTGTCAGCCAGATGGATGAGAGCTGACCGTCCCGAATGGGCTGAACAAAGAAGAGGTCTAGGCTAATGTGGTGCCATCACACTGATAACGCTGAAATCCATGTCTCCAGATTCTTGTCGCTTTTGGTTTCATGTACAAACCTAAAAAGCAGAGGAGACCCATTAAGTCCCTCTGAGCTCTCCAAATGCAACATCAAAATCCACGAGCATCATAGCTGTTTGACAGAGAATCACGTTGTCTATGGTATTGGTGAATACTCTTAAGTAGTGATAGAGTTTTTTTTTCTCCCCTGCGGGTAAAGGGAATTTACAAAAATGTAGCAGAACTTATTTTTATGCTGAATCCTTTTCACAGTCTGCGCACTAGCCCAACTTGCTATATACATTTTTTTTTTTTTTTTGCTTATAGTTCACCACTAGTAAAGCATTTTCATACACTTTAATTCACCTTTGAACATAGTGCAATTGCTCTGAAAGCTTTCTATAAAGCTGATAGCACTTTGGCTAGTATTTAAACATTTTGCTTTTGAAAAGGTACACGATCCTGTTATTGATACTGGTTTACGTGAATACACTGGACCACAAGCAACAGCAGCCCACAGTCTGTTTTGTGTGCGATTCAGACAGCTACATGCAGAGCTGTTGGCTTTCAGCAGACAAGCAGGGAGCAGCCTCAGCCACCTGCCTCTATCTTACGGCAGTCGCTGAGCCAGCCCCCAGTCCAGGCACACAGGCAACACCCAGTGCACCAGGGCAGCAACACTGGCTCCCAAATGTCCAGTGCAAGCAAAGGCACAGACAGCTGACACAAAGAATAAAGAAGAATTAGATGTGCATTGGAATAATCATACTTTTTTTTTTCTTAAACTAATCAGAGGTGAGGAGAGATCAAAATGCCTACACAAGCACACAGATCTTAAGACTACATAAAATGCAGATAGAAGAATTCAGCATAAAGGGACTGTGAAAGGCCACAGCCAGTTAACTCGTTTACTGAGCGCTCTCCTTCACAAGGAGCTTTACTACCATTAAGCACAGAATTAACAAAAATCGTGCAGCATTGTTTCCTTCAGCACTTTTTTGCCTGAATAAATTTATCATGGCATGGAATCGTGGTGCCATCTACTGGCAATTTCCAGTGCTACACTAGAAACGTTTACTTGAGAACAGAGACAGTAAAAGGTCAGGATTGCAGCCTGGATTCAGTGACAGCCTTTGTACTCTCCTGAATGTAGGATGCCCTGGGAGGGTCCTGCTTCTGGCTTGGGGCAGGAAGGTACGCAGGCCACCATCTTGACTTGCTCCAGAATACCACTGTGCTTCCAAACGATCACCCGTCAGCATTCCAGATTATTGCCCTGCACTCCAACAGACTGTTGCATGTTGGGGCACGAAATACCCTAATCACCTGTAAACTCAGTAACTGTCAGAATAATCCCTGCACCTCCAACGCATCCATCCCCACAGCATGGAGTCAAAACGTACAATTGAAGACTTCTCCATTCCAGAGAGCTAACCTTTATCTACCCCTTTGTTTGCTTTCACCTCAAGTTGACTGGACAAACTTCATTGGAAATTGTTGAGATTCAGATGCTTTCCCCAAGGTTTTGCTGTATGCTGAGAGCATCCATCAACAGCTGAATCATGAAACAGGTTTCTTGTACCCTGACACTCTGCATTATCAATTCCCACACTGTAGAGCTTCGTGAAGAAGCCTATTTGCCTTTTCCTTAAAGATGCTTCCTTAAAGGCAGACAGACACTGGAAGATCCAGTGTTCCAGTACCCAGGATTGTCCTACCTTCAGTCATACTTGATACTTCTCTTTCAGGCTTGCCTTACTTCCATTTTCCACCTTCAACTTCAAGACTTTTTTCAGGAATGAATTGTTTCCACCTTTCTGATAATATATGTCCAGAAACATAAACACGATACTACTTCAGTACACTCTTCATAGGAGTTAGCAAATGCTGACATTGAGATTGCCAGATGGTAGCCCGTTTTGTCTGGTGGCAATTGACTGAACTCATATTTCATCATTTCGTGGAGGAAACTTTATTATTAGTTTAAGTGCATGAAAAAGGAGAATAATTCTCCTGCTGTAAAAATTTCCAGACTGCCCTCTTGCAAGCCGGGTGTAACATGATGGTAACCTGGAAGCTGGCTTTACAGTACTTTGACTTGCAGTCCTCATCCGCTCCTGTTCACTGTAAGAATTGTCCCTACATCTCTGTTAAGCAGAAATTGCGCTTAAACAATGCAAGCAGCATGTTTAAGAACTACAGCATCCATTAATCTGACTATGTAAGAAGCAATGCCACACAGAACGATGCTACACACGTCCTCAGATTCCTATGTTGTTGTCTGTACGGACACCATGTGTAATCACTCACGTAAGGCTAGAATGACACATCACTGTGACATGTAGTTTCCAAAAATACAAGCAGTTTAAAACCCTTATTTCCTGGTACGCAGTCTAAATGCTGTGGGGTTTTTTTACATCTAGATACTACTTCGATCATGCCACAAGGTGGCCTCCAGATTATACAGCGCTATTGCATCCTTTACAGAATGACACATGGAAGTATTTTTTTTGCTTTACTGCCGTACTGGTAATAGACCACCACAAAACAACCTTCCGTTCTTTGTATTTCGAGCTCAACAAGAAGTTCACAGGCTGTGTAGAATTGGTTCGCATCAGTCAGAGCAACACACAGCGGCTGCTGTAGGATCTTCTACCAGAGAGAATCCTCTTCAGAAACCAAGTGACATGTTCCCAGTCAGAGCAGGTCTGCAAGCTGTCTGCTCTGCAGAGTCTGGGAAATCCTGTGTCCGACATGCAAAGGGCTGCTGCAATTCAGACAGCCTTAAGGAGTTGCTTAAGTTATGCTATAGTTGGCTTCTATGCTAGGAGAAACTGAAGAAAGAAAGGCCAGAAGTGGCACAGTCCAACTCCTGGATGGAAGTTTAGGCACTTCCTGCCCATCATGAAACCGTATGCTGGTTTTCAAGGGGGCAATTGCCCAAAGGCCACTAAAGATTGTTTTGCAGCATTTCCAAGGCCACCTTTCTTTGTTTTTTTTTTTTTTTTTTTTT
>Ga0181612_161721_pt1 | contig 10933 bp, 8 predicted proteins | sample HoacroProtozoa21_FD_119630 | JGI IMG/M metagenome (GOLD analysis project Ga0181612, IMG submission 119630) | Hoatzin crop microbial communities from Cojedes, Venezuel. Combined Assembly of Gp0051906, Gp0051904, Gp0051908 | reverse complement strand
CCCCCGCCCCGGTCCAGTGCCCGTTTAACCACCAGCTGATAACTAACCGCACGCGGAGGCCTCGACCCTCACCCCTCCGGCGGGAAATGTCTAATTTTTAATGTAATTAATGACTCTTTCCCACAAGCTCCTTCCAGAGGAACAGCACCGATCGCCAGGGGTTACCCCCGTGTCGCGTGGGCAGGGTCACAAATCTGCTCTTTTCCCCCTTTGACAACCAAATTTGTGCCGCTTTCCGCCGTGGGGTGCGACAGACTGGGGCCTTTCTTCGCAGCCCGTTCCTGAGGGAGATGCCCCGGGGCTCCCCGTGTTTCTGCTGGAAACAGCATGGTCGGATTTAGCGTCACGGCGTCGCCTCGCCGAGGCCCCGGGAGCTGCGGCGTCCCCAGACCTGGCAGAGGACATCCCCGCTGCCAGCCCCGGGGGTGAGCTCTGTGCTGCCTCCCGGCCGCGGGCCTGGGCTTCGCTAGCTCTTCCCCCTCACCCCCATCGTATTTTGTAAATTAACCTACTAATTTAATCTCTTTCCAGGTGAAATAATCAATTTCAGAAGAGCCGTTAGCCTTGGCGTGTTTTTGTATATGCTTGGAAAAGGAAGAATGCAAGAAAATCATACCTGCAGCTGCAGTTGTAGCAACAACAAATCCAATATTTGTATTTTTGCAAGTCCAAAGTTGTATTTGCAACGTAAAGTGCCTGAATTAGTTCCTTTTGGGCCTTGTAAACCCTGTCTCTTGGGCTGCACTTATCCCACTGAACACAAACAGTGGCAGTGATGCTCTTAGATTGACTCACACTGTTGGGGTTGGAATTTTTTTAATTTTGTCCCATAATTATTGGTGAAAACGTTGCTCTTTGGCCGTCCTGCATGTTCAAGCCTTGCTCGGGTGCCATTAATTGCGTTAATTCCCGCTCTGCTCGGGCTCGCAGCCCCATCTGGTGGCACCGGGGCTCGTGCCGGTCCCTGGAGCAGAGCCACCAGCCCGAACCCGAGTGAAAAATTGTGGAGTGAAAAATTGCGGAGCTGGTGGAGGGTGCTGACAGCCCTCCCGGGCCGTGGCGAGGCTCTGGAGTGAAATTGCTCAGCTCCTTGCTGGAAGTTCTCACAAAGCTGTGCTAGCTGCTAATGCAAAGGCTAAAGCGGTCTGGATTCCGCTGTGCTAGGGAGAGAAGTTCTTCCCGTTAAAGCATTCTGCTGATCGTACGAGGTGGAGACCCGTCTGTTAGAGCATATCGTCTGAGTGATCGCTTGTGCCCTGAGTCTCTGCTTTGAGCAAAAATAGCAAACCTTTTCCAAACGCCCCGCAGAACTTTCCTCTGGCTCTGGCCTCGTGCGAGCCTCAGGCACAGGTTCGGATACTGAAGCAGAGGGTGCAGTTTGTTACCTTTGTGCTCCCCACAGCTTCAGAAAGGCTCATTTTGCTTAGAAGAAGACATACTGAAACATAGGTGCTTCGCAGAATCTAGTGCTTCTATGAGTAACTTGTAACTTCTTGTAATTATGTCTGCATTGTCAATTTTTTTTTTCTTCTCATTGCTTGTTAAAAAGCTTTTTGTTGCTCATAGAACTCCACAGTGCTGCTGTCTTTAAATCCGTTCCTTTCTTAAGAATAGCACCATACAAGTTGTTAGGAATACGATTTCCTATTTTGCTTCTGTCTTAAAGTAGATATTCCCCTGATACCCCTTTTAACCTAATAACTGTACATTTAGCGTATCATGTAAATAATCCTTTGTTTATAAGACAGAATGGAATATTTGAAAATTAATTCGGTTGTTACAGCGTCGAGATGGTGCAGATGAACGAGGGGCGGGTGCAGGTGTGCTGGTGTCCGTGTTCGTGCCTGCGGAAGGGCCGGCTGCTCTCCCCTGCTTTTGTACAAAAGCATTTCTCCCAGCTGAACTGACCCAGCGGGAACGGTGTCCCTGGGCTGTTTTAAGTTAAGCTGGTCTGTGAAATTATAAAAGGCAAGAAACTGCACAGTGAATTTTCCACCTCCTTACCTTCGTACAATACCTAACCACAATTCAATCGTGTGGTTTTCTTTCTGTTGTACAGAGGAGAACCTCACCCTCACTCGTGTCGTGTTTCTGGTTTTTTTCCTCAATAGTCTTCGCAGTCTCACTGGTTGACGACAGAGGAGAGGAGCCAAGTTTTGCTCGATCTCAAAGCTTCAGGCTGGTCCGAGTTAAGTGAAAGAGATGCCATCTACAAAGAGTTCAATTTCAAAAATTTTAATCAGGTAATTATTGTTATGTATGGCTTTTAATATAAAGGACATTAATTGCTTTAATTTCCATATGATCCTGATGGGAAAATACTTATATTCAGAAATCGGGGAGTATCCTGGTGGGGCCAGACTCTCTTGGGTTTGCCTCAACGGGTTGCTCTCTGATTCTGATCTCATTAGGTGGAGTAAATTAGCTCAGTTTTGAAGGTGTTAAGTAGATTTGTTCTAATATTACAATTTCTTGATTATAGTATTAGGGTCAATGTCAGGGTTGGTGCCATGGGATTAGAAAAATAATATTTGATCCTGATTTTTTTTTCATTACTAGCATTTGTAAATGGGTGCTGGAAATATGTAACTGATGGACAGTGGGATTCCTTTTTGTCAGGGAAAAACTTGAGAAAAATAGGTAAATATAAGAATAGAAACTTTTGGCAAATAAGGTGGGGAAAATATGATTCACCTTCTAAGCAGCAAGACAGAGTTCTAATATACTCTTGAATGAATCATAGTAGCTGATCTTGTGATGTCTTCAGCACAGCAGACTGCTGGTTAGACCTCGCTCGGTTTTTATTTGGTGTCAGGATCCTGAGCTGCATCTCAAACTCACAAGAACACGTCTTGGACATCGGTTACAAACTTTCTTTGGAAGTACTGAATTTATCTGGAGATCTGTGGTCAGCTACATTCTCCTGAAAACCTGCCTTCTGAGGAGTCATGACGTTGCTTAGAAAAAGGTCGCATTTCAGGAGCATGCATTTCCCTTCTGTTTTGTTTCTGAAGGAGAGGTGAGCGCTTTCTTGGGTGGGAGGGGAGACCCGGGGCTTTGTTCAGGTGGTGGTTGTCACTGAGCTGGTTCTTGCCCTCCCTGTGGGAGGAACGCACCGAGCTCCAGGCTTCAGGAGCCCCCTGGCTTTGTTGGAGTGGGTAGGGACCAGGAGCTGTGCTGTGAGCCGTTTATTGACATGGCTATGCCAAAACCCAGACGAAGAGTTTTTAGAAAATCACAGTGAGTTAGATAAACAACAGTTTGTAACGCTGGCCCTTTCTTTGCTGTTTCAGACAGTAGTTTTCGTGGTGAGGAAAGCCCAGGTAGTAGAGAGAAGGTGGGTGAGGTACTCCCGGCCCCTCTTGAGCTGGGGCAGAAGCTAAAGAGGAAACAACTGCAGAAAAACCCAGCTCCCGAGCAGGACAGTGCTGGTCCAGGGAGCACGTCCGGAGCCCCGAGTACATTTTTTCCTGGACTGCGCTTCAAACCTGAACATTAATACAGAACAAATAGAACTGTATCGGGTAATTCATAGGGCAGCGAAGGAGGGAAGCCCGTGAGAGGGAGCTCACATGAAACCTTGGTGAGATGTGGAGGCCCCTCAAGAGCTGGAGCAACCAGGAGAGATCAGCACGTTTGACACCGATGAGATAGAAATGACCCTTGGAAGAGCTGAGGTTTTCAGCCTTTGTGCTTCAAACATTTGTGAAACAGCATCTCTGCCAGGACACGGTCAAAGTCTTTGTTGATTCAGCATGACTAGAAATGACTTTTTTCCTAAAGTTAATGAAAAAGTGGTTTTGCACGCTGTAAGTAAATGTCAGCTCGATCAGATGGACTTAGGCAGCGTGCCAACAGACAAGTCAAGAGACAAATCAGTGTGCCCCACCGGCAGATATCTAGAAAACCCGTTGCTTTGGCAACACTTACAAAGCTGTGGTTTTTTGACTGTGTAGATTTATATTGCAACATGGGTAGATATCCGTATGTCTTCGTAATTTGAAGATCGATGAGGCACGTACCGGTATAGGAAGTTGAGTTTGTTTAAATATGCTCCTTGGTAAATGATGAAGTGTACTTAGAAAGGGTACTCAAAAAAAATTGCCACTTGTGTTGTTTGGGAGATATCGGTACAGTCCCTTGCAGTCTTGGTTGCCCTTCATGGATATCGGGTGAGGCAGAAACGAGAGCAGAGGCTGGGAGTTGGCTCCAAAACTGAACTTGCTGCACCCAGCCAGGAGAACAAGCTTGGCAGGTGGGTCCTCTGCGCAGCCCTGGTTGGGTCAAGGTTGTGAGCCAGTATCTACAGGCGGAATTTCCCCTGCAGATCTGTAGGAACGAGCTGCGGTGTCCCCGGTTGCAGTTGCGCAGGGCAGAAGCCATCCTTCTGACCGCAGTCCAGGAAAGGGCTCGACCTGCAGATCCCAAGGGTGCTGGATCCCGAGCTGGTGTTAGAGAGTATTTGCCTTTTGATAAGTTGAAGCTGAAAGTAAAGTAAGATTATGCAGATATGCCTAGTGATGTTTATGCTTCTAATAACTGTTAGTAAATACTGTGCTTATTACGACCTAGGGAACAAATGACATACCTGCATTGTGCTTCGGGAGAATTTAGTCCTGCAATGGAAAAAAAACGAACTTGTAGGTACAACTTCTTTCATTTCACATAATAAATACTCTGGTTACAGTATTTAACGTGTGAGTATTTAGTAAAAGTCAAAGGACAGAGAAATATCATTTCCTTGGTGATCTTCCTGCTGCCCTTTTACAGATGGTGTTAAATCAGGTGTGTTTAAAAAAAAAAAAAAGAAAAAGAGTAGTTGAGCTGACATGAAAGGTATTTCAGATTTATGTTTTGCAGATGATATTTGTATGATTAATGTATTCGTTGCTTTTTTTTATTGCTTCTCGCAGATAATGTTCATGATGCATGGAAAATTCTGTGGCTTTAAAATCTATGCCAGGTTTACAAAGTGTGTGTGTGTCAACAGATGTTAAGAATATAAACACAACTTTTATTATAAAGTCGTGCAAATGTGTAGACATGAGCTTGGTTTATGTATATTATTTTCAGCATGAGAATGAAATGAAACTTCTGTGAAACGAGAGTTATTTAGATTCCTGAAGCTTTCAGGCTGAGATTAGCTTGCTTAAAAGCGATCAGCGATGGGCTGACAAGCTAATGACACTTCTGGCTTATGGAATTAGTTTGTAACCCTGAGCTTGAAAGCGCTTGTGCTGTTTGTTAGTCTGAAGATACGTTTTCATGAAAATGGGCTTAGAGGTACAGTTCTCTGAAACAAACTGGAAACCAGCCTGATGTACCAGCTGGGAGCCCTTTGGTTGTGTTGCTGTGGGTGCCCACCACGCGCTGGTCCCGGAGTCCTGGACTGGGCAGTGCTGGTGCTGGGTGGTGGGTGCTGCTCCATCCTCCCTTTGCTTTCAGTGTGAGATGGGCTCCTGGTGGGTGTTCTGAATCTTGTAGAAAATACAAAATATACCAACGGTGGGGGAAAAAATGCAAACACAGCTCAGCTGTAGAGGAGAGCACCGTGTCTGGAAGAGCTGTGCTGATGGCACCGATGCATCCGTTCCTCTTATGCCTCACAATTGGTGTGTGTTATGGCTGCTGTTGAACAGCAGGTAGGCTGCAATGAGTTAAAATCGGAGTCTTTTACCCCCAGGACCCTCGCTCGGGTGTGCTCACTCAAGAGCTGCCTGGTTGAGTGGCTTTTCGCGAGGAGCATGTGCTCGGCAGAAACCTCTGGCTGTGAGTGAGGTCTTGGAGAGTGGGTGGGCTCAGGCCCCTCCATGGCACATCTCGAGCCCTGCCACACGCCTGGGTGTCAGTGAGCCTCCGTAAACCTCACAGCCGCATCGGGGAGCTTCTTCAGGGCCTCCTTCCCTGTCTGCAGGGAAGAGAAAAGCATCGAGCGAGGCTTACGGGCCACTGTGGCATCAAGAAGGCACGCTCTTGTCCTTTCATGTCTTTATGCTACTAAAAGAAAACATTGCTCTTCCAGCCCTGGAGCAAGCCCTCTACTTCCAGTATGCTCAAGTAAATTTAGGAATAGAAGGATAATTTACGCCTCCAGACCATGCCGGTAACTTCTCCCAAATTTCGTTGTGCAAACTCAGAAAAGGAACTGCAGAAATGGTGGGACTGATGTTAAAAGTCAGAGATCAAAGGAGGGAAGGGTTGCTGAGCACCTCGATGTCCTGGCCAGTATCTCAGGAATTTTGTGGGATTTTCTAGGCGTTTCAGATCAGTACACCTGGGGAGGGGTGATCCTGCGAAGGCCATGGACCTGCCTTAAAAATCTGAGTTTCCCTGCGTTCGTCTGGAGCCCGGTCCCGGCTGCGCAGGGCTCCGGGCGCTGAGCGCGCCCTTTGCGTCCCGTACCCCGCGGCTCGCTTTCGCCAGATTTGCAGGAACATCTTAACTCTGAGGCTTCCATGTCTCTTGTCAAAGTTGGTTGGATTTGACCAGAGGGTTTAAGGGGCAACTGCCTGTGTGATTGCATTTCCTTAGGTAATCACGCAGAGGCAGAAAATGCAGTTAGGAAATTACAAAGGTGGGCATGTTTGCTGATGGTCAGGTTCAGCACTTACAGCTGCTTTCTTTTATAGGCTAAGTTTTTAATTAAGGTTGTTTTTTTAAAAAAAGAAAAAAATTCACGTAGGAAGTCTCCGTAAGAGCTCTAACATCATTTTGTAAAATGACAGGAAATCAGATTCTCTGAGAGTTTTAAAAGCCGTTTTAAATACGGTTTGTGTTTTGGGGTGGAAGATGAGCCTGAGTGGACAGGACAGCGAGTAAACGCTTTGGGGGACAGTGTGTAGCGCGGAGACATGTGTTTTGTTGCAGTTGTTGGGTTTGAGAGGTTACTTAAAGCTGCTCAAAAAATCTAGAACTTAAATAAATTATTCTCACTTTGCATTTCCTTTCTAAATTTTCTAGCTCTATTACTTGATATCAAGAAAAAAAGTCAGACAAAGCATGTTACAGTAGATGCCTTTTTTCCCCCCCTCCCTCATTGAAACACCAATTATTTTCCTTTATCTGTGGGAAGACATACTGAGACTTGGCCCCTTAAATTGATCGCCCTTGTTGTAATATCACAATTACACATCCGAATGAATTTGGTAGGCTGTGCAATGAACACTCTGTATTTGTTCTGATGGTGATACTCGGTGCCAGTCCCTGTAGTGTGATCTGTGTCGATGCTTCCTTTCTGTACTCCCACCACGTCACTTTGTGTCCCACCTCGATCAAAGATTGGAAAATTTGTTTTTATATACGTAGGCAGTGTATTTCTTTGCCACTTCATGTACTTAATCTTTTGGCTGTTTGGCTGAAATATATCCACGCCTTTTACGTATTGAAAACATAATATCCTTTAGCCTACAATCTGCAGAGTTAAAATGAATTTTATGTTAAATATTCGGTGGTGGACTACATCTCCAGCTTTTTATATGCCACAGCGGTCTTGTGGGTTTTTTTCTTCTCCATTGTCTGATAGTGAGGTCATTTTCAGTCCTCTGAGAAATTTTATTCCCAGCCAGATGCGGGCCATATATTAAAAGTAGCACCTGTGGCTAATATCACAGCAGCTTACCATAAATTTACATGGTAACTAGGATTATATCTGTCAAGACTGTTAAAAAATGTCTAGATTTAATTTGATTTCCAGTATTGAAGGAGCTCTCCAACATTTTGCTTCATAACTATATTTTAAAAAGTTAAAATCACTCCATTGTTAAGTTTTATAGCACTCCCAGTGCCCATTAAGTTGATTTGTTAAATGGGGGTCAGAATCAAGCAAGTTGGCTACGGGAGGATCGGAAACCAACCCATTTGTGACAAATTTAGTCCTCGCGTGTGAATCTTCTCCGAGCTGGGGGACTGATTGGATTCAGGTGCAGCTCATGTCAGTTGTGTTTAACCTCAAAGCCCGAGCAGCCGCAGCCCCTGACTGTCACTTCTGCTAATCTGAAGGCGAACCTGTTTTCGTTCATTGGGGGGGGAATTGCTATTTTTAATGTGGTGTTGCTCTGCTCGCTCCCTCTGCTAGAGTTTTGGGTTAGGTTGCCTGTCGAATGAAAATAAATGATTTTTTTTTTTTTTTGTCCGCCTAGGTAGGTGCTGGTTTTCATATAGTCTTTCCTAAACTGCTTCGTTTTCCATTATCCTTTGAGTCCTCTCCCATATTGCTATGATTTGTGCACCTGCAAAGTTATGAAAGTATTTATTTGGGTAGTTATGCTGTTCACTAACTTCCCTGCGTTTATGAATACAATAACCGATTTACAATAAATCAGAATTATTTATGGGTGGATTTACAGAGTTGAGAAAATCTTTGTATCTGAAAATAATGAATTTCTGGCGTATCTGCCTGTTGACATTTTCCTTTATTAGAAATGGATAGTGAAGTTTTCGGGACCGGCAGAGGTTAACCTGCAGTGAATGAACTGGCTCAAGTGTCTCGGAGGGGAGCACAGTAAAAATATATGATTCCTGGATGGTCACACCTTCCCTGAGTTTATTCTTGTGATTGACTGAGTAAATGCCGCTCTCGCCTCCGAGTCGAGGGTCAGGGTGCAGCTGCGGGACCGGGCCGTGGTCCCCCTGCCCGCACGCTGCCTGGCACTGCCCGCGGGGGGCAGGGAGCTCCGGGTCTGGGTGAAATGAAGGGAGAAGTTCTGGGGAGGTGGTTCCTCTGAAAGCTGGCAAGTCCCTTCCCTGGCCGAGGAGTAGGAGGAGGAGATGACGCTGGTGCCCGTGTCCCGTGGCCAGCGATGCTTCCAGTTACCTGGCAGCCAGCAGCGGGGAGTTCTGCAGAGCCAGGAGCTCCGGGTGTTGGAGATATGCAGCGGGGTTGCGTCTAGGCAGAAATTAAATCCTTGGTGCTGGGAGTTGGGAAATACAGGATTGATTTTCTTCTCGTGGCTGGCAGGGTACAAAACCATATGTAAAGCCAGCCAGTGCTCCAGAATATCTTCAGACCAAGGTTTTGCACTTGGCAACGTTTTTCTGTTTTAAATAGAGTTGTCTTAGTGCATCGGCAACCTCTTATGTCTTTTGAAGTCCTTCACAATTAGCCTTTGCTTATAAGTCTGGGAACGATCCATCAGTCCCTTCATGACAGCTTCATGGTGGCAACGCGTGTGAGAAATTCATGCCTGGAAGAAGTCAGGCAGGTGATGGGCAGCGATTGCTCCAGTTCGTGCTGCCCAGTATCCCAGCTCCTCTTCAGCCAGGGTCTGTCTGCACCGATCCCACCGCCCTCGCTTCCCACCTGCCTGGGACAAGTACCATCGCAGTACTGGTGTCACCGCTGTCATATCATCATGGCACTACCACTGGTATCGGGCTGTCAGGATTATTTGAAATGTCATGGCATTAATCATATTTTTAAAAAGTTAATTATCCTTAAATTGAAGACTCGGAGTGGGCATGTGTCCTTCATCTCCTTCGGCATGCAAGGTGTCCCACCCCAGGCATCGCAGAAGTTGCATCAGTTTAATTTTTCACGTGACTTAACTGTAATTAGGGTTGCTCATTTTCTTGATGAGCGAAGTTGTATTTCTCCCTAGACTAAACCATTATTTTATTGTTTATAATTGTTGGGGGTGGTGGCGTTTCTAATTGCTGAGTTTGCCCCACCGAGTAGACCTGTTGTATCTCCGTTTAAGCAGGCCAGTGCTTAAATCTGCCCAGCTGACCTTTGGGCTGCTCTCCAGTTGGCTCTAATACAAATGCTTTCCTTAGAGACGGATTTATTATCACTCAAGTAAAAATTATTCTAGCATTTGCCTTACACTTGTTGCACGCGTTGATCTGAAACTGCAAAAGAAATTATTTGTCAAAGTGCCTTTTAGATTTCACGAGCTGTCTTGTAGATTTGGAGTGGAAGAAATGTTTCTCCTTTTCTTTTGCAGCCGCACAAACTGACCGTTCACTCTGTTTGAATTAAACAGAGCAAACGTTCTGTCGGCCGCGGGGACAGGGCTGCGGCGCATCCGTACCGAAGGAGCGCAAACGTGAGCAGGTCAGCTCGGTTTTAACTGCGGGTCGGGCTCTTTCCTTGTTAAACCACCTTTGGAAAATTAATGGAAAATTGGTGGGTTGGAGTTAAGTTGGACACCTTCGTTTGGGAAAATGTAAAGAAGACTGATGTTGCCTTTCCTGTGGAAGGTAGCCACTCAGAATAATTTTTTACCTTTTCTTTTAAGGAAACCTGGTGTCTTGCAACTCCTTAAGCATTAAAGCTTGTTTTTATGGGGGTGCTGGAAAGATGCTGATTAAATGTAAACAGCACATCTCTCTTGGTTGTGTAACCTTTTGCATCTCCGTGCTTTTGGAGTAACGCCCGACTCCATTTTCAAACCATAAATTGCTTTTTACACCAGCAGCTCTCACTTTCTCGTACTCCCATGAAGGCGAGCCACGCTTCGGGATGTTATCCTCTGCGATTGTCATTAAAAATGGACTCTGGCTGGCAGAATAAACTGGAATAAAACTGCAACGCCCCTATTTAAAAATTAACCATTACTCACCGAAAGCACATCAAACCCAGTTAGCGGACATCCGTTAATCCTGCAGTGAGCCGTTTCAGGCTTTAATGCACACTGTTTTACACGTTAAGGGGTTTGAAGTCGCGGGCCGGCGCTGACCTTTCGCATCTGCTCCTCTCGCAGTAGGAATCTCCGCTCGCCGCTCCCCGTCAGGGCGGATTAACGTGACGAAGTGCAGCGCTTCTGCTGGCTGCAATTTCGGGTTTTGATCAGAATTATTTCTTTCACAAACAATCACGTTGGGCTAAAACGTTACATCTGCTCTGGAAAGCCACTGGCAGGGCCGCGGTTTATCGGGGCGAGGAGGGTGTAATTTTTTTCATTCCTCTTTTATAAAGCTGCAAACCCGCTTCGTG
>Ga0181612_157080_pt1 | contig 10933 bp, 5 predicted proteins | sample HoacroProtozoa21_FD_119630 | JGI IMG/M metagenome (GOLD analysis project Ga0181612, IMG submission 119630) | Hoatzin crop microbial communities from Cojedes, Venezuel. Combined Assembly of Gp0051906, Gp0051904, Gp0051908 | reverse complement strand
TTTCTAATATTTATTTTTTTCACCTGCAAACTGTAGCAAAACATGATCAGCTTTATTATGCAGACAGGTATCCCTCTAACATTAGAGATTTAGGCGTGTATAAATAGAAGAGCTCTTAGGAAAGGAAAACATTTTGAGAAATGAACAAACCTTCAATTTAACTTCATGACTTCCAATACCAATGGTTAAAATGATGTAGCTCATTCATTCCAAGAGATACAACAGCACCTTAAAGTGGCTGATCTATTTCCCAGTAACATTTTTCACATAACAATGTGTTAAAGTTACAAATACTGATATGCACAAATAGCTATTTTCTAAGAAAAATATGTACAGTACTGCAGCATAATGAATGTGGTATCTGCAATAACTTATTAGCCAATTTTAATATACATGATACCGTTACTTTTTACCTGCCAGTTCACAGGTTCAAGGATGTTACCACAGCCCTCTGTTTTGCACGTTATTACCTGGTGGGGGGGAGGTGATTTTCTTGGTTTGTGTTTGGTATTTTTTTTTTTTATTTTTTAAAGGTACACAATGCAGGCTTTTATTTTTACTTCTTAAAGACTTCTTTTGTGTTTAAAGCTAATATCAGTGAAACAAGACAACAGTGCAAGAGGCGCAGAGATGTTATGTGACCACGTAAGAGTTCTTTTGGGTAAAGTGTCTATAAGGCTATAAGAAAGGATTGGTTGATGAGCTTCCTGTTGGAAATTGTCCTGTTGGTGCACCAGCCTGGGGGAAAATGGAAGAAGAAAAATAAGGCAAGTATTTAAGATTTTTTTCCATATTGTAAATTGTAAATGCAGGATATATAACAAAGAAAACAACCTATCAGGAAGTATTTCTGGTTTATGTTGCAGTCTTTTTTGGCGGTTCTCCGAAATTACGCTACTGTAAGAGCATGGTATACAAGCATCTCTGTTTTGATTTGAACAGCCTTACAAATGCCATGTCATCGTAATCCTGAAATGCATTTAGGAGAGTCACATGCTGCCTTCCCTTATTTGAAGCAAAAAAAAAAATCCTTGTGTGTGTCTAAATTAAAAAGTTTTACAGATCATGCCTCTTCGAGACATACAGAAGTTATTAATATCATGCAACAATTCACTTACCATAAAAGGGTTACTAGATACTCCAACAGCTGCAACTTGTCCAAAAGGAGTTACTACAGGCTTTGCCTGTCCAAATGCAGCAAAACCTGCTCCTTGGAAAGACAAGTGGAAAACATTAATACTAGTAACCAATCTTTAAAGACTTCTTTGCTGCAGCTCCCCCACAAAAGTAAGTAGAAGCTTTCACTGCGCAATCAGCAGGACTGATCCCACTTAAACAGTATCAGGAGCATAAGTGTAAAAAAATATGGCTGGGGTTTTTGTTTGTTTTCAACTGTTTGTAACTAATCAATTTCCAATTTCTACATACACACTTTTAAAATGTTATTTTGTCATTTAAATTTAGGGAGGAAGTACTTTCCAATTTTCTCTTGCCTATGTTCTATGAAGTTAGAGAAAGTATTACAATCTGTTGCAGACACTCCAGAAATGAAGATAAAACAATCCTTCTTGCATAAAAACCCTGTAAGCCTGGGAATACTTATAATTTTAGTATCAGATAATGGTAAAATTTCAGTTACATCACTGTACACAGCCAAGTCAGAAAGCTCAACTACAGAGCCAAAACAGTGTGGGCACCCTTCACCAGTATTATCATCAAGTTCATATAGAAATAAATATGCACCCATTACTGCTAACTACAGACAGACCCTTTTCTCCACATTTCTACTTTAAACAAGGTTATCTAAAATGTATGGACCTACCATTTGGCTGCTGAGCAAAAGCAGTCTGTTGAGGAAAAGCTGCCTGGGTTGGGAATGTGGGCTGCTGGAAGTTGCCGCTAAAACTAGTAGGAAGACTGTAGGAGGCAGGAGTTCCAAATCCTGCAGGCATGCTCATGGATGCAGTTCCAAATGTTGCTGCTGGTAGGCAAAAAAAAAAAATCAACATTCAATTATTTGTAAGAAATCACTTTTTTTGTGAGACAAATTACTATAACGCCATGTTATGAAAACTCTTCTAATGCCTCAGTGGCCATACAAAAGCAAAGCTCAACTTCTACAGCAACTGAACCAATTTGTTAGCTTGGGTCGCCACCCACTAGGTGCATAATTTACTTTAGCACTTTGAAAATGAATGGAATAATTTAAAATTTACTAGATCCAGCACATTCAGATATACTTTCTGAAAAGGAAATTATTTTTTACATTCTCTATGTTATTATATACTTCCCCCAGAGTTTTTCTGGTAAAAGTCTGTACACATCAGAAGCAAGCACTTTCAGGCAGCATAAGCCCCTCTGTTTTTCTCCTTCTGAGAAAAGCACGATTGGCTCTTCCTACTTTAAGCTGCATTACAGGAAGTTACAAGGAAAAAACAAAATCATAAGGGATACATGCATCCCCTCTCTCCATCCCATTCTTAATGCTACTGTAAAGGAAATTCTCACCATGCACATTATTTGCACACAGGGTTCCTATTGCAAATGCTCTTACTATTGAAGTAAGACTTAAAACAACAAAAAAACCCCAAAACTTTTCATCTGATTCTCTGCTGAGCATTTCAAGTAAAGAACCCACAGCTCATATGCAATTCCACATGCCTTCAGCAAATAAACAGGAGCACATCAAGTGCAAAAATGTAGTAACAAAACCATTATTCACTCTTTTGGGAGTTATTCTTGAAAGGAGAAGCAGATAGAAGTTTTTTCAGTACACATACAGACACTAGGCATTTTATTCTAGAAAACAGTAAGAGTTTTCTTTTGAAATGCTACAAGTTAGATTTTATGCAAGCTCGTCTGTTTTAAAAAAATAATATAGTTAATGAATATAGTTTAGTTATTAGTTGAAAAATTTACCCCAAAAGTATTCAAGGGCAAGACATTATACAAACATAAACTGTTGACAAAGTACACGCAAAACTGATGTACTAACATTGTTCTCAAGTAACAGTTAGCAGGGAAGCTATTCAACAGGAAATCTTGCTAAGACATCAAACAAAAACACAACAAAATGAGCAGTGACTTGGGATATCCCTAAAGGCATCAAGCTACTGTTGGTAGAAACTTCAAGAGTCATTCAACTTGTTAGCATGGTATCATGACCATGGAGGATATCAATAATGGTTTTGTTTTAGTTGCTTAATAGGTTTGTCTATGTATGCTCTTCTCTCTTTGCCCAGTTGCCAAATACCCACACCCACTCCATTTTGAAACATGGAAAGTATTCCAAAATTCTATGTGCAGAGAACCAGATAGCTATCAATAAGCTTTTACAAGCAAGAACAATTAGCCACAAGAAACTTGATACCAAATGTGGCCACCTACCAAAATGAGCCTGAGGAAATATGTGAGAGTGCATTGCTCCCGAGAGGCCTTATGGAAGCCACAAAGAGACCAGACAATGTCAAATCATTTATACACTCTTGAACAGTCATTTCTTAGTTTATATAGAAAGAGCAATATACACACATATATGTATCCAACAATTTGTCCATAGCATGACCAGCAATAGATTAAGCTAAGAAAACCACCAGAAATAAATGCTGCAAACTCCCATGTAATAAATCACAAAGTTCATGCAGAAAGCAAGCTAAGCATAAAAGGACAAGCTACAAGTTTACAGCTTACACTGAAAGGGGTAGAATATCATCTTTACTTATAGTCAGTATCTCTGTTACCTAGTACCTAACATCAGTATAGCTACCAAAGGGTTAGAACCTCTGCAAGCCAAGGATAGCAGTTTAGAAAGTGGAAGGACAGAGTTGCCGTATTTAAATTTATCTAAAGCAGCTACAAATTCTTCACGATGACCCAAAATAGCACAGATAGGAATGAGATTAAAAGAAGGAAAAAGATATTTTGGGCATTAAAGTAACTGAACAAGTTTAACTGCATAATATCTCAGAAGGGACTGAAAAGAGAACTCATTTTAGCAGAGGACATGAATTTGATAGTATCAGTTTTAACTTAGCCTGATCACTTTAACTCAACCTACCTAAAACTTTGTGCAAAACATAATTCAATGTTAAAATACATACATCAGCAGATTTCAATCTGTAGAAGATCAGTTAATAGATACAAGTGCCAAAACTTAGCAGTGCCTTTGGAGAAGAAAATTAGCATAATCTAGCAGTCATCTAAATCCAAGTTCAGTATTTTAAAGAAAAGCATGTTTGCTTTTTTAGGAAGCAATTAAGTCTTTGTCTATGGAATTACGATTCCACAGAATCCTCCCCCAGATAATTAATGTAATTCACAAGTGTAAAGATTATATTTAAACATACATTTTACTGTTACAGAAGAGAAAAATAAAGGACACCACCAATGCACTGAACGAGCAGACTGGTGAGGCGTTAACAGCCCAAAAGCCTTGTCTTTCGTGGTTCTATCTCCAGGCTCTTTGGTTTTGAGTGTTTTCAGGACTTTGAAGTGAGAAAGAAATTAAAAAAGCAAGTGTACCATCTTAGCAGCAGGGCTTTCAAGATCCCCGATTTCAGGGCAACCTGCTACAAAGCATGCTTCAAAGCCAAGGTTATAGTCCGGGAAGGTACCCAAGTGGCAATACACAGGCTACAAATAGCTTAAGTAGTATTGGAAGATCTTAAACAGATCATTTTGATATTTTTCGTGGCCACCATTTGAAATCCTACGACAGGGCCAGAAACAGGAAAATAAGTCCTCAGCTCAATAAAAAAACATGACTTCTCTCAAAAGAGTAGCTGAAGTTGATTTCTGCAGCCTATTCTTAAATACTGTACTCTACACCGAACAAACACAGAACATGTCAAATAGACTAGAGACAGATATTACAGAAAATCTTTAAGGAACAAATTACACAGCTACGAAGAAAAGAATCAGTGCAAGTCTTGAAAGAAAGTTTCTCAAACACTTAGCAATATTTTTTCCTAACCTGTTGCTCCTCGGCTGTTGGTCTGGAATGGATTTGTTGAAGGTGCCACTGGGGCAACTGGGGCAGCTACAAATGGATTTGTGGAAGGTGTTGCTGAAAGATTAAAAACATTTTACTTAATGAAGTCTTTTAAGAATAGCTAAATCTGACTCATTAAGTTTATACAGTTTTTAGAGAGAGATATATAAGTGTCTAAAGTCACAAGAAAAATTAGGAATTTATAATGTAATGCTTAATTTGAAATGCATGACAACAGCAGTACTTTTTGGCATCCTTAGTAACTTCAGTATCACTAGTGTCAAAGTATAGCACTATCAACTACAAATCAGTAAGACGTTTGCTTACAGTCCACAAAAGGTGTTAGTAACACACTTCTATACCTCCAAATGGAGCAGGCACACTCGAAGATGCAGGCTGTGTCTGTGCAGTAGCAGCCACGGGTACTGTTCCAAAAGCATTGCTGAAAATAATTCATACATTCAGTGAAGTCAGAATTGCTTGCTTAACAATTAAATACCACTTACAGTTACTGTTGACATGTAAAAGAAAAGGAATGCTTATGTGCAGTTTGCGAACTGCAAAATAATTCACTGATGCCAGGAACTGAGCCCCTAATGCCAGGGTCAGAGACTATAACTAGTGCTGAGCAATCAAAAGTCATCTCCACCAACAGCAGGAGAAAGAATATTGAACAGATGCCATCAGCGTAAAGGTTGCAAAGCAGAAGCTTTAGGGGCACTTGCAATACCAAGCAGAGGTATAACAGGCATTTGGTATTTATTATTTTAATAATCTAAAAAAAGAAGTGGTTGGCACCATTTACATTATAAATATCTGAAATTTTTTTTTTTTTGCCAGGGATGATGCCATGATTTCCAGTATGCATGCAGATATTCTGTACAGGAAAGTGTTACCATCTAACAGGTTTAGCATGTAATGACTAGAAAGGTGTAGAGAACATTCTGCTGATAGAAAGTATTTTTAATTTTATCTTATAATATCCTATCGGACAGTAATACTATTATTTAAAACAAAGGATGCAGTTTCAGCAGTACCTCTAAACTCCTTCAACAATTTCCCATTTAGATAAAAAGTAAAACCAGACTCGAGAAACAACTCTGAGCTACTTTTCTGCATATTGCTGAAGTCCATATAGAAAGTCAGCTACTTCTAACAAAGTACCTGCTAACATTACTGGTGGAAGTATATGCGTTACTAGAGGTTGCTGTGGAGCTGAACACGCTGTCTAATTCTGCTAGAGCCGCATACTTGTCTGAAGATGCACTTGACTGATGTGGGGCTGACAACGCAGGACCTGCTGATGCTGACACTACTGTACTGAAGCCACTTCCTTGCTCACTACCACCTAGAAACAAAGAAACCAGATTAAAAGTAATGAAGATGGTCCCACTTTCTGGCCTGCCAATGTTAAAAACTAAATGAACGTTCATGAACAGTTTAAATTTCAGACTGAAAAATTAAACATGCACTAGGGCACAGGAAAAAAAAAGTTTAACAAGCCATTAGCTATTAGCAAAGTGTCATGCTTCTATAGATATTCTGCAGCTCCAAAGAGCCCCTGGTTTCCCTGGAAAATGACGACTCAATTTCAGCTAGAAAATCTAACAACACACATACCCTCAAACAATCCATTTGAGAACAAAGCTCTACGTTACAAACCAACAAGTTTTTATACACCATTTGAGAAGAAAAGAAGTTACAGAATAACTAGGTTTTTTTCTCTCCTTAACTTAAAATCAACTAAATCGAAGTATCACAGCTACTGGGTTATAAAAAACCAAAACCAAATCTCATTGTGGCAGAGATACGAAAGCTACTCTGGCAGTTCTCTGCAACAACTGTAGCTCTCCACTCAAGAGCCTTCACTATAAGTTTTATCACAAAAGTTTTATCTTTTTATGTTTTCACCATTGCAACAATAATTTAGATATTTCCAATTAGAGTTATTCATCTTGATAGGAAGCAGGTTCCCAAAAAAGCAGTTTTCTGATGACACTCTTTTGGAGTGATATCGTCTTAAAACTTAAGATCTTACACACGAAGGGTACACCGACATGAAATTCTACTGATAACTTAAAGAAAGGACATTTTGAAACACGGTTACTATTTTGACAAGCACAGCCATTGTTGTGGTAAGTATATACACATAGAATATGCAAGTCAAAGAATCAGTTTAATACCTTGTCCTGCGCTGAAAATATTGTCTAAATTAGCAAGAGCTGCGTATTTGTCAGCTGACTGGAGATTCAGTTTATTCACTGCAGCTTTACTGACTGCAGTTGCTGTTGCGTTGCTCTGAGAAGCATTGAAGGCTCCAAAATCAGCACTGGAGGATTTGGGGAAGTTATCAAAGTGAGCAAAGTTAGCATTCACTGATCCAGCGCTTCCACCTGTAACAAATTAAGTTAAATATGATCAACACTCCAAAGCTAGAAAATGTCTCTCTAACTGTAAATGATCGCACCATAATCCTGCCTCTCTGTGGTTACATAAGGCAAGATGTTTCCCTGCCCCATCCCACACATTTAAGACCCTTTCTCATTTCCTTCAAAGTTACACTGGGTCAGCAGAAAAAGAATTTTTTTTTTATGTTTTTCAGTCTGCAGATCAGGGACAAAATAAACCCTCAAACTTCAACAGCTTGATCACAGCCATAATTTGATCTTAAAAGCTATATGCTGCTATCTATTTGCTGTTAAAGTACTTTTGACAATAACATTTTGCTAGAAAAAGAAGTATTTGTCTGAATCTTTAATATTCAAATATAGAAGCTTCATTTTCCTGTTGTGTCTAACAAATAGCTACCATTTACATTTACTTATGGTACAATGTTTAACCATTTTAGATGTCAGTCATCGTTCTACAGAAAAAACAGTGCCTAAAAGTCCAAAAGTAGGATGATTTCATGTCAAGGTTTGGAGAGATAGTGTGGTTCTCTGTTCTCGGATTTTTAGACTACATCAAATCAGAAAAGAGGTGAGGGGGAAGACACAACACAGCTCTTTTTATACCAAGTCTCCACTGACATCAGAGATATAGAAGTCAGTTTTAAAAATCTCACTTAGGTCCACACAACTGAACTTCTGTTCAAATATGAAACCATGAGCTTCCATCTCTTCAATGTCCTGATAATTTAATCTAGGCAGGTTACATACTTAAATTGAAATGAGTTGTTCCATTAAGTGTATCACATTTTATAACAGTTGAGGATTTCACTCATACTACAGAACACAGAACTTCCTATTAGCATAACCAGTAAGTTAAAACACAGGCAACAGTAGGAATGAAGATGCTACACTACAATGGCACAAAATGAAGCAAGCTGAGTTTTCCACTGCGTGGAACTTACTGTGTACAGCCTGGAGAGGAAAAGCTGAAGTAAATTCACCAAAACTGCAGCTAGATGAAAGCGTTCTGAACGCTGGACAGCCAGAAATTGTGTGGGGGTTAAAGTTAACATAAGAAGGGAGAAAGAAAATTTGAAAAAAGTTTAAAACACCACCACACTCAAAAGAAAAAAAAAAAAAAAGGAAAAGAAAGTCAGTCAGCCAAAGATCTAGACAAACAGCAAGTGTCAGCTCAAGCAGAAGTTCTAAAGCATGATCAAATTAAAGGAAAGCAAAACAAATCTTAGCAATAGGCTCTACACATGAAGTCAAATATACTGAAGTGTGTGCATGTGTTATACATACAGACACACACTTTTGTTTGGTACTGTGATGTGCTTTTGGGTCTACTTAAACACTTCTCTTACAAGATACAGAGTCCATTCAATATTTATCAAAAGCAGTACAGCTTACTCTTTTCATAGTTATTTCAGGTGTAGAGCTAACAAACACATAGTGCCATAAATCAGACTTCTCAGTAGCATTAGCAAAAAAAAAAACACAACCAAAATCAACACCAAACAGAAGAAATTCATTTTGAGTTTCCCCAGAGCTTCAGATGGCTTGATTGCATTAAAGTAAGCAGATGCAAGAAAAACTCAACTTAAGTACCTTCCAGCATAAAGGTAAGGATTATTTCAATTAAGTATTAATCAAAAGTGCTAGGAGTTCTACCTGTATTTTGGGGCTCAAAAGAAGACTGACTTGCTGTGGGGAAACCTCCAAAACTACTTGAGCCACTAGGCTGTCCAAATGCATCAAAGTTTGCAAAACCTGCATTTGCAGAGTTCTGCGCTGTAAATTGCAAAGGAACAAAACATGTTAATGGATATGGGAAATAAACACAAAACCAGACGTATTGACTGAATTCATGGTCATGACAGCCTCCAAGGGTTATGTCCTACCTTACAGTTTCTTTTCAAATGAGAAAATTATACATGATACTCTACAACTGAAAGTAGTCTTTGAAGAAGCTTTCACAAATTACCTTCACAGAGCTGTACCAGTCAATGCTACTTCTCTCCTCCTCACACAGGCTGCTACTCACAACTGCATGATCTGAAGTCCAGTTCAGCTTAACCCTAGAGTGTTTGCAGTGGTGGCTGATCAGGGGAAAACAGCCAAAGAGTACAGAATACCAGATTTATAGCTGCAGAACCCAAACCAGGTATCACTCACTAAATGCTAGTTTCCAGAACTAGAATTTGTGAACTGAACGTTTCTTTGGGAATAAAAATTAGAAGGTATTCTTGTAACGTACTGACAATTTGAGTTCTCATATACAAAGTGCTTCTTCCTTGGGTGAATTTAGTTTGGCACTACTTGAATAGTTTTGGCTAGGTTTATAAATTCGTTTCACTGGAGAATTCAGTTTTCAAACAACTAAATCAGAGTACAGAAATATGGAAAGTCAATACCAATGTCAAGAAGATAGCATTCATAGAGTGTATCCACAAAAAAAATCCAAGGAAATTTCAAACAGAATTTCAATTTTCACCTTCCTTTTGTGCCATGCTATAGGAGAAAATAAAAGTTAACACCCATCTCATTTCAAACAGCTGGACATTCAGCACAATAGATTCAACAGGAATTGTCTGCCTAACTGACAAGCTCCCAGAAAGTCTTCAACAGTGTGACAAGCAAGGAATAAGCAAAAGTTTTTTATCAAATGCAAAACAAGCCCCTACATGTATGTAATTTCAATTGCTATCTAAAGAAAGTCCACAAAACACCTTCCAGAATAAGATGGCAACAGATTATATTTTTGGGTCAGGATTTGTTTATTCTGGAGGGATTCTGCAGATAAGGTATATACAGAAACAATAAATCATGCTGATTGTTTGAGTAGTGTTAATAGATGGATAATGCTAATTAAAAGTTGCATTATTTCACTTAATTTCTATTCAAAAAAGCATCTGTACTACAAATCCATAAACTAAAGGGACTTTTTTTTTAATACAAATCACAGTATTCCACAATGCTCCTAATATAAATGAAAGTGCAAGTACTTCCCTTCATGGGGGATACTGGGAGAGAGGGGGAGGTCTGACTCTAGTCGATACCGCTTTTTATTCGAAGTGAGCATGCATATTGGGTTTACATGGCATGGTTTTGGCAGCAGAGGTCTGCAGGGGTGGCCCCAGTGAGATCAGAAGCTGCCCCCACTTCTGACAGCCAGCTCCAAAACAGACCTGCTACCACCCAAGGCTGAGCCCATCAATAATGCTGGTGGCAACTCTGTGGTAACATATTTAAGAAAGGGTAAAAAAAGACTGTGCAGCAGCTGTGAGAGAGAGGAGACAAACACAAGAGAAACAACCCTGCAGACACCAAGGTCAGGGAAGAGGGAGGGGGAAAACATGCTCCACGTGCTGGAGCACAGATTCCCCTGCAGCTCATGGAGAATCACAGAGTCATTAAGGTTGGAAAACACTGCTAAGATTAAGTCCAATCACCCACCCAAAAACACTATGTCTACTAAACCATATCCCGAAGTGCCACATCTACACGGTTTTTAAACACCTCCAGGGATGGTGACTCCACCACCTCCCTG
>Ga0181612_142890_pt1 | contig 10933 bp, 6 predicted proteins | sample HoacroProtozoa21_FD_119630 | JGI IMG/M metagenome (GOLD analysis project Ga0181612, IMG submission 119630) | Hoatzin crop microbial communities from Cojedes, Venezuel. Combined Assembly of Gp0051906, Gp0051904, Gp0051908 | reverse complement strand
TTCCCGGACAGTGGAATTGCTATAAGCACAGAAAATCTACATTGAAGGGGATTTCTATGCAAGCTATGCAGCAGATGAAGATTGTATTGCAAGCTTGAATTACTGATTCAAGCTTCTACTTCTCCTCTCCCCACCCACTTCTCTGATAGCTTTTAAACTTCAATAGCCATATAAGTTCAAATGTTCTTTTATAGGGTGAAATAAACACATTTTATGGTTCAGAAATTGCAAGCTTAGAGATCAACACTTTACCACTAATTCATGCAGGTTCAAGCTAAGGAAATAGCTCATTTTCCTCTCTACAGTTGTTGAGATTTTTTTCCCCAAAAAAATTCAAGATACATTTTAAATTAGATGTTATGAAAATTGTGGATCTAGACAATGCTTTCTCTTAACAAAGTGCATCTAGCTTGCTGCCTTCCAGGTCCCAGTTCCCATAAAATCAGAGGGAAATTACTGCTGAAAACCTCAAAGAGGCTGGAAGTTGGTACAAAACTTTAGAACTTATTATTCATATTATTGACAGTCCTGTTAAAAACAAAACAAAATAAAACAAAACAAGACCATGAAAACAAAACAACAAACCCCAAACAACTCACAGGAAAGCTTTCATATGCCACTCCAGAAATCTAAAAAAGTCTTATGAATGCAAGTGTAATTTATAGTTAAACTTATTTTTCATCATTCAAGTACTGTAGAGTGCATTTAGCCCCAGCCCAGTCGGTACAATCCTTTCCAGCAGGACAGTAGGAAATACCAGATCCAGCTGTCACAGGGAACCTGAGGAGAAGCAGTACTGTTGAGGCCCGTATCTTATACAACACATGTCCATTACAAGAAGCATCCACTGGACTTCATGGGTAGCCCTGGCATTTCAGCAAGTCAGGGGAAAACCCACGAGCCAGAGATGTGAATTCCAGATTCGTACAGAAATAATAGGGGGGTATAAAACCCAACGAAGATGCAGCTTGAAAACCTTAGTATGATCTGAATGCACAGAAAGTTATTTTCAAACCCAGGAAGAGCAAGAGCTGCATTTTGCTGTGCAGTGGGTCTGCCCTAAATGGCCTACAGAAAAACTGCAGTGCCGCGATTTTTTATCCTAAAACATCCAGCTGTTTATTCCCCTCTCATCATTATGATTTTTGAGCATCTGATAGATCCAGTAACAGCAGGGGAGTATTTTTCCTCCCATTTATCAGCTACATTAACCAGCATTTAAGTGGTTAAAACAGAGGCTTTGTTTCCAAGCAAAGATAACCCTGTTCCTGAGGACACCAGTAATGGTGGTATATGACAACATAATCAGCAGCACAAGGATACAAACAACTCCCAATTATCCCAAACCAAAATTTTTGAACATCTTGTTACATTTTTTCCTTAGGCTTTAAAATTACTGAGTTGTTATGGTTGGATGCTTTGTGGTGAATAAATCTAGAATAATTCCCTGGAAAGAACGAATTGCCGCTGAAGTGCTGTTAGTGCAAAAGACCACAGTACCCAGTTTGCCCTGGCTTTCCCATCCATGGGGAAAAAAAAACCCCTACAAAGTTCTCATCATGTGGGGACAGAAGAAAAATGGGGAGGAGCAGTGGTGGTTTGATTTCTAGGAAGCGTGAAGCAGTTGCGCACCCCGCACAGAAAACAGGCAAGAGGGAGAGCACAACGAGAACAACACACAATATTGGGATTTCTTGCACACTTACTTCTGTCATAATGCCAAATTAGGCCTCCAGGTAAGCACAAAACCACCAACCATTAAAAAAAAAAAAACCAAACACTGCATGCGAACACTACCTGAAGGGAGTTTGAGATGATCAGGAGGTCTCATTTCCCACATTGAGGCACTCATCAAAGCTAAAAGCTCTCACAGAGATAGGAACACAAGATTTTGTGCTAAAAACAGAGATGTCACAGGACACGGTATTCAAACTTGAAACCAGATCAAAGTGATCGTGTTGAGAGCCAAATCCAGGCTTGGGCTTTGACTATACCTCCAAAACATGGATGTTTTTGGATCTAGAGTTTGGGTTCTGTCATCCATCTAATCTTGAAATGGGTGGATCAAAGACGTTCAGTTTGAGGCTTAGCAAAGTGCTAACAGATACTTTTGAATAGAAATGATTCAGTAAAGTGCTCCAAGCAAGGAATAAATTTGTTGGTGGACAAGTTGTGAACTGAAAGAGAAGTGAAACTGGTCGAGGAAAGTACTACATACCTATTGATTGCATTGGTACGTTACCTTGAGAGGTTGGCTTTATTTACAAAGGGCGGGAAAAGCAGGTACAATGTGGTTGAGAAACTGGACCAGAAAGTTGGTAGCAGTGCCAGAAAAGACTGGAAATTAAGAAGGGTGTCCAGTGGTTTGAGAGCTGGCTTGGAAACCAGTAGCAATCATATGTTTGGTGCTCCATCCCAAATTTCCTGTATAACTTTGGCCAAGTCATTCAGTGACTCAACTTCCAACTTGTCAAATGGAGGTAATAAACCTTGTTTAAAAAAAAAAAAACAACTTGGGGGGAAGAGGTGAAGAACTCTTTTGCACCCTTTACAGCCTCATGACTTATAGGCAGCCTGATAAACTCATTGACTAAGGAGACTGGATGGCTTCCTAAATTATTCAAAATAGAAATACAATTATAGGAAAGAACTGACTGAAAACACTTAAGCTATAGGGACAAGCCTGGTGATTGATTTCTGACATTTCTGTGCTTTAAGGAAGCCATGCTCCTGTTCAAGGTACAGGAAAAACACAGACTGGCACAAATGCTAAACTTATTTTCTACATTGTTTATAAAGTGGAAATTACTGTAGGCCACAAAAGAATTAATCCTGACATACATATGTGTGAGATCTGGCCACATCAACTGTATCATTTATTCCAGAGCATGCATTTTCTTGGCCACTGTTTTTCAGCTTACCCTAGTCAACTGCAATAACATTTTTGGCCAGTACAAACTTTTGACCTGATGTCTGTGCAGGTCTAAAAGGAATTTCCCCTTCAATACACATGATCTTCCATTAAGCAAAGCCAGTTCCACGACTCCTGGAAGAGTTAAGAGGTACAAATATCCTGTAACTCTGGATCCTTGCAGTTAACGTTGTGGTCTCCTTTTAGGGGACAGGAAGATAATTCTTTCACACCCAGTGCAAGTGGGTCATTTAGGGATAGCCTTACACACTCAGCGAGTAAAGGTAGATTCCTAAATAATTCAAAATGGAAATCTCAGCTCTAAATGACCAAGTGTTCTGCAAATTTTGCAGTGGAAAAATCTGCGCTCAGCCTTGCAAATAGAATTACACTGTAGATCAGTTGCTGTGTTCTGGAGAAAAAAAAAGGATAAGAGTACAAGACCTTATCTATAGACCTTTCAGGTTTACTAATCAGAGAACTGCAGCATTTCTCCTGCTGTTACACATATTCACTTCATCAGCGGTGACAATCAGAGATGGCCAAGCATTTCCTCCACTGTGTCATCCTAACTTGGCTCATAGCACTTGCTGATGAAGGCTTTTTCTTGAGGCATTGCCATCTTTAATGGAACAACTCTCATGGGCAACTGTTCTAGTATAGAAAGGAAGTAACCTTTTAAATACCTGCCACAGTTAGAAGCTGAATTTCTATTGAAAGCCAAATGAATGTTTTCATGAAAGGTCAAGCTTGACAAAAATATTTAGGCAATACAAACAATAAGAGTAATTAACTCAATCAGTGAAATCAGAACAATGAAATTCATCAGCAACCGAAACATAAAATACTAAAACTATGACCTTACAACCAAGTACTGCTTTGAAAAGATTTAAGAGTTTAAACTCTTCCTCCTCCTAACTAGTCCTTCAAGCTGTGATTTTCAAAACTTCTAGTCAGGTGCTACCTAGACCTGAGAGCTCTGAAAAATCGTGGCCACTTGGTACACCTATGTTAAAAATCCTCCAGAAGTGTACACGGTCCTTCACTTATAGCACACAATTGCTCTGCTTAGAGGGGGTAAAACTGTTGCATTCCTGTTGGAAACAGGAAGACAAACTGTGGAAAACAAGGGTTATGTCCTCAATCTCACCCACTCACGGATTTACACGTCTCCACCTTGCGAATGTAGCTCGCCTTGAAACACATAAACTCTCTCCCCAGAAAGCCCCACCACAGAGTCTCCCGACAAGCTGTAGGGGAACAAAGCCAAGCCTTAAATTTGCTATGCTGAAGCTGAGAGCTTTCATTGTAGAAGGCAGATAATTCTCCCCTTCCTAGAGTTAACTCTCCTCCCTGTCCAGCATTACCTCTGGTCTGGCCAAGTGTTCAAGTTGGGTAATTTCTCCAAACAGTTAATTCTGCAAAGGAGATGGCGAGCCTTTGAGGTCTGCTACATTAGGACATGTATGTCCCTTGTGGTGCTACCCCTGTGTGTCCATACCATGTGTGAAAATGGGAATGAAATGCCTTTGGGAATGAAGCCAAAGGCCTTTTGTACTTCAGTCATTGGGGGAATTATTCCTCCTGGAATCCATCTGGGAATTTTAGATTCGAGCAATTCATTGTAGCTTCCTCAAAGCATGGTTTGGGTCTCCTTGAAATTGGTACCTATATTTCGGGAGAATACGTTTGGGTCTAAATTATTTCTATGATTCTAAAACTTGCCATTCCCTGCCTCCTGCGAGAAGCTTACTTGGCAAAGGCAGGCAATGCCATGCATACATCACATAAGGTGTGGATACGGTAATTTTCATTTTCCAAGCAAAGACCAGGTAGAAACCACCGAAATCTCTTTAGCCCCACAGACATAAAGATACATCGGAGGACATTCTCACAAATTACATGCATCTTTATGCAAAATCAAGAAAAGCCAGAATTAGCTGTTTCCCCTTGTAGTGTAGAAATTCCTGTACAGATTACACACCTTATTAATTCTAGACCAGTGAACTTTCCTCCCAGTATATAACAAAGTGTCACATTATTAGTCAGGTTTCCAGCATCTTTGATAAAAATGGTCATTTTATTGCTGTATAAAAAATACAAGGTGAGTTAAATGTTCAGTATTTTCTTATAAAATATTTAGGTTTCTCAACAGTTGCAAAGAGGCTAGTGTTTATATAATATTCACAGACATCTGTAATGCCTCTCATGAAAGCTAATGCACAAGCTCTTAGCTACTGCAAAAGGGTTTTAAAGACGCTCTGTCTATCTTAAAGTGCAGTTCTACATAGTCTGAAGAGCTACATCGATAACAGTTTGTTTTGAGCTTAATGTTTATTCCTCTCACTGCTGTCTAGGTTGAAATTTGCTTACTTTACGAGTGAAGGCTCCAATGCATTTAAAATTTAAATACCTGACTAGGACGCACTTACTCAGCAAAACACATACACATGCCTAATTTCAGGCACATGCTTACATAGTTTAAGTCTCAGGGCTCAAATCACATGCCCACATTATTTGTTTTAGCAGACAGAAAAGCAGTTGGGAATACAGGCATTTCTGAGGCAGAAGACTAATTCACAAAGGAAAGAAGCTCTAATGACTTGTTTTCTAGGTACTGCCCAAGTATCTACCACTACTAAGACACAACTGCTGTTTCAGTTTCTGAGTTGCTGTAATTTTTGTTCTTTGTTTCCGCAACAGTGAAGTCATCCTGTAGGTATTTTACTTTTGTTCCTTCATACTAATTTCCATGAATGCAAAGCAGAGGTGTGATCCTTCTCCCACCATCAACAGACTGCAAGATGTCACATTTGCACCTCATGCCTTTTTCATGTCAAACAACAGAAACAGTCAAGAATATTTCTAATTTTGAGCACATTGTTTAAAACAGACCAATACCAGAGAGACTTTCCTTGGATTTCTCCTTCAGCTAATTTGGAGGCAGCACAGCTGATGCAAGATGACTGTAAGTCTCAACCACACAAACTCAATGCCAACAGCTGAACAGCACAGTCTGAAGAGAGTTATGGCATTCCCCTCAAACCTATTTCCACCACGCACCAAGTGTAAACATCAATCAAATGTGGTTCTGAATCAAATGGCTCACAGTGAGGATCTCAGGTTACCTTCATCTGGCTCCATTGAATGTCTTCAGAGCAGCCCTGCCAATCAATTGTGTTATGACTTCTGCAGATACAGCGTTTGTAGCGTTTCATATTTTAAGAGAATAAATGGTTGGTGATGTGTACCAAACCATCAGCTCCACAAGCCTTCTGCTCCCTCACACAAGTCTAACAGACTGGAAAACAGAAATGCAAGATGCCACAGCAGTGTTTTTCTACTATTAAGGAGCAATTTCCATATCTACCTCTATCTTTCTATATCTATCTTTTTTAAGTTCCAACACAATAGATTCCCATGCAATAAGTGATGATCATAGCTGTGATGTCAGGTTGGGGCAAGCACTTATCACACTGCAGATGTACACATATGCATCAGACCAGGTGAAGACAAACACATGCTGGATGGCAATTTGAGATCTAAGGAGCAAGCACAAGCTGCTGCCTGGGACCCTCAAGCAGGGATGGAACAGATGAACTTTGAGCAGGTTCAAGAACCTGAAATGGGGACCAGATGAACACAACCCAAGTAGATTCTATGAAAGAAACAGCTCTGAAATTCTGTGAGATCTAGAAGTCCCAGGCTTCGTTGTGAGGATATATACCAACAAGGAGCTACTGGCAACCTTTCTCCATTAGGTAGACTTCTAGTCACTACTTGTCTCTGGTCTGCTCAAATTCTACTCACAGCCAATACTGCAGTGACATTTGAAAAATATATTTGCTCAGGGAGGCTCTGCAATCTTCATATTGATTTGCTACACTTGAGTGTACCATATTGGAACCTCAGACTGGTGTACCAGTGCTTTCAATGGGTATATTGCCATTTTATAACAATAATCTGTATGCTAGACAAATAAGGTGCGTACTAAACATCTCTCCTACTTCTTCTCTCAGCCTCATCCTGGTAGTGCTGGGTCTTTCACTGTCCAAATGCAATCACAGATTAATATGGTGGAAGACAGTAAAGTGCTACAAGAAAGTTTTATAACTCAACTCTCCCAGCCAAAAGACTGAGTAAACCACTGCAAAGTGTGCCACCAGACTATTGTTCTGGGTAGCCATAATCGTAAACATAAAGGCTTGTGAAAGAGGCATGGACAAATGTAGGATACATTTTCCCTCTAAAGAACACAGATGGTTTCAGTCTCAGAACTTTATTTATTTACGGTGACTGATACACAGTTTGTACCTGATTTTAAGTAAAGCTACAAGGAGGAGTAACTTAATATGCTGTTTCCCATGAAATGTGGCAAAACCGGTATTTGCCAGTGTGGAGCACACATAACGGTGTTTGCCTGGTAGGAGGGGAGAACCTGCACTCAACACAAAATGAAGTCACAGCAGGCTTAAAAAAGGAACTAGATGATCTTATAACACACCTTCTTACTCAAAGCATGCACAAATCTAACTGTAGACTCACAGTTGTAGCCTGTTTTTCCTTTTTTACTTCACCTTTCTTTCAAAGGTGTGAGGAAGTATTTGCCACATTCGGTTGTCTACATCACATGCTTATAGATAATCCGGGGGTTTCCTGGTTTAACCATGTCCCGTATAATACCAAACAGCGCACAGGATTGGAGCTGACCCCAGTGTTCTCCCCCACAGCTTTTCTCCTGTAAAGAAAAACAGATTTTTGCATTGTTCCCCTGCACAATTTATAGGACCTGAGGTCATGGAGGGGAAACGACATTGTACTAAGAAGCCTAGAGGAATGCCAGGGTAAGAGCTACTATCCTGAGCTAAACCTTTCAGAGTCCTTAAGTGGTTTTTTGTATAGTTTCTACTCCTGTGCTACGGGGAAGCAAACTATTTTACCCCATCACTGGAGAGAGCTGCGACCTTAGGGCTCTGTGTCCACAAGAAAACTCATCCTCTATAGCAAATGCAGAAATATGTCACCTAATTTCTCACTAGACTTTTGCAGAATGAAAGACAAAACAAGCCCAGCAGATCATATTTCTACTAAACTCACCAAAGCAGTATTTCCTTTAAAGACCCAGCCCCTCCGCAGCTCCTTGTCTACCCACATCTAATTGGCCTTCTTTATAGGTTTGCAAGCCAGGACTGAAGAAAGTGACAGCTCCCTTCTGATATCTCTGTATTTTAATATACAGTAATTTCATCTCTAGTATCTAAACACAGTGGACAGAAAGGTGCCTACTGTTTTGGTAGATAAATGGCATCTGGTACATAGAGCAACACAGGGCCACCGAAATACCTGCACAGACAAACAGCTATTCGTAAAGGTCCTCTGTACAATGTTAATGGCACTGAATATGACCTTCAAAAGTTCTTTGCATAGTAAATTAACTCTCCTCAAATCATGAATTTATATAAAGAAAAATAAACCCACCAAAACTGAAGAGCTTTTCTTTTCAGGACAAGGACGTTCTGATAAATTAAAATAAATTTATCCTTTAAAATAAATTTAAATAATTATAAGCTGAGCAACACCTTGAAAAGATTCCCTTCCCTGCCCCTTTTAGTTTAATTTAATGAGGGACACTAGTTAACAATGCCAATAATAGATTGTTTTGTTAACTCATCATGGCCACTACAGCCCAGCTCTAATCAGACAGAAAAGTATCAAGGGTTAGACAGTGCAATCACTGTAAGGTTGAGATTATTTTAAAAAGAAAAAAAAAGCAAGAAATTAAAAAAGACCTTTGTTTATTTTATTAACTCCTTGCCATCTATTTTAATTCTTTTCCTTTCTTCATGTAGTCATTTTCCACTCATCTGTCCCTGCTTCCTTTGCTTAGCAATGCACTTCTTGCAAGCACATGAAAACTATTCCTATGGTACCAATCACACATATTCTTGAAAGGCAGGCTTACCCTAAAAAGCCCTCAGAGTCAGAACAAGATGCAAGACAAGTGGATCCAGCAAATGAATATGAGGCAACACAGCGAGACAATTATGATGAATATAAATAAGCTGGCATGAAGAAACACCATTTCACTGAAACATGCAATTTTACTGAACCCAAAATCATTCTCTGAGACAAATCCATCTTCAGAGAGCTTTCAGGATGAGGATTTTTGAGGTTGGGTCAGCTGTGATCAAAGACAGCAACATCCCGAGTATTTTGACTGTCTCCACATTTTGCAAAGGCAAATTCTGAATGTGAGAATTGCCATTATCTGACCATCTCATGGCGCAAAGTTAGCAAGAGCCATCTTTAGGAAGGAGAATGTTCCCAAAGCCAGTTAGTCTATACCCTGTCTTCGTTTTACTAGAAGTCACTGTGCAACACCATGCAGATATACCTAACCTAATTACAAATGAGCTAGCTTGAGTACCAAGAGCAGTATAGACATGCTAACCTAGCGCAAGCTGCCCAAATTCATGAGGTGCAGTTCCACACCGGACAACCGCAGATACTGCAGTGGGAGCAGCTGGGCCAGGTACCTCCATACCGTACTGCACAGCCTCCTCTGGACACCACACACCTGCCCGCTCTACCCTGGACAATCAAGGATATTAAAGATCATGCAACACAGCACGTTTCTGAGATGGTGCAATCAAGTCAGACAAGTCTGGTCACCCAAACACTGCCCATAACCCATGTTTGCAATGATCTACAGGATGAAAAACATCCAGCAAACTACAGCAGTTTTGTTTTGAGGCTTTTATTGTGGGTTTTTTCTTTTGTTCCCTTTTTTTTTTTTTTCACCATTAGGAAATTACTAATTGTTCCAAACTGCTGTTAATTGGCTTACAGTTCCACATACATTGTCAAACTGCTGGTCAGCTGGCGGGCGCACCACCTTTCCCAACAGATTTATTTCACAGGTGGATTTGCAGTCTGAAAGGTCCTTCCCATTTCCAGCTCTGCAATGCTTCCAGGCAGCAGGGAGGAGAGGAAGAGACAGATGCCTTTCCACAGAGATGTAACAACCCTAGCAAGTTCTCAGCATGTCAATAACAATCTAATCAGGCTGCATTATACTGAAGGGAAAATGAGATTTCTGACTTTGCCAGAACACTTCACGCATCCGCTTGCTCTTACAAACACATACAACACACTCCAGTTTCCAGATGCAGATAAGGATAACCACAGTGTGGAAAACAATCCAACAACTAGTCTAGCCAATTCCCAGCTGGACCTCAGCCTCTTTCCATCTCCCTTCCTTGCTCTGGAATAACAATCGCTGCCTGTAAATTTAATGAAATTTCATAGACAACTCCTTTGTATCTATGTTGCAGACAGTGCCCTGCTGCTCTGAGGATACATAGCAAAGATGACTCAACAAGCTGTCCCACCTTGCCTCTGCCCCAGCCTTGGTACAATCACAGGGAAACCTGCAAATTTAGCAATGCCCAGGGAGCAGGAATCAGTTCTGGAAGAGTCCTGATGGCATCTCTTGAGAAAGAATAGCTGCAAGGAGCTCTCCTCCCCACATGGTCGACCAACTGTACAGAAATGTCACGTAGCTCGCCCAAGAAGTAATGCACCAGGCTTTTCTTCTGTGTAATTCCTGCCAGAGCTCCCTCCTTGGGCAGGGCTAATTAAAGCTGACCTAACCCAGACTGTAAAACTGGGGGTATCACCCCCAGATGACCACAGTTCACCTAAATTAAGCACTGGCTCATGAATCAGTGAGCAATGAACCTCCCCAGACAGCAGAGAGGCATGCTGGCTTCTTCTCCACCATGCTCTAAGGCAAGCACTCATACCCAGTAGCAATCTGTCCTTCACGAAAAAAAATAAAATTATAAAATAATGCAATAGGATTCTGATTCCAGATTCACTGCCTGGAGGAAGGAGAAGGATATTTTATTTCTTTCCTGGCTGATTACCTAAAGGAAAAAAAAAAAAAAATTACTAGCTCCAGTGAATGAAAAAGAACCTTTAAGTCTAAATGCCTCAGTCAGGTCATCCAAATTCCCGGTT
>Ga0181612_128142_pt1 | contig 10933 bp, 11 predicted proteins | sample HoacroProtozoa21_FD_119630 | JGI IMG/M metagenome (GOLD analysis project Ga0181612, IMG submission 119630) | Hoatzin crop microbial communities from Cojedes, Venezuel. Combined Assembly of Gp0051906, Gp0051904, Gp0051908 | reverse complement strand
CCTGGTTTCCTCTAGCACCACAGGATTTGAGGAATAACAGTCCTTCATTCACTTTATCCACCAGCTTCAAGATTTTGTAAGCCTGTATCATATTTCCCCCTCAGCTTTCTCTTCACCAAATGGAGGAGTCTCAGATTTTTTTGTATATTGTCATAAGATAGCTGCTCCCTTGATCACCCCAGTTGCCTTTCTTCAGCTGTAGAGATCTGAGCTGCATGCAGCACTCAAGGTCTGGGTGCACTGAGCTTTCATATATGGCAAACTGACAGCCTCTGTCTTGTTCTAAAAAATGTACAGCCTTTTGTGATCTGTAGCAAAAGATCTTCAGATGTGTTTAAATTAGAAATCTAGTCTCACACAATTGAATGATTGCCTTTGGGGCTCAGATAAAGCTGTATATTGTCACTGAAATAGAGCTGTTTGGTACTTCTGACTTTCACAGTACACAAAGGGACACAGCATGTTACACCTGGGATAATGTAGCCATGCATTAAACCATATGATCATACTAATGGTGAAAGGCTCCACAATACGAGCATACACATAATTTTTAATATTAGACAGCTATAACATACGCAGCTTCAGCCATACTAAGAACTTTTCAGTTAACCATATACCAAATGCACATTTTCTCTATGTGAGAAACTACTTGCAAAGGCTCAGCGGTTTTCTAGGTAACCATAAAAGACTGGAGAATGAATGCTTAATACTATTTTGCTCACCAAAGTTTTCTATGAGAAATTCTTCACACAATTTCCATTTGAACTACCTGCTAGTCTACTAGTAGAATTGCCGCGTCCATCAAAATAACTCTCTGAGAATGCTTCTGACTGCATAAAGAGCCCTTCTACAGGCCTGAACTTGTCGCCAACAGAGCCGTAAGAAACCTCTGGTCCTGATTTGTTTCTTTAACTGATGCCAGCTCCTGCTGACACATCTGCTCATTCTTTTTCAGCTCCCCTAAGTTAACTGGATAGACAAACTCTTTGCAACAGGTGAGCCCTTTCCAGCCAGTGTAGCAGCTGGGGCACCTGCGTGTGGATTAATGGCACCTGAAACACGCCAGACTCTCGGTATCGCAGATGATTGTTCTTCTCCCAGCTTGGCTTTCCAGGATGATACCGCCATGCCAGTGCTCAGAGGAGAAGACCTGCTGTCTCTTCTGTTTTGCTTGGCTACAACTTTGGAGAAGGGAAGAATACATTACCAATGAAATTATGTTCTCTTTTAAGCATTACACCATCATTACCAAGATATTTGAGTTTCAAGGTTAATAACTTATCTTCTTTTTCCAGGGTTCTCTGAATCTTAACACTTCTGTCTCCACTGCAAGCTTGACCATCTGATTTGCCAAATGTGATGGTAATTTAAGACCTCTGTCTGTTAGACAGAGCAAGTGATAAATGTGCTGATGTTTACTAAATGCAGGCTTAGTGTATCAGATAAACCCAAAGCAAGTGCAGGTGTGTATATTAGACCTTTTGGAGGTAAGTCTTTCGGCATGGTTTTCACCAGTACTCTGGATTGGCAGTAACAGCAAGTTTCTGGCACACTCCCTAAAACTTGTTTCATAGAAACAACCAATCAAAGCATAAAAATTGTATGATACAATTTCAATATCTGTCATGTGTGGAAAATATTACAAATGCTGAACATAGCTATTTGCTCTTCCTTGTCATACCTGTAAAATTCCAACTGTCCATACCACATCTAGTGTAGGAAAAATAGTATGAAGAATAGTACGAGCTCCTTTTCTGACTAAATGAATCCTCTATTTGAGGCCCCGCATTTGCAAGGAAAGACAGTACTTATTAGTGCACAAACCCTCTTTTGCAAAGAGTCAAATTCCTAGGGAGAAAACAAGATACATGCTGTCTGTAGGCATGGGAGAAACAACAAACCTGTGTTGCCAAAAGGCACATCAAAGAATGGGAAAATGCGTTGTTTTACTAGTAGACCTACGTATCAACAGCATACAAAGCTGTTTTTGTCAAATTTATTTATCATTATCCAAGGAATTACTGATGGAAACTTTAGCTATGCTCTATGTAACCATAACAAAGACTGACAGTTGCACAGCTTCAGGAAGAAAAATTACATCAAAAGGTCTTCTCTCACCTAGGTGTGAATATCATGACATCGAGTCAAAATGACTGTCCACTGGAACTAACACACCATAGAAATGAGTGTGATAGATAGCTGGGTAGATTGTCAGAGGCCTGAAGGAAAGGCATTGGTGTTCCTAATGGTGATTTTCTGTGTTTACTGTGTCCAAACTAAGTTCACATTGCACCCTAAAAATCAAGTGACATCAGCATTAGGAGATATTTACCTTTATGTGTGAAAAATATATCAAGCTGAGCAGTAGTAGGTAGCAAGAAAGGAAGAGCAAGAGGGATTTCTTTTTCTGTTCAGATTCAGAATTTAGCTTGCTGAATACCGTATCACCGGCTGTTAAAGGAAGACCCTTCACTCCCAGAACTGATGAAAATCAAGTCTGCAGAAGAGGGCCTAACTGCTCTTTTATTATAAAAATGTCCATTTCTTTTGTCCCATAAATAGAAAACATTAAATTGCACAATAAAAGATTTGACCACTAAATTACATTTTCTGCCATAAATACAACTTTTACAACCTTTGGTTTTTACAGGATGGAAGCCCTGTTTTTATTAGAGTTGACACCAGGGTAAACTTGGCGAGTATACTGGAAGAGTGTGTGATTCATTTTGAATATATTAAAATTCCATATACATGTATCTATATGTGTGTGTGTGTGCATATATTTTCCATTTATATACACATGTATACACACATGCATACATAGTTCACAAGACTCAGCAAAGCCAGAAAAGGAAATAAAAGTGATTTAAACCTTTAACATAAAGGGTATAACCCTAAGCTACCAATCATTCTACTCTCAATTATATCAGCATAAGATAGAACACAGTAAGCTGCATTAACTATGGATTTTAGATTGGAATTCAGAGAGGGGGAGAGAAGAAATCTCATTCTGCTCACTCCATGATTTTAATTAATAAAAAGAATGAAATAGGTGACAAACTCAGTCTCCTAATAACAACGGCCATTCAATGCTTATTTACGTGGCTGTGGTGGATCTCTACTTTATATTCATATAAACAGGTAATAATGTCTGCGTTTTCTTGTTAGAGGTCTGCTACGCAATCTGAGTATCAGATGGACTCATTTCAAAGTTGAAAATGCAATCTTGTTTCATATACTTGCCGCTTACTTGAAATTTGATGTTACTAGCTTTGTGTAAAATCAGTTGTACAAGTTGCAATGTAACAAAATGCATATAGCTAGAGCCTAGTCTTCACAGCAGCTCCTATTGTTTTGCATGAAAAATGCATTGACTATAGCATTACGAGAGCGAATGTGCTGTATGCTGAAAAATTCTGTCACTTTCTATTAGCTGTAAATTATCGACTAGTATAAACCCTAATTTCATTTGTCACATTCTGTTGCATTGCTGCTCTTCCTTGTTCCCATTCTGTCATTCTGGCAGGCCCACTCTGCCCCAGGTATCACGGCATCGCCATCTGCACCCGACATCTGTCTCTCTATTGATCACACGGGTTTAGCACTTGATCAAACAGAGCACGACAGAATACATCTCTTTTTGCAGTACTGCCAATGCCAACTGCTGCATGAAATCTATTACAAAAGCATTCTTTCACCTAGTTTCTGAAACTACAAATCGGTTTCTCTTCTTTTAAAAGATTCCTAGGTTGTTTTATTCTTTAACTTTCTGTCACTTACTGCAGAGAAAAGGAAAAAACAATAGGCTGCCAGAAATGAGAAACGAAGCATTTTTATCCCAGAATATGCAAACTAAGAAATTAGACTACCCGAATTGACATTATTTATTGAAAGAAATGATTATATTAATTCACAGTTGGTTAGCAAACATACATTTTTTTCATTTTACTGGGAAATGATGGCACAAAACAGACTACATCAGAAGGAGCTGAACAAGCACCTCAAGAGATTCAGACGTGGTGTCTGGAGGGCCTTAGCTGTCTCCAGTTCAGATGGTTGACTTCAGCAAGTGACCTGGGGACCTAAGAAAGATACGTAACAACTCACTACTCCATCAGTGAGAAAAAAATGAGTGCATCTGAGGGCTGACCTGGCATGCGGACCTGGAGGAGAGACAACAGGAAATTCTTGGCACTGGAGTGTGTCTGAAATCACATCACCTTCTGTAAATGAAATACCCATAACCGGGTCTGGGCACCAGCTGCCCCCATTCTTTTGTGCGCGGGAGCAAGGAACTCTTTCCTGAGCATGAGCACTTAAATAAGCAGTAGTAATGCTTTAAAACACTAAGATGTGCACTACATTTTGCATAGGTATTCTAACTGTTAAGAGTGATATGAGAATGTAGGATACTCCAAGATGGTCACCTTGCAGGCTTTTGTACAGCTACGCCAGTTATACAAGCTGAGCATTTGGCTTCTTTCAGGGGATGAACTCGAAAAAACCCCTGCAGCAGCAGGCTCACAGTATTCTTTCACAAAACAGTCTGTAACCAATTCTGACACTGAAGGGAAATAACATTACTTTTCACTTCATAAAATTAAGTTTTTTCATCAGTAAAATCGCCAACACTGGCATAGATGATATTATGGATTGACTGTCTTGGAGAAAGCTCTATCCAAGTATTGTGCAGTTAACAAGTTGCAATGCTACTCTGCATCCTTGCAGAACAATTAGAAATTATTTTTAAGAAAAGTGGTGAGATTCCAAAACTATATCTGGTTACCAAGGCCTTAGATACACCTACGGCAAACAAGGTGTTCTCAAGTGCTTAACGATTTTAACTATATTATTCCCATTGATCTTATGAGAAGCTCTCTTATAAAAGTACTTGAGAGGGTACCACTACCCATACGAAATGCGGCATATAAGGCTAAGAAATTAAATTATGGGCTAGCAGGAGTCACAAGGACAATATATCTGCTTCTCAGACACAGCATTATGGATTAACAGCACTTAGGTATTTTATGATAATGTCTTCATGCTTTCCACAGGTGGATACCATAATTATACAAGTTGTATTTTAAATTCACTGGGTAAACAAAAAAGACATGCACTTTCTGAAAACAAATGTTGACTTTCTATTTACAAACTATTCAATAACCCAACAGCCACATGCTGTTTTCCTTATTTATGCTACCTTTACAAATCATGCTGAAAAAAGTTGTTGTTGAGAGCAGATTAAAAAAAAACAACCAAAAAACAACCAAAATCATGAACGTTAAAAGAGTATTTTCCTTGTTTTAACTGACAGCATTAGTTACAACACACGAATTAGACCGGGATCTAGCAATGTATTATTCATTAGATTTTTTTTGTAGCCAAATACATTACAGTATATGGTTATACCAACAAATTAATATTTTAGAGCTAATTGAAATTGTTCTTCCTATAAAGATTAAGCTTCTTCCCACCCTACACACTTCAGTCATTAAAATAACACTTTTAATGCCTTGTCTAAATGATGTCTCACATTAATGCAAAGCTATATTAAAGCACTCAAATGACCAGTTCTTTTGTAATGCATTCTATACGATCAGACACTGGGTCAAATCTGGGCAGTGTGTATGAAGTGGTATCAAGTGGAAGCTAATTAAAATATATTCTCTATAGAACTTTACAGAAAAAAGAGAATAGTAATCATCAGAAGGTAGAGTCTGAAAATGGTATTTCTGAAAGGCTTGCAATGTGATTTATTCTATTTGCATGAGGATACTTTTTGGAATAAAGGCTTAAGAAGATGGCATGAATACTTCAACTACAAAGTACCTTACTTCATTCCCGACAATCTCACTGATAACCTGTTTCTAGTTTGTTGAAAATACAATTTTAGAACATTTAAGTTTGTTTACAGAAACAGTATTTAAATATCTTTCTCACAATCAAATTCAAAAAACCCAACAGAATATTCATGAAATAAACCTAGCCAAATCTTTTAAACTTTTCAGTCTTAAAATAATTTGAGCTCACAAAATTATGTACATAACAGAATAACTAGTAATTGAATCTGAAAGCAGACAAAACCCATTTCCTTTATCAAAATAAGTTCACCTCCCACATTAATCAGATCTCTTTCCTTACCCAAATCCATGAAAGACAGTACATTTAATTTTTTTAATCCAAGTTTTACAACTTAAAAGTTGAATCTTCTTAAGATAACCGTTGCTTTCTCTATTGTACTTCTACTCATTCAGGGAAGGGGAAATAAATATGGCAAAGGATGAGATTCTCTCGATATATCCACATTACCCCAGAGGAAAGACTTTCATGAGATGCTGCCATTTCGTGCTCAAATGTGGGGAGATGCATGGGCAGGGGGGAGGATGGCTGTAGTCAGGCTTGCAGAGTTAGCAAGGGGCAATTAGACTGCATTTGTTCAGGCTTTGGTCAGTTTGTCAGATAAGGCATCAATCCCCCTTATCCACCGACTTATCTCTTTTTAAAAAAAAAAATATGAATTTCAGGGATGTGGGTGTTAAGAAGATGGATGAAGCATTTTCTTGGGATAAGATGTGGAGGGTTAGAAAGATCTTTTGTCTGATCTAGTGCAGTAATTCTTATGGAATAAAAAAAAAACAACAGAATGAACTTTTTCGTCCCATCCAGTGTGCTGAATTTACAGTCTCTATATAAATACAGTGATGTAAGCATAAACAATGTTGTGTTTTGGGTTTTTTCCCTCAGAATAACTTCATTATACTAACTGCTAATCTATAGAATAGCCTTTTCTTTCTCGTGAGCCTGGTTGTGATAGACCTCTCCGTCCACATTTTGTAGCATGGTAATGGTAGGTGCACATTTTTTAAAAGGCCTGTGGGACACTGCTGTTTTTTCCCCTTAGCTCTCCTCTTCAGTTATTATTCGTGGGTTTATTTTGATGTAGACCAAATTACAAAACTTCCAAAAATGGGACTTGGAGCTCGTGCTCGCACTCCTGTGCTACAGCTGCGGTGTTTCATGCAGAAGGTGTGCCTGCATTGCAGTAAAACACTTCACCCTAACTTAAGCAAACATACGCACGTTCATTTTAGCTTTAATAGGTGACAGTTTAACTACCGTAACGGGGAACGTGGCACTCGTGTTTTAGTGGGAGTCCTGGCAGGCTGAGGAGCCGGCACTGGCCTCCAGCCTGCTGCAGCCATGCTGGAACAAAGCAGGGTTTCACCTTTCTGTCCCTACATCTACGTCAGCTTCAGTGACCGCGTTACAGACATATATTAAGAAGCAAAATGTAAAACTTAGTATTTCTGGATTTCCTTTTAGTTGGAAAAAAAATTTCCTGAAACTGCCATTTGGCTGTATTAATAATTGATAATAGATAAACACAGTTGTAGTTCGCAGTGCTCTTAACCGCAGCTCCTGCCCTTTGCCTCGCAACTCACCGGGGGGGGTGGTGTGTGTGTGTGTTTCTGCTGCCTTCCTCCTCAGCAGCACCAACCAGTCCCTTACACACTGGAGTAGCCACCAGGCTGTGTAGCCCCATGCCTAGGGAAGGTTTGTGTCTATCCCTGAGCCTGCCTACCCCACCACCAAGGTCATAAATCATATGCTAACCTTTGCAGGCTTAAAGAAGGGTCTTACTAGCTTAGACGAAGACTCAGATTCTGTTACGATCTGCTGTTAAGAAGCTGATCTTAACATCCATGTTGAAAAAAAAACCAAACCAAAATGAAACAGAAGCCAAACCAAAAGACCAACCCACAACACAGAGATTCATCAATCCTCTTTAACAGAGGTACAGCTCAAAGGGTGTCTGTCACACAGTACATTTGATAACCTGCCAAACTACGCCCTTCTCCTGGGAATCTCAGGTGCCATCAGCATATAAGGTTCAAATGCTGGGTATCAGGTGAGGATGCAAGGAGAAGTTTTGCGCTATCTCTGCTTACAATGCAATCATCCTTTATCATCTCCCACGAGAATCCTACTCTGCTTGTGATCCGCCAATAAGCGATTCCTTCTCGCCTGAGATCTAAAGGCATGGCAAGAAGTGTTGAAACCATGGGGGCAAGGAACAGGAGAAGTGAGAAGAGAGGAAGAAAATAATGGAAGGGCATTTCCATTGATTTTGATGCCTGAGGGAAGTGTTTTGGTTATCAAGCCTGGCATCCTGCCTGCTGCAAATCTTAGAATTTGCCCAGTGATTCTGGGAACTGCTTGTGCTTCACAAGTTGTGGTCAAATTTTTCTTTTTGAAAAGTATGCAGTCTCCTTTAAAAGAAACAAAGTGGTAGACAATATATCACAATTAAACTGTTTCAAGGACTAATTAATCTCAGTGTTTAAAAAGCGCATTTAGTTCAAGTCTCAGCTTTTTTTGCTATCCAGCCTTTGGATACTGCTGTATCCTTACTGTCAGATTAGAGAGCAATTAGGAAAACAGGAGAATATAGCAGTAGATGTAGGGATGAAAACAAATACCATTTGAAAATACTAATACAAACTGGAGATTTTTGAAATTCAGATAAAAGGCTAGACTTTTAGAGCTTCTCCAGTAAAAATATTTAACAATATTATTGTTTTCATTTAAAAATGATCCATTATTGTCCTCAGGAGGATCCTGTTTATGTTGAAAGAACAACTTTAATCCCATAAGAAAAATTCCAGTGAGCAGAAGCATCAGAGACACAATCAGCCGGTCTCTGGCCCAGTGACAGGTAGAGAATTTCACATAGAGCCAAGACTGCAATAATGCATTTATTTCTTGCAGTCTTGTAAAATATTTTGGGGTATTACATATGTTGTTAGCTTTCATCTTCCCCTGATCTGCCAGGTGAAAATATCATTTTACAATAAATGATCTAAATTCATCAGTAGCACTTGTTTAGTTAGTCAGATGCTCAATACACTACAAGGTCCAAAATGTACATGACCTTGTGAGACTGTCAACATAAAGGAAACCGATAAAGGATCACAAATGCTAACTGTGTTTACAGTCAGCTTTTTTGAAAATACATTTTTATATAAATATACATATATATAAACCCAGCAAGAAACACTTTGGTAATTTCCATGCACGTACCTTTGCTGTCATTCAGACACTGCTGTAGTCCTTCCAAATATCAAAATTAACAAGAAGTGAAAGGAAAGGAGACTCTCAATAACAGCATACAGTTTAAAACTGAAAACTATGCTACGGAAAATGCTGGGATTTGAGCTACTAATCTTCAGATTAACCCCTATGGCTCACTTGGGAGCTGGCTGTATGAAATACAAACAGCTATTACATCAGCTTTACAAGTGCAGATGAAGCTCATGGTGGTCAAATTAAAAGCAGCACACTTCAGAAACACGTAGAGTTTTTTTCCTGAGGATGCAGGACAGCAGATAAAATACCGACGTTCTGTGCACAGCTCTAAAGATTAACAAATCTTGTATATTTTTATATGTAGCTGCAGATTGTGACACACCAGACAAGCTCTTTATTTTTGAGTACATCCTTCAACACTAAATGCAGTACCTATTGCAATTATACACAGCAATTGAAAATTAGTGAATTAAATATAAGTAATATGTATTACCTGTACAAATTTGTTATGATCACTGTAGTTACTGGTGGCCATAATAGTTTATTACAATATTACCATACCATTGGTTAGTAAGTTCTACCAGAAACGTAAGCTAGCTGGTCTCGAGATTTATAATTATTACATAAACAGGAATTAGATACTGTAGTTTTTCTTCTTTTAAAATTCGCTGCCTTTTAATTCCAAAATTCCAAGGTAGAATAGGTAATAAACAAATTACCTGATTATCAATAAATTACAAGCATTCTATCAATTTTAGTGTATACATTTTACAGCCATTGGCTTTTATTATGGAATTACTATAATATGAAAATTCTATAAATGCAATTACTTGTTGCTTCATTTGTGGATTAGATCATCACTGGAGAGAGAAAATTACAGACCAAATTCTATTTTCAAATGTTCTGGAATAAATCTGGAGGAACTGAATAGCTTGAGTACATACAAACATGGAAAATGAAAGTAGCGTATTGGTTCTGCGTATGTACAAAACGAAGGCTAGTCCTACGTGTCGTACCTTGCAGTGAGAGTGCCAAATGCGGGTACTTTTCTTCGCTGCTCAGGCCGCTTCCCACCCCTTACAGTATGCACACGGTGGCACACTCACTACAAAGCGGTGTTTTTCATTACTCTGATCATCCCATTGGCATGGCTATGAAGCAGACATTAGAAATAGGTGCAGAAATGGTAATATGCAAAGAAATGGAAATCGCTTCTGTAAAACATGAGGAAAAAAGTGAGTGGAATACGTAGGCGTGAAATACATGCCCAAGCACAGAAAGCACGATCTATCCTGTGATATTCAGAACAGCAGAAAGGTGGGATGGAAAAATATCTTAAATAAAATAAGGGTATACAGCTGGAGTATTTTGTGTTTTAGGCGAGACAAAAATTTGCTTTCCTATATTTATTAAATCTGGATATAGTCTGGATAACTTTAGTAACTTTATTAGTAATAATTTCTTGAAAAGAAAATCTATATTTCAGAAACAGTTTTGTGTCATAGATACTTTACAACATAATTCTCATTGGGCATTAAAAACAGATTCCCCAAAGGATTAACTCAGCATTATTGATTAAAAATGTGGAGATGGAGTGTGAAAAGGAATCATCTTGGGAAAAAAAATATTTCCACATATAACATTAGACTTAAAAAAAAAAAGTAATTTCTTGAAAACAACTTTTATTTAGCAATTTGGGGAGAAATGCAGGAGATCAGATGATTAACACCCTACTTTCAGAAGTCAGATCTCCTTGGCCATCAGTCCATTACCAGGAACTTAATCCCATGACCTCTGACACTAGTGATTTAAGCATCCACATTTTCTTGTATGGCATGGAGTAATG
>Ga0181612_141087_pt1 | contig 10934 bp, 13 predicted proteins | sample HoacroProtozoa21_FD_119630 | JGI IMG/M metagenome (GOLD analysis project Ga0181612, IMG submission 119630) | Hoatzin crop microbial communities from Cojedes, Venezuel. Combined Assembly of Gp0051906, Gp0051904, Gp0051908 | reverse complement strand
CCGCGGTGCTTGCTTTTTGCGCTGCGCTTCAGAAATAAAAGGACACCCCCGATAGGGGTATTCCTTCGCAGCATGAAAATTTGTGCAGGAATTGGGACAATTCATGCAAAGTTTGCTATCTTTGCCCCAAAAGAATCACATAAACCAACACACATAAACAAGAAAACAAACTATGAAACGAATCATCCTTTCGCTGGCGGTAATGGCAGCCATGCTGACCGCCTGCAACCAGAAAACCGGTTACACCATTACCGGTACCGTAGAAGGTGACGCTGCTGCCGATGGCGGCAAGGTTTACCTGATGAAAGCAGAAAAAGGGGACCGCGTGAACCTCGACTCCTGCACTGTCCAAGATGGCAAGTTTGCCTTTAAGGGCGATGTGGACAAGACCGTCATGCGCTACCTCATGTACGAAAAGGACAACGTAAGGTACTTTGCCCCGCTGTTCCTCGAAAAAGGTCCCATCAACGTAGTCCTCGCCACCGAATCGAAGGTGACCGGCACGCCCAACAACGATGTAAACAATGCCTTTGCCGAAAAGGCAATGCCCCTGGTAAAGGACCTGCGCGAGAAATACATTCAGATGCAGTCCGACTCTACCCTAACCGACGAGAAGCGGGCGGCGCTGGAAGAGGAAATAGACAAGAAGAGCGAGGAGTTCAAGGACATGCAGAGACAGTTCATCAAGGACAACATCGGCAACATGGCCGGTGCCGATATGCTGCTTACCTACGGAACAGACCTCTTCGAACTGCCCGAGCTGAAGGACCTAATAAACAAGGTGCCTGCCGATATTAGCGAGGACCTGAACTTTGACAACCTAAAGAACTACGTGGAAGTGTCGGAAAAGACGGGCGTCGGACAAAAGTACACCGACTTTGCCATGAAGGATCCCGAAGGCAAGGACGTAAAACTGTCGGACTACGTCCCGCAGAACAAGTACACACTGGTCGATTTCTGGGCCAGCTGGTGCGGTCCCTGCCGGCAGGAGATGCCGAACGTAAAACGCGACTACGAGACGTTTAAGTCGAAAGGCTTCGGCGTGGTGGGCGTATCGCTCGACAAGGACCTGGAGGCTTGGAAAAAGGGCATAGCCGACCTGGGCATTACCTGGCCGCAGATGTCGGACCTCAAGCTTTGGGAGAACGAAGGCGCCAAGCTGTACGGCGTGATGGGTATTCCTGCCACCGTGCTCATCGACCAAGAGGGCACCATCGTGGCACGCGACCTCCGCGGCGAGGAGCTGACCAAGAAACTGAAGGAGTTGCTTCCTTAACTCTGTGTTAAGTGTTCAGTGTGGAGTTAATACTATCTTTCTCTCCACTCTCCACTCTAAAATCTTAACTCTAAAATAAAGGCACCGCAACAACAAATGTCGCGGTGCTTTTGTTTATGGATTTACAAAAGATGCAGTAGACGTTTAACAAGAACTCTCCTTAAATCCGAGTTTCACTATCTCAATTTGACATTGGGGTTAGCGAGTTTTAAAAGTTCGCCATATCTGGATATTTCCTCATTTGACAAACCTCGTTCCCCCTTCTTCCTTGCCCACTCTCCTTTCCTGTTGTAGTGCCATTCTTGAACGTGTACAACTCCTTTTTCATGAGAGCCATGGGCATGCCCCCAATCAAAATCTAGAGCTGCTTTCCGATCAATGTAAATCCTTGCTTGCTCAATTTCGTGTGGAGGCTGGTCGCTTCGTTTGAAATAAACTTCTGACGTGTTGGAATATAATGGCAAACTATCATGGAAAGTTTCATCCGAAGGATCATCATTTTTATTAATAACCTTTCCTTGTACACCATTAGGTGCCGTAATGGTATCTCCAACTTGATGATAGAGATACTCATCGAAGCCTCCATCCGGATTAAAATACTTAACACCCCCCATTACATTACCTCCTTAAGATTGAATTCCCATTATAATTTACGCCCTTAAAATTGATACGCCTAAGCCAATCTAAGAACGTGATATGCTCATCAAGAAGTATAAACATATCCGCATTAATAGCCTCGTTCAAGGAAAGCGCATATATATACTCACGCCCCAACTCCATTCGACCGATTTTATATTCATCGAAAAAGTATCTTACAACAAAGATATTGTAATCATTCTCCCTCTCGTCCATGATTAAATCGGCAGAGGGGGCGCATTCGCCTTCTTCTTTCGCCTTCATCTTTTCAAAGAATTCGCGCGCTTTTTCGGGCAAATCAGAAGACAACACTTTATCGAACAACTGGATGTCTTCTTGCTCCATCTCTTCATTTTCGATGAATACTTCCGGATAATCTTTTTTATTTACCATACTCATGATTCCTTAATTTTTGAATTCTGCTTTTATAATATACAACTGGTACGCCTGGATCAAAATCTAATCGATTCCCGACTACAACTAACACCGTAGGGTTCTTCCTTTCAATGAGTTGCTCAACCCCCATCCTATACAAACATGAGATCTAAGGATCTTTCAAGGACCAATATAATACAAAATTCCTAAACGCAATCCTTTTAAAGTGTTTTTATTCCTAATACATGTTCTTCTAATCTTGACTGCTTTTTGCGCAAAGTTTGCTATATTTGCCACAAAAGAATCACATAAACCAACACACATAAAAAGAACCAAACTATGAAACGAATCATCCTTTCGCTGGCAGTAGTGGCAGCCATGCTGACCGCCTGCAATCAGAAAACCGGTTACACCATTAACGGTACTGCAGAAGGTGCCGCCGATGGTGACACGGTTTACCTACAGAGAATGGTGGACAAGAAATACGTCAACATCGACTCCACCACCATCCAAGGCGGCGCGTTCGCCTTCAAGGGCAACGTGGAGAAACCCGTCGTACGCTTCGTCAGGACGCAAAAAGACGATGCAAAGTACGTTGCTCCCGTCATCCTCGGAAACGCCCCCATCAACGTAACCCTCGCCAATGTACCGAAGGTGACCGGCACGCCCGACAACGAATTGTACAGTGCCTTTGTGGAGAACACGTCGAACTTAGAGACCGAATGTCACGACATGATCCATGTACTGCAGTCCGACTCTACCCTGACCGACGAAAAGCGGACCGAACTGCAAAATACGGTGCAGCAGAAATATGACGAGTACCAGGAAACCATCAAGAAGTTTATCACGGACAACACCGGCAACCTGGCCGGCGCCTACGCATTGGGCAAACTTGGTTCCAGGCTGTTCGACCTCGACGAGTTGAAGGGACTGATGGCCAAAGTGCCTGCCGAGATGGGCGACGTGCTGACCGAAACGGGCCTGACAAGGTTTGTGGATGCCAACGAAAAGACGGCTGTGGGACAGAAGTACACTGACTTTGCCATAAAGGATACCGAGGGTAAGGATGTGAAGCTGTCGGACTACGTGGCAAAGAACAAGTACACACTGGTCGATTTCTGGGCCAGCTGGTGCGTTCCCTGCCGACATGAGATGCCGAACGTGAAGCGCAACTACGAAGCCTATAAGTCGAAAGGCTTTGGTGTGGTGGGCGTGTCGACCGACAAGGACCTGGATGCATGGAAAAAGGCGATAGACGACCTGGGTCTTACCTGGCCGCAGACATCGGACAAGGAAAGCGACTTCCAGGCTACCAAGATGTATGGCATAGTGGGCATCCCTGCCACCATACTCATCGACCAAGAGGGAACCATCGTGGCACGCGACCTCCGCGACGAGGACTTGACCAACAAGCTGAAGGAGTTATTTAAGTAAAGTGTAGTTTTTTTTGCAGCAAATAGTAGAATTTTTTAGTACAAACATTGTTTCTGTTGATTTTTCATTACCTTTGTACCCGGATAGCGCAGGCTAACCAGCCCCTGCTAATGAAAGAATAACTAATAATTTCTAAAAAGATGAACCGACATTTTATGCGTTTCTGCTATTTCGCAATTTTCTCAATTTGCCTTGTTTTATCAAGTTGCAGCCCTAATGGCGAAGTTTCTGACGAAGTCTATGGGATGTCTATTGATGTATCTTCTGAGACTTCTTATGACTACGATGTCTTCGACACACAAAAAGAGATGCCTATTGAATGCATGTTGATAAAAACAGAAAAGAGTGAAACCTGGACAATGTTGCCATTGAATGCAATAAAGGGATTTACTTATGAAAAGGGGCATTACTACAAATTGAGGGTCAAGGTAACTCGCCTGGCCAATCCGCCAAGCGATGGCACACTGGAAAGATATGAACTTATATCCATCCTGTCTGATGAAAAAGAAGGATAGTAAGAACAATAAACTAAAAGCACCGCGACAATCATTGCCGCGGTGCTTTTTCGTTACCAAAACTTGTTTTGGCCGGCATCGTACTCAAACCCGGCATCGCGCATGGCAGTGAGGATGTCGGCTTTGTTTAGGTCCATGTCCTCGCAGAGCGCGTCCAGCGAGTCGTATTCGTCGCGCAGCTTCATATTTAGGAAGCTGTACAGCATCATAGGGTCTTGCGGCAGTTGGTTCATATCAGTTAAACTGGTTTTTGTTGCCTTTCAGGATGACGTATATAATTACCGGCGCGCCTATAAGCGGCGTTACGGCGTTGAGCGGAATCATGCCCCGCTCGCCGGGCAGCACGCACAGCAGGTTGCACACCAGCGCCACCACAGCGCCCATAAGGATGGTGAGGGGCAGCAGCGAGCGGTGGTTTGACGTATTCAGGAGCAACCGCGTAAGGTGCGGCACCGCCAGGCCTATGAAGGCTATGGGGCCGCAGAAGGCGGTGGTGACCGCCGTGAGCAGGCCCGTTACCAGCAGCAGGCCATTGCGCACACGCCGCGTGTCCACGCCCAGGTTCTCGGCATAACGCTCGCCCAGCAGCAGCGCGTTGAGCGGCTTGATGAGCAGCAGCGAGCAGCCCAACCCTATGAGGGTCACTATGCTGAAGGCCGGCAACTGGTCGAGCGACACGCCGCCAAAGTTGCCCATGCCCCATATAAAATACGACTGCACCCCTTCGGCCGTGGCAAAGAAGTTGAGCAGCGAGATGGCCGAGTTGGCCAGGTAGCCAATCATAAGGCCTATGATAAGCAGCAGCACGTTGCTGCGCACAAAAGTCGAGAAAAACAAGATAAGCGCCATGACCAGCAGGGCACCCACAAAGGCGGCCAGCAGCACGCTGAGGAAACCGGACAGGTTGAACACGCCCGCGCTGAAGGCGCCTCCCGCGCCCATCATGACCAGGGCCACACCCAGACTGGCACCTGAGTTGATGCCCAGTATGGAGGGACCCGCCAACGGGTTCTTGAAGGCGGTCTGCAGCAGCAGGCCGCACACTGCCATGGAACTGCCGCTAAGGAGCGCGGTGACCGCCTGCGGCAGTCGCGACTCCACCACAATAAAGCGCCAGCTTTCCTTGGTGCTGCCCTGCCCCGTAAGGATGTGCCACACCTCCCGCACCGGGATGCTCACCGAACCCCACAGCAAGTTGGCGACAAACAGCAGCACGATGGCTGCGCCCAAAACGATACCATATTTCAGTCCCTTTCCCATCCTACCGTGCCTCTACCACCGGCTTGTAGTAGCGCAGACTGTCGGCTGCCGCCCCGCCCGGGGTATGAAAAATCTTGATAAAGTCCTCCAATAGGTAATCGGGATGGAAGGGCACTTCCTCAAAGTACATGACCTGCAGCGTGTTGCACCCATACGCGCGACGCACCTTCCAGGCCTTCAGTCCCTTATAGCCACTTCGTTCGCGCCCCAGTTCCTCGTAGGTCATGTCCTGCTTGTCGCTGTTGTACCTAAAAATCCATATATCGGCCTCCGCACTGCGCTCAAACACCGTCTCAAAGCTGAGCGGCAGCGACCCCGCATGGTCGTCTTCGGCAAACACGTAGCGCGCCCCTGCGTCGGCCATCAGCATGCCCGTGGTGCTCCGTCCCCCCGGCACATACCAGGTAGAACCCGTCAGGAGGTCGCACGTCACCGTAGGTCGGTTGTCGGTTGCCAGCGCCTTGGCGCGCAGCGACGCATAATTGGATTCGGTCTGGTCGAACATGCGTTCCGCCAGTTCCTCCCTGCCAAACAGCAGTCCGTAGAAGCGTACCCATTCAGCCCGCGCCAGTGGCGACACCTCCATGTAGTCGGCGCACTCCACCAGCGGGATGCCCAGCTTCTCGATGCGGCCGTAGCCTCCCGAGCCTTCGAAAGGCGACAGCAGTATGGCATCGGGCTTCAGGTCTATGACCCGCTCTATGTCCGGGTCCACGCTGCCCCCGCAGTCGGTTATGCGTCCCGCCTTCACCCCTTCCTGTATGAAGGGTGTCTTTATGTATTGCAGGTCGCATACCCCCGCCAGGGCGTAGCGCACCCCCAGCTCGTCCATCAGGCAGGCATGGACGCTTGAGTAGGCCAACACCCGCTCCAGGGGCGTCCGCAGCAGCGTGCCGTGCGGCAGTTCCTTGGGCAACCGGGCATTGCGCGGCACCAGCACGTAACGGTGCAGCACCTTGGTCGTGTCCCACGGGTTGCGCAGCACCACCTCGGTGTAGTCCTTGTGGTTCACCATCACTATCTGCCGGGCGTAGCGCAGCTGCAGCGTGTCGCCCGCCAGCATCTTGTCGGTAGCCTGCTTGCCCCGGCATCCTGCCAGCATTAGCAACAGCGCCAGCAAGGGTAATAGGTTGCGTAGTCGTATCATGGTGGCATGTATTTATTCGTATTCAAGCACGTCCCAGAAAGCTTCCGGCAGCAGGATGTTGTCCACATCCACCGCCTGGACAAACAGCGGGGCTATGTCGCTTGGCTCGAAACCTGCCACGCCGCAGCCCACGCGCGTCACCAAGAACTTCAGTTCGGGATGTGCCTTGGCAAATTCTATAAACTTATCTACATACGGTGCAATGGTCTCCACATCGCCCTGCATGGTGGGGATGGCATACGACTGCCCGCAGTAGCCCGAACCCTGGCCCATCCTGGCACCAAACTTGTGCAGCGCCTGCCACGATGCACCCGAACCGTGGTAGCCGGCCCTGTTGCTGCCAAAGACAAACACCTCGCCCTCGTTCAGCTTCGTGATGCGGTCGGCCGACACGCGTCCGTGGCGGTGATGCTGCCTGCGGGCGGCAGGTTTGCGACTGGATTCGGCATATTTTTCAACCGCCTGCGGCGGCTCGGGCCTGCTAATGGTTACATCCTTAGGTTCAGCCATGCCGTCGCATGTGTAGTCAAACATACGGCCCCGCCGGTAGCCCCGTATCAGATCTACCAGCTGGTCGTTTAGGGCCTTCACCCGCTGGTTTACGGCCGAAGGGGTAATGCCCATCTCCCGGGCCGCCTCATTTTGCTTGTACCCCTGTATATATATCAGGTCAATGATTTGCTGTGCACGCGGGTCGTCGGCATACATGGTCTGGCTGATACCCTGCAGCAGTTCGACCATTTCCTGCCGCTGCGGGTCGTCAGGCGTCGTTTCCATTTTCCCTAGGCCCTTGTTATACTCGTTCTCCTTGTCTTGGTGCGTCTTGTTGTATTTCTTCAGTGCATCCAGCACCACAAACCTGAAACCGCCTATCATCCAGGTCTTCAGGCTCACGCCGAGCCTCTTGCTATCCAGATCCTTCCAGTCGTGCGAATAAAGGCTCAGGTAGTAATCGTGTGCCAGCGTCATAAAGTCGAGCCCGTCCTTGCCGCGCAGCTTGTACAGGTAGTCGTACAGGGCGTACCCCGCCTTGCAGTACGAATAAAAATACTTCTTCGTGATCTTCTCGTTGAGTTCGCGAAAACCTTTTATAATCTGTTCGTCGGTCAGCTGCTCAGTCTGTTCCTCCAGTTCTTTTCTCTGCGTCATTGGTAGCGGTTGTTACTTCGGTTTCGGTATGTTTTTTCTTGCTTTTCTTGCGGCGCACCTCCTCCAGGTAACCGGCCGTCAGGATGCTCGAAGGCAGCGCAATGATGGCGATGCCCACCAGCGACGATATCATGCTGATGAAGCGCCCCAGCTCCGATATGGGATAGATGTCGCCATACCCCACGGTGGTCAGCGTGCACACCGACCAGTAGAACGCATCGTAGAACGAGTCGAATAGCGGGCCGCCCGTGGCCGGGTTCTTGCCCGTTTCGGCATTGAACATGATAAGGGCGGTGATAAAGATGTAGAAGAGGGCCAGCGACAGCACCACCAGGAGTGTGTGGCGTTCCTTGCGCATCACCGTCATCACGGTCTCGAGCGGTTCAAAGTAGCGTATGAACTTGAACACGCGCACAATGCGCAGCAGGCGGGTCAGTCGCGCCGACTTGAACACCGGGCCTATCAGCTGCAGCGTAGGCAGGATGGACAGGATATCCACTATGGCCATAAAGGTAAAGGGGTAGATGACAAACGACCACGCACCCTTCTTCAGGCTGTAGTCGGCACATATCCAGCGCAGGATGTAGTCGAATACAAACAAGGCACACGGTATGACATCGAAATACCAAAAGTAGGGATGATCCTTGTGGAACATCAGCGGTATGATGCTGCATATAATGCACACAAACATCACATAGTAGTAGATGCGCGACTTCCTGCTATCGTCAAACAAGATATACTTTTTGTACAGCCTGTAACGCCACCCGGCATGCTGGGGTACGTCGGCGGCGGGGGTGCTTGTTTCCATGATAAACGGTTTTTGGGATTACTATCAAATTACAAATTTATAAAAAAATGCGTAGTTCAGTCGTTTTCCACCTTATTTTCTTTTTGTAAGAAAATTCTTATCTTTGCACAATATGACACACACGACCATACAATTAGAAGTCTGCACCCCCACCTGGCAGAGCGTGGTGGCGGCAGTAGAAGGCGGCGCCAACCGCATCGAGCTTTGCTCGGCCCTGGGCGTGGGCGGGCTCACCCCCTCGTATGGGCTCATTCATAAGATACACAGCAACTACCCCGACCTACGCATCATGGCGCTTATACGCCCACGCGAAGGCAACTTTGTGTATGGCGAGGCCGAGGCGCAAGTGATAGAACACGACATCGCCATGGCGGTGCACGAAGGAGCTGCCGGCATTGTGGTAGGCGCCCTCACCCCCGAAGGGACGGTCAACGAGGTGCTCATGCAGCGCTTCATCCACCAAGCGGGTGCCTGCGAAGTGACGTTTCACCGCGCCATAGACCACTGTGTTGATCCGCTGGCGGCCATCGACGTGCTTATACGACTGGGCTGCACGCGCGTGCTTACCTCGGGCGCACAGCCTGCGGCCGAACAGGGTACGGACATGATTAGGCAGATGGTGCAGCGGGCCGACGGCCGGTTAGTGGTCATGGCGGGTTCGGGTGTCAATGCGGACAATGTGCGGCACATCATCGATGCCACCGGCGTGACCGAGGTGCATGCCTCTGCCTCCGCCGTGGTATACGACGAATCGCCCGGCAACCGCCGCGTGCCCATGACGCCCCACGGCTATGCCGAAACCTCGGCCGACAAGGTAAAGGCCTTGCTGGCTGTATTAAATTGATAGGTAGCCGACGAGGTTATGCGTCCCCGTCGTCGATGCTGATCTCCATCTCGGGGAGCTCGATCTCTCCCAGTCCCTTCAGCATTTCTCCGAAGCCTTCGCCGGCCTGCTTCATCACCGACTCGCCATTCACCCATACCTCGTGCAGGGCCTCCTCGATTTCGCCCTTGTGCGCGGTCAGCTCGCGGCCTACTTCCTTCAGCACGTTGGACATGTCCTTGCTGGTGATGATGGTGCGGCCTTCGCGGCCGTTGGGCGACTTGCCTCCTATGCGGATGCTGCGGCCCTCGCCCTTCTCCAATTCGTACACGCGCTTTATCTGCTTCTGAGTCAGGAACTTGCTGTATTCTTTGTAGTACTTCTTCTTGATGTCGAGCAACTTCTGGCTGCGGTCGAACTGCTCCTGGATAGCCTGCCTGGCCTCTGCCTCGCTATAGCCTTCGCGCTTCTTCTTGTCACCCTTGTCGAGCGACCACATTTCGTGGCGGTAGGCCATGTAGGTGTTTACAAACTTGGTCGTGGTGGCATCGGCGAATGCCGTCTGGTCGGCAATGCGCGTAGCCTGGCGCTCGGCCAGCTGTTCGCGACTGAGCCGCTCGTTGTTGGCCTGCTCCCTGTCGTTGCTGGTCTGAGCCGAAACGGTTACGCACGAGGCAGCCATGATGGCGACTGCCAGTATCCATTGGGTGAAATTTTTCATAATTAAATGTGTATAATGGGTTAAAAATATGTTCGGTTAAACCTTGAATGCTTACTTGCGCAGCTTGTAGCGCCTGCCGTATCCGCTGCCCACTCCCTTGAGCAGGGCATGGCGACCCGTGGCAAACGATTCGAGCTCGGCCTCGGCTTCCCTGAGGGTGAGCCCCGTAAGGCCGGAATACGTATAGGGCTTGATAGTGCGGTGCTGCTTCATGTAGTCGCCCAGGATGTTAATGCGGTTGTTGATGTTTTGCCGGACGTAGTCCACCCTCTCGTCTATGCGCTCAGACCTTCGCCCGTCGTACCGGTTATAGGAAGAGGCACAGCTGCAGGCCATGGCGGCCAGCAACACCAGGCAGGCTGCCTGTAGGATGATGTTTCTTGTTTTCATGACGCAACGTTTTTTTGTGAGTAGTTTTTTATTAGACGGTTCAAAGATACAAAAGTTGAACGGCATTTGAAAAAAAATCTTATGAAAGTGTGTCGCCAGCCCCTTCATCAGACGATGCCGACACCCTGTCGTACGGCACCAGCACTTGGTTTTGGCGGAAATAGTCCACCAGCTGCCTGAAGACGGGTTCGCGACTGATAAGCGTGGCATTGCCCACTATGAGCAACTGCTCGCGGGCGCGTGTCAGGGCCACGTTCAGCTTGCGGTCTATCAGCACCCCGTCCTGCTCGTACACGTTTTCGGTGAGGAAGTCGAGCTGCCACCGCTTCTGCACCGTAAAGTCGTATATGATGATGTCGCGCTCGCTGCCCTGGAAACGCTCCACCGTGTCGATGGCCAT
>Ga0181612_123950_pt1 | contig 10934 bp, 14 predicted proteins | sample HoacroProtozoa21_FD_119630 | JGI IMG/M metagenome (GOLD analysis project Ga0181612, IMG submission 119630) | Hoatzin crop microbial communities from Cojedes, Venezuel. Combined Assembly of Gp0051906, Gp0051904, Gp0051908 | reverse complement strand
TGTTATTTAGCTTGCTGGGCTTTTTCTGAAGTGTCTGAAAGTATCTTCTGTCTCACACAACCTTGAGCATTGCCAGCTGGGCTTGGAAATTGGTTCTAGGAGAAAAAAAAATGCCTTTTTTTAATTTAGAATTTTTTTTTGAAGATGGAAGACAGAAAACTCTGTCTACTTTCAGAGGAGAGTGTTACATCTTTAATTTTATGAAGAAGAAAAAGAGCCAAGAGCTGAAACTTGCTGATGCAGGTTCCCAGGCTTCTACCACCGATCCAGTGCCCCAGCGTCACTCAAAACCTTTCTACTTGCAAGGTCACAGATGCCAATTTTCTCGGGAAGGCTGGGGGTCTGAAGGTCCCTCCGGCCCCCTGCTAAGGCTGCCCGGCTGATGGCAGCCTCCCCCGGTCTCATGTAATTTCATGCAATTAGAGAAAAGCGGAGCCGGTCCCAGCCCCACACGCTCCCCAGCTGAGGCTGCTGCACGTCGGGGCTGCACCGGCTGCTGAGCAGCAGAAAACTCTCCTTCCTCCCTGCATTAATTTGCACTTGGTTCTGTTGCTGGCTCTTCCTCCAAGCCAACTGGTAGTGCTTTTTAATTGACCAGAGGGAGCCAGCTGAGCTGATGAAGGGCTCTCCAGGGCCCGAGTTTTTCGCCTTCGTAGCCTTCTCAGCCACCGGCAGGTAGAGCAGCAGGAAGCAAGACGGGGAATTGAGCTGCCTTTTCTCTGTGAGTGCTCCCATGCCTCTGTGGTGGGAAACTGGTTTTCCAGACCCTATCTTCATCCCTCTGACTGGAAGGGAGTCCTCCTTCCCTGGTGCTGCTGCGAGAGCTGTTGTAAGGTGACCAGTTACTATTCCCAGATGTGCTACTCCTTCCCGGTATGCTGCACTTTGACAGGGAGCTGTGGTCAGCCCAGGACAACCTGTTACCATCAGCTGAGTCAGATCTTTTAGTACTCCTGGACTTGCACTGACCCTCCACATCTGTCTCTGGCCCCAAACTTGTCCCTGGCCAGGGACAGCTTCCCACAGAAGGCAGGAGATTTTGGTGCAGGGATCTGCCATGCACCCAGCCCTCAAGACCCCCAGGAGCCAGAGAGCTCACCCATGATCATCAATCCTTCGTTTAGCTTGTGGACCCCTTCCCTGTTCTTCCCCAGCCCCTGCCCTGGGGAGCTGAGGTGGTCCCACTGCCCGGAGGAGATGTCTGTGAGGGCTTCTTGTACAGGGGTCAAGACCAAGAGCATGGTGGCAGATGCCACGACACAGCCCGGGTGTTGTGCATTCAAATCCCGTTCTCTGTGTGAGCTGCCTCATCCAGTCTGGTTTCTGTGCGCTCGGGGCTGGAGCCAGATGCCAACCTATCCCAGGGTGAGAAACCATGTCTTGTTCCAGATGTGGCCCTGGTGGCACTGAAGCGGAGGACTGTGGAGGATTACCCCATCTTTCTCTGCTCCCAAACTAGCGCAAGGACATTGCATCCTGCAAAGAATAAAGGCAAGAAGCGTCCAAACCCTGGCCAGGATTTCTGTGTGTGTTTTGCCCTGCAGGCTGCATTCTCCACCCAAGGAGGCCAGAGGAACGGCTGCACCCGAGCCCCGACTCCCAGGGCCCTGCCTGCTTCTGAGTGCGCCTGCGTGCATGCCATGCATGGAAAGTTCTGCAGCAATGCTAATGGCGTGGAGAAAAGCCATTAAAGGAGGAAGAGTTGAGGTTACAATATTGTGCTGAAAAGTTTATTGCTGCCTGTAGAGACATCAGGTCTGTGCTTCCAGGATTACTCAGTGCTTAATGCCGAGCGCCTGCACATTAGTTTTGCCGGGAAGCCCATTTGGGGTTCTTCCAAAACGGAAAAATTAAAGGGCTTCCCTAATAAATGTGCTCTCCAAAAAAAAAAAAAAGGCTCCAAACCCAGCCCAGGAGCCCAAATCGAAGCAGTCAGTGTGGGAGAAAGGCAGCATGCTGGAGCCGGGGGGGACAGTCCTGCTGTCTGAGCTGGGGATGGAGCGGTGTTGGCAGCTGGCAGCTGTGGGAGGTAACATCTGTACCCACTCCTTGCCTCTGCTAGGGTCTCCCGAGACTCAGCTACTCAGGGATAAAATGCAAATGTGCACAAGAGTTTGGGTGCACAGCAGGTAGATTCGCTTGGGAAATTCTTCTCCCTGTTTTACTGACAAAAGGAGACTCGGCTCCAAAGGGACCTGCTCATAGCCTTGCTCTCCAACCATCCTCTGCACGCAAGAGGGAGAAGCCAGGTCTTCTGAGTCCCAGTCTTAGCTCCAGGCTGTTGGGCCACTCTTTTCCCAGCATTTAGCGCGCATCTGGGAACACAATTAGTGCCTGAAATAGATGCAGACTAGCTGGTGTGGCAGCAATGATCTGGGGAAGCGGTAGCGTTTCAGCCCTAGGTCAGGTGGTTCGGCTCAGTTCTTGCTCCTGTCCTGGCACCTAACTCCTATCTGAAATCAATGAGAGTAAGGTGCCAAGATGCAAGTTAGACTCTGTGTCTCGCTGCAACTAGTAGATACTATAACTTGACACAGGCACTGCCTGGAAACTGAGTGGAGTGCGGACCAGCAGTTTTGTGTGGTTCTCAGTAGGTCCTTAAACGGCCCATGTCATCAGAAAAGCCTGGAGACTCCACCTTGTGCAGTTTGGGGGTGGTTTGTCTGCTCTTGCCTTCTCCCAGAGTGATGGGGTGGGAGAGTGCAAGGGGTACATGTGCTCCTAGGTGGGGGTTTGGTTCGGTTGACCGTGCCGGTGGGTGCTGGGGAAAGGCACTGTGGTTCAGCTCACTGCTCCCAGGGAGACTTATTCAGCAACGGCAGATCTTTCCCCAAGAAATGTCATCTGCACAGGGGAATTTTCTCTTCGTGGTGTCTTAAGCAAGGAGTTAATGGTTTGCCTCTTTTGGTGAGCCCCTGGCTGGGCCACGTGATGGAGCATCTCGTAAGACCTGACCTGGTGATCGGTGGGACTTGTTCTGCGCTGGGGTGTGCTGCCTGTAGCTGCAGGGCTGGGAGTGCAGCCGTTGCCCAGCTGTGCGCTGCACTGCAGCTGCTGTTGGCCTCCGTTAAGCAGTGCTGATGCCCAGGCTTAAGAAAGAAGCTCGAGGCTGTTCTTGTTTTGCAGTCAGGTCACGAGGTATCCAGAGAATTCTCTCTCTTGGATTCCATTCCATTTCAACGTCTGATTTTTTCCTCCAAGCAAACCCCATTGTCTTGTTCCTGCTTCAATCCCTATTTAGCAGGTTGATGCCAAGAAGTGGATTTGCACATAGGCCATCACCCGCTGTTGCCAACCTACCCTTCCAGAGCTCTGGAGAGCTATCGGAATATTTCTCCTGTGCCTGTGCTTGAGGAAGAGAAATCAGTGTCATGCACACTTATTGCCTGAGAGTGCTTTGGCCACACGTGTGCCGCACAGTGGCCTGTGCCCTCAGAGACATTCCTCAGACTCATTGCACTTGTTGGGTTTCCCTGGCAGAAGGCGTTTATCTCCCATGGTGCTTTCACTCCCTAGTGATGTCTCCTCTCCTTGCCCTCCTCTCTTACAAGGCAGCACACTCCCGGTGGGGATGGCACAGGAGGCTGAGGTCAGGCAGCTGTCGTGGTCTTCAGAGAGTGCCCGAAGAAACTGCTACTTCCTAGTCCTTCTGAAAGCTCTGTGTTCTCCCACTCCCAGCATGGCTCCTCCAAGGCTTGCTGGGTTTCAACTGTCGCTCTTCCAAACGGTATGTAGGGAGGAGCTGCTTGGTCATCCCTTCAGGCTGCTTGTTCCAGACATCTCCATCCATCCCAACAGACACAAGCAGAAATTGTTTTGGTGAGCAGTAGAAGCTGGAAGTGATCTATCTGAGGTCACGCACTCACTGATCTATATCCTTCAACCTGCCGTCCTGAGAAGTTGGTGGTCTCATACATTTATTGGGGATTATACACACTCTGAAAGGTTTTGTGGTGTCCAGAACCAGAGAACCAGATGTTGGAACCAGATGTCTGCTCCCCTTTCTCATAGCCATCTGTGCATTCCTGAGGCTAGATCCTCGTCCCATGCCTGGGGCATTCCAGCTGTCTGTAGCAAAGAGGAATCAGTCCTCCTGGTTCAGTTTTTGGCACAATTACTGTGCCGGGGATGTTGTCTGCAGTAGGCCTACAAAGATTACATGACAGATAAGTCAAGTGTGAGGATATTTTGGAAGAGCAAGGAAAAGCAAAGGAAGAAGAAGAGAGAGGAGAACAGGACAGGGAAGGAAAACCCAGCCAAGGGTGGATGTTCACCTGAAGCTGGGTCTGAATGTCTCTGTGAGCTGTATTCAGCATCATTAGATGAAATTAGAAGAGAGACAAACCTACTGTGCCCAAAGTTAGCAGAAAAGAGGTGGCAGTAGAAAATGGGTTGGTAAGGTTGTGGGTAGTGGGGAAGAAATGGAGCTTGGGGAGGGGGAAGAAGCTGTGTATTTCCTTGCAAAGACAGATGATTTTGGAAAGTCAGTACGTCCAAGTTTCACTCATCCAGAGTCTGGGTGCTCTGCCCACAGAGGGATCTCGAAACCCATCTGTGTCTCCCTCTTTAATGCCTGAGGCTGCATTATTCTCCATTTACAAATCCTGCTGGGGAGAGCCGGGAGAGCAGACACTCCACACTCCCCCCGGCAGAGGCTTGGCACACAGATCCATCTGCGTGGGGGCAATGCCAGCTTTTCTCCTCACCACAAATCCCTCTTCTGCTTCCCCAGGAGAGCGGCTCAGTTCACTCTTGGAGTCGCTTGGGCGGTAGCTTCATTAGTGCACATTAGACAGGTCCCGAGCTCACAGCCTGAGACGAGGGGTTGTGAGCTCTGGGGAATACATTCCGGTTTCTCCACTCGTTCCTTCTCTGCAGCTCCTTCCCTGGGCCTCAGTTTCCCAACCTGTGCAAAACAGAAGCAGTCTAACTTCAGTGCTCCTGGCTGCTGTTTAAATCCATGGCTTCTGGTCCCGTTGACCAAGGACTGTTGCCTCTCTCCTTGCAGGAACACCTTGGATATTTAAGCACATTCATGTGTCTCCTCTCTGGTCTTGCCCTTTTTGCCATTGTCATTTTTTTCTAGATCTTTTATCTTTACCTCTGGACCTTTTCCAGTTTATATTTCTTACTAGATATAATCCTGTTCCTGTGTCCTAGGGTGGTGGTTCACCAAGACTGGTGGCAGCTGAGGGACAGCTATAGGTGTAGCTAGACAGCAGGAAGGGAGGGAAGGTCGGTATCAGTTTATTAGGTGATACACTGCCTGGGGGGGGTTATCATGCTTTAGGTCCCTGTGACTGCTACGAGGAGTTATTGTGACGGAGCTTATGGGTCAGGAGATGGAGTTAAATTCAGCTTTGGGGAACGCGAGAGAACAGGGACCTGAAAGAGAAGCTCCAGCAGAAGTCTGGACTGGAAGCGCTGGGCAGTCAGGGGTGGGGAGACAGTGCACACGAGCTGTGGCACAGGGACCTCTTCTCCTTTTTTCCATCCAAGGGGAATCTTCTGAGAATTAGCGCCGAGCACTTTCTCCGCTTCTCAGGCAGGTGATGTGGTCTGTTAGTACCCGAGGAGTCAAGTTAGGGCTAGTTCAGAGACAACTGCCCATCTCAACCGAAGAGGGACTCTGCATCATTTCCCACTGTGCCTTGCTCCCTGGATTAGTTTTTCCTGTTTCTTCCTCAACCAAATTCTCCATGGGGAAAGGAGGAAGGTTCAAATTGTGGATGAGCTCAAGCCCGGAGCAGGAAGATGCAGTGGAGAACTCCTGTCTGTCCAAAGTCTCGACTCCATCCTTGCTCCCTTCCTCTCTGTACCCGGTGGCCCTGGAATAGAGCAGGGGCTGTGTCTGTCGGCAGCTCATAGCCCATCAGGAATTGTGTTGCGTGTTCTAAATTCCACGGAGGAAGATAATGTTGTCTTTCCCAACTCATGTGTCAGCTCTGCCTTCCCCATGAGTCTTCAAGCCAGTTCTCTGATGCAAATGAGCTTTTGGCGTTGACACAGAGCCTGAGGTTCAGGAGAAGGGGATGAAGTGTCTGGCACAATGCTAGAGAGCTGGACCGCTTACCGACCTCCTGACAGTCCTAGCACTGCCCTGAAAGAGTGAGGCAAGACTTGGGCTTGTCTTTTCTAGTGTTTCTCCATCATTTTTACTCGAAAAACTCCCTTGCTTTTGGGGAAGCAGGTCTGTTGCTCCTCTGCTGGCTGCTTTCTGTGTCCTGCTCTGCTGACCACGGCAGAGGGTCTGCAGGCTGCCAAGGCTGAGTAACTCCGACCTATTCACCCATGGCTACTTTCCAGTCTCCTGCTTTGGAACTGCTGTGGGACAAGTTCCTGGTGGGCTCGTGGAGGCTGACTTCTCGAAAACGAGTCTTTTCACCTGCAAACCAAGGGCCCCGTGATACAGAAGTCATCCGCAGAGGGGAAAAAGATGAGGAACGTCCAGTCTCTCGCCACTGCTCTTGTAACCAGAACTGCACTTTAAAACCAAGCATTTCCTTTCTTGAGTCCAACACCTGTTTCTGCTCAAAAGCCACCCACCACTAGTCTCTCCGACTTGAGAGGCTAGTATTTTATTTAGGCCTGATCCATTTTTCTTTTAATTCAGATCAATGCAGGTTAATTGAGAGCAGCTTATTTTTACTTCTGCTGGTATCTGCCTGCCAGGATCAATACCAGTCATTTCCACTTAAACCGTTGTACCTTTACTGGAACTACCCGAGCACCCAGCTCCCCGCGCTGCGGCGTGTTACGGACCAGCCCCCCGTGCTTGTGGTTCCTCGCGTTATAATTGAAGCCAGTCTCTCGTCAGTCTGGCTGCAGCGGCATCCTCGTAATGCTGGAAGGAAACGGAGGCATGCTCGGCCTCAACCAGGAGATATATATTACGGCACGAAGCATTTGCACGCTAAAAATACTCGGCGAGGGGCAACCATTCATTGATCTTTGCTGCGTTAATGGGGCGGCAGAGATCCCTCCGGCCACCCTTGCCACTAGATGGGGCGATGCATCAGCGGCTGCCTTCCCCTTCCCCGGCACCCACCCGAGGGGTGGCTTTGCTCCTCACCCCGGGACAACAAGGACCTCTGTCTTCCCTGACCCGCGGCTGCTTTTTGGGAGGGTGGAAAAATCCCCGCGGTGTCCCTGGGGAGCATGGGTCATGGGGCATCTTGCTGCGGAGGTCGGAGGTGGCGTGGGTGCTCTGCTGCTGTCCGTGTTTCGGTGTCTCCGGAGGCAAATCCTCACGGATGGGGAGTGGGTTTGGGACCCATTTGCCGAATCCCAGAGTTTGGGCTTGCCCAGAGGCAGAAGTCTTCATCAGTGGAGATCGCTGGGGAAGGAGAATCATAGAATCATTAAGGTTGGAAAAGACCTCTAAGATCATCAAGTCCAACTGTCATTCCATCACCACCATGGCTGCTAAACCGTGTCCTGAAGTGTCACATCTAGACAGTTTTTGAACCCCTCCAGGGATGGGGACTCCCAGCTTTCCCAGCAGAGCGAGGGGCTGTAGTTGGGGTGGGAAATGCTGAGCTGTGCGACAGGGGAGGGACAGCACGGGGGGGAGTGCAATGTTCTGCATCCCGCCATTGCTGCAAAGCGGGACGGGTCGGACGGCAGCGTTGGTGGGACGGAGCATGCCGGCAGGGTTTGCCTCGTGTCTCCGGCTGCGCAGGGATGGTGGCAGCAGGATGCGTGGTCACAGCCAGGTGACACGGGGAGGACCTGGCCCAGAGCGCCGCTGCGCTTGGCTTTGGCTGAGGGTCACACAACGATGCAGAGAACTCGGAGCAAACATCTAGGGGACAAACCAGACAAAAAATAGTTCAGATGGGAGCTCTGGAAACTGTGTCCAGCCTGAACTCAGGCCAAGCCACTCTCCCCTCTCTCTGTATCATCGTAGCATCTCTGTTCCCGCCCCATGCTACTGCACAGGGATGCAGAGCAATGAAGGTTACCTCATCCTGAGAAAGCTGGATGTGGGGAATGTTGCTGGAGGATGGTGGGACAGGAGCGTACCTCATCTACTTGGAGCCAAACCCAGGCAGGCTGGAGGATTTTGTGGGACACAAGTTACATATTTAGACCAAGCTGCATAGCTTATGGTTCGCATCGAACCCTATGGGCAGCGTGGTCACCCAAACGCGGCGGTCCCCACATTTTCCTGCTGCTGTCCCCCTAGTCTGCCTGCTCCCACCTTCCTTCTAGCCCTGCCTGCCCACCAGCCCTGTGTTACCAGCTCCCCACTCGCTCTCGGCTCTCGCAGCGGCTGAGCACCTGGTCCTCTTGCATCAACTGCTCTGGAGGAGTCCGTGGAAGAGTTTTAAGGATTATTTTTGGCATTTCATTAGCTGATACATTAATGGAGAGCATAATCAGATGGACACAGGGGAGGGAGAGGATCCTCCCTGATGCATCAGTTCAGTGTTTAAAGAACCTTTTCCTCGCAATCTGGCTGTTGGGCAGAGGATTGCTTTAGTCGGTGCTTTGCTGGAGCAGACGAGGGCCAGCTCTGGAGGCTGCTGGGTCTTGTCCATGTGGGGTGGAGGCAGGTGAAGCAAAGGGAGAAGGAACCATCAAAGAGATGGGAAAACCATCCTCTCCATCTCCTTCGCTTGCAGCGGTCCCTGCCGTTTGCCGCTCTTTCCAGACCAGGCGGGTTGAGCTCTCCCAGCCCAACCATAGTGGCTGATGTTTGGGGAAGAGAAGAATTACCAGCTTCCTGATGGGTAAAACCAACGGGCTTGCAGAAGCTGTAGTGACAGAGCAGTCAGCGAGTCCTGGTCATAAATGTCAGAGGATAAAGGCTTTGGCCCGTACCCCTCAAGCAGAACTGATTTAAAGGGTCATTAAAAACTGTTGGTGTCCATAAGGGTGGGACACAGGGGCTCCAGCCCAGGTCTTATATTCCCTCTGGCTGTATCAGTCAAGGCGATGGACTCGGAGAAGCCATATGTCAGCTAAATGTGTCTCTAATTGATTTGTGGATCTGCATGGAGTGTAAACATTTTACCAGTCAGAGAGCAGCTGATCAGGAGAGGAGCAAAGAGAGTGGTGGGAGGGGAAAGGACGTGAGAAAGTCTGGTGTGAAGTGGCGGGGGAGTCTTGGAAAATGACTTTCATCCAGAGCCATCAAACCCCGATTTACCCCTGCCCCTCCGCGGGGTTCCCTGGTAATGGAGTCACTCCCAGGGCAAAAGTTAACTCCAATTAGAGGGTCTGAAGGGAGGGTTTTCAATTCCACGTCTGCCCACAGGAGCCGTGTCAGCTCACGTTATGGAGACGGGCTTGTGGCGGGCAGGGGAGCAGCTGGCAGCAGCGTGTGGACAATGTGGGGTGTCCTGGGAATCATCCCCGTGTGAGGACGCAGCCCTGTCACCCCTCCTCCTCCTCTTCCTCCTCCTCCTCCTCCTCTCTCCCAGCAGTGGACATCTGGCCACGGACTTGCTCGCACTGGACTCCTCGCTTCTCACCTTCGGGGAGCCCTGTGGCAGCGGAGACCCAGGGCACATGATGTGCACCCAACCCATGGACCACCCCCGCCACCGAATTGTACTTTCAGCCCAAATTTTGTGTTCTCAGACTGGCTGGCCACCATAAACAATGTCTGTTTACTCATCCCTCTCCACAGCCCCTCTTTTTAACCCCTTCTTTTCCATCTCTCCTGCTTGCTCTCAGGGCAACCCCACTTTCCAGCCCTGTGTGTGACTGGGCACCCTGGTGACACCGGATGAACCCCGATGGGACCAAAGAGGTAAATCCGTGAAAAGGCTGAAGCTGCCCTGCAAAGCTGGTGGTCAAGAACCAGAAAATGGGTAGCGGCAGTCAGTGGCAGCACGTGGGAGCAGCGTTATCCCATTGGGTCACTGGGATTTTCCTGGAGAGGTGGCCAAGAGGCAAGGAGGACACAAGCCGCGGTGTGACCCCATGTGAGAGGCTTGGTGGCATCTGAGGCCCCCAGGAAAATCTCCCACCAATACCACCAACACCGGCAGGGTGGTCCCCGGGATGCTGCTCTGTGGGTAGTTCCTTTCTCACCTCACCCCTCAGCTGCCAGCCGCCCCAGGACGGGTTGTTCAGGTGGCAAACAGAGATGGAAAACCAGAGATCTTTAATCCCTGAGAGTCCCCAGATTCAACTTTCAAGACTTCACGTCAGAGCCACAAAGAGAAGGGAGGTTTTGGGGTTTATCTTTCTGAGCACGAAAAATAAGGTCCGCAAGAAACCTTCTACTTCAGCTCAAGAAATAATCAGCTCTAACGAGCCTTTTGATAAAAGCGCAAACCGATCAGATCTACTTCTCTTGCAGAATATTGTGGGACTTTTTATTGGAATAAAACACCATGAATCATGCTCCAAACCGTGTTTTTCCTTCTTTTTCCACGCCAAGGCTGTGTTATGCAAAGCTTCCACTTGACTTGGATTTTATGAACGTGTTCACCTGAACAGAACTGAAGCCGTTCGTGAAACCCAAGTCAAGTTCAAATAGAAGAAAAAAGTGGGGAAAACATTAGAAAAAGTTAAACAGCGTTGATTTAGGGGAGAGTTGGGTTGGTGTTTTTTTTTGCTTCGTAATGGTGGTCTGGCTCTTAAATAGTCCGAAACTGGGAAATGACAAGCTGAAAACAGGTTGAAGGTGAAGCCCGAATAACTGCCAGATATAGTACAATGTTTTGTTCAGAAATAGGGTAAAGCATTTTTTCACAGGACCATCATATTTTCCCCCAGGTGGGGGCCAAAAAAAAAAAATCCAGCCTTCCTGTGTCTCCAAACTGAATATTTTCCCGATGTGACTCAGTGGGTTTCATGGTACCTGTTCCCACAGGCTGGGGCAGGAGCTGCATCTTCAGCGTGCGCACCAGCCGGGCGATGCCTCCCCGCCGAAAAACCCGAGCTCCAGCTACGCTCTCACCCCGTCGCCCTCCCCC
>Ga0181612_123098_pt1 | contig 10934 bp, 7 predicted proteins | sample HoacroProtozoa21_FD_119630 | JGI IMG/M metagenome (GOLD analysis project Ga0181612, IMG submission 119630) | Hoatzin crop microbial communities from Cojedes, Venezuel. Combined Assembly of Gp0051906, Gp0051904, Gp0051908 | reverse complement strand
TTCATTATCTAAATCCAGAAGTTTGACGTGACCATTCTTTGTATTCATGAGGAACGTTGAATTGAAACACCCAAGAAAACAGTTTTCTTCTATTATAGTAATCCATTCTAAAATATGAAGTTATAATAGAATTATTGATAATCTGTTCATAGTCTTGTGTTTTGTACATTTAGAAGCATATTCGTTTTCAAATTCAGAGCCCAGGAGCCCAGCCATTAGCTAGTTACCCTTGACCTGGTGTTCTTGTCAGCAACTGCTGTTTCGTAGTCAAATGATGTTGGTTATGAGTAGAGAGTGAAAATTTGAGGTGAAAATCGCCAGCCTCGAAGTGATATCAACACTTGCGGTTTCTTGGAAGGTGATTGTGGTGAGGAACAGGCAGGTCACAGTTTGTGGCAGTTCATCAGGCTGTGGGAGCATGAACGTGGGTGGTTTGGACACCTTCCTAGCATGCCCTAGCCCCTTCATTGCTTTGGGAATGGAAGACGTGCAAGTCCAGTCAGGCAGGTCTCCTGCGGACATGCAGAAGGGCAAATAAAACCTTTGAGAGCTCTCCATGGCAACAGCTGTATTACAGGGCGTGTTAGCTCTCAGTGCTATGGAGTCTAGGTGCACACCACAGTTGTATCCTGACCCCACACCGGGTTGTCGTGTGGATTTCCCTGGAAGAAAACCCAGCCTGATGCTAGAAGGGAGTCATGAGCATGCCCTGCCCAGGTCTCCAGCAGACCCCCAGCATGCATCCTGGTGATGAATGGTCAGTGCTTAGAGAGGCTGAAATATTACGAGAAGTTCCAGTGCAAACACTTGATCAACATTGCCAGCCCCCCTTTCCCACTGACCCCAAAGGAATAACGGCCAAAGACCCATTCTGTCAGCTACTGGTGCTTCTTTTTTCAGTCCTTCTTTTCAGTCTCAGCTCTTGCTTTATCCACCCAGGAGCCCTGGATGATGTTCCTTCCCTGAGCAATCTCTGTTCTGCCTAGGCTACCAGTATAAATGTAAATGTTGTCACAGTTCTAGTGGTGTGGATTTTTTCCAACAAACCACCGCTATGACTACAAACTTGGAACAATTACTAACATAAACCAGGTGTTTGCAAAAGTCTTCCGTAATGCTACAGAAAGCACTTATGTTTTCAGTTAAATTATTTACATGCACCTGAAAAAGGCAAGAGAGAGGTACAGAAGTCTGGAAGCTGTCTCAGTACTGTGCTGGTCCTAAAACCAGATGATTATTCGAACAGTGAAGGGTGATGGTAAAGGCTCTTGTTCGTTTCTGGTTTAAAAACGAAATAATGCAAAGGCGGGAGCTGGATTGAGAAGATGACTAATGAGCCAAAAGGCTTTTTTTTGTTTTCTTTTCTTTTTTTTTTTTAATTATCTGAAAAATTTGAATATTTGTCTACTACACAGGATAGGTATTTCACAAGAAAGCTTTATTTTAATCTAGAATAATATTGTTGAGGTATTTCTAGTAGCATAACAATGCTTTCTCTTTTTCCCCAGTCCGTCTTTTCTTACATCTGTTGGGTTTTTTTTTGGTCAATGCTACATTCAAACTTAGCAGCCCAGACAAGTAGAAGAATGCTAAAAAACTTAGCTATACCAGGTGCAAAGAGCAGGAATTCAGGTGCAGACCTGCTTTTTTGCAGTTCATTAGTGAAACAGAATGTTGCGCTCTCAGCTGTTAGTGGTATTTCTAGGCTAGTGCTGTCTCACTTGTTTTGGCAGATATTTTTAGACTAGTGATTTTTTTCAGATAATGTTTCTATTTGCGGGTTTTTTGTTTGTTTGTTTAGTCTTAGAAACACTCCCTTCACCCCTTCAGGAAGAAAATGAGCTGCTTTTTCCAAAAACCCGTGTGACTGAAATTAAACTTGGTAACTACTTAATGTTATCTCTTCCATCTGCTGGTTTTAAGTTAAATTTATCTATTTCAGTGATGCACTTGATGCATTTATTGTGATTGTTCAGACTTGTACTTATTAGAAAACCTTTTCCATACTGTCCACACATTCTTGGATTTCCCTTTGTGTTCACAGATTAAAAAAAGGGTTCTTTGTTTATGTGCCTGGTGATATATGTACAAAGATAGGGGGTTTGTGCAGGCCTTCAGCACAGCAGAAGTAATTTGTAAGTTTTGCCTCAGTGGAATATTGGGAAACTCGCAGTGAGGAGCTTAAGGGGGAAATGCCAGAGGAGAGAAATATCTGATGGGCAATATGCAAAAAGATTTCTGTAGGGGAAAATTAGTACAGGCTGGCATCTGGTAGAAAGGAAATTAACAGATGATGTGCTGACACATCTTACCTTTAAGATGCTGACACATCTTTACTTTACTTTCCTTTAAACTGAGTTTTATCTTCAGAAGTAGAGATAACGCCAACCAACGCATTAAATCTGCTAGCTGATTTTCTGTGGCTCATGTGGGGTGCGCTGGGATGCTACAGTGACGAGTTTGAAACTGTGGTCCTAGAATAGATAAAATCTATTTTGTCTGAACAGCAGAGAAAGGTACAGAAAACATGAACTTGGAGTTTGTTTGAATGCTATTATTCAGTGACCGTGAGTGATGACATATTTTTAGGAGATAAATCAAACTTTCCGAATTTCAGACTTTGCCTATCCCTAATCATTAAAAAAGAGAGTGAGGTCTAATGCTAGTGCTCGATTATCTTAAATCTGATTCTTCCAGTTAGTAAAATTCTCTCACAGTCTCAGTCTTTCATACAGTGTACCATTTTGCTTTGCTATGTAGTGTTTGCTTAAAATCATCAAGGCCAGTTTGGGGACAACCCAACTGACTTTGTTGCGTTGTGCAGTCAGCTGATTAGGGCACTGGTCTAAGACGTGGGAGATGTGGTTTCATCCATCCCCTCATTATACACAGAAAAGGAACACGTGTGACTATTTAGCTTCTAAAAAGTAATTAAAAAACCATGAAAAAATGCAAACACACATTGTTGTAGCTATCTTCAAGATATCTTTCCCTTTACAAATCACCTTTAAGGGCCAAATTTAATACTTAAACATGTTAAATGTGCTTATTTGTGCATGAACTTCAAGAACTGAAGAATGCTTACCTGCACAGATACTAAACAGAAGCAAAGGCAGTGATTTTAAAACAGCCCAAATGCATTAAATGCTGAGTCTGAGAACTTACTCACGTGAATAATTCAGGTTATGTGTGTTACATGTTATACTGGCCAACCTTCCACAGGAGCTACTTATACTAGGATGCTCCTGTTTGCGTGCAGAAACCCTTCGTTAGTCATGTAGGATTAAAGGATTGCAGAAGTTCAGTTTAGAGACTGTTGGGCTTTCATAGTGTCCCTTTAACACTTGGCTACATGAATGCCATTGGCTCTGGCTTAGGTGCCAAAAGCAGCTTTCTGAACCTCATGTTAAATGAGAGAGTGATTTGCAGGACTGGAGTCTCCAGAAGCAAACATAATCTGAAAAGGGAGCTAGAAAAGCCTCATATTTCTAAAACAAGGTTCCTTTGTTCTGTCAAATTCCTCTTCAGCTTCTTGCTGTTTCCTATCGCTTGAACAGTTCAGACTATATAAAACTAAACAATTTTTAAGGCCACACTCTAATGGTGTTTTTTAGAGTGTAGTATCTTCATAAACTGCAATGTATCAAGCTTCAAAGACAACTTACCTCCTGTACCTTGGAAAGTCAATAATACAGTAGTCAGTTTTTTGTAGAAAGGAGAGTCAGAGAGGAAGATTTGTAGCTGTATTTGTACATGGTTTTCAGCTGTTTCTGAACACAAATGTTTTGCTTTTCACTTTTGTCTTTGATTCACAGTGTTTGAATTGGAGAAACACCATCTCACTGATTTATAACGGACTTCAGCAGAGAACTAGCATGATACTTCAGAGGGTATGGCTTTACAGGAGGGCATTTTGTCAAAAAGAGGATGTGACCTCTGTGCATTATCTTCACCTTTCTCGCTCCGCTTCCCTCACACGCTTAGTTAGGCTTTAGCAGTCTGACAGTCGTCTTCGTTTAAGGATTTGGTCTGACATCTGCAGGTGCAACGCCCGCGTGCCATGGGGCAGGCAGGCAGAACAGCATACGTACTGCCAGTTCTGCTGGCACGGTTTACCCGTATCCTGGTAGTACCAGCATGCAAATTATTTTTAAATGTACTTTCAAAACACAAAAATGTTTATTGTAGATTTGGGTTCTTTTCTTTGTCTTCAATTTAGTGAGCATCAGTTGTCCACTCAGCTTATATTTTTAATTCTTTTTTTTTTTTTAAAGGAAAATCTAGACACATTTGGTTGTCTTTGAAAGAGAGATGAAATTTGCAAGAGCTGGGCATTTGTTGACATCCCAAGAATTGTCAGCACTGTACAAGCCAGTTTCTCAGTCTCTTTCCTCATTGGACTACGATACCAAGACATTTTTCTCTATTTTGAATGCGGTCTGTTTGGGACAGTGGCTGTATGCAGCTATGGAGTACCTAGCCACAAAAAGCTCTGCTCATGGGTATACTACTGCAATAGAAATATTTAATATTCATAATCTTGGGTCTCCGTTCTCAGTATGTTTTGAAGAGATTTGAGTGACTTTTAAGTACTTAAGATGATAGACCATGTCTTCACCACTGTGCTCTCAAAACAGAGCTGTTTTCCTAGCATCAACTTCATTATTTTCCTTTTTATATACAAGATTCTTTTCTTGATGGGTGCTGCTTCTCTACAGTGAAGCTCAATATCACATAAGTGCAGATAGGAGGCTACAAACATTGTCATTTGTGTGACACACTGGCCATGTTGCATCACACATTGCTTTAAGGTGGCTCAGTTATTAAAACAGTGAACACTGCCCTAGTTACGAACAACAAAGTTACCCCTAATTCTGCTAGAGTAACCGAGACCAATGTATGTGGAGACTTGGACAACTGAGCCCCTAGAAAGAATATTAATGAAAATCAGAAAAATTTAAGGCATCTACTAAATAATTAAGTATAACTAAAATAATTAAGAAGTATAGAAAGAAACCATTGAAGTTGTAGCAAGCACTTGATTCCAAGACTTTTTTCCTCAGTAAGGGAACTGAAATGCTTTGTTCCTTTCCTTCTACTGATGAAGCTCACGTGTTTTAATGACCTACAGTGAAATTCTTCCAAAGAAGCTGGAGTAATTTCTTGACTAGTTTTAAATAATAAAAAAAAACCACCATAAGTGGGAGATTTGACTGTCTATGAATTGTCCAGAGAACTCACTTTAGGCATCTTAAGGAGACCTAAATTTTTGTGTTTTGCATTTGCTTGAAAGTTCCAGTGACGGATGCAACACTTTCATTATGTCTTTCTTTGCTGGTTTACCTCGAAATTCTCGTGGTTGCTTGATTGCAGGACTTCTTGCACCAGCATTTTTCATTGTTGCAAGACAGAAGTATTACTCTACATATTTTTAAAGACTGATGTTGTGCCTTGGCATTAAATCCCATCCTCTTTGCCTGCAGAAAGGGGGTACGCCTGCATAATCACACAGATAAAGTGCAGTACTCACTCCTAGGACTGCTAAGAAGTCGAAGTAAGTAATTGTGAAGTCTTGCAGGAGACAACCTCATCGGAGAATTTTGTTTGGTATTTCCCATGTTATCTTTTCACCAGCTAAATTGTAGATCCCTACTCTGCCCTCCAGTTTTTCAAAGGTTTCATCACACGCCCCTGAGAAATAACTTTCTGCCAGCGTCACGTGTATTTAACTATAAATTTTTTCCTTGTCTGTAACCAAGAACTTGGTTGTGTATACCTGTGCAATGTATATATAGCACCTAGAAGGTCTGAGCTTGAGGAACACAGGCTAGGAAGGGGCTTCCTCTGCCCTTCAGCTAGTTTGTTCCCATCTCAAGTGTTCAGATATATTGTTCTCTCTGTGATGTATGATGCTTAATCCTAACAAAGCAGTTAGGTTTCTCATCTCCATTGTTGTTATTCAAGAATATAATTCAATCTGATTCTTAGAAACTTATAAATCTGTAGCCTTAATGTATTAATTGACAGTTGATACATATTCTTCTTCATTGGTATCTACTGGATGTATTATTTATAGACAGAATTTGTAGTCTGTCTTCAGTTTAACCTAGACAAGCCAAATTAACTTAATCCCTTCCTGAAAAGTAAGCTTCTCATTTTTCCTAGTATACCAGAACTCCTGAGAAGTCTCTTTGAATTTGTTAATGTATTGACAGGACAGTACCCAACATTTCAGCTGAAGGTGGGCCAATACACTCAACAGTGTTGTCAGGGTCCTGACCAGAAGGTGCGTGTGCACGGAGGAGTACACGTGAGAGCCGATGCGAGTCGGCGCAGACCTGAGCTGTGCTGCACGTAGCCCGTGGCTGCGGGACAACCTGAGCCAGCTCACCAGAACAGAGAAGCCTGGGGGCAGCTCCCACTTGGCACCTGGCGATGACTCCACCTGCATATCTCGGCTTACCTTGAAGAGAAACAGCCTGTTCTCCTACAACATCCCTTCACTTGATGGTAGAGATGATTAATAGAGTTGTCCACTTCTGAGAACACCTCATAAAAACTTTAAAGGTTTCAGTGCCGGCACATCTTCCCACAGGCAGGATTTGTGCAGCATGCCATGCCATGACTAGAGGTCTGGCTGATGCTGCGCAGCTCCGGTTTCCCAGCACCTGAAGAGATATAAGATTATCTGTGCTATCTCCTTTTGCCTTCTCAGGTTATCTCCAATAAAGCAAATTTTAATCAATATCCCAATGAGTCTGAGCACCTTTCTCACCGGGACCTATAATGAACACTTGCACTGGTGCGTTACAGGTGCTTTAGGTATTTCTTTACGGGAAATAGTTCCCCTGATTTAAGAGAGCATTTGATTTTTATTTATTTATTTTTTTTTTTAGCTATAACATACTGGTGAGTCATTGGAATCTTGACACCCAGTTCTTCTCCTTAGTCTATGATTCTGGATGGCAAGCCGTTATTTTTGTGTGAAAAAAAAAGTAGTGGTGTAATTTCTGGGTGCACGAGAAGCATGTGAGTAAACATCGTTATGAGCCAGGCCTCTGGGTCACATAATTCTCTTTCAACTGTTGTGCCATTGGTAAATTACATAGGAAAACTTCAATTTTTTTTTGTGCTGACAGCACTGATGAAAACATTGATATGCAGGCAATGGCTGATCCCCTGGCAAGTTCCCTCCATGACAGCAGCTACTGCCACACCTTGGCTCTTCCCTTCTCAAGCATCTGCTGTCATCTTTCACTAGCTGGCTTCCCAGCCAACCTTGCAATTCTGGTTTTGCAAAATAACTCGGCTTTCTCTGCTCTACCATGATAATCGTTTTCCAAGATGAAGGTGATAAGGATATTGAAACAAAACAACAGACTAATGTGATGTAACTGAACGCTACAGCATTACCTTTCTATTTTCCATTTCCAACTTTCCCACTCCTATTTTAACATTTCTGAATCAAAAGGTTTTGCATACCCTGCAGCTTAGTTTGATCATTTTTGAGTATTTCTTCATCAACAGAAGATTGTCTGTTTTCCAGTTGTATAATATATACATTTTTTTTTAAATACAGTAGAATGTTTTTTCTCCAGAAAAGCTTGTCTGTTCCTCCAAATATTTCAGATGGCCCAAAGAAAGATATTACCTCTTGCAGTGGCCCTTGCCATGCTGCAAGATTGCTAGCTACTGGGCCTGCAACTTCATACACCAGTTTCTCTGAAATTTGAGACAGAAACTGGTTGGCTTCCCTGAATGAAATATGCAGGAAACTTAAGAATTTTGCTTTCTTCTTAGTTACTGCAATTTCCTGGATCATATCTTTATTTCTATTAGCCTTGCTGCCTTCTTCCATAGTTGCCATTACATTTCTCAAAGGAAATGAGAGGATTGGTGTGGTTTTGTGGGCCACGTAATTCTTTTGCTCATTCCAATGCCTCTGAATTGCTATTTAATTGGTCATTTTTATAGATAAAGAATATTTTATTAAATAGTTTACCTTGTGAAACAAAACTCCATATGACTTTTGCCAGTGCTTATGGTTATGACCTTGAAAATAGTTCTTTCTTTACCAGTCAGTCCCATGTCCCATTTCTCTAATGTTTTCTTGCCAAATCAGATTTCCCTAGCTGAGTTTTGAACCTTACAATGTGCAGATAAAGTAGGAGAAAGTAAATGTGTTGAATGCATGAAAATCAATGAATCATTTTCTTTGGGGGGAAAAAAGGATATATTTTGCCATAAAAAGTGTGCTTGGCTTTTCTGCTAGAAACATGCTAGAAGTACCAATTACTTCCTGTGCTCTACTGGTGAATAATTTGCAACTGCAAGAGATTTGATTACCCCACTTACAAGTCCAGAGAAATTCTTGTAAGAAGGATGTCTGCAAGATGTAAATGCTAAGCTTTTACAGCTTAGTGTTAAAATCGACAGTGGGATTGCTCAGTAAAATGGAATTACGCATTCTCAGCACTGCAAACACATTTAGATGGCCTTGACATTCCTATTATTCTGGTTTGGGATTATAGGTATCAAAACAGCCTGTTTTACACAGCTTTAACTGTATCTAAATAATTACCTACAGTTACATGTTTTGGTATTTTGTCTTATAGCTTTAAAAGTTTTGTATGTACAAGGATATTCTTAATATCTTCATTGCAGTTATCTTGTGCAATGAAGCTTAAAGTAGGAATGGTGGAGAAATATACATAAAGGGCTTTAAATTTCTGCTGGGTTTTTATTTGCCCTGTTCAGTTTCAGACAAGAAAGATACAGGATAAATATGTATTGCAGCCAAAACCGAAAAATAAGGTTGTGGCTACAAACCACAGAGTTTTGCCCTAAATATACTTCCAGACGCCTTAGAGACGGTGTGACTATAGTGCCTTCTCATGTAGAAGCGCTGATTTACCAGGCGCAGGTAAAACACAAGATTACTGAATTCTATCATTTCCTTTACAAAAATAGCGATTGTGTTTGCTTGTCATTGCCACTTGTCCTAAAAAAACAGCAGGGCAAAGCTTGCCCTGATTTTTGCAGATTAAGTCAGCTGGTGCAGGGTTTCAAAGAGACTTTATTTCCGACTAACTGCTGTCTGGTACTGTTGACAGCATGCACAAGTAGTTGGAGCTTGTCTTCAGGTTTTGCCTCTTCTGAAAGGAATCTGCTTCATGGGCTGCGGGGTTGTTTGGTGATGGAACATGTGGGGAGTAGGGTTGAGAGGGAGGTCAGCTTTAAAAGCTCTCTCCTGATCCAAACAAAAATGCTAATACAGACACATGCATACGCCCAAAGGAGATGGAGGTTGTCAGTATTATAAAGTGGGGAAGATAAGTGGTCTTGAAGGCTAGAACAAAACTGCTGGAGGATGTAGAAAAACAAGAGGTTTGTGGTAATGAAAAGCAATGGTCTAAATTCATCCCAGGCGACTTCCATCCCTTCCCTGAATGCGCTCACCCTGATTTCCTTCTGTGCATAAATCCAAAGGATTGAATTATTTATTGCAGGTAACATTCTCCCTTCACTGGTTATAAAACGTTTATCAAGTAAAGCAGATGCATGCGCTTATCCCATGGAAAAAGAACTCCAAGGTGATACCTTATTTAGCAAACACGTTTTGGAAAAATGCAATATACCAAATGCTATCCCCAAGTCCAGTCTCTTCGTTTGCACAGAAGTAGACTTCTTTGAACACCTCCTCACTTGCAGAAAGACAAGCCATGTCATGGTCATTGCTCTGCTGCAATCCACTTTCAAAGATGGCACTGATGAGTTGTGTTAGAGCCCTCCCTGTGCTCCTTACAACAGATCACTCTATATTAGAGCTTTATGAGACAAAATACTTCTAAATGTTCATGTAGGTTTGAAACAAAAAAGGTAAATTCCACTGCACAGATCAGATCGTGAGGGCGTTTGGAAAATTCTTTGCTTGGCATCAGCTTCATTGCTGGAGCTGGTGGTTCTTGGTCTGCTTTGAAGTGTTCCTGGTGACCACATCAAATGTTCAGGCAGACTGGTGTCAATGTCTGCTTTGCTTGGACAATCCACTTCACTGTTCTTCCTTGCGATTTTTGTCTTGTGACTGCCGTGTTCTGGTTATTTTGCTGTCTCGTGAAATCCAGTCACTTCAGCTGATATTCCTTCAGCTTTACCATAACATGGTTTTTCTAAATTCTGATTCACATCAGTCACTGAGTGCTTGAATGATTCAACAGTTCTCATTTTACCTATTCATTTTTGTAATGTTTTAGCAATGTCTTTTATACCAGAAATATTTTTATCAGAAACATTTTTTCACCATTAGTGGTGAAAAAAAAATACTGCATACAGAAGAACATCTAGCATGTTTCTATGTCTCAGAAAGAAATCTTAAAAAAAACAATTTTTTTTTTTTAAATCAGTGCTTCTAGAAAAATGTAGTAGAGCAGATTAGGGAACACCTGACTTGCCTTTATGATAAACAGATTCCATTCACAGATGTTTGTTGGTGGTGCAAAGCAACAATACAGAAACTAGAAATCGTGCATAAAAATTATTTGACCTAATGCAGAGAGTTCATGAGGTACATTTCCAGAATGAAGTATGACTGAAGAGAGACTAGCTGCTTGCATAAACCCTGCTGGCTTTGCTGAGCCAGGAATGAACTCGTTCTCTGCGTCCCTCCTCCAGCCTAACGTCTGGAGCTGTTACAACGTGCCTCTAGCCAGCACTGTGTACCTTGAACTAACGGAGGACAACATGCAGGCACAGCAGGGCGTCATCTCTCATCTGTGCTTATCTGTGGCTACCACGTGGTGGGCAGGATGGCTGAACGTGTTTCTGTTTGGTAAATGTAGTAGTACCAGAAAGTGGAATGAAAGAAGTACCAGAAGTAGAATGAAAAATCAGGGTGGAAGGAGCAGGACATGTCTGGATTGCTCTCCACGATTTTT
>Ga0181612_104585_pt1 | contig 10934 bp, 12 predicted proteins | sample HoacroProtozoa21_FD_119630 | JGI IMG/M metagenome (GOLD analysis project Ga0181612, IMG submission 119630) | Hoatzin crop microbial communities from Cojedes, Venezuel. Combined Assembly of Gp0051906, Gp0051904, Gp0051908 | reverse complement strand
TCCTTGATGACGCGGTGGAAGATGATGCCCTCATAGTAGCCGTCTTTGGCATGGGTCGTAAAGTTCTCCACAGCCTTCGGGGCCACGTTCGGGAACAGTTTGATTTTGATGGTGCCAAGGGTGGTATCCATGATGGCCACAGTGTCTCCTGCGGCGGGCTTGCTGACTTGGTTTGCCATAGTAAAAACTCCTTTTGCTTAGACGATATCGGTTTCCAGGGTCTGATAGTCCCCTTCGTATTTTTTACTCACTTTGAGGAGGTAGCGGTCGACGAGGTCCAGCAGTTCGACGTCGAACGGCAGTTCCCGGCTGACGACCAGGTGCTGGCGCGGGAGCACCAGGCCTTCCGGCGCCGGTTCCTCCGTAATGCCTTCCTCCACAAATCCCTTTTCCGCCACTTCGTCCGCGAAGTCTTTGGCGCGGCGGCGGTTCGGGAAGAGAACGTGGAAGCAGACCCGGCGCGGCGTGGTGCCGTCGTCTCCGTAGCCGTGGAGGGAGCGGAGAATCCGCCGGTTTTCGATCTGCTTTTGCTGGACGTCATCGGGGTACAGGTACTCCATGTACTGGTTCCCCTCGGGGTCCGGCGTGATCGTGTACTCCAGCCGGCGGAAGGTGGAGCCCTTCGTCTGCTCGAGCATGGTCTTGGCCATCTTGGCCCCGGACTGAGGGATGTAGATCATGAAAAAGACAATGCTCTGGGAGGCCACGATGCCCTGGCCCACATAACGGCCCTTGATATGCTGGCTGATGATGGACCGGATGTGGGAGATATGGGCCAGTTCCGCCTCCGAGACCAGCTCCGGATCCGCGGGGTCCGCGTTGATTTCCATCTGGACCTTGATGCAGACCGGGGTGTCCCGTGTGGGCAGCTGTTTTGCGAAGTTTCGGTCACAGCTGATCAGCACCGGCTGTTTGCCGAACGTTTCGGAATATTCGCAGAAATCCTGCTCGTAGATCACCGGCTTCCCCGAGCCGCTGGAACGAAACAATGCCACGTTACATCACCTTTTATCTTAAATAAAATAATACATGGGTATACAGCATAGTATTTTAGCATATTTGATTATCAGATACAAGAAAGCAAAACAGGACGTTCGAAGGATCTTCGAACGTCCTGTCTGGTGCTGGTGACCGGGCTTGAACCGGTACGGTGTCACCACCGAGGGATTTTAAGTCCCTTGCGTCTGCCAATTCCGCCACACCAGCATAGCAGTTGCGCTACGCCGTTTATTCTAGCACAGCGGAGCGCCCTATTGCAATAAATCATCCAGTTTTGTGAGGAGATTTAAGTCGTATTGTTCCACGAGCTTTATCGCCCGGTCAAAGCCGTACACGATGGTGTCCTTCGCATGGGAATCCGAGGACAAAATCACCGGGTGGCGGGCCTTCCCGATCCGGGCGAGCAGCCGCTCTTCCGGATACGGCGCGGTCCGCATTCCGCGGGAGATGGCGCCCGTGTTGATTTCAATGGCCATCGGCGTCTCCAGGACCTGTTCCAGGGCCCGGTCCGCCGCCTGCACATAGCGCGCGTCTGCGGGGTCGATCAAATCATCTATCTCAATAAATTTGGTGATCAGATCGAAATGGGCCAGGATCTGGCAATGGGTCTTTTCATAGACTTGTGAGACCGCTTCGTAATAGTCCTCCACAAAGGCGTACGGATCTCCCCCATACCACTGAAAAACCCCATCCCTCTGCGCTTTTTGACTTGCATCCACCGAGAGATAATGACCATCCCGGAACACACAGTGTACGGCGCCGATGAGGTATTCATAAAGGCCTTCCTCCGGCAGTTCCGAGCAGGTATCCTGCTCCAGACCAAGCCGAATCGAGATCCGATCCTGATACGCTTGTTTCAACCGCAGAATCTCGTTTCGATACTGCTTCTGAACAGCCGGATCCATAGTCCAGTCCGGGTCAAACGGCAGGTACGAATGCCCCGAAAATCCCAGCTCTTCACACCCGGCAGCCAGGGCCGCCAGGACCATTTCCTCGGGCGTGTTTTTGCCGTCACAGAAGGTCGTATGGGTATGGTAATTGTTATAGCTCATAGGCGTTTATTCGTCGTGGTCGGAGGCCATTTTTTCCTGTTTGACTTTGTGGTCAATGACATGACGGGAGGCCAGTTCCTTGCGGACATCGTCCACCGAAATGCCGAGTTCGACCATCAGGACCATGACGTGATAGGCCAGATCCGCGATCTCGTAGATGGTCTCTTTTTTGTCCTCATCCTTGCCGGCAATGATGACTTCGGTGCTCTCCTCGCCCACCTTCTTCAGGATCTTGTCGAGTCCCTTTTCGAAGAGATAGGTGGTGTAAGAGCCCTCCGGCATCTGCTCCTTGCGGCCGGTAAGAAGACCATAAAGGCCCTCCATGGAGAACTCCTGCCGCTCTTCGCTCTGGAAGACCGGATTCGTAAAGCAGGAATCCGTGCCAAGGTGACAGGCCGGGCCGTCCTTGTCCACGACCACGACCAGGGCGTCCTTGTCACAGTCAGCCGTAATGCTGACGATATGCTGATAGTTGCCGCTGGTCTCCCCTTTCAGCCAGAGTTCCTGGCGGGAACGGGACCAGAAGCAGGTCAGCTCCTTCTCCATGGAAATCTGAAGGCTTTCCCGGTTCATATAGGCCACGGTGAGCACCTTTTTGGAGGTGGCGTCCACCACGACGGCCGGAATGAGGCCCTTTTCGTCAAATTTCAGTTCGTCAATACTGGTAAAATTCTGTTCTGCCATGGTTGCTCCTTATAAACGTACGTTGATGCCGTTGTCCCGCAGTTCCCGCTTGAGGTCGGGAATGGTGACTTCGCCGAAGTGGAAAATCGAGGCGGCCAGGCCGGCGTCCACTTTCGGAAGGGTTTTGAACAGCGTAATAAAGTCCAGCACGCCGCCGGCGCCGCCGGAGGCAATAACCGGGACGTTGACCGCGTTGCAGACGGCGTCCAGCATTTCAAGGTCAAAGCCCTGTTTGACGCCGTCGGTGTCAATGGAGTTGAGGACGACTTCGCCGGCGCCGTTGTCGACGCACCGTTTGATCCACTGGATGCCGTCCATGCCGGTGTCGTCCCGGCCGCCGCGGGCAAACACGTGGAACTGTCCGTCCACCCGCTTGACGTCGGCGGAGATGACGACGCACTGGTCGCCGTATTTTTTGGCGGCCTCGCTCACGAGGTCCGGTTTTTTGATGGCGCCGGTATTCACCGACACCTTGTCCGCCCCGCACTTCAGGACGCGGTCGAAATCTTCGATCGTGTTGATCCCGCCGCCGACGGTCAGCGGAATGAAAATCTGGCTGGCCGTGCGGGTCAGGATCTCCGTAAAGAGTTTGCGGCCCTCGAACGATGCCGTGATGTCGTAGAACACGAGTTCGTCCGCGCCGCTGTCGCTGTAATATTTGCCCAGCGCCACCGGGTCGTCCACGTCACTGACGCCTTCAAAGTTGACGCCCTTGACGACGCGGCCGTTCCGGACGTCCAGACAGGGAATTATACGTTTGGTAATCATGTTGTCACTCCTGCGGGCCGGCCAGGGCAATCGCCTCTGGGAGCCGGATATCCCCAGTGTAGTAGGCTTTTCCTATGATAGCGCCATACAGGTCCATGGCGGCCAGAGCCCGGATATCCTCCAGGCTGGAGACTCCGCCGGAGGCCGTAATGTTCATGGCGTAATCGGCTTTCAGCCGGCGGTACAGTTCCCGGTTGGTGCCGCGCATGGCGCCGTCCTTGGAAATGTCCGTGCAAATCAGATACTGCACGCCCAGGCCCTGCATCTTCCGGCAGAAGGCCTCCAGCGTGTAGGCGGACTGTTCGGTCCATCCCTTGATGGACACGTAGCCGTCCCGGATGTCCGCGCCCACGGCGATCTGTTCGCCATAGGCGTCCACGGCCTCCTTCAGGAAGGCCTCATCCTCGACCGCAGCCGTGCCCAGAATGACGCGGCGCACGCCGGCGTCAAAATACCGGCGGATGACGTCCATGCTGCGGATGCCGCCGCCGATTTCCACGAAGAGGTCCGTGTTCTGCGCCACGTTCCGGACGGTCTCCAGGTTCGGCGTGCCGCCGGACTTGGCCCCCTCCAGGTCCACCATGTGGATGTAGCGCGCACCGGACGCCTCAAAGTCCTGCGCCACCTCCAGAGGGTGGTCGTTGTAGACGGTCATCTGCGCGTAATCACCGCGCAGCAGGCGGACCGCCTTGCCGCCGATCAGGTCAATGGCGGGAAACAGGTTCACGGCTGCCCCTCCCCTTTACAGAAATTCTCCAGGATTTTCAGGCCAATGGGCCCGCTCTTTTCCGGGTGGAACTGGCAGCCGACGACGTTGTCCCGACAGACCGCGGCGGTCAGCTCTTTGCTGTATTCGGTGGTCGCCACCGTGTAGTCTTCACAGTTAGTGGCATAGTAGGTATGCACAAAGTAGACGTGGTCCCCCTCTTTGGTGTCCCGGAACGCGGGACAGGACCGGCCGGTGAAATGCAACGCATTCCAGCCGATCTGCGGGATCTTGAGGGCGGGATCCACCACGCCTTCCATGGTCACAACGTCTCCGGGAATCAGGCCCAGGCCCTTGTGCTCACCGTATTCAAAGCTGCGCTCAAAGAGCAGCTGGTGGCCCAGGCAGATACCCATAAGGGGCGTGCCGGACTCTGCCTCGCCGCGGATGACATCCGCCAGACCCGTGCCATACAGGCGGTCGGAGGCGTCTCCGAATGCGCCAACGCCCGGCAAAAACAGTTTTTCCGCCGCCCGGATCTCCTCCGGGTCGGAGGTGATCACCACATCCTGGCCCAGCGCCTTCAGCGAGGAGGACAACGAAAACAGGTTGCCCATCCCGTAGTCGATGATTGCTATCATGGAATCTCCTTACAGAACGCCCTTGGTGGACGGGATCTCGTCGGCAAAGTCCGGGTCAATGGCCACCGCCGCGCGGAGCGTGCGGGCCACGGACTTGAACATGCCTTCAATGATGTGATGCGAATTCTTACCGGCCAGCTGGCGGATATGCAGCGTGGCTTCCGCCTTCCGCGTGAAGCCCAGCCAGAATTCCTCGGCCAGTTCGGTGTCGAACGTGCCGACTTTCTGAGTCGGGATGGCACAGTCGTAGGCCAGGAAGCTGCGGCCGGAGAGGTCCACTGCGGAGAGGATCAGGGTTTCGTCCATCGGCAAAATCGTCGAGCCGTAGCGGACGATGCCGCGCTTGTCCCCAAGGGCTTCCGCAAAGGCTTCGCCCAGGGCGATTCCGATATCTTCGGTCGTATGGTGAGCGTCCACCTGGACGTCTCCCACGCATTTGACCGCAAGGTCAAAGCGGCCATGGCGCGCAAACAGGGTCAGCATGTGGTCCAGGAACCCGACGCCGGTGTCAATGGTGCTCTCACCGGTGCCGTCCAGGTCCAGTTTCAGCTGAATATCGGTTTCCGCGGTCTTGCGGGTGATCTCACTCGTCCTCATGGAGTTCGCCTGCCTTCTTCATTTCCTGTTTGATTTCGTCGACGATCGACACAAAGGTCTTCATCTGGTCAAAGGTGCCGATTGTAATGCGGTTGTAGTCGTCGATCAGCGGGTGGTCAAAATGGCGAATCAGGACACCTTTGTCCTTCATCCGGCGGTAGAGTTCCTCGCCGGAGATCCAGTCGGCCCGGGCAAAGATAAAGTTGGCCTGGGATGGCAGGACCTCAAACCCGCGTTCCTCCAGCATCAGAACCGTCTGACGGCGGTTGTACTGAATGGCCTTGACCGTGTGGTTGAGGAAGGTTTTGTCCCCGATGGACAGGATGCCGGCAGCCGCCGTCATGCTGTTGACATTGTAGGGATTGGTGGAATATTTCAGGGTGTTCAGGTCCTGAATGAGAAGTTCATCGCCCATGATGAAGCCCAGCCGCGCCCCGGCCAGAGACCGGGATTTGGAGAAGGTCTGCACCACGAGCAGGTTGCTGTACTTGGAAATCAGGCCGACCGCGCTCTCCGCGCCGAAGTCCACATAGGCCTCATCGATGATGACCACATGGTCCGGGTTGGTCCTGACGATCTCCTCGATTTCGCTGAGCGGCAGAGCAATGCCGGTGGGCGCATTCGGGTTGCAGAGGACCACGTTGCGGCCAATGTCACAGTAATCTTTATAATTGATGGTCAGTCCCTCGCCCATGGAGATGACGTCATACGGGATCCGGTTGAGGTCCGCAATGACGGGGTAAAATCCGTATGTGATCTCCGGGAAGGCGATCGGGTGGTCGTCGTCACAGTACGCCATAAAGGCATAATTGAGCGCTTCATCCGAGCCATTGGTGACCAGGACGTTTTCATACTTCAGGTCAAAGGCCTTGGCAATCGCCTCCGTAAGGGCGCGGTTGTCCGGATCCGAATACTTGTTCAGATACCAGGTCTGTCTGCGGACCAGATCCCCCAGAACGCCCTGCGGTTCGAAGGGCGATTCATTGGTGTTCAGTTTCAGGTATTTGCGGTCCTGCGGCTGCTCGCCCGGGACATAGGGTTCAAGCGTTTCAAACTTGCTGCTGAAAAATTTGCTCATGAGTCACTCTACCTCATCTTCAAAACGGCTGCGGACACTGCGCGCATGTCCGTGCAGGCCCTCGTGGTCGGCAAATGTGGCAATGTCCTTGTACACGCGGGACAGTGCGTCTTTGGTGTAGTACGTATATTGGGACTTCTTGACGAAGTCGTCCACGGACAGCGGGCTGGAGAAGCGCGCCGTGCCGCTGGTCGGCAACGTGTGGTTGGGGCCGGCGAAGTAGTCGCCAAGCGCCTCCGGACAGTTGCGGCCGAGAAAGATGGAGCCGGCGTGTTTGATGGCGTCCAGATAGTCGAAGGGCGCGTCCACGCAGAGTTCCAGGTGCTCCGGCGCAATCTCGTTGGCAATGTCGATAGCCTTGCGCAGATCCCCTTCCGCCACAATGATTTTGCCGTTGTTCTCAATGGAGACGCTGGCAATGTCGCGGCGCGGAAGTGTTTCGAGCTGGCGGTCGATCTCCGCCGCCACCTTCTGCGCAAGGTCCATGCTGTCGGTAACCAGGACCGCGCTGGCATTCTTGTCGTGCTCTGCCTGAGACAGCATATCCGCGGCCACATGGCGCGGGTCACTGCCGGCGTCGGCCACCACGAGGATCTCACTGGGGCCGGCGATCATGTCGATGGACACGGTGCCGTAGACCTGCTTTTTGGCCTCCGCCACAAAGGCGTTGCCGGGTCCGACGATCTTATCCACCTTCGGCACCGTTTCCGTGCCATACGCCAGAGCGGCAATGGCCTGGGCGCCGCCCACCTTGAAGATCCGGTCGACCCCTGCCGTGCGGGCCGCTGCCAGCACATAGGGGTTGACCTTCCCGTCCGGTCCGGGCGGTGTCGTAATGACGAGTTCGGACACGCCGGCAATCTTGGCCGGGATGCTGTCCATAAGGACCGTCGACGGATACGCCGCGGTGCCGCCGGGCACGTAGAGTCCGGCCTTTTCCACGGGAATGACCTTCTGGCCGATGACGATTCCGTCCTCATCATTGATAATAAAACTGTTGCGGACCTGCCGTTCGTGGAACTTGCGGATATTGGCCGCGGAACGGCGCAAAACGCCGGCGAAGTCCTCCCCGACGATTTGAAACGCCTCTTCGATTTCCGCCTCGGTGACCTCGAGGGTCGTCAGGTCGGCCTTGTCGAATTTCCGGCCGTATTCATACAGGGCCGCGTCACCGTCCCGGCGCACCGTGGCAAGGATCTCCGCGACCACGTCCTCCACGCCTGTGGAGAGGTCGGGGCGCGCGAAGATTTCCTCATTGCTGACTTCGCCGTACGGAAAGATTTTGATCATACCGTTTCCACCTGATCTTTCAACGAGCGGACAAGCGATTCGATCTCGTCCGACTTGAACTTGAAGTTTGCCTTATTGGCAATGAGCCGCGCGCTGATGGGGAAAATATCCTCGTAGACCACAAGGTTGTTTTCCTTCAGCGTGGTCCCGGTCTCCACGATGTCCACGATGACATCGGAGAGGCCCAGGATGGGCGCGAGCTCAATGGAACCGTTCAGTTTGATGATGTCAATATCCCGGCTCTTCGAGGCATAATAATTCCGTGCTATATTAGCAAATTTAGTGGCTACGCGCAAGGTCTTCTCCGGGTCGTCCCGGAAGCCTTTTTCCGCGGCCACCATCATCTTGCAGACGCCGCACTTCAGGTCCAGCAGTTCGTAGACGTCCGGACCGTACTCCATCAGGATGTCCTTGCCGGCCACACCGATATCCGCCGCGCCGCGTTCGACGTAGATGGCAACGTCCGAGGGTTTGACCCAGAAGTACCGGACGCCCTTTTCTTCGTTTTCAAAAATCAGTTTTCGGTTCTTCTCTTCAATGGAAGGGCATTCGTAGCCGGCCTCCTTGAACATGCCGTAGACCTGTTTGCCCAGCCGTCCCTTCGGCAGTGCCACATTAATCATTTTGCTCAAGGAGTTCGACCCCCTTTCCATTGAATTTCATCAGTTCCTTATAGCTCAGTTTGGACGGCACCGCTTTCTGGACCGAGACCGTCTTGCCGCTGGAGATCAACGCTTTGACCGTCTCCCCCAGTTCACCGGGATCGGACTGCCCGTCGTAGAGAAGGACCACGTCCACATCATATTTGCGGGACGACGTCCGCAGATTCTCCAGAAGGTCCAGGTAAAGCGCGAAGCCGATGGCACCGGACGAGCGGCCGATCCGCTTCATGAGCCGGTCGTACTGGCCTCCGCTCAGGATGACCTCCGGCACACCTTCGACAAATCCCTGGAACACGATTCCGTTGTAGTACTTCATATCGTTGACCAGAGAGAAGTCAAAATTGATGCTGGACGAAAACTTGGTAGCGTCCAGCGCGGCGGAAATCATCTGCAGTTCCTCATAGGCCGCCAGCATTTCGTCGCCCACACAGAGGTCCTTCAGTTCCTTCAGGACCTTGTCCCGGCGGCCATAGATGGAGACGAACCGGCAGAGGCGGTCCGTCAGGTCGGCCGAGAGACCTTCCTGCTCACACAGCGAACGCAGCTCATGCGCGTTCTTTTCGCCAATGCAGGCGGTGGCGCGCGCATTGAAGGAGTCGTCCGTGCCGGCCTGCTTCAGGAGACCGGCCAGAATACCCATGTGGGACACCTCCAGCATGAAGCTGCCGGACAAAGTCTGCAGACTTTCCGCCGCCAGGCGCAGGACCTCGAGGATCGTAAAGCGGTCCACGCTGCCGATACACTCGATGCCGGTCTGAAGGATCTCCTTATACTCATGCGTGTCCCCCGCAACCCGGTACACGTTTTCGTTGTAATACACGCGCTGGAAGCAGCCGGGCTCATCCTGGTAGTTCTTGATGATCGACAGCGTGACATCAGGCTTGAGCGCCATCAGTTTGCCGTTGGTGTCGGTAAACGTAATGACGCTGTCGCTGACCAGAAAGTCTTTGTTGCGCACGTAAAAATCGTATTCTTCAAACTTGCTCATCTTGTAGGGCAGATACCCGTGTCTGCGGTACAGGGTCCGCAGTTCAAAGACGGCCCGTTCGGTGGCTCTCAAATTGGTTTCGTCCAGCATAGGTTCCTCCGGATCCGAGTGAATTTACTTTAACTTAGTAGCATGGTAGTACGCTAAAGTATAGCGAACTATCCCAGTATTGTCAATTGTATTTTATAAATTTAAAGTACAATTTTTAAACCTTCGTTACTAAACTGTAATTTTTACTTAAGTTATTTTTAGGGTTCCTACGATATTCTGAAGCTGCCAGACCAATTGAATACCCTTTAAGGAGGATGCATGATGCACGATATGATGATCGAGCGCATTTTGCTGCACATCTTTTCCACGCCCGACGTGGAAACCGTCATGACGCTGCTCCATGTTGCCGTCCTCTTCGCTCTTTGGAGAATCTTTGAAAAAGCGGGAGAGGCCGGATGGAAAGCGCTGATTCCCCTGTACAACATCTTCAAAGCCTACGAACTGGTCTGGGGCAGTGGTTGGAAGGCCCTCTGGCTTCTCCTTCCCGGCGCGGATGTTGTCGTCCATTTTCTCACCCACATCAAAATGGCCCACCAGTTTGGGAAGAGCACCGGATTCGGCATTGCCATGAGCTTCTTCGGCTCGATCTGCCTGCTCTACCTGGCCTTCAGTGACGCGGAGTTCCACCCCGCCGGCAAAGCGGCCGACCCTCATGCGTCATACACTAACGACCGCTCCTACAACGAGCAGCCCTACTACAACGACCTCGTCGGTCCCGACAGCTACTAAACCCCTCTCCCCGGCAACCCCATTGCGGGGGAGTTTTGTATTCGCTCCTTCCTTTGTTTGGATGGATGTAGAATAGCGCTTTGCTCAAGGCCCTCAAGGGCTCGCACCATGATCCACTTATTCCATCATCAACCAAATCCAAGACGTCTCTTCATCGTGCGGCCGCATAGCGGGAACTACGTTCCCCTTGACCGCCTTTCCCAAACCGCTGCGTTGGCGAACATCCCAAACAAAGGATTTCTCTGCTCTGCAGACACCAAATTATGGATTTCCTGCGCCTCCCCAGCCCTGATTGAATCCTGTTTTGATATGGTTTGGAAAAGTAAAGTAAAAACCAGCTATTTTTCCAATTTATCTTTCGCATTTTGGAACTATATGAGACTTTGATTTGTTTTTCCATGGAAAAGGCCTGATTTTGGAACTATAAAGACCTGCCCAGTCTATTTTTCCAGAGATCCATGGAACTATACGACTTAAAATCCTATCTTTCCAAAACCCGAAAAATTCCTTGGAAACCAGACACTAAAATCGCCTATCTTTCCAAACGGCTTTTCCATCTTTCGTATGATTTGGAAACATAGGCTCAAACGTGCTTATATTTCCATGAATTTCGGGTTGTTTTTGGAAACATAGCCAAACTTGAATTATAGGTCCATGAAAATGGCCTTTTTTGTGGACATATAAGCGTA
>Ga0181612_178596_pt1 | contig 10935 bp, 8 predicted proteins | sample HoacroProtozoa21_FD_119630 | JGI IMG/M metagenome (GOLD analysis project Ga0181612, IMG submission 119630) | Hoatzin crop microbial communities from Cojedes, Venezuel. Combined Assembly of Gp0051906, Gp0051904, Gp0051908 | reverse complement strand
CCTGCGGCTCCCTGCAAGGCTGAGGAGTTTGCACACACCTAATGCTGGTCCTCTTGTGAATACACAAAATATGGATATATTCCGCAGTTTTCGAACAGAGCAACTATCTGGAGCAGCATACAGATCCCACTCCTGGGGAAATACATGCACTCTAATGAAAGCAGCTACCTCAATTCTCACCAAAAGGGGCATTTTCCTTTTAGGGAACAAAAACGTCCCGAAGCCACTGCGCTGGAGTTCGGTTTCTTACGTTCTGCTGACACCTGGTGGCACACAGGAGAAGGGGCTTGAACCAGCAAACCTACCCGCGTTCTGCTCCACCAGCGGCCTCATGCCTTAACCCGTCCGAACAAAGATTTGGCGTTTCTATTACTGCAAGCCCATAGACTCAAAGTTTTCGAAGAGCTGCCATGGAATTCTTTGACAGGCTCAGCCTGGACATATTAACACCTACCATACGAACTATTTGCCCCCAAGTACTTCAATCTTTTGCACACATTTGTGTTAGTGCAGAAGGATTAACAAAAAGATCTGTATTCACTCCCTCGAGGCACAAGCTTCTCGACCACCCATATATGATGTGAACTTCAGTTCTTAACAGGAAAAAAAGAGTTCCCCATCATGCCTCAGCTGGCACTGGTTAACATCCCCCCAGTTAACCTAAACAGAAGAGGGGAAAAAAGCTAAACAGGCACAGATAGCAAAGCACTCTCCTATCCAAAGAGTAAATCTCCTCTGCTTAATCGCGACTGAGACACGCTCCCCGTACAGCAGCGTTATATTCATTATATCGATCAGAATATTTTGTTGTCAACGCAATAAATGGGGCAACTATAAAACACGGTGGGTATGATGCTAAACATAGGAAGAACAAAAACATTCAGATACTGTTGACTGCAAGTATTAAAGTATTTGTTAAATCAGAGGAGCTCTTTGAAACAAATTCATGGAAAAATAAAATAGTTTAATGTATTGAAAAATTATTCACTTGGCACATCAGTGCCTTCAGTAACACTACAGTGCATTTATTCAATATGTATTTTATAAGGGCATTTGCAGTGTATTTTTGTGTGATTCTCAACAACACATCCCAGACCACAAAAAAAGACACCTGCAATTCAGCAGTCTCACTGAGGCTTCCGCAGTATCAGGATTTATGTGCAACTCTGACATTATTCACAAAACTTGTCACAAACACCAATCTCAGATTTACTTTTTCATGTGTCCGCTAATTTTCACATTACCACATTTCCTGGCAGGGCCTCCTGTAACCTCCTGATTCATCCTCAGAGTGTTTCTACAAGCAAATCCACCAAGACACTTCTCTGGTGTAAGGGTAAATGCTGCAACAACAGCCATGACCATCCGTCTGCGTCACTTCCAGAGCCCCGGTGCAGCAGCTCACACAGCCAGCACCCCCGGCTCGTAGTGCTGGGTGTCCGGCACAGAGACGCGCCGCAGCCCCGAAAAAACTGAGCACACGATTTTTCCTTTTTTAAAGTCTCCTGGCAATGCAACCCCAGGACTGGGCTCTGGTCCAGCCTGGCCTGTGTAAGCATTCCTTTAACAAAGGTGAGTAGGTTAATGCTAATACACATGGAGAGCACTCAGAGATCAAAAGCCTTTGGAGAACTGTGAAGAGCCAGCCTGACAGAGGCATTCCTCTTTCCTGATTTCTTCCCCCGAAAACCCAGAGCAGGGACATTCAGGGGAGAAGAGCAGGCGCCGCTGACTTGCTCACGGCACCCAAGTCACTCGTGTCTCGCCCACCGATCCGCTGTCTCCTTCTCTCGAAATCCTGCGGCTCCACTGACGTTGTCCTGACTCTAAACACCGAAGCTGTCCCTGCTGCACTGAAGTTGCATCTGCCTCTGCTGAAACACTGGGAGTGATTTGTTTGGACGGCACATGATAAAACCTGGAAGATTACGAGGAAGAGCAGGGGACCTCAGCATTGGCGGGCCTGGCAAAGCTCCCTGCGATGGGCACCAGGAGCACAGAACATCGACAGGAATGTGAGCTAACGGGGGTGCACAGGCACAAATAACGTCAAGTTACTGAACCCACACCAAAACTCAGGTGTCCGGCAGCACACCCTGCTCTAGGTGACCCTGCTCTGGCAGGGGGGTTGGACTAGATGACCCACAGAGGTCCCTTCCAACCCCGAACATTCTGTGATTCAAGGGGCTGTGGTGAACGCACAAGCCTGCGTGGGAGGACCATAGCACACACGGAAGTGTCCTGCCCTCCCATCCATCCAAGCCAGCGAAAGCAGAGACTAGGCTGCGGGCTGTGCCATGGTATCTCTGATCCACCAAGGCTATGCTGCTCTGATCCCAGTCCCATTTGCATCTGTGGCTTCCTAAAATACCCCATGCCAACAGATCACAAGGGTCATTTTGGCTGGGTTTATACCTGCTGCATCAGCCCTTCCATGCCGAGTGTAGGAATCCAAAGTCAGCGGCAGCTCAGCACTCCCACAGTCCATTCTCAGGAACCATTATCATCAACACCTTGAGCTTCAGTCTGACTCCTCATCCCTCCAAGAGAGTTCAGCTTTGAGCTATTTATGCCCGGGTGAACAGGAGACCAGTTTTCATAGCAAGGATTAGGACGTGGTTTATTTAGCCTAGCAAACCCCTACTGGGGAGGAGATAGGGTGCTCTCCCCTTTACAGCATCAGGAATAGCGTTACTTGCAATAAAATTGAGGTTGGTGTGGAAATGAATGGGTAGTGCAGAGTACGGAAAGGTGACCAGCCTCAGGATTTCTGACAGCTAGTTTGTATTTTCATTATATTTCCTGCCACGCATCTGCCATCTCACTTTCACCGAGAACCAGACACGCGCAACAAATTTAGGAGGCTCTTTTCTAATTGTCACCAAGCCTTCGTTGCCTGCAGAGTCCGTAGTTACTTGCAGCTGAGTTGACAGCTAAGCATTTCTAACCACACAAGCACAAAATCAACCGAAAATGGGCATTTCCAAGTACAGCGTGGAAATGCTCAGCATGGACGGGCAGCCAGGGAAGAGCAGACACCTCGCACCAGCTGAAAGCCTGCTCTGGGAGGTCCGGCTCCCCTTTGCTGGGCGAGTGCTGCGAGGTGGGATCTCCATCAGCCAAAGCAAGGGTGCTGGTGGCAAACGGGAACAGCCAGGCTGCCGGCAGAGCAGGTTCCCCTCTTTCTTAGAGCCCCGTGGTTTTCCGTACCGCGCCATGAAGAGGAACTTCTGCTCCCCTTGCTGTTCTGCAGACTCCGGCTCCCTCGGGGCAATCAATAGCACTGTGATCACTGGCAGGATTGCAGATCCACTTTAATTGTGAGCCCCTAAACCCACCCGAGTGTTTTCCCCTGCACCACTCTCCAGCAGCGTTAGACTTCCATTTTTGGCACGCTGTCGAAGCATGGTTTGCAACAGATTGAAACTCCCCTGGTCCTGTGGAAGGACCATAGGAAGGTGTATTTTAGCAAAGGGAAGTAAATGATTTTGAGACTGAAACCCATCATCACACGGCCACCAGATTGGAACAGAGAGAGGAAGCTACTGCCAATGTGTTCAGACAAGGATTCTCAAGGAATGAGCATCTCTGTAAATCAGACCATTTTTATCTCATTGTCTGTACTAGCTTCTACAATTGGAAACTGAGCTTATCCGTTGAGTATTTACATCAATAGCTGTAAGTCATTTTGCCTTTAATTCATTTGTATTTACACACCAAATTAAAATAATCCGTTTTCCCACATAGCTTCGTAGGAGCACTGCTTATTCTGACAGTTCCATTCTTAAAATCCTACTTTTCAAAGCAACATAGTCCATAGATTCGTAACATTTTGTAAACATCACCTGAATGGAGTTGTTTACAAAATGCCTACAGAACAGTTTTTTACTGTTACAATTATTGTATTTTCTGGTTATTGCAGTCAATTAAATCTGCCTTTTTGTTAAATAGAGTCATTTTCAGCATTCAGGAAAAAATAAGTAACTGTCCTTCCAACTAAAAACCTCATCTATTTCACAAACAGACAACAAAAGCTCACCAAGGTGCTAGAAATCAACCAAGCCTAAGCAATACCAGGCAAAAGAAAAAATTCGGGAATTCAAGTCTCCTGGTTTTTCCTTACAACGCGCCACAAGCAGGAGCAGCCGTGGGACAGATACCGAGTTTCCAAGCCACGTAACTGTACTTGGAAAAGTGACCTTTCCCAAGTTTTGCTGCCAGTTAAAATAGGGCAACAACAGCACTTTTAACAAAGTGGGCTTGGCTGGCTGGGTTTTTCTTGAGTCCTGAAACAAGCCCTGGTGCATGAAAACATGCTGGGCACAGGACAACATGGGACATCTGCCTGAAACACACAGCTCTCCTGGGTATTTCCAGTCCCCAGGCCTCCACCACCGCAGACCATGACCACATCCCAGTTTGCGGTGAGCTTATCCCCACATCTCCCACAGAAAACAGGAAAATAATACTGATTAGAGGAGACTCAAGAAGACCGCATAGTCTGGTCACTCAGAGAAAGCGTGGTCGAGCAGCGAGCCAAGCATCAGGTCCTCCCTGTCTCTAGCCAACAGCCACTTCTTCACCATTTCTCCCTCCTGAAACACAGCTGGAGTATCACCTCTTGCCTCCCCTGAGACGTATTTACAATACTTCTATTCTCCATAGTTTAGGTTCTACCAGCTTACCTTTCAGGGTGCAAAGCAGCTGTGGCACTTTCTTCAGACCCCTATCTTCTTAAGGACAACTTGTAAAACAGAAGACAAGATTTCAAAGGTGCTGGAGCAAGCAGGACACTTAAGCTACAGGAGATAGGTCTGAGGGCTGGTTGGTCAACAGCCCCATCAACACCTGAGAGGCAGGCACTCATCTTCCTGACTGAATTTGCCCTGTGCAGCCAATTAAGCTAATTGACTAACTCATCTGACATCAGCCTATCAGGCTGCAGTCCCAGGTGAGGGAGAGTCCGAAGGGACAAGACACAACACCTGTACCTGGAGGTGAAAAAGCCCTGCTTGTGACAAGGCTGTGGCTTCAGGCAAACTGAATTGCATGTAACAACCATCTGAAAAATGATGGAAATTCTTCAAGGCAAGACAAAGTGTAACATTGCAGCCTATCCTGGCTACTCACTGGGTTTTTTTAAATGCTAGGCATGTGGCTTCCCAAATCTTTACTTCAGCCTCCTGTATTTTAAACAGCCACGTCAGGATGCGGCTCTGAACCTCTCCTGTCTTGGCTTGACCGATACTTTACGAAACAAGCAGTATATAAGAGAAAAGTTTAACAAAAAAACCTGCAGTGGCTGCACCCTCTGCAGCGTTGTAAATACAACACACATTTGATTTAAGAACGGCTATCGACAGTCAGTTAGCTCTACACTCAGGTAAGGACAGTGGTGCAGTAAGCATCGTAGCTCTGACGGTGGCCTTGGCAGATGGCTGGCCAAGACCATAAGGGCAAGGAAGGCCTGGGCAACAGCCGGTATGAAAGGTACCACCACCACCTCTGAAAGAGCTCAGAGGTGTAAGGATATGCAGTCTTCAGTTTCCCCCGAAACTGCTTTGGCTTTAACACCCACAGGACAGCAGTTCTGCAGCTGCTTCTCAGTTCTTGTTGTCTGCTGACAGCCTCCAAATGCTGTTCTGCCTCTGATGGGTCTGACAGAAATGTCAGCAGGCACATGATGCAGCATGTGGAGCAGCTGCTGCAGCATTCTGATAGCCACCATAAAGTACCTAGAGGACTCTGCTGAGCTGCAAAGAGCAAAGATTTCAGGACAGCAACCCGACTTCCAAACTTCCAAGGGAGAGGTGGCTGAGTTACATGACTAGGTGTTTCTTGGCTTGTCGCTTTTGCTCTGGACCACTTCTTGCTGAACACATCGCTGTATCTTAGGGAACGCGATACATAAACACCAACAGGCACTCAGCTAGCATCTTTTGTTTAATAAAGTCTTTTCTGTTTTTAAAAAAGTTTACAAGACAGATGTGTTCCACATGATAAACAACTTGCGGCTGATCTTTCCTTTTAATAACTTAATCCATGCAGAAAGACAGGACTGCCTAACTTGCTGTTACGTAGCAGCTGAACAATATAACAAAATATACACAGGTCTACACGCTGCCATGGAAACAAGTAGCACATGACACCATAGAGTGAGAATCAAAATACAAGCCTGCTTCGATAATTTTTAGAATTCAAGTGTAAGTTTAAGGAAAAACCCTGATTTATCTTTGAAATGGAGCTCCTGTACTGAAAGTGAATGCTCTGCTACAATCTGCCTACAGTCACCCTTTACTCTCCAGTCATGAAAACACATACACAAAAATGTTACAAGTCCTTTGAACTACTGGTACTACACACTAACAACTGAATCTGATAGCGTGGCTTTGGTTGTTTCAATACAGAATGATACACATCTCTAATGTCTTGGTTCTGTTTTCCCATTTTCCTTTCTTTTCCAAAGTCGTCGAAGAGCGGTTCTGAGGTGAATGTCTGTCGGGTCGCTCTTGAAGAATCCGGTGTAGATTTTGTACAAGAAACTGTGGAAGGCAAAAAACCAGGAACGTTACTATAAGTAGAGTAGAAATAGAGTATGATTCCTTCAAATCCCGTAGAGAAAAGCATCTTTACTTATTGTCACAGCATGAAAATTAATGCTAGGCTATCAGTATATCACTTTTTAGAAATGCTCAGCTCCCTATAATTTCAAATGCTACTGGAAAGGTCAGACTGACCAAAGCACTCTAGGCGGCCTGCAAACTCCTGCTCTCTAAAATGTTCTTATTTCAACACACAACCCACCAACAGCAGGGGAAACCTTGTGATCCTGTAGCATAGCAGCAACGCCAACAGTGGCTGAGAAACAGCACATCCTCACTTTATTTTCTAAGAACACATTCTTCTTCCCAATCGTTTCTCCTTCTCCTACTCATCTCTAATATTAAAACAGGAAGGTGCACCGAGCATAAAGCCTAAGAGAGCAGAACTCGCGTGCTTCCAGCTGTTGTATTATATGACACTCAGCTTTTGACTGCAACCCAATTAATGAACAGAACTGTTCATCAGACACCAGTCTTGAAGCTTCTCTCTGTGAGGCCAGGGAAAAGCCTGTGGACTTTAAAGTTTCTTTGATCCCTTTTCCAAGTCAATTGAAAACAAATTATCATATTTCCAGAAATCTATTCAATGCCTTATACAAATTCCTTCATATTAGTGCCACACAGATAATATGAACTTCTATAAAACAGAAATCATCCCCCAATGTTTCACCACCAGGGAAATTCATGGGTTAAAAAAATTTTAAAAAGGCAACTTTCTGAGCAATTGTGATATTGAATTGTATAAATCACAAGCCAGACTGAACGCTAGGGATCAGAAAACAAGAGACAGGTTAGACCTTAACTTTGCAAAGCTGTTAATAATTAACCTGCACAGCCAGCTCAGGGCTTCAGTGTGCAGATGAGGGAAATAGCACTTTCTTGAGAGCTTCCACACGTTTGAAAGTTCAAAGTCAGCAATGTAGCTTTTTTGCGGGAGGAAGGAAGGCAGGGAAATCTGTGTCCTGAAGACTTAAAACTGACGGAAAGACTATGATAAATACATATGCAGATAACCCCAGAAAAATGATTCAGGTCTATATTCAGATGCTCTTCATTCCATTCACTCAAGTTCAGGCATGTCCTGCAGATCAAGTGCCTGAAGGGAGAGGAAATCCCTGTTCTCACATTGGATTCAAGCAGCAAGTCTCGCTCTTAATGCCTGGCCTAATGTTCTCATTAGATGGTGAAAGTATATGAAACAGCCTGTTACCAAGTCATCCTGGGAAAGAACAAACCGAGGAGGAACCGGGCAGGAACCATGATAGGAAGTTGCAGTTCTGGCCTGTCTCCAACCTCTAAAATGTTTTGCACTTCCATTGCTGGGGACTATGTGTTATTGGGGTACTACAAATGGTGGGGGCTGTTCCAGAGTGACCAGCCTGCTAGCTAAAGTCAGGGAGAGAAACACAACCATGTATCTCCACTCTGAAGAATACAAAGCAGAGTTCTGAGTTACGGGATTGCTGCATTATAGCACCAAAATTATAGAATTCCTGAGTCAATCTGGTAACAGTTGTGGCAGGGCCAGACTCTCAGATACACACCTCCAGCCAAGCACACAGCTGGGAGGAGGCTTTCACTCACTTCTGCATTCTGGTGTGCTGGCTGCAGAGAGAAGCAAGATTATCACAATTTCACCTTTCAGCACTTCTAATGCAACTCTCTGCACGTGCTGCTTCAGTAAAGCACCCAGGGTTAGAGACTGCCAGGCAGGAGGACACAGCTTTACAGAGGAGTGGAAGAGCCAAACCTGAGGCCTGCTTTGGATGAGCTAAGGCTCTCTTTCTGAAGACACGTCTCCTTCTGCTCCACTGCTTGCGCTGGGGTCATCCTTGTTACGGGGGGCATTTCTTTCTCTACTTGATTCAGAGGGTACCTTGGTTCTGGTCTTCTCTTTTCTTTGTTGCTGTTTTTCAAGTTTTGTCAGCTATTCACAAAGTAAGGAGAGTGAGAAAACACTTCCGGAAATAAAATAATTTCAGAAGACTATTTCTAAAAAATCGTTAACTGTGAGCATTTGTATAAAACTTGCAACTCAGATTCACAACACCAATACATATACCAAAAAAACAGAAAAAAAAAAAAAAGCCCGCGGCTTAGATTTTCAGAAATTTGGAGAAGACAGTGAATTATCGTCATGCGCTAACCTGATCACCCCCTGAGCATAAGAGAGAAGTGCACATATTCAAAGGACTACCCTCCGCTTTTCAGAGTTCCTTCTCTGCCCAACACAATCTGCAACCGTGGAAAAGAATAAAATGAAAGGACCAAAAGGGGGAGCTGGATTCCACCAAACTCCTCTTCTGTTTTGGGTCTGAAGTGGTAATTCTGTAGTTGCAAAGCTGCTGACAACAGACGTATCCCAAGCTCTGCCATCAAGCATGCAAGAATCAATTTATGTTACTCTTTATCCAGAGAAAGAGATATATAAGCTTTAGCATCACCTAGGTTATAGAATAACCATTTCAAACCAGTTTGGACAAAACCCTCAGCTAACACTGCCTTGCCACCTCTCAGCAGAAATGCTTTCAATGCTACTAAGAGTCAAACTAAGTCACACACAGCTGTCATTTCTACATCCCTTTTCCATTTTTCAGAGAAGCAGGTTGCAGTAAGTTCTGGGGACACTACATATTGATAGCTACTTAAATCACTACGCTTTGTGCAGTTTATCTATTTGGATAATTTCTATCATCTACTGATTTTCTCTACTGCTTCCACAATTTCCCCAAGATAAAGCATGCTAGTCATAAATCATAATTTCATGGCCAGAAGATCTCTTCTGAGGTGAAATCTTCAAAGAATGAAATAAGCTAGGTTATGTGTTATGTATTAGATGGGCTGATGGAAGATGCATACAAAGATGTAAATCTGAGCTCTGAGCTCTAAGTCAGAAAGAGCTGAGAGTGCAGACTGCAGAGCCTTGGGAGGATGCACAGCGTCCCCTTGAACCTTATCCCACATACACACACCCTCCTTGAACACCTGCACACAGGGACGTCAAGCCTAACGCAGAATATTCTTAGCTGGCTTTCAAAACTAAAAATAGGGGTGAAATGACAGAGTACAATGTATCTGTCTGTCTAGCAAGACCCAGTCCTCAAGTCATGTGTGTAGATGTTACAAATGTGTTGGGCATGATACAGGCAGTATTTTAACTCACGTATCTGGCAAGATGCACACCACACTTCTGCTAACAAGCCTGTATACACAGCACATGAATGTTAAAGGTAATTGAGAAAGTGCATGCATCTGCAGGAAAGGAAACAAAAGCTTGTGAGCCCTTACTATTAAAGTTACTCAGCCTTAATCAATGGTACTCCCATGATCTCTATGCAGTTGGGGTTTATTTTTGCAAATGGTGTTGGGGTCATCCAGCTGCTGAAATCAGAACCAGGGTTTCAGTGATGTTCCTGGTACGAAAATGTACCAGACGAGGGAAGGCACACTACGTTAACTGCAAGCTGCAGGGACATGAAAGCACGGTTCCCAAGTTTCAAAATATAGATTTGTACACATTTCAATAACTATGCGAGGAGGTAGTGCATATTCATCGTCCCTCACGGGCCTCAACCTAGCAGTCAGTAACTGCAAAGTACCCCACAACACAAGTACCCTCCAACACCAAGCCAAACCACACTCAAACCTGCTGCAACAAACCTACAAACAGCTGTTGCAGTCTGTACCCCTTTCCTTTCCTGCAGCATCAAGGCTCCTAGCAGTGCCCCCTTTTTTGACAATGACGATGCTGAAAAAGAATTTCCAGTATCTTGTAGTACTGTAACTTAAAACTCCATGAAACTTCAATGTTTCTGTAAAAAACCTGATTACTGAATGGCATGATGTTCTCTCCTCTCTAACCAGTGTTTCTTACTACTTGAAAGAAGAAAAAGCCTCAGACATATTACATTTACAGTTTAAATCGAGTTACCTTTATCTTTGAGAAGGCTATGAGCTGACCAAATAAAGCTAACCCCGGATTCTCAAAACATGGAAAACAGCAGTGTATTCACGCTGTGAACCTTGTGTTACGCAATACAGAATCCACACCCATAATTGTCCTGGTTTGGGTTAAAACAGAACCGATTCTCTTTTAGTCAATCTTCCTTAAAGCTAAGTTCTTCTAAGTAACTGCATTTTTCTGAAGTTGGCTGCATATTTTACAGGCAGTGTCTGCTCCAAAGCTGATAACACCCAATGATTAGTTATACTGAGCTAAGGGCAGGATAAGAATACAGAAAAAGGCCCCTGTTTGCAATTGTTACTATAGCAGCCAAGGTCACCAATAGATATCTTAGGTCCCGCAAGTGAGCAGTCATAAAGGGTCGCACTT
>Ga0181612_105651_pt1 | contig 10935 bp, 3 predicted proteins | sample HoacroProtozoa21_FD_119630 | JGI IMG/M metagenome (GOLD analysis project Ga0181612, IMG submission 119630) | Hoatzin crop microbial communities from Cojedes, Venezuel. Combined Assembly of Gp0051906, Gp0051904, Gp0051908 | reverse complement strand
TGCTAATGCAGTGGCTTTGTCAGACACACAAACCAAAGAAATTGGATCTAAGACTGTGCCGCCCTAAACAATGCAGTCCTGATTTTTAAGTCTGGTATTCAAGATTTTCAATAATACAACCAATTAAGCCCCATTTTCTGTGCGTGTATCCCTAATATGTGTAGATAGGTTCTAGGCAGCTCTAAATCTTTTGTGATTCTTAGTTGTTAGCCACAGAAATAAAGATATGTGTGCTTTGACAACCTTCGCTATGAGATGTTTCCACCATTTTCAAAAAAGGTTTAGATCTTTTTAATCTGGCATCGAAGGATCACTTAACTGAAGAACAGGATGTAAACATATATAGAGAGATATATATGTTTTTGAACTACACGTTTTATGTATATTGCAATAGATAAACTGTATCATTCATTTAGATGCTGACAATCTTTCTTTCTTTTTTAAAATACTGAGTCAGATTTAATCCATTATGTGGCCCATGCTGATCATGTCAGTTGAAGTTTATTGAACTCCAACAGGGAACAATCTGTGTTTTGTCTTCTAAAATATTTCTTTCCAATTTGGGATAGAAGCACAATACACTAAGTGTAAGAAAACCAGCACTGACCTGTCCTAATATGCATCCTGAGTGAGTAATTTGGTTTGCACGTTATTTTGTAAATGTTAGATTTACTGAATCCAATTACATAAAGCCAAATAAAGATTACGTAGACTCTTAATATATTTTCCATGGGTGGATTTCACGCACTGGCATTGGTGGGAAAATGCAGAAATTATATAAATCAGTAATTGCAAAACTGAGGTTTCCAGAAGTAGTTTAATAATTTGCTGACTTGAGTGAGACTTTTTTCTTGTGAAATAAGGAACTCTGGAAAGGCAGAGGATTTCCTTGTGCAAGGATGAAGTAAATTGCTGATTGAATCTGGAACAGGTTCTGTTAAACTTCGTGGGAATCTGCTTTAAAATCCTAAATTAAAGTGTAGAATCCTAAAAATTGGTCTTTTGAATCAAGCTTACACATAGCATTAAGACTGCACGTAGATTGTTGACATAAATAAATGAGTTGTTCTAGTTTGTTTGAAATCAGACAATATGCTACTGGTGCCTTGATTAATGCAAGCCCATTGTGTTCTTTGAGCTACACTTTGTACATTCTGATTTGATTTGCTACATCTAGTGCTTATATTTTCTTGCATACTGTATTGTGGACACTAGCAATACTGAAACTGCTTTTTGTCACTTTGTAATACGTATGCATTGAATTTGCTGCTTTTTATGGAAAAAAAACCTCTTTTCCTCAGGACTATTTATCATCCTTGTTTTTATGGACATGGTAGTAGAAGAGAGAAAATATTTTGCAAAGTTATAAAAAGGTTTATAGCCATAGTACTGGCCTGAATTAACATCGTATTGCTCAACTTCTATGCCAAGGCTTTCTCTCATACCATATTTGAAAAATGTGATGTTAAATCAGTTTTTTTAAAATTCCATAGGAAATTTGCTGTACCTCGGCTACTGTTTGGAGGAAGGACCAGACAGGAAGTTGGGGATCTGAGGCAGCCACCCCTAGCAAACGGGGAAGATTTGCTAAGGAAGTGGGAAGCTGGCTGCACTGCGTGCAGGACACAGGGCAGAGGCCAGTGCTTTGCTTCTCCTGAGTTAAATGACACAGGGCACTGTCTATTCCTGCACTCTTTTGCAGCTCAGTTTTTCTGCATTCAAACAGGGATATTACAGGTGTGCAAGCAAATCATTGTGCTTCTAGCTAACCATTTGCAATACCTGATAAATTCAATTAGCATGGTGTTACAAAGTAGTTGGTGTACGCCAGCTGCAGCGTTATCAGCGAATTACCATGTTAACAGACTGCTGGCAGCGAACAGGGTTGCTTACCCCACTTCTAGACAAAGGAGATAAGGGCAAATAGCAAATTTTTTGTCAGAGTTTTCTAGCAATTGGTACAGTGTGGATTTGCATTATCTCTTGCATACCTAGTAGTAGGACCATTGCTGCTAATTTTGAGCTACTTGCTGATTTAAACTTCTGTGGAAACATTTTTTTTTTAGTGTGTGACTACTCATTTCACAGCCTGCAAAGTGGCAGGTGAATGCTGACAAGTTTGAGAACTAGGTATTCTCTAAGGATATTGCTCATAAATGGAAGTAGGGAAAATTCAAGGCAAAAGTAACCTGTAATGAGGATGCATGTACCTGAGATAGTCTAACCTTAGGCTATCTCCTTCTAACTATATAAAGACCTGAATGGAACCTTGTTCTGCTGTGTTGACATGCTATTCTGGCCCATAAGTTTCAAAACCAGCACTTCTCCCGAGGTTAAGAGCTGTGGTCTAGATTTGGGACTTTGACAGTTTAAATATAACCTGGCTTAAACAGTAGATTCTGACGTAGGTACAGCACATGTTTGTAACATAGCCTTTAAAAAAGTTACAGAAAAGGGATAAATGAAAAGAAAGATGAAAGCAATGAGAACATGTGAATTATATTCCAAAATAAGACAAAGCTTTATAGATATCTCAGTCTTTTTCCTTGTGCTAACATCAGAGAGACCAGAACTGTTTTATAGAGTACAAAGAGAGAAGCAAAGAAAAACAAGGTGGTCTTATTCAATGTTAATATTTTTATCATGAGAAAAAGAACAATAATTACATCAAGTGTCATTTGTATCGATCCTGAGTCCATTTATGTTTCTCTTCCTGCCTCTTGGGTGGCTGATCAAATGTAGCTGTATCTTCAAGTTGTATCCGAGCCTTTGTTTAGCAGGTGTAGTTTGGTATTTGTAGCGGTCGCATTTCCAGCGTGTGCGCATGTATATTCTGGATGTCTTGAAAGCCTGGCTCCTTCTTTTCCCAGGCACATTACCAATTTTGTCGGTAATGGATCTGACTTGATGACAGTATTTAGAGGAAATTGAATGCAGTGTGCTTTCAGCTCCCAGCGTTTAAGCCATATAGATAATGTTTGTGGCACAGACATTTATCTCTTCATGTAGCATCTGCTTAGTGAAGGAAGACAGTCAGGGAATCACCCATGGCTGCAAAGATGAATGTAAGTGTCTGGACCTCCAGCTCGTTTCATGAGCAAGAATCGTTCCTTGCTCTGGAGGCCGAGCCATCAGATTCCTCACTCTTTACAATTACGTTTTGGTGTTCCCTTGCAGAAAACTGGTTCCTAGATTAGGTGGTTTGGGGTTTGGGTTTTTTTGCTTTTTTTTTTTAATGAGATGATAACGATAAAAATGGCAAGCACTGAAACCTTCGTCCTGTGAAGCTCCATAGCAAAGCTTTCACTAAGTTATGGGGCTTTGAGCACCCTGGTCTAGTCGAAAGTGTCCATGCCCATGGGAGGGGCATTGGAACTAGGTGATCTTTAAGGTCCCTTCCAACCCAAGCCATTCTACAGTTCTATGAAGTTCTGTGAGGCCCAAACATCACTGTCGCTAACACTGTGAGTTTTTTGTTACAATGAAGCCAATCTTACAGTTAGCTGCTGCCAAAAATTTATGTTGCCAGTGTCCCTGCCCTTTTCTTGCTGTAACACTGATGTTCATCTTCAAGGAGCTAGAGCTGCAAGCAACTAAGTGAGCAAAAGATACTGGTTTAGCTGTCTGAACTGGTTCCCTACAATTACAGCAGCTTAGCTCTGACTTGAGAACATGCTATCGGTAGTATAATTGTGTTTTGTCTTCCTTGTTTTATCTTACTAGCAAAAGTATTTAATTTTTTTCCCATTTAGGGATATTTCAGTTTAAAATTTAGACTACCCACTGACTTTGCTGATCAGTCAAAATTTCTGAAGCAAAGTTACAAATTACCAAAGATTTCCTGGAACACACACAAAAATGGGATAAATTACTTCATGTAGAAAAGAAAAAAGCAGAAGTGCAAAGGTGGCTGACATATAGAAGTGGAGAGAGGTAGGACTGACAGCTAAATTTGTAAAAGGAGAAAGAATCCATATTTGGAGGGAAGGATTACTAAAACAGGAGCAATACAACTGAAAATGTTAAAGTATACTAATAAAAATGGTAAGAGCACAGAGATGAATACTAAAAACATTAAGTGATATATTAGTTCACATTTTCCATTTTGGCTAAAATTAAATTTAGTTTTGTGGAAGATTTTTTTCACAAAAGCTTCTTATTAAACTGTGTGAAATATTCCCCTTAGCTCTGCGGAGCATATTAACTTATAAAATCCATTGATTTGTTATGCTCTATCAATTGGCACTCTGCTAAGTTGTCTCCCCTTAGACTCATGTTGACATTTAAAGAAGATTGAGACAACAACCCTTCCACCTCTCAACCACAGGAAAAAAAAATGTTACTTGCAAAACCTGCAGTCCTAAGGAATTGGTAGGATTTGTAAGTGATTTGAAGTCAATATATGTCAAATCACTGCACTTGGAAATAAGCGCTCTGTTCTGTGTAGAGACAATGTTTAGCTTCTTAGCTAAACAAGCTTTTTAGCTGTGGAGGGTGTTTCACTGCTAGACTATTTTTATGACTAGCTAAGTTAGTTAACATCACTTTAGAGGTATTTTAATGCATTATATCTTTCCCTCTGAGAACCTTCAAGATTTCAATTTATAGGAAGTAAAGAACCTGGGTTTATGCACCAAAGAGATACCTTAATAATTTTCTCTCAAACACATTTGAAAGTAAGTTATTGTCTTGTTCCCTCAAACTCAGTAAGTGTCTGGCAGATTTCTTAGAACAAATGCAGTGGAGTGAGTTTGAGATGGCAAATGTACCTACTCTGCTCGTAAGCACCACACCTCTCCACCACATCACAGTGTGTTGTGTGTGCAGGTCTCAGCTGCCGTTCTGTTCGAATCACGATGCCATTATAATCAAGGAGCATAGAGCGTGTGTTGGGCAATGCAGCTAGTTTTGTGGTACCTCTCTTACTTGGATTCGATTGTGGCTTTGGGTATAGACTGTTCCAAGTCTGATGAAAGTTTGTCACTGAGCTGTAGCAGCCACAAGTGGAACCACCTCACACTCCTTCCCTCTCATGGCAGCTCAGTCATTGACTGACATCCCCTGGGGAGCCAGTTCTTGTCTCCCATCCAGAGCCACTTGAGGCTCGGTAGGAAGGGACTGGGCTGAGATACCCCTGTATTCAGACCAGGACAGGTTTGAGCTTAGTCACTTGCACAAGTTTTCAGCAGATCCTCATCCTGGTTTTGCAGTTGGGCTACATCTATCCCACTGGTTCAGCAGCGGAACCACTGAGATTTGTTTTTTGGACATATTCGTTGTAATGAGATGTTGAAATTGCAGTGAGCTCAGAAACTAATTCACCAGAATCCAACAATGCTACAGAAAGTCGACCACAAACAGGTCTACAATGATAGCATACAGAGTGAAAATTAATATGTGTCCTGTATATAATTGCCTTTATGCCTCATTGCAAATGCAGTAGTTAAACATTCTTGTCTTGTGAGTAATTTCCTATTCACAGTTTGTGGGAAGGCATAAATGTAAAGAAAACAGGTTTGGGGTCCTTATGTTGGTTATTTTGTTTTGGTTTTAAGTCTGCTAATTTCAATTCACAAACACCATAGGAGCCTGCAATTCCAATTTTCTTTTCACAGTATTAATGAAAACTGGGCACTGAAGAGAGTCAGATTTTTCCGTTTAAATTTTAAACCACTTAGAAATAGTCAAGAATAATAACTTTCTAATCCATTATTACACAATGTAAAACTGTGCTCAATTGCTATTATTTCATGCAAAATTTTTCATAAGTGGTAGAAGAGGCTTTTAAAAATCAGTCTCTTCTAAGCTGGTCTTTAAGGCAATCCAAAAAGGCTGGTTGTATGCTGTTCAGAGGAAGAGTTGTGCATCAGAGAAGTTGTTTTAAGAAAGGATCATTGCACTACAAGATGACTTTTATTTCCTCTCGCTGTTATGACATGGTCTGAGCATAATCACAGTCTCTGTGATTTTCTCTTGTACCTAATCAAACCATCCTCAACTTATTACAGATTGTCTCAGGATTGTTTGGGCATGTCATTTTATTCTTAAAAATCATTTTTATGACATTTAATTTTAACATTCACCTCTAAAGTATTTAGCTTCTCGTTTACAATAAGAAACTTTATCCAGGATGAAGTTAGTGTCTTTTTGATGCTGCAGACACTGACAGAGACCGTAACCAAGTAGCAGACAAGGTTACCCATAAACATGCCTCTGCTGCTGTGCCAGGAGCCAGTGACTCTGCCTGGTTCAACTACCAAGATGCAAGGGAGAAAACTGCATGTTGTGTTTCTCAAAGACTAAGATTTCTGTACTCGTATAATCTTCACTTGCTCTCCATTAAGATCATCTGTTGTCCCTTGCAGTAGTTCCTGTCTAGAAAGGGAAAAAAAAATCAGGGAAATTCCCCTTGGATACTCCAGTCTCAGTCAAACAAAGGTTCTGCTTAAATAGAAGGCAGCTGTTTCAGAAATGTTATGGATGGGCATTTGTTTATTTACATATTCTTTTTTTCAGAAGTTTGGGCTGGCCTTTTCACAGTGGCCTTTTTCTCTCTGTCTCAGAATAGGACACTTGCTTTAGCTTGTGCTCTGTTAGCCTTTCCTACCTGAAATGCTCACAGGCAAGCCGGTGTGCTTAGTGAAACTTTCCTCTTATTTCCGCCTCTTTCATTTGTCTTGAGAGGCCCTGCTAGGTTAAAAGCATATTTTAATGTAAATGGAAGAAAAATAGCAAGAAGTCATTTCCCTTGCTGAACTCCTCCTTTTACAGAAGTCCACACAAATGTACCAACAGATGCTTTAAAAATGTTGTAGGTTTAAATAACATTAATGTAGTGGTTAAATATTCCTCAGACAGACGGGATAAATGAGATAATTGTGAAAACATTCTTAAAAATAAAAGGATGCCATCAGGTGAAAGGCAGGAGTTTAGGTAACATTGAAAACTATTCCCTACGTGTGTTTTTTCAGGTTGCAATGTTAAAACAATGTTTTCCTCCGACCAAGCTGTTAAGTGTCATTTAGTAGACATTAATTGTAAAGTTAGTTGACGGCATTTGGCCCAAATGTGTGTATTTTAAAGAGAAAGACCAGCTGTTAGTCCATCAGATATTGACAGAGTTTATTCAGTTGCTTCTATTGTTTCTCAAACAGAAATTAATTTTCTAATCACATACGGTAAGATAAGAATTTGTCTCATTTTCATTCACTGTGGAAATACTCAGGAGTCTTTATTCTGCAACAATGCATTGTCTCTTGTAAAACAATAAATAAAACCCCGTGCATAAAAGAATTTCCATTTTCTACAATAGCTACAGTGAAGAAACAGGATCTAAACCAGCCACTGACTGCTTTGAGACAGACCACATTTCTTAGTAGGGTGGCATCCACCCTGAAATGAGAAGAAACCTTAGAGCCTTCTGAAGCGAGACTTCAAGATCTCTTGTGTAGTCATAGAAAATACCAATGGCACCAACTTGTAACAACTAAGAACTTTCAGAGGAGAAAAAAAAGAAGTTAAAATACTGTTTGATACGAATGACAGTTTTCTTGAGTCTTACTGCGGGGCCTTTGTTCTTTCAGCCAAATAAAATGTCACCTTCTTTAAACCTATGTGGGATAACTGCCAGGAAGTGGTGTTTCAACAGTAAGAACACAAATCACCAATAAATAAATGATGAGTAATACCAAGGCGGGGAGGGAACTGAGTTCTTTGGCGTTGGCGTTTGTGGCTTTTTTGCTGTGTTTTATTATTCATGGGCCAATTGTGGATGTCTGTAGCTGGTGGCTCCTTTAAATTCTGGTTGTCTAAACTTGTTGCGATTTTTTTACCACTGTTGATGATTTGAATGGCATTACTTTTAATGTAGCATCCTTAAAATCATCATCTTCCTATTACGTCTTTATAGGGCAAAAAATGTTACTATGAGTCATAGCATGCTGTCGTGCACCTTGAGCAAGACACCAATACACTTTGATAAAATGCTAGTTGTAGGCAAGGCCTGATAAAGCTAATATTATGAATATAATCTAAAACTAGTGTTTAATAATACTTTTAGTTAATTTCTATATTTTACTGACTGCCATGCATAATGATTTAAAATGTGGTTTCTGTAAGTGAGCCTGGATGCTTAATAAGAGCGTTCTGCACTGCTCAGTGGGAAACCCTGGTTCTCTCACTGCTCTTTTCTTGCTCCTGAGCTCAGCCAAAGCTGGCAGTGCTGAGGGTTTACAGCCTCTAAGGAGTTAGGAAATGCTGGTATAATTAGAGGAATATTGCACAGACCCAGGTCACTTTGGTTTTTGTCCATGACACTTGCTAAGTTGCAGAAGAAGATCCAACTCAGCTATTGCCGCTTAAAGCGATTCTATGCAAAGATCTGCCTCTCCTCCTTCTGCAAAACGCAATAAAGAAAGGAGATCATGGGAAATGCATAAGCATTGTGTGTGCTGTGAGCATTTAACCTAGAAATTCCTCCTGGAATTAGGCTTTCATTACACATGGCTGTGCAAGGCAATAAAATGTGCCAGACAACACAATAGTTCCTATCAAGAAGACTTTACAGTCTGAAGACATAGGTCAGTTCAGTTCATGTCACAGCGTCATCAGTCTTGGCAGAGAGGTGGGTTCATAGAAGGACAGTTCTTGGACGGGGCTCGGAGCAACCCGATCTGGCGGAAGACATCCCTGCTCATTGCAGAGGGCATTGGACTAGATGACCTTTAAAGGTCCCTTCCAAGCCAAACTATTCCACGATTCTGTGATTCTGTAAGGCTGAGCCCTTGCTCTGTGCAATTTGAGAGGTTTTTTTCTGGGCATAAGGAGTTGCTTGAAGGAGTGTCTGGTATTGGCATCTATGATGAAAAGAGGGAATGGGGGAAGTAGAGTGAAAAAGTGCTCTAAAGTGTAGCCATGTTCAAGAAAGGCTCTGTGAATTAGAAAAGAGAAGGTAGGGTTGGATAGCTATCTAAAAGTAATTAAAGTAAATATGATTAGCTTGGAAAAGAAAAAAGAAATAAAAAATAGTAGAAGGGAAGGATAAATTGAGAAGCTTGCTGAGGATAGTCCAAAGGAGAGCTGAGGATACCTTATTTGTAGCCAACTTAATGGCTGCTGTCATTTATTGTTAGGGGAAATTTTGATTTTTCCCTCCATTGTTTGCTAGTCTGTCTTATCATCACTGTCAGTAGATACTGTAATGTCACTTTCTGTTCTCTACAGAAGGAGAGAAAGAGAGAGCGAAGGAGTGGGAGAGGGAGATCCTTTCCTCCCAGACATTCGTGTTCTGGCGTTTAATTTGTGGCGTGCCTGTTATTCCAGATTATTTAGGCATTCTTCGCTTAATGACATCATTTGGAGAAATTATACTTTTGAAGGCTAAAATGAGATTTTCCTTGCTGTCTTTTTCCTTGTTTAAAAGCCTGTTTACTCTTGCTGACAGACATGAAAATGGAACGGGCTGCAAACCTAAATGTTTTCATGCCAGTAGAGTAGGGCACATTGATAGGCAGTCCTGACCTAGTGAGTGCAATTAGAAAGATGCATGTTTGTAGCGGGTAGATATGACTAACTCCTCAATGTGCAAACTCAATAATAACCTCTCCCTTATTTCATTATCTACCTACAGCAAATCCTACCAGGGCAGGAGGAGGAAGGGAGTACCCTGGCTCATCCGAGGTGATTCGTGAATCCAGCAGCACAACAGGCATGGTGGTTGGGATCGTGGCAGCAGCGGCGCTGTGTATCCTCATTCTCCTGTATGCTATGTACAAGTACAGGAATCGAGATGAAGGATCGTATCACGTAGATGAGAGTCGAAACTACATCAGTAACTCAGCACAATCCAATGGGGCTGTGATCAAGGAAAAGCAGCCCAACAGCGCTAAAAGTTCCAACAAAAACAAGAAAAATAAGGATAAGGAGTACTATGTCTGATCTCAACATCTAAAAGAACGCTTGTATAGAAATAGTCTTCATTTTATCTGAGACATAATACAAACTTATTTACTTTACTTTTTATGAAGCACATTCAAAAACAAACAAACAAGACAGGGAATGCAATCAGAAAGGAAAGACTGTTTTTAAAAACAAGTATTTCATGCTCTTGGTTTTCAGAAACAGGAGCTGATAAATTCCCTAAATCCACAGTGTTTTCATTTACTCTGCCTGTCTTTATGTTGCTGGAACATTTCTGAAAGACAATGATGACACCACGCATTCATAAAGCAAGGAGTATTACTACAACATCAAGGCACAATATGAAACAAAACAAATTAAAAAAAACAAAACAGGAAAAAAAAAGAAATAAGAAGCTACCTATCTGATTCTGGATTTAGCCAAAGTGCTAGCGCTTTCTTGAGAAGTAAGTTAGTCTTATTGTCAGAGAAGACTGTCATTATATGTGGTGACTCAACAAGCAAACATAAAGAGTTTGCCGTCTGGTGCAGTGAAGCAGTGATTGGAAACTTGCATTTGAAACAAAGTGCTGGCTTTTCTGAAGACTTACGTAGAAATACTTTCAAAAAGCCCCTTTCTGGTTGTGAGGAGAGTAGTACGGAGGCCTTATTTTCAAAAACAAAAAGAAAAATCTGGAATATAAGGCACATTTCCACAAAAAAAAGAGAAAAAAAAACCCCGAGGGCATAGATGCAATCATTGGGAAATTTTCATGCACGCTTAATATGTTATTACATATGTTTATATAAAAACACATCTATATGTGCTTTCTGGACTGTGATAAGTGATGTTTTATAGCCTGTTGTATAGAAAATGCAAACTATATCTGCTCTTCAGCCATTTTTGGTAAACTCAATGTTATAAGTGTTGCTAGGTATAGAGAGTTTTATGACATCTGGAGCAACAGACATACTTCAGTTTTTTTGCAGCCATTATAAATTGTCCCAGACTTCTTCCCCTTTTTTTTTTTTTTTTTTT
>Ga0181612_177584_pt1 | contig 10936 bp, 7 predicted proteins | sample HoacroProtozoa21_FD_119630 | JGI IMG/M metagenome (GOLD analysis project Ga0181612, IMG submission 119630) | Hoatzin crop microbial communities from Cojedes, Venezuel. Combined Assembly of Gp0051906, Gp0051904, Gp0051908 | reverse complement strand
TTCTTCCCTCTGAGGGTGACGAAGCCCTGGAACAGGCTGCCCAGGGAGGTTGTGGAGTCTCCCTCTCTGGAGATATTCAAGACCCGCCTGGACAAGATCCTGTGCAGCCTACTGTAGGTGACCCTGCTTCAGCAGGGGGTTTGGACTAGATGACCCACAGAGGTCCCTTCCTACCCCTACTATTCTGTGATTCTGTGATTCTGTAACAATACTTGTTTTTTAAGTTCTCTTTAAGGCAGAAATGGCATCACACTACTATTGCATATGGTTACATTCTCAGTACAGGAATCTGTATCAAAAAAAAAAAAAGCTTTTAACTCGGTCTCCCTGGGGTTGAGACCAAGAATGAGAAGTTTCAGCTGAAGTGTATCATTCAAAGTTTCAAGAAAGTGAAAAGTGTTTACCTAGCGCACATCTTAACAATCGTATGAAAGATTGCATAGCTGATTATTTTTTTAGCGCAGACTAGACCATAAGCATCTTGCACATTAGTGAGCACTTACACACAGTGAGTGGTAGAATTAGGAATGCTCCTCTCTGTTTTCATGAAGGTTACTCACAGAAGTACCACTTCAGAGCGACAGCCTATCCCTTGAAACAGAGCAAAAGCCCCAGGAGGCAGCAAGCACTGTAAAGCCCTGAAGCTCTCCTAGTAGAGGAACAAGTAGGTCCTTTGTTCTCCTCCAGACCTTTTCCCTTCTCGCAGATATATCTAAGGGTTTACGTCCCATCTGAACTTCCACGATGTTTGCAATAGTATAGTTTCACCAGTTACAGCTTCCAGTGAGTGAGAAATCCTTTGAATAAATCTTACTGATTTAAGCATTAGTAAGGTAGTTGAACATAAAATAACTTCTGATGGCCTTCGTGTGCATGCAATGTAAATAACAAGCTGTAGGCACCGCTATCTTCATATAAATGGCATCCCTTAAAATAAAAGGGTAGGTACAAGTAGCATTGTGTTTAGATATGGAGATCTGCAGGATTAGGAACATTGAGTATCACGGCTGTAGGTCCATACACAGCCAGTTTGGAGGCCAGACCTTTCTCCGTGGCTCAGAGGACCACAAGTCAACCAACAGCAGCCTGGATTTCCCTCCTTCCTCCCATTCTCCTGAAGTAACACACTTAAAGGGCTTCTGTGTGAATCTTGTGTGTTGTAGTGGAGTGAGGCAACTGTAAATAAGGAAGCCTCAGATCTGCTGGGTGAGCCATATTAAAAAGACTTGAAAATGTAGCCTTAGAACAATGTCCTCCCCTCCCATTTCACTGATGTCTAAAAGCACGTCACAATCACTTTTTGGGCTAACCAGGCACAGGGGGACCCAGAGAAGAGTATGTGAAAACTCTCATTTACATGACCTGTGAAACGTGGTTGTGTGCTTGTCTTCTGCAGAGACAGGCTCCCTGTTTTGACCAGAGGTTCTCTCCCCTCTTCATACTTGCTCCCCTCTTGCTGATTCCCTTTCTCCCCACTTTTCCAGCAAGTCCGTTCTGCTGGTCCTTCCAGGGGAGCCGTGGTTCCTCCTGCCACTTTGCCACAGGGTCCAGCACAACTGAAGCTCAGCAGCTGGGGAGGAGGTAAACAGGCAGCTTTTCTCCCTGCTGCCCACTGACACGACTATTTCATCGGTATACGACATGCAGTATTCCCACGTTGAAGCACAGGTGAGTTAAAAATAATTCTGTCAAGGGCATACTGCTTCATACTCGTACTGGTGTTCTCTGTTTTCATAGTCACGTGGCACGAGATTAAAATATATCAAGACCTGTGTGACAGCCAAAATCTTTCAGACACCTTTACCCTCCTTTGCAATAAAGGAGGGGAGGAAACCTGCACACTGGTGTAATCAGTCTGTACAGGTACAATAAACCATGCAGTACAGAGGCGGCCAAGTATGCTATTCGGAAACAGCTTACAAATTAGATTTGTCAGAGTTTGGGGTCAGCTCTTGCCTTAGCTCCCAAGCCTTTTTTTAATGAACTGTCTCTCTGAAAGGAACATAAAGTGTTCCTTTCAGATGTGCGTTCAAGAACCTATTTTTTGCTTATTTCACAAAAGCTGCCTGTGTCTTTGAGCTGCTGAGCTTTCTGACATCTTGCCCTTGAGTGAGCCATAATTTATAAAAATCCAGTTCAGTGCTGGGCAAGGAAGGGAAGGGCACCCTGGGAACAAAGAGCTGCAACTAACCTGAGTGCTGGAAACCATCACCTGATGGCTGCTTATCTTAAACATTGGATTTACTTCGTTAAGTGACTAGACAATCATCTCAGGCATTAGAGCAAGGTGTTAAATATAGCACCGATGCTCCCCTCTTTAGTAACCATCCTCACCGTCCAAAATGATGGCCTAGAGCCCAAGAATTTCACAGTGCTGCTCTGCAGTGCAAGTTCGGGATTTACCAGCCCATCCTCCCATTTCCCTGGGGAGAGAGCTCCACGTTGTGGAGGAACGCGCACGGTGAGCAACAGAAATAAGGGATGCTGAAAAGAGAAAGCATTGCACAACAATTACTCTGCTATTTCACTAATCACTTTTTCTTGAGGGCAGTGTCAGACAGAAACTCTAATCTCTGTCTTTCAAGGAGGGTAGATTTATGATAACAACATTGTTTTACTGTACTCTTCCCAAGCATGTCAACACTGTTAGAGAAAGGTATAGCACAGAAATGGGGAAAGGGCAAGTCGTCCCAGTTCAGCCAGCTATTTAAATACCTATCCAGCTAAGCTGAAGTTAAGTTTAGACATCTTGGAATCACAGGCACAGATCAGCACGCAGCAACAACTAAACCTGAAGTTAGCAAATATTTTCATCTTGCTGAAGCAGTAATTTACTTAGAAAGTACATGTACTAGAATTTTCTATGCTGTCATTTCATATCTGTTTAGTTCCTCTATCCATTTTAGACATCAAAATCTAAACTGGCCTATTCTAAGGCACATACTTACCTCCCTTATTTTTAAGAAAAGGTAGTAAAGGAGGCCCTGTCTATTAGTTAATTGAAATGCAGGATATGGAATCAGAGTGCCATGACCTTTAGAAATGAAGCTGTACAGTACCATGAAATTTTGTTTATGTGCGGTTATTGAGTGACATTCTGTTGTGCCAATTTTGCACCCAGCAAAAACTTAAATTAACAAAAACATAAATTAACAAAAACATTTCTTCCACCCTGTTAGTGACAGTGGCCAGCCTGTTCCCTGTGACACCTTTTCTCCTGAGGTCAAATTCTGCCACCCCTGGGTGGCGTGCAGTTTTTAATCTCAGAATCACCTCCTCTCATCACCATTGCTGACCTACACATTTTCTCTCTGGCTTTGAGTGTCCCTTCTTTTGCCTCTGACAATCTAACCACCCTTTTCCTGCTCACGATCCGTTCCTTCCCTTACTATTGACAGGTCAGCCATCATTTTTTTCACTGTCCTTTAATCTTCTGTGTTTATACTCCATCAAAGCTTAGCAAGCGGTAAGCCTCTCCCTCCTTCCCACTCTGACACTGTAGCTGGGGCCCATTTCCTTGTCACTTTATAGTGCGCTTAGATGCTGAAAAACAGATACCGAGGCAGCATCTTACAAATAAGATGAACCTTTAACAAAAGAAAAGGCGTATATGAGGAAGGTTCGCCTCTTAGTCAGGCTGCTTAAACTAGAAATTCAATGAAATATTATGTTTTCTTCCCAAACTCTTAAAGACTGATACCTTTAAAACTACCCACAAATCAGATGACTTTCTCAGCTATTTAATTTAGTCTAATACTATGATTAGTAATCTACAGGGGGACGGAGACACCATCCTTCTCATTGTCAAGAAAAGCATAGGGGCCTCAGCAAGGGAGGCAGGGGGATGGATGAACCCACATGCCAGCTTGTCCTTGAGCTCCTCCGCTAATTCAGAGAGCGACAAGGCATAGATGTGCCCACAGGGCACCGCCTTTCCTGTCGTCATGTCAATGGGGCAGTCGTATGGGCAATGGGGTGGTACAGTTTCTACCAGCAGTGGCCCTTTTCACCCCTTCTTTCCATCTGCCTTCAGCCTCTGGGATGAGGAGTGTGGTTGGATGGCACCCACTTCGATGGGCTGCTCTTCTGGGGTTGGTAGGGGAGGACATGGCAAGGCTCCTCCAAGGGTCCAGGCACGCTCCTCTCTGGTGCACCAGTTGCCACTTCCAAGCAGCTGGTATCTGCTGAGTGGGCCCCTGAGTGGGCAGCAAAGATTGGCTGCATCTGACTAATTCTACTGTTCTACTAGGTACTATCCTGTACCCTTACGTTCTGCATGAGGAGATGCCAGTCCATGATAATACCAGGAAGAAAGTCACTCAAACTCTGTAAAGTGTCATATAAAATCCTATTCATTCAATCTAATGCTATAAAGAAAGATAGACGAGTATAGATAACATTATGTCCCTTTAAATGCTGGGAACCTCGAGTCATGCAACATCAAACAGGCCTCTGATGCATGCATAAGCGCACCATGCAGACCCTGTCCATGGGAAAGGTTCCACCATTTTGATTATTGTCATGGTTTAGCCCTAGCCGGCAACAAAGAACCACGCAGTCGCTCTCTCACTCCTCCCCCATCCCACCGGGAGGGGGAGGAGAATTGGAAGGAAAAGGCAAAACTTGTGGTTGAGATAAAAACGGTTTAACAGAATGGCAAATGGAGAAGAAAATAACAACAAGAATATGGAAAAAAAATATACAGAGTGCAATTTTCTCACCATCTGATGCTCAGCTCACTGCTCGATGCTCGGCTCACTCCCGAGTAGCAGAATTACCCCTCCCCAGCCAGCTCCCCTACCTAAATACAGAGCACATCCTGATCGGCTAGTCTGGATCAGCCCACCTGGCTTCTTGTGAAAATTAACCCTAGCCCAAGCTATTATGGGATTTTCTTACAAGAAAACAACTCCAGTCATCATGTCTACTGCCAAACAGAAAAGACGCTCACAGGAGACCTTCTTGCTGCACTGTTAGATAAGGGCAGGGACATGGAGGAGGTGTGGTCGCCAGTACCAAGTGGGAACGGTTGCAGCGAGCTGACCGAGGCTGTCCTGCAGCCAAGGGGTACGTGCAGCACGGCACGAGCCTGAAGGCCAACCTGTACGTGCAGCAAAGCACAGACCTGGGCCTATTCAGGTTGACTGTTTTGTGGATCTTGAACTCCTCAGTGTACAACGGTCTGCCGGTCAGGACCACTGCACCTTGCCCAACTCCAGCCGAGTGGTTCAAGGAGCTAGGGAGCAGAGGTTGCTCCAGGTGCGGGGGTGTGAAAGCAGGAGCAGAGCTACTCCGGAAGCGAAGGAGAGCCGGGAGCTGAGGGCGACCACAGTGTAGGCAGTGCCTTCACCAACACAGCACAGTCCTTGAGCTGGGTGAGCATGGTAGGGTGGTGACAGACAAAGGCAAAGTCACAAGTCAGGTCTGGGGTGAGTCTTGGAGATGCAAACAACAGTTCAGGCAGTCAGGGACCTGGCTGGGAGCACACTCCACTGTAACGTAGCTTACAGCCAGGCCCAAGCTTCAGTGGAGCTCCTGAATCAATGGGCAGAGAGTGTGGGTGGGGGTCCCACCTGGGGCTGGTCAAGGCAAGACATGCCTACAGCGGTCCTCGTGGCCCCGGGAGCAACATAGTCCAGCTGTCCTACAGGGTATTCAGCTGCTAAAGAAAATGGCAATCCCATCCACCTGGACCCCTAAGCCGTCTGACACCTTTCAGCTTCTCCAAGAAGCTGAGGACCTCTGCCTCATAGCAGCCTCCTTCCTGACTTCCACCCAGCTTGTACAGGTACAGTGATTCACAGCTTTATGATACAATATTGCTATGTCAGCATATACTTTCACTACAGGGCAATAATTAAAATTGCATGGGAAGGCTAAATTTGGACATTTCTTGTCTGAACCATCATTTTAAACATACTTTGTGTTCAAACCACATGGGCCATCTAAACTGGCCAGACTGTCAAACTAACTGACTATAAAAACACATATGCAATGGTTAAGTTGCTGATTCAGTTTCCAGCTGTTTCTTATACTGAAGATAGTTTCACAGCAAAGACTTTGTTCATTTAATTCTAGCGTATAGATAGAGGGTCAAAGTTAATGATTACTGGTGCATAAAAGTTCAAGAAACTATCCTGATTTCCTCTTTCTCCTACACGTCACTTCAGTGTAGGAGAGCTATTGCAGTAATATTTAAGTGTCTGACTAGAAAGGAGATAGAAAGTACAAAGTTTCCCCCCCTCAGAAACATTAGTCACTGGAACACAGGTAAGCAACCAGAAAATACGTAGCAGAGTAGAACAGGAGAAGAGCTTGAAGTTTGAAAAAAAAAAAATCCAAGAACAAACTCCCACTGAAAAAAAGGCAGAGAGGGACCTCCAGAGAAGAAGAGGGACTCTGTCAACACTCAAATAACAAGCAAAAATCCGTAGCCAAAATGACAGTTTTCCCAGCTGTTAGGTTTTGTATGAACGACGCAGATTGTGGTTCTTGCCACGGGATGACAGGAGATAGACCTAAAGCTCCCTCTGATGGAGGAAGCACCTCTGAACACCACCCCAAAGGACAGTGGGAGCTTAGCAGCAGCAACGCACGGAAATATTTACACCCAGGTCACCTCTAGGCAGGGCTGAAGGGCTGGACGGCTGCCTAGAAGGGCCGGAGAAGACGGATAAACGCTACTTGCAATTTCTCCAGGGTGAGCATCTGTCCCCACAGGTTCCCCAGCTCTTCCCCTAGCAGCCAGCCAGGAACTAGCATGGCTCGGCCCATACAAAGATATTTCCTGTGATAAAAGAGAAACCCTTGTCACATATGCACAGAGTGCCATTTGGCCATTCAAATGTTGTCATGCTATTTTGGGATGCAGAGAAGTGCCGCTTCCTCCTTGGCAGTGTGGGAGAAGATCCACCGAGTCAGCAGTCCTCAGATTGCTTATCTACATCCCCCTCACCAGAAGTGCACTCTGGATTTTGGGTGCTCTTCCCACATAAGAGTTGCTCTGGGATGGGTGGAGGGGGAGTGCTGGCTGGAGTGCAGTGGGGGACATGGCAAGGAGAGGGCAGAGGGAGAAGGGCGCGGAGGTGCTCCTCACAGCCAGGCTGAGAAAGGAAGCAGGAGAACTCTGTGACTGCTGCAAGCCACAGAGCCAGACCAGGGCTCCTCAGCAGGGACACCAGGACCAGAGACAATAAGAGAAGGCGGCTTTACCCAACAGCTCTCAAAATCCACGGATTGCCTCAGCCACGCTTCTTGGTGCTGCCTGTCTTCTCACTCAGAGGGAACTCTTTAAGCACTTCTTCATCTCCTGGCTCTGTTCCCAGGCCATGTTCTTGCTCGCCTCCCTCTTCTGCTCATCTCTCAGCAGCTCCCCAGGGACAGGCCACCTTCACTCACTAGGAGATGTATTCCCCAGGTCTCTAATGCACCAACCATTATCAGTTTGAGAATAGCCATGCTAAAATGCCATGTCCTCTCCAAAGATTGTAAACAGCAGCCCACAGCCCAGGCCCAGCCCAATTAATTAATTAAGATGTATGGCTTTACTGAAGAAAATTATTGTCAGTCAGCGAGACAACCAGGCGAGATAAGAAAAGCACACACAAAAAGAAGAGTGAAATTGTTCACTCAAACTAGTTATTAACTCAAGGCCTCAAGAGAAAACCACTACTGTGAAAGTTAGAAAACTGAGGGAAAAAAAACCCAGAAGGCAGTTAGAAGACAGCAACTCAGCAAGACAGAGGATTCATTTGCTCCAAGGAGCAACAACGGGTGTTTTCCCACATGACTGATAACTGTGTGACCAACGAGAACATGTCACCCTGCACTGGGGTGCTGAGTCTTGCATGCTAGGCATGTTGGACCTAGCGATCTTCTGTGTGGTTTTACCAATGAATAATCGCTGCGTACTCAAAAACCTATATACTCCTGCTTGCAGTCCTCTGTGCATGGGAAAAAGATGCCCAGACATTAGTGAACCTGGGGAAAAGAAGGCTCACAGCCCAGAGACTCAGGAGGCATTTAGGCGTGCCACTTCCCGCTCAGCACACTGGTGTTAGTAGATTCATGCACATGATCTCATATATTGAGAAGAGCTCAGTGCTGAATCTTAGAGGCTAACTGGTAATGCATTCATTTCACAGTTCTGCTGAGCAAGGGTTCGCATGTGTTTGCCTTAAGGACTGCTGCAAGCAGCGGGCTATTTTCTTACTTGATAGAAAAAAAATTTCCATCCACTTTGTCTCAGCATCTCAGCATGGTGGTCATTTTCTCAAGCTACTGCATGGCTGCAGCCTATCTTCTAGCAGCAAGGCAAGACATGGTTTTGATCCTGCTACTTCTGCTTTTCTCATTACTTAGACCATTTGACAAGAGTTTGTTTTTACAGTGTAGGTGCCCAGGCTCTACAGGGAAGAGCACTTTTACATCCCGCTATATGGTCAGCAACCACTTGGCCACACTCCCATCGCAAAGGCAGAAGGAAGAATGGGCTCCTGCTTGGTGGCCCCCCATGACTTGTGCAGGATAGCTTATATGCACAGTGCTCCTCAGCCATTCCCACAGCAGGAAGAATTGGCATGGGTATGGGAACCTGCAGAAAGAACCAGCCTTTACCCAAATGAGTCTTCCTTCTAAGCCAGGCAGTAGTCCTGGGTGCAGTGCAGTATTAGTGAAGTATTCTTCTGGTTCCTGAGCTAAGCTCTCTGGTTGCCTACTTCATACTGCAGCTGGCATATTTGCTTCTCCCTACGCATCTGACTAATGCCCATCTCAAAATCCAGCTGGCTTTTTGCTTTTTGAGGAGAGGGAACTCCGACAACGGTGGCTGAAAGCCTCCCCTGCTCTAACCTGGTAGGTGTTGCTGCACCTATCATTGTCCCTGTGCTCCAAGAGGGGCAGAAGCAGTTAAAAGGAAAAAAAAAAACAACAACAAAATAAACAAACAGACGAGCAATCATTTGTTTAAGGGCCAAAAGAGGGAAGTCTCCCAAATTATTAATTTTGGGGGTTGGCAAAACTGAAGTCAGCCAAACAGAGTCCAAAAGAAACATTAAGGTAGGGAATGATTTTGTTTCAGCTGCTGGCTATGTTAGAGAGAGGAAGACACTTCAGATGTTCCTGCTGTTCTGTTGCTGAAGCAGCAATTATCTTATCTGCCTTTCACAGTGCTATTATGCAGTCAGCCTTATTTGAAGGAAAGATGTCCTGAGACAAAAGATGTAAAAATACTCTTTTGTTCCCAGCTTCCTTTTAAAAAGTGTTGGTTTGTTCTGTGTCTTTTTTTTAAGTCACGTTTATTTGACAAAGGAACCTCATCATTTCATGGAGTTTAAGATTAGATTGTTAAACCTGAGACACTATAGTTTGTTACCATCATCCATGACTCTCAGCCACAAGATCTCATTTCAGCAGCGGTTATAATTAAAATCAGCATTAAAATGCTTTTTATCATTAAAGCTAGAGGTAGTGTGGTGTACATTAAAGATCGCTTTATCTCTCTGCAGTGTACACAGGAAGACTTGCCTTGAAGGTTGACGCTACCTACAATGTTTGCTGGACATCTCATATAGCCAGTAAATGTTTTTAGGCACTTCGAAGTTAGTGACAGCTGAGCACAGGGAATCCTGTTCTCGGCCGTCATTCTGACAGTTGAGCAACCCTAATACCTTTTGTGTGCAAGTCAGTTGTTGTCAGGATACCAGTAATTGTGATCTTCATAGATCCAGGATAACCATAGCGCTGTGCCAACTAGCAGTAGAACTATAAGAGGGACTGACCCCTTTGGAGGAAGTGTTTGAGGAGCAAACGCTATCAAAGAAATCTTCAAGACCTATGTATGACAAAGAGACCCCAAATGCATAAGTGGAGTAGCTGAAATAAGAAGCAGCTCAGTAATTCAGTCTAATAATTGCCCTGCATCCCTGGTACCTCATCTGCTAATGACCAGAACCAAGGCTTCCAATTTCACCTAACTTAGCATCCCTGTGGGCTGCTTTCAATGAACTCAGAACAAATTTAACCCAAGCATCTTAGTCGTCACTAGAACCCACTTCATGTTAGGATCCATGACATAAAACAGGGTATTCATATCGATCTATCATATAATAGGCACCTTGATACTGAGAACAATGATTTTTAAATGCAGGCATTGCCAGGTTTTATAAAAGGTGAATGAATTTCCCTAGAAGGTGCCAGTGCCTTTCTGACATTGCCTAAGATGTTAATGTCACGCTTAATATAAATATAGCCTTGTCTTATTAAAAGGTGCAGATCAGCGTGTGCGATGATTGTATGATAACACTGAACATCTGGCAAACACAGCGAGACTAAACTCACACCAGCTGGTTACCTTCCAGCTTGGATAAGTAACTACCACAGCTACCTTTCATTACAACTCTCAAACCAGCTCAGTTTTAAATATTAAACTCAATTTTAAGTATTAAATATTACGTACTAGAGTAGCTGGATCTGCAGCTGCTCTGATTTGGAGCAAAGGAACTTCATGGAAGGATGCCTTCTACCATGCACTGTCTGGTAGACTCTCCCTAGGAACGGTTTGCATCAGCCCATCGCCATTTCTCCTGCTAGGACCGTGTTTAAGCCCATTAGCTGGTAACCCCAGCTTCTCAGTTCTCTTGACGCAGAACAGACAGGCTGCTTCTTTGTGCCCTCAGGGGCAATGGTGAGTGAAGACAGAGGTGCTGAGAAGGCACATATTTAGTAGATATAACATATTATTAGGATGAGGGCATATTGCAAACACCTAGAATTTAATAAGTGGGTCCCAGGAGCTCAGTGGTTTACAGTTTGAAAATACATGGTCAGTAGAAAGTGAAACTTCACAGAATCACAGAATCACAGAATCACAGAATAGTAGGGGTTGGAAGGGACCTCTGTGGGTCATCTAGTCCAACCCCCCCGCCGAAGCAGGGTC